>WNFI01670605.1_pt1 | contig 28151 bp, 26 predicted proteins | sample 5400471 | NCBI WGS metagenome assembly WNFI01 (sample SAMN13153348, study PRJNA577476) | soil metagenome | isolation source: 100 cm saprolite on Douglas fir-dominated hillslope | place: USA:California | collected 2013-09-17
CAGATCGTCGCGGCGCACGCGCGTCGCCCACGAGTTGTTGAAATGCGCGACCACGCCCTTCTCGAGCTCGAAGGTCGCGTAGGCCGCGTCGTCCGCCGTCGCCTTGTATTTCCGGCCGCTCTCGTCGTGCCGGAAGGGGATGTGCGTGGCGCCGAAGCAGGAGACCGCGCGCACCTCGCCGAACAGGTTGTCGAGCACGTAGCGCCAATGACACAGCATGTCGAGGATCAACCCGCCGCCGTCCTGCTTGCGGTAGTTCCACGACGGCCGCTGCGGCGCCTGGCGCTCGCCCCCTTCGAACACCCAGTACCCGAATTCGCCTTTTACGGATAGAAGCTTTCCAAAAAAACCCTGATCGCGCAGGGCCCGCAGCTTCAGGAGGCCCGGCAGCCAGAGCTTGTCCTGCACCACGCCGTGCTTCACCCTGGCCTTCTTCGCCGCCCGGTAGATCTCGAGCGCCTCGGCGGTGCTCGTCGCGACCGGCTTCTCGCAGTAGACGTGCTTGCCGGCCGCGATCGCGCGCTTCAGAAGCTTCGGGCGGAGCTTGGTGGAAGCCGCATCGAAGAAGATTTCATATTTTTCATTTTTCAAAACCGCACTCAGATCCGTACTCCAGCGCTCGACCCCGTGCTCCCTGGCGAGGCTCTCGAGCTTCTGCGCATTGCGGCCGACCAGCAGCGGGTCAGGCATCAGTCGCGTTCCGTCCTTGAGAGTGACGCCGCCCTGCTTTCGTATTTCCAGTATGGATCGGATGAGGTGCTGGTTCATTCCCATCCGGCCGGTGACGCCGTGCATGATGATGCCGATGCGCTTCTGATTCACTACGTTTGCCTCATCGCTTGCCAGTCGGGCATCGCGCCGCTGGCGTAGCCGGGAATGGCGAGCGATTCGATTTGCAGATTCCCCTGTTGAATCCGCAGCCGCACCGCGCCATGGCTCCTCTCGTACAGATCCGGATGAGCCTTCAGAAACGCGTCCTGCTCCGCCTCAGGCAACCCAGCGGGCGGCATTGAGGATCGATCTATAAAGGCCCTTGCAGGTCTTGGAGGAAACGCCCGTATAGCCGCGGCGCCGCGCGAGCGGGAAGGCCTCGAGCGAGTCGTCCGATTCGTCGATGATCACCGGCTTCTCCTCGGCGAGCTCGGCGACCTCGCCCGTTCCCGCCATCAGCGCGTTCTGGCGCTTCACCGGCTGCTCGATGAAGGCGATGCTCGAGGCTAGGCTTTTCAGCCGGGCCTCGGCCTTGATGGCCCGCCACAGCTCCAGCGCGCCGCCTGCGTCCTCGTATTGCTCGTTGCCGTCGAGCGTGGCGTGATAAGGCTCGCCGATGCTGTCCAGCACGGAAGCGATCGCGCAAAGGCGCGCGACGTCGTTCTTTACGTCGCCCGCGACCTTGAGCTTGAACCAGCGATGGCCGTAGCGCTTTATGACTTCCTCGAGCGTCTCGGGCAAGCCGTCGCCGACCGGCCGCCTCGCCTCCGATGCCGCGATCGGATCGAGCAGCCCGACAGTGTGGCGCGCGGCGATCTGCTTGCGCGGCGTCAGGCCGTCCAGGAACTCATCCATGTCGAAGGCCCCGAGGTCCGCCTGCCAGCCCGGCGCCGCGATGCCGGGAATATTTTTTTGAATCGCCTGGAAAAAGGAAACACCGAGAGCGCGGCATAGCGCATCGAGCAGCGCGCGGTCGATGAGCGCCGGCCCGTAGCAGGCGACGAGGCTGTTCATGCCCTGCATCGAACCGAGGGCGATCTGCGGCGCGTAGTTGTCGATGGAATGGCCGAAGGCGGTGCTTGCGCCTGCCCCAAGGTAGCTGTCGCGCGCGAGGGCGAGCGAGGCGCGCAGCTGGCTCAGGTTTTCCTCGTTGCTGAGCGCCGGGTTCTTGTCGAACCACTTGGGCACCAGCAGCTCGGCCGCCGCGCCTTCCGCCTCCTTGCCGTTTTCCAGGCGGATCCGGGCGCGCACGAAGGCCTGCGGCGCCTCCTCGAGTGTCACCACGCCGAAGCGGAACGGCAGGCGCAGCTTCACGTCGCGCTCGAAAATATCGATTTCCCCGACGGAGAACCTCATCGGGTTTCCAGGGCTTCCAGAATGCCGCGGATGTAGCCGATGGCGCGCGCCGCCGCGCCCGGCCCGTCGGGCACGTAGTCGAACGGCTCGATCGCGAGATCGCCGCCGTAGCCGTGGCGCCGCAGAGCGCCGAGCAGCGGCGCAAAGCGCTGCTCGCCCTGTCCGGGCCCGCGCCGGTTGCGGTCATTTAGCTGGACATGCGCGAGAACGCCCTTTGGCAGCCAGCGGTCGACCAGCGCGGCAAGCGGTTCCTTTTCCATGCGTCCGGCGGCGCTGCAGTCGAGCATGGTCTTCAGATGAGGATTGTTTATCGCTTCCACCATCTGCACGGCTTCCTCGAGGGTGTTGATCAGCGGCGTCTGCTCCGAGGACAGCGGCTCGACGCAGTAGACCACGCCGGCCTTCTGCGCGCGCTCGGCGGCGAGCGCGAAGCACTCCTGCGCGCGCGCCGTCGCGGCGGCGCGGGTGTCGCCGGGGTCGATGCGCCGCTGATGCGGCGAGCCGTGGACAAGGTAGCGGCCGCCGAGCTCCGCACACTGGTCGATGAACGCAAGCATCACGTCCACAGTCTTCTTCCTGACCGCATTATCCTGCGTCGAAATGGAAAGGTGCGCCGGCTTGACGAGCAGCCAATGCAGGCCGGTGACGGAGATTCCTGCCTCCCGGGCGGCGTTTCGCGCTGCGGCAAGCTGCGCAGATCCGAGCCTGTGCGGCTCCTCCGAAAGGGTGTACGGCGCGATTTCCAGGCCGTCGTAGCCGAGCTTCGCCGCGTACTCGCACTGCTTCGGGAACGGCATCGGCGCGATCACTTCGTTGCACAGCGCGATGCGCATCTCGGCCCGGGCCTTGGCGGTTGCTGTTACCGGTTGAGAACGCGGCCCCAGGCCTTCTCCCAATCGTTGCCGAGAAAATCGATGACGCGGCCGTCGGCCTCGAAGAACTTGTTCGGGGCCTGGAACATGGCGAGCATCAGGCCGCCTTGCGCGCCCGCCCAGGCCTCGTGACGGCTGCCCGCCGGGCGCCAGACGAAGTCGCCCGCCTTGCATTCGCCCTCGCCGCAGACCAGGCTCCCTTCGAGCACGTAGGTTTGCTCGATCAGCACGTGCTCGTGGTCCGGCAGCCGCGCCCCGGGCGCCATTCTGACGAGCATCGTCATCATTCCGGTTTCGCGCTCGACAAGGAGCGGCTTGGTCTCGACCCCGGGATGCGGGGTCCTGGTCCAAGGCAGCTTCGCCACTTCGACGAAGCGCGAGGCCATCGGCGGCAGTTGCGAATGACCCGCGGCCTGAGGAGTGATTGCGCTCATGGTTTGAGGTGCTCCCCGACTTTGACGATCTTCATTGTATTGGTCCCGCCGGCCTTGCCGATCGGCTCGCCGATGGTGAGGACGATGAGATCGCCCTGCTTCACCACATTGTTCTCGACCAGCACCTTTTCCGCCTCCTGCAGCAGCTCCTCGCGGTCGTGGCCGATGTACTTGACCATGAGCGGGAACACGTCGCGGAAGAGGGCGCAGCGGTAGCGCGTGCTGGTCTGCGCGGTGAGGGCATAGATCGGCACGCCGCAGTTCAGGCGGCTCATCCACAGCGCGGTCGAGCCCGACTCGGTGAGCGAGGCGATTGCCTTGACCTTCAGGTGATACGCCGTGAAGAGGGCCGCCATCGCGATCGACTGGTCGACCCGCGTGAACACGCGGTTGAGGAAGTCCTGTTCGAGATTGAGCGGCTGGCTGCGTTCGGCCTCCCTGCAGATCCGGTCCATCGCCTCGATCACCTCGACCGGGTACTTGCCGCTCGCGGTTTCGGCCGAGAGCATCACCGCATCGGTGCCGTCGAGCACGGCGTTCGCCACGTCGGACACTTCGGCGCGCGTCGGCACCGGGCTGTTGATCATGGACTCCATCATCTGGGTGGCGGTGATAGTGAGCTTGTTCTGCTCGCGCGCGAGGCGGATCATCTTCTTCTGCAGCGCCGGCACCGAGGCATCGCCCACCTCCACCGCGAGATCGCCGCGCGCCACCATGATGCCGTCGGAGCCGCGCATGATGTCGATCAGGGCGCTCTCGCCGACCGCTTCGGCGCGCTCGATCTTGGCGATCAGGAGCGCCCGGCCGCCGGCCGCGCGCATCAGCTCCTTCGCCATGTACATGTCGGCGCCCGTCTTGGGGAAGGACACCGCAAGATAGTCGGCCTGGATCTTGGCGGAGGTCCTGATGTCCTCCATGTCCTTCGCGGTGAGGGCGGGAGCGGTGAGCCCGCCGCCCTGGCGGTTGATGCCCTTGTTGTTGGAGAGCACGCCGCCGTGGCGCACGATGGTGTGGACTTCCTCGCCGCGCACGTCGGTCACGTCGAGCACGATCTTGCCGTCGTCGAGCAGCAGCACCGCGCCGGCGCCGACATCGCGCGGCAGCTCCTTGTAGTCGAGACCCGCGCGCGCGGCATCGCCCATGGCGCAGCCCGCGTCGAGCACAAAGCGCTGGCCCTTCTCGAGCGTGACCTTGCCGTCCTTGAACTTGCCGACCCGGATCTTCGGCCCCTGCAGGTCGCACATGATGGCGACCGTGCGCCCGACCTTGCGCGCGACGTCCTTGACCAGCTCGGCGCGCTTCAAGTGGTCGTCGGCCGTGCCGTGCGAGAAATTGAGGCGCACCACGTCCACCCCGGCGCGCACCATGCGCTCGAGGATTGCGGGGTCGCTCGATGCCGGGCCGAGCGTGGCGACGATTTTTGTGCTGCGGAGCATTAGGATGACAAAGAAAAAGAGATTACCTGAAAAACCGCCTAACGATCTGCGCGCGCTTCAAGCGCGGCGACCGCGGGAAGCGTCTTGCCCTCCAGAAACTCGAGGAAAGCTCCGCCCCCGGTCGAAATATAGGAAATGTTTTTTTCAAGACCGAACTTCGCTATCGCCGCGAGCGTGTCGCCGCCGGCCGCAATCGAAAAGGCGCCCGAGCTCGCGATCGCGCGCGCGATCGTCTCCGTGCCGCGGGAGAAGCGTTCGATCTCGAACATGCCGACCGGGCCGTTCCAGACGATGGTGCCCGCCTTCTGCAGGCGTTCGGCAAACGCGGCGGCCGTTTTCGGGCCGATGTCGAGGATCATCTCGTCAGCATCGACGTCCTCCGGCGCTTTCGTCGCCGCCGGGGCGCGCGCCGACGCTTCGACCGCCACCACCACGTCCTCGGGCAGCGGCACCTCGACCGATGCCGCTACCTTCTTCGCTTCCGGCACCAGATCGGGCTCGGCGAGCGAGCGGCCGATGGGCCTGCCCGCCGCAAGCAGGAATGTATTGGCGATGCCGCCACCCACGATCAGCGTGTCGACTTTCCTGGCGAGCTCGGCGAGCACGGTGAGCTTTGTCGACACCTTCGAGCCACCGACGATCGCGACCAGCGGCCGCTTGGGGTTGGCGAGCACCCGGCTGAGCGCGTTGAGCTCCGCCGCCATCAGCGGGCCGGCGCAGGCCACCGGCGCAAAACGCGCCACGCCGTGCGTCGTCGCCTCGGCGCGATGCGCGGCGCCGAACGCGTCGTTCACATAGACATCGCAGAGGGCGGCGATTTTTTTCGCGAGCGCCTCGTCGTCCTTCTTCTCGCCTTTGTTGAGGCGGCAGTTCTCGAGCATGACGAGCTGGCCAGCCTTTACCGCAACGCCGTTCACCCAGTCGCGAATCAGCGGCACTTCTCTTTTCAAAAGTTCGCCTAAACGCTTTGCGACCGGCGCAAGCGAATCCTCAGGCTTCAACTCGCCTTCCTTCGGCCTTCCCAAATGCGATGTGACCATCACGGCGGCGCTCTGGTCGAGGGCGAGCTTGATGCCGGGAACCGAAGCGCGGATACGCGTGTCGTCGGTGATGCGCCCGGCTTCGATGGGGACGTTCAGATCCGCCCGGATCAGAACCCGCTTGCCGCGCAAGTCCAGATCCGCCATCCGTTTGAACTTCATTACTTCGCGTTCATGAACGCCACCGCCACGTCCAGCATGCGGTTGGAGAAACCCCACTCGTTGTCGTACCAGGAGCAGACCTTCACCAGCGTGCCGTCCGAAACCCGGGTCAGGTTGGCGTCGAAGATCGAGCTCGCCGGGTTGTGATTGAAGTCCGAGGACACCAGCGGCTCGCTGCTGTACTCGAGGATGCCCTTGAGGTCTGTCTCGCAGGCCTGCTTCACCGCTTTGTTGACCTCCTCCACGCTCGTGGCCTTCCTGGCGACGAAGGACAGATCGACGATCGAGACGTTGATCGTCGGCACGCGGATCGAGAAGCCGTCGAGCTTGCCGTTCAGGTGCGGCAGCACCAGGCCCACCGCAGCGGCGGCGCCGGTCTTGGTCGGGATCATGTTGTGCGTCGCCGAGCGCGCGCGGCGCAAGTCCTTGTGGAACACGTCCGTGAGCACCTGGTCGTTGGTGTAGGAGTGGATCGTGTTCATCAGCCCCGACAGGACGCCGATGCGGTCATCGATCGCCTTGACGAGCGGCGCCAGGCAATTCGTCGTGCACGACGCGTTCGAAATCACGGTGTCGGACGCTTTGAGCGACTTGTCGTTTACCCCGTAGACGATCGTACGGTCGACGTCCTTCTCGCCAGGCGCCGAGATGATGACTTTCTTCGCGCCGGCCTGGAGGTGCGCGCTCGCCTTTGCCTTGCTCGTGAAAAGCCCGGTGCATTCCATGACGACGTCGACGCCTAGCGCTTTCCACGGCAGCTTGGCCGGATCGCGCTCGGCTACGACCTTGATGCGGTCGCCGTTCGCGATCAGCGAGTCGCCTTCCACCTGCACCGTGCCCCGGAACGGGCCATGCACGGTGTCGTATTTCAGAAGATGCGCATTGGTGGCCGCGTCGCCGAGATCGTTGATCGCCACGAACTGCAGGCCGTGCTTCTTGGCGCTTTCGTAGTGAGCCCGAAGCACGTTGCGCCCGATGCGCCCAAACCCATTGATGGCTACCTTGATCATCGAATTACGCTCCTGACCGCTTCTGCGACTTTTTCTGGCGTGAAGCCAAAATGCTTGAAGACATCGCCCGCGGGCGCGGACTCGCCGTAGCGATCTATGCCGACCACCGCGCCGTCGAGGCCGACATACTTGCGCCAGAAATCGGTAACGCCAGCTTCCACCGCGACTCTCGGAATTCTGTCCGGCAAAACGGATTTTCTGTAATCGCCAGGCTGGCGGTCGAAGACCGACGTGGACGGCATGGACACGACACGTACGCCAATTCCAGCTTCGGCAAGCTGCTTTTGCGCGCCCAGCGCGAGCTGGACTTCCGACCCGGTGGCGATGATCACGGCGCGCGGGTTCGGCGCATCCGAGAGCACGTAAGCGCCCTTCCTGATTTCTTCAAGCGCATTTTTCTTAACGGATGGCACGTTCTGGCGCGTCAACAGCAGTGCGGTAGGCCCCTTGCTGCGCTCGAGGGCGGCGCCCCATGCCACGGCGGTCTCGACCGTGTCGCAGGGGCGCCAGAGGTCCACGTTGGGCATGAGCCGGAGCGCCGCCGCATGTTCAACCGGCTGGTGCGTCGGCCCGTCCTCGCCGAGGCCTATCGAATCGTGCGTGAACACGTAGATCACGCGCAGGCCCATGAGCGCAGCGAGCCGCAGCGCGTTCCTCGCGTAGTCGGAGAACACGAGGAAGGTGCCGCCATACGGAATGTGCCCGCCGTGCAGCGCGATTCCGTTCATCACCGCGCACATGCCGAATTCGCGCACGCCGTAGAACACGTAGTTGCCGCCGCCCTCTTTCCCGACCACCTTCGACGCCTTCACCATCGTGAGGTTAGAGCCGGTGAGATCGGCCGAGCCGCCGATGAGTTCGGGCAGCGCGGGAACGAGTACCTCGAGTACCGATTGGGAAGCCTTTCGGGTGGCAACCGTTTCGGCTTTCTGATTCATTTCGCCCGCCAGGGCATGGATTTTTTCCGTAAAACCCGGCGGCAGCTCGCCCGCGGTCCGCCGCTTGAACTCCGCCGCCTCGGCAGGGAACTGCTTTTCGTATTCTTTGAAAGCACGGTTCCACCGGCGCTCCGCACGCTTGCCGGCTTCCCTGGCATCCCATCCGCGGCGGACATGCTCCGGGATCATGAAAGGCGGGTATTTCCATCCAATCGCTTCCCGTGTCGCGGCGATCTCCTTTTCGCCGAGCGGCGCGCCATGCGCGGCGCCGGTGTTCGCCTTGGTCGGCGCGCCTTTGGCGATGACGGTCTTCGCGCAGATGAGCGTCGGCCGGGTCTTTTCGCGCTTTGCCTTCCTCAGGGAGCGATCCACCGCCTCGATGTCGTGGCCGTCGACGCCCGCGATCACCTGCCAGCCGTAGGCCTCGAAGCGCCGGCGCACGTCGTCGGTGTACCACTGCCTGATCTGGCCCTTGTCGGAGTCGATCGAGATGCCGTTGTCGTCGTAAACCGCGATCAGCTTGCCCAGGCCGAGGGTGCCGGCGAGCGCGCAGGACTCATGCGAGACGCCTTCCATCATGCAGCCGTCGCCGAGAAAGACGTAGGTGTAGTGGTCCACGACGTAGTGGCCGGGACGGTTGAACTCGGCGGCGAGCAGGCGCTCGGCAAGCGCCATGCCGACGGCGTTGGAGATGCCCTGGCCGAGCGGCCCGGTGGTGGTCTCCACGCCCGGCGCGCAGCCGCGCTCGGGGTGGCCGGGGGTCTTCGAGCCGAGCTGGCGGAAGCGCTTCAGCTCCTCGATCGGCAGGGCGTAGCCCGTCAGATGGAGCAGCGCGTACTGCAGCATCGAGCCGTGGCCGTTCGACAGCACGAAGCGGTCGCGGTCGGGCCAATTCGGGTTCGCCGGGTTGTGCCGCAGGTGCCGCTTCCAGAGCGCCACGGCGATCTCGGCCATGCCCATCGGCATGCCCGGATGGCCCGATTTCGCGGCCTCGACGGCATCCATCGCGAGCGCCCGAATGGCGTTGGCGAGCTCGCGCTCGGGGGCGGGAGAAACAGCGGTCGCCGAAGTCATTTCGGCTACTGCGGGGGAAACCATCGGAGGGCGCAAATTATACTCGGCACATGAACGAGCTTCCCCCGGGCACCACGCGCGAGCTGCCTTTTTCCACCCCGGCCGGCTACGAGCAGCTGTGCTTCTGCGAGGCGCCCGGCGCCGGTGCCTGGTTCGTGTTCCGCGGCGACCAGCTGCTGGTCGAGATGGGGCCTCCCGATCCGCGTCCGTCGGACGATCCACGGGTGCGCTCGCGGCCTTCCTGGGCCAGGCTACCGTTGCAAGAAAACCACAACTGGTTGGGGGACCGGGCGGTTCGTACCCTATATCTAGGGCGGCTCGGCAGACTGGATTGCTGGGCGGCAGAGCTCCCTAAAGACGCGCCGGCGCCGGCCGAGGGGATGTCTTGGGAAGGCCTCCGGGTGCTGTTCTCGGTGCTGGAGGACGCCCATTTCGCCCTGGCCGGGCGGGCCCTGCAGCTCGTTGACTGGGACCGCACGCACCAGTTCTGCGGCCGCTGCGGCTCTCCTACAGAGGCAAAGCGCGACGAGCGCGTCCGGATCTGCCCGGCCTGCAAGCTGGTTGCCTATCCGCGCATCGCCCCGGCCGTCATGATGCTGGTACGCCGCGGGAAGGAGCTCCTGCTCGGGCGCTCGCCGCACTTTCCGCCGGGGATGTACAGCGCGCTCGCGGGCTTCGTGGAGCCCGGCGAGTCGCTTGAGCAGTGCGTAGCGCGCGAAGTCGGCGAGGAAGTCGGCGTGCAAATAAGCAACATCCGCTACTTCGCCAGCCAGTCTTGGCCGTTTCCGCATTCGCTGATGATCGCTTTCGTCTGCGACTGGAAGAGCGGCGAAATCCGGCCGCAAGAAGGAGAGATCGAGGCGGCGAACTGGTTCGATGTATTGCAATTGCCTAGACTTCCAAGCAAAATCTCCATCGCGCGCCGCCTGATCGACGCAGTGTCGGCAGAAATGCGCAGCGACTAGCGCAGCACTTGGGAGGTTTTGAACGAATTGAACACGATTGAAGATCTCTGTTTTGCGCCGGTAGGCGCGGATGGAAGGCGTAGCCTGGTTTCTTTCTCGGCAGGCTGCGCCTTCGCATTTTTGGGGGGGCGCGAATGAACGGTCTGCATCTCATCGGGGACCTCACCGGCTGCCGCTGCGACCCGCAGCGCCTCCTCGACGGCAAAGGCTTCCGCGCAGAGTGCATTGCGATGGTGGAATCTTCGGGCCTGACCACCATGGATGCGACCTTCCACCAGTTCGAAGGCTCGGGCTTTACCGGCACGGTGGTGCTCGCCGAGTCGCATCTTGCGATCCACACCTGGCCCGAGCGCCAGGGGCTCACCCTCGACGTCTACGTGTGCAACTACAGCGCCGACAACTCCGCCAAGGCGCGAAAGCTGCTCGGGCTGCTGATCGACTACTTCCAGCCGACCGAGATCGCGCGCCATGAGGTCGATCGCGGCGAGCATCTGCTGATGGAGCCGCTCAACGATTCGACCGGCTTCTACATCAAAGCGACCAAGCAGCTCGGCGAGTGGCAGACGCGCTTCCAGCGCATGCAGATCTACGAGACACCGCACTACGGCAAGCTGTTCCGCCTGGACGGCTTCAACATGACCTCCGAGAAGGAGGAGTTCGTCTACCACGAGAATCTCATCCACCCTGCGCTCGCGGCGCACGCCGCGCCCAGGAAGGTGCTCATCATCGGCGGCGGCGACGGCGGCTCCTCGGAAGAAGCGCTGAAGCATCCGTCGGTCGAGCAGGTGACGATGGTCGAGATCGACGGCGACGTCATCGAGGTGGCAAAGCAGCACTTCCGCGCCGTGCACAATGGCGTCTTCGACAGCCCGAGGCTGCGGGTGCTGGTCGAGGACGGCATGAAGTTCGTGCGCGACACGCAGGAGAAGTTCGATCTGATCGCCCTCGACCTGAACGATCCGATGGGGCCGGCGGAGGCGCTCTACTCCACAGAGTTCTTCCAGCAGCTGCGCGCGGCGCTCGCGCCGGGCGGCGCGCTCACCCTGCACATCGGCTCGCCCGTGGCGCGGCCTGAGCGCGTCGCCGAGCTCGCCCAGCGCCTGATCGGCGTCTTCCGCATCGTGCGGCCCTACATCATGTACATCCCGCTCTACGGCTCGCTGTGGGCGATGGCGGTGTGCTCCGACAAGCTCGATCCCAAGGCCTTCACCGCCGACGAGATCGACCGCCGGATCGATGCGCGCAAGCTGCAGGAGCTCAGGTACTACAACGGTGAGACCCACGAGGGCGTGTTCGCCTTGCCGAACTTCGTGCGCGACCTCGTCTCTCCGCCACGCTTGAAGCAGCAGACGCGCGGGCGGCGTCTTGGCGTGGTCAGGGCCGCCGCGAAGTAGATTTTTCCTAAAAACTACTCTAACGCCTGTAGGACGTCCCTGACGGTCGCGAAGATCCGGTCGATCTGCGGCTTTTCGACGATGAGCGGCGGCGAGAAAGCCAGGATGTCCCCCGTGTACCGGACGAGCACCCCCGCTTCAAAGGCTTTGACGAAGGCCTCGTAAGCGCGCTTGCCGGGCGCGCCGGGCCGCGGCTCGAGCTCGACCGCGCCCATCAGGCCGATGTTGCGGATGTCGATGACGTGCCGGGCGCCTTTCAGCGCGTGCATCGCGCCCTCGAAATGCTTCTCGAGCGATGCAACGCGCGTGAGCAGCCCCTCCTCCTCATAGGTATCGAGGGTGCCGATGCCCGCGGCGCAGGCGAGCGGGTGGCCTGAATAGGTATAGCCGTGGAACAGCTCGATGCCGTCGGGGCCCTGCATGAAGGCATCGAAAATCGCGTCGCCCACGAATACCGCGCCCATCGGCACCGTGCCGTTGGTCATGCCTTTGGCCGCGGTGAAGAGATCCGGCATGACGCCGAGGCGCTGCGAGCCGAACGGCCGCCCCAGGCGGCCGAATCCGGTGATCACCTCGTCGAAGATGAGCAGGATGCCGTGCTTCGTGCAAATCTCGCGCAAGCGCTGCAAATAGCCCGCAGGCGGCACCAGCACGCCCGCCGAGCCGGCGACCGGCTCGACGATGACCGCGGCGATGGTGGAGGGATCGTTCAGCGTGCACAACCGCTCGAGCTCGTCGGCAAACTCCGCGCCGTGGGGCGGTTGTCCTTTTGAAAATGAATTTCTAGCAATATCGTGCGTGTGCCGGATGTGGTGCGCGCCGGCAACCCCCGGCCCGAACACCTTGCGGTTCGCCGGGATGCCGCCGACCGCCATGCCGCCGAAGTTCACCCCGTGATAGCCGCGCTCGCGCCCGACAAGGCGGAAGCGCTGACCCTCGCCGCGCGCGCGATGATAGGCGAGCGCGATCTTCAGCGCCGTGTCGGCGGACTCCGAGCCCGAGTTGGTGAAGAACACGCGCGAAAAGCCCTTGGGCGCGATGCGCGCGAGCCGGTCGGCGAACTCGAAGGCGATGGGATGGCCCATCTGGAAGGTCGGCGCGAAATCCATCTCGCCCACCTGCTTGCGCACCGCCTCGACGATCTTCGGCCGGCAGTGGCCGGCGTTCACGCACCACAGCCCGGCGCAGCCGTCGAGGATCTGCCGGCCGTCGTCCGACCAGTAGTGCATGCCTTCGGCGCGCACCAGCAGGCGCGGCGTCTTCCTGAACTGGCGATTCGCTGTGAACGGCATCCAGAAAGCGGACCGCTCGAGCCCCGCGCGCTGCACCTGGTTTTCCGCCCGCTTGTTCATCGGGTTAGCTTACCCCTGGGACGTGTACGCGACTACCTTCTGCTTTTGCTCGCCCAGGCCGCTTATGCCCAGGGTCATGACATCGCCGACTTTTAGGAACACCGGGTTCGGCTTGATGCCGAGGCCGACTCCCGGAGGCGTGCCGGTGGTAATGATGTCGCCCGGCAGCAGGGTCATGTATGAGCTGACGTGGGCGATGATCTTGGCGACGCTGAAGACCATGGTGCGCGTGTTGCCCGTCTGCATGCGCTTGCCGTTCACCTCCAGCCACATGCTCAGCGCCTGCGGGTCGCGGATCTCGTCGGGGGTGACGAGCCAGGGACCGATCGGGCCTGAGGTATCAAAGCCCTTGCCTTTGTCCCATTGGCTGGTCGCCATCTGGAAGGCGCGCTCGGAGACGTCGTTCACGATGCAATAGCCGGCGACGTGCTCGAGGGCATTCGCCTCCGAAACATACTTGGCCTGCGTGCCGATGACTACGCCGAGCTCGACTTCCCAGTCGAGCTTGGTCGAGCCCTTCGGCTGAATGACGTCGTCGCCGGGCCCGCTGATGCAAGTGGTGGCCTTCATGAAGACCACCGGCTCGGGCGGGATCGGCAGCCCGGCCTCCTTGGCGTGGTCTGAGTAGTTCAGGCCGATGGCGACGAACTTGCCGATGCCGATATAGGGCACGCCCAGCCGCGGGCTGCCGTTCACCACCGGCAGCGAATCGGGCTTCACCCTGGAAAGCATTTTCAGACCGCGCGGCGAGATCTCGTTCGGCCCGATGTTGCCGACCACCTTGGAGAGATCGCGCACGCGGCCCTCTCCGTCGATCATCGCCGGCTTCTCGTAACCCGCTTTGCCGTAGCGGCACAGTTTCATATCGTCATTCCCCCGTCGACCGAATAGGCGTTGCCGGTGGCGAACAGCGACTCGTCCGACGCCAGGAACACCAGGATTCCCATCATGTCTTCCACGGCGCCGAGCCGTCCCATAGGCTGGCGCGCAACGAAGTCCTTGCGCGCCTGCACCGGATCGGGCTGGGCATTGATGCGCCCCTGCAGCGACGGCGTATCCACAGTGCCGGGGCAGACGGCGTTGCAGCGGATTCCCTGCCTGACGAAATCCGCGGCAACCGATTTTGTCAGCCCGATGACCGCCGCCTTGCTCGCGCCGTAGGCGAAGCGATTCGGCAGGCCGCGCAGCGAGGACGCGATCGAAGCCATGTTGATGATCGAGCCGCCCCCTTTGCGCAGCATCGCCGGCAGGAAAGCGCGCGTCACCAGGTACATCGATTTCACGTTGACGCCGAAGCTCATCTCCCAGTCCTTCGGCGCGCAGTCGAGGATCGTGCCGTGCTGCACGATGCCGGCGCAGTTGAACAGCACATCGATCTCGCCGACCTCTTTCGCGACCCTCGCGATCGCCGCCTCGTCGGTTACGTCCAGGACACGCGTCCGGATGCCGTCCTTGCCCTCGATTTCATCCAGCGGCTTGGCGTTGAGGTCGGTCGCCCAGACCCTTGCCCCTTCGCGCGCGAAGGCGAGCGCCGCGCCGCGTCCCATGCCTTGTCCTGCGGCGGTAATGAACGCCGCCTTTCCTGCCAACCTGCCTGCCATGTGTTTACTCTCCGGGAAGGGCAGCGATTATACTGCGCGCTTTCCGTTTCGCTTCCCCAGGCATCCTATGAACCGGCTGGACTTCACCGGGCGCAGCGCGATTGTCACCGGCGGCGCCCAAGGCATCGGCGCTGCGATTGCGAAACGCCTGCAAGAGTCGGGCGCGAAGGTGCTGGTATGGGATTTGGACGGTTCTCCCAAAATCGACGTTTCGAATTTTCAGTCCGTGAAAGATGCGGCTGAAAAAGCAATCAAAGACCTCGGCAAAATCGACGTGCTGGTCAATAACGCCGGCATAGCCGGCAAGAACGCGCCTACGGTCGACTATCCGGTCGACGAGTGGGAGCGCGTGCTGCGCGTCAACCTCACCAGCCAGTTCCTGTGCTGCCGCGCCATAGCGCCGCACATGGTGAAGGCGCGCTACGGCCGCATCGTCAATATCGCCTCTGTCGCCGGGAAGGAGGGCAACCCCAATGCGGTGGCCTACTCGGCCTCGAAAGCCGGGGTTATTTCATTGACCAAATCCTTGGGAAAAGAACTCGCGCAATCCGGTGTATTGGTCAACTGCGTGACGCCGGCGGCGGCGAAGACGGCCATCTTCGACCAGATGACCGAGCAGCATATCCAGTTCATGCTGTCCAAGATCCCGATGGGCCGCTTCGTCAACGTCGACGAGATCGCGGCTCTCGTGTGCTGGCTTGCGTCCGCGGACTGCTCCTTTTCCACGGGCGGGGTATTCGACATTTCCGGGGGCAGGGCAACTTACTGAGGAGGAAACAGATGAAACGCGCATTTATATTTGCCTTCACAAGTATCTGTTTGTTTGCAGACGCAACTGCAATTGCTCAGCAAAAGCTGAAATTCGCGCACGTGTACGAGACTACAGAGCCGTACCACACGCAGGCGGTGTGGGCCGCGGGCGAGATCGCCAAGCGCACGAATAACCGTTACACGATGGATGTGTTCCCGGCGTCGCAGCTAGGCAACGAGACGCAGATCAACCAGGCGCTGTCGCTCGGCACCGTGGACATGATCCATACCGGCCAGTCGTTCGCCGCCCGGACCCTGCCCGCGCTATCCATCGGCGGCGCGCCGTACATGTTCCGCGACTTCGACCACTGGAAGAAGTACTCCGAGAGCCAGGTGCTCGCCGACCTGCTGGACGGCTACTTCAAGAAAGGCGGCAACAAGCCTATCGCGGCCTTCTACTACGGCGTGCGCCACACGACGGCGAACAAGGCGATCGTCAAGCCCGAGGACATGAAGGGCCTCAAGCTGCGCGTTCCTGACGCGCCGCTTTATGTCATGTACCCGAAGGTGGTCGGCGCCAACGCCACGCCGATTGCGTTCGCGGAGGTGTACCTCGCGCTGCAGAACAAGACCGTGGACGCGCAGGAAAACCCGCTGCCCACCATCCTCGCCAAGAAGTTCTACGAGGTGCAGACGCACGTCAACCTTACCGGCCATATCACCGAGATGCTGCTCGCGATCGTCGGCGGCCACGTGTGGAGCAAGCTCTCGGACGCGGACAAGAGGATCTTCGAGGCGGTGTTCCGGGAAGCGGCCGCCAAGTCGAACGCTGAGATCGCCAGGTCCGAGCAGCAGCTGGTGACCGACTTTGCCACCAAGTACGGCAGAACCGTGGTCAAGTCGGACCGCGAGGCGTTCAAGAAGGTTTTTGCGCCCTTCCTCGTCGGCAGCGATGTGCCCTGGGACAAGGCGCTTTACGACAAAGTCCAGGCCATTAAGTAAAGAGCGCCGCTCATGGCAAAGAAGCCCGGCTGGCGCAGCGTCCAGTGGTTCGGACGCCAGGATATCTATGGGTTCATCTACCGCAGCTGGGTCAAGAACCGCGGCGTGCCGCAGGACCAGTTCGACGGCCGTCCGGTCATCGGCATCTGCAACACCTGGTCGGAGCTCACCCCGTGCAACACGCACTTTCGCGTCCTGGCCGAGCACGTCCGTAACGGCATCCTGGAGGCGGGCGGCTTCCCGCTCGAGTTTCCTGTGATGTCGCTCGGCGAGACGCTGCTGCGCCCGACCGCGATGCTGTATCGCAACCTCGCGAGCATGGATGTCGAGGAGTCGATCCGCGGGAACCCGCTCGACGGCGTCGTCCTGCTCGCGGGCTGCGACAAGACCACGCCCGCGACCCTGATGGGCGCGGCAAGCGTCGACCTGCCCACGATCCTCGTGTCGGGCGGGCCGATGCTCTCCGGCAAGTACCGCGGCCACGACATCGGCTCGGGCACCAATACGTGGTCTATGTCCGAGGACCTGCGCGCCGGAAAGATCACTCTGGAGGATTTTCACGAGGCGGAGTCCTGCATGCACCGCTCGCACGGCCACTGCATGGTGATGGGCACGGCCTCGACCATGGCATCGATGGTGGAAGCGCTCGGCGTCGGCCTGCCGGGCAACGCCGCGTTTCCCGCGGTGGACGCGCGCCGTTACGTGATTGCGCGGATGGCGGGCAGGAGAGTCGTCGAGCTCGTAAAAACAAAGACCAATTTATCGAAGATCCTGACAAAAAAGGCGTTTGAAAACGCGATCCGCGCCAATGCTGCGATCGGCGGTTCGACCAACGCGGTGATTCACCTCCGCGGCGTCCATACGCTCGCCAACCTGATGCCGTCGGGCAAGTACCTGATGGAGGACTTCTGCTACGCCGGCGGCCTGCCGGTGGTGCTGCGCGAGCTGGGTGAAAACAACCTGCTGCACAAGGACGCGCTGACGGTAAACGGAGGCACGATCTGGGAGAACAACAAGGACGCCCCGTGCTGGAACCGCGACGTGATCCACGGCTTCAAGTCGCCATTCAAAAAGAACACCGGCATCGCCGTCCTGCGCGGCAACCTCTGCCCCGGCGGGGCGATCATCAAGCCCTCGGCGGCGACGCCAAAGCTGATGAAGCATCGCGGCCGGGCGGTGGTGTTCGAGAACATCGAGGATTTCCACAAGCGCATCGACGATCCGAAGCTCGACATCGACGAGAAGTGCGTGATGGTGCTGAAGAACTGCGGCCCCAAGGGCTACCCGGGCATGGCGGAGGTCGGCAACATGCCGCTCGCGCCGAAGCTGCTCAAGAAGGGCATCACCGACATGGTTCGCATTTCGGACGCGCGCATGAGCGGCACCGCTTACGGCACTGTGGTTCTGCACATCTCGCCGGAAGCGACCGCGGGCGGCGTGCTGGCGCTGGTGGAAAACGGCGACATCATCGAGCTGGACGTTCAAAAAAGAACTCTTCAACTGAAAGTTTCGAATGGAGAGCTGAAAAAACGAAAAGCGAAGTGGAAAAAACCAAAGCCTCCTCTCGCCCGCGGCTACTGGCGGCTCTATTTCGATCACGTGCTGCAAGCCGACCAGGGCGCCGACCTCGACTTCCTGGTAGGCAAGAGCGGCGCGTTCGTGCCGCGTGACAACCACTGATGCCTGAATACACCCTCCACTGTTTTGCCCAGTCTGGAAACGCGTACAAGGTCGCCCTGATGCTCGCGCTTTGCAAGGCCGACTGGACGCCGCGCCACGTCGACTTCTTCAACGGCGAGACCCGCACGCCCGAGTACCGGGCGAAGATCAACGAGATGGGCGAGGTGCCGGTGCTCGAGCACCGCGGCAAGCGGCTGAGCCAGTCCGGAGTGATCCTCGATTATCTGGCTTCCACATTGAAGAAATTTCATTGGGAAAGCGACGAGGAGCGGCGCGAGATCCTGCGCTGGATCCTCTGGGACAACCACAAGCTCACCAGCTATATCGCCACGCTGCGCTTCTTCGTGCAGTTCATGAAGACCGGCGAAACGCCGGTCACCGAATTCATGCGCGGGCGTGTCAAGAGCGCCCTGGCGATCTTGAATCTGCACCTCAAGGATAGAAAGTTCTGTGTAAGCGACAAGCTGACCATCGCCGATCTGTCGATGTGCGGCTATTTGTACTGGCCCGATGAGTTCGGCTATTCGTGGACCGATTACCCTGCCATCGCTGCGTGGCTCGAGCGCATCCGCTCGCAGCCCGGGTGGGTGCACCCGTACGAGCTGATGCCGGGTCATCCCTTGCCGGAGAAGAAGAAGTGAGCCAGGAGCAGGAGCATGTCCTGGGTTCCGATGGGCAGTTCCACGTCGAGGACGAGGCCGTGGACGTCAGCATCTACGGCTGGGAGGACTGGCTCACCTTCGCCCTGTTCTGGATCATGGCGGCGGTCGTCTTCTATCAGGTCTTCACGCGCTATGTGATGTCCGATTCCGCCGGCTGGACCGAGGAGATCGCGCGCTACTTCCTGGTCGCGGTGGTGTTCATCGGCGCCTCCATGTCGGTGCGCAAGAACAACCACATCCAGGTCGACTACTTCTACCGGCTGATGCCCAAAGCCGCCGGGCGCGTGCTGTCCACGATGGTGGATATCGTGCGCTGCCTGTTTCTAGGCTATGCGACGTGGCTCACCTGGCTTCTCCTGCAGCGCATCGGCAATCAGCCCATGGCGGTCATCGAGCTGCCGGTGGGCTGGGTATTCGGCGCGATGCTGTTCGGATTCTTTCTCATGTTCCTGCGCTCGCTGCAGGTCGCCTGGCGGCACTGGAAACTGGGCTACAGCATTCTCGAGCGGCCCGAGTTCGGGACTGAGGCCTGAGCATGGGCTCAGGCCTGTGCCGTTTTTCATCTGGGCGGGCAACCTGATGAACTCGGCGGGCATCACCAACCGCATCTACAACTTCGCCCTTGCGCTGGTCGGCTGGCTGAAGGGCGGGCTCGGCCATGTCAACGTGGTCGGCTCGATGATCTTCGCCGGCATGTCGGGCACCGCGATCGCCGACGCCGCCGGCCTGGGAACCATCGAGATCAAGGCCATGACCGACCACGGCTATTCGAAGGAATTCTCCGTCGGCGTCACGGCGGCCTCCGCGACCGTGGGGCCGATCATCCCGCCCTCGCTGCCTTTCGTGATCTACGGAATGATGGCAAGCGTCTCGATCGGGCAGCTGTTTCTCGCCGGCGTCATTCCCGGGATCATCATGGGCATCACGATGATGCTCACCGTCGCCTACTTCGCACATACGCGCAATTTCGGGCGCGACGTCCCGTTTTCCGCAAGCAAGCTTGCCAAGGCGACGCTCGAAGTGGCCACGGTGGCCTGCGTTCCGCTTGGCGCCTATTTCCTGACGGCGTTCGGCATGCCGGGCGGCTGGGCGGTGATCGTCGCGTTCGGCGTGCTGCTCGTCCTGGACAAGATCTTCGATTTCTCCGCGGTGATGGCGCTGCTCACGCCGGTGATGCTGATCGGCGGCATGACGCTGGGCGTGTTCACGCCTACCGAGGGCGCGATCGCGGCGTCGCTCTGGGCGCTGTTCCTCGGCCTGGTGTGGTACCGGACGCTCGACTGGCGGCACCTGATCAAGCTGACGATGGACACGATCGAGACCACGGCGACGGTGCTTTTTATCGTCGCCTCGGCGTCGATCTTCGGCTGGCTGCTCACGGTGACGCACGTGACTGACGCCGTCGCCGAAGCGGTGCTCGCGTTCACCCACAACCCCAGCGTGTTCCTGCTGCTCGCAAACATCCTGATGCTTTTCGTCGGCTGCTTTCTCGAGCCGACCGCGGCGATCACGCTCCTCGTGCCTATCCTGATTCCCATTTGCCTGAAGTTCGGGATCGACCCGGTGCACTTCGGCCTGGTCATGGTGCTGAACCTGATGATCGGGCTGCTGCACCCGCCGATGGGAACGGTGTTGTTCGTGCTCTCCCGGGTGGCTAAACTGTCGTTCGAGCGCACTACGATCGCGATTCTGCCGTGGCTGGTGCCGCTGCTCGCAACGCTGGTGCTGTGCACTTACGTGCCGGAGATCGTCCTCTGGCTGCCGAAGCGCTTCTTCTGAGGTATCGCCATGCTTCAAGCCGCCGACCTGACCATCCGCCTCCACCCCGACGACGACGTCGTCATCGCGCGCGTCGAGATCCCGGGCAGCACGCTCCTGGTGAAGGAAGGCAACGTGCGTGTCGCGGTGAAGGTTCCCGCCGGCCACAAGATCGCAGTGCGCGACATCGCCCAGGGCCAGCCGGTGAAGCGCTACAACCAGATCATCGGCTTCGCCACGCGGCCGATCAAAGCCGGCGAGCACGTGCATGTCCATAACCTGGCGATGGGGGATTTTGAACGGGACTACGCTTTTTGCTCTTCAGCCAAACCAACCGTACTCGAGAAACAGCCGGCGACTTTTCTCGGAATAAAAAGATCCGATGGAAGGATCGCAACGCGAAACTACATCGGCATTCTTACCAGCGTGAACTGCTCGGCAACCGTCGCCCGCATGGTTGCAAGGCATTTCGAAAATAATTTGAAAGACTTTCCAAACGTGGACGGCGTCGTGGCCCTCACCCACAAGACCGGCTGCGGCATGGCCTCCGAAGGCGAAGGCATGGATGTGCTGCGCCGTACCATGGCGGGCTACGCGCGGCATCCGAATTTCTTCGCGGTGCAGGTGGTCGGGCTGGGCTGCGAGTCGAACCAGATCAACAACCTCCTCTCCACGCAGCAGCTCAAGCGCAGCGACAAGCTCGGCGCCTACACCATCCAGGAGAAGGGCGGCACGATGAAGGCGGTGCGCGAAGGCGTAGCGCGCCGGAGACGCCCGAGATCTATGGCGCCGAGCACCTGCTTACGCGCCGTGCAGTAACAAAGGAAGTAGGCGAAAAACTGGTCGCGCGGATCCGCTGGTGGGAAGAGCACACCAGGCGCAATCACATGGAGATGAACAACAACCCCACGCCCGGCAACAAGGCCGGCGGCATCACCACGGTGCTGGAAAAATCGCTCGGCGGCATCACCAAGGGAGGAACCACCAACCTCGTCGAGGTGTACGAGTACGCCCAGCCGGTGACCGCGAAAGGCTTCGTGTACATGGACACGCCCGGCTTCGACCCGGTCTCGGCCACCGGCCAGGTCGCCGGCGGCGCCAACATGATCTGCTTCACCACCGGCCGCGGCTCGGCCTATGGCTGCAAGCCCGCGCCCTCGCTCAAGCTCGCCACCAACACCGCGCTCTTCGAGCACCAGGAAGAGGACATGGACATCAACTGCGGCACCATCGTCGACGGCAAGGAAAGCGTCGAGGAGGCGGGCCGCCGCTTCTTCCAGCTGATCCTCGAGACCGCCTCGGGCCGCAAGTCGAAGAGCGAGCAGTTCGGCTACGGCGAGGACGAGTTCGCGCCGTGGACCATCGGCGCCACGATGTGAGGCTCGTTTCCGCAGCACTGCTTTTGCTTTTCTCCTCCGGCTATTTCTCGATGCCCGAGGCGGCAGAGAAGCATGCGCGCAATACGCTCTACGGCGCGATCGCCTACCACGGCGCGAGCAATAGCATCGGCTGGGCGACCGACCGCGGCACCAGCCGCGAAGCGAGAGTCGAGGCGCTTAAGCAATGCGGCCACGAGCAATGCGTGGTGGTCGCGACGGTATCCCGAGGCTGCGCTGCCTTGGCGAAAAACCCCAAGAAATTCGTCGTGCAGAAAGGCGCCACCCGGCAGGAGGCGGAAACCAAGGCCCTGGACAGGTGCGGTGCACAGTGCGAGATCGCCGCCTGGACCTGCACCCGATAGCAGAAGATCGGGAATCGACATGAAATCTCTTTTTTCTGCGGTGCTGGCGAGCGCGATCGCCTGGAGCCCGCTCGCCGCCGCCCAGGCGGGCAGCTATCCGGCGCGGCCCGTCAGGATCATGGTCGGGGCGTCGGCCGGCGGCGGCACCGACATCATCGCGCGGGTGCTGGCGGAGAAGTTCACCGAAGGGCTGAAGCAGCCTTTCGTGGTCGAGAACCGGCCGGGCGCCTCCAACACGATCGCCGCGGACATCACGGCGAAAGCGCAGCCCGACGGCTACACATTGCTCGTGGGAACCAACACCGCCCAGGCGATCGCCCCGCACCTCATCAAGCTCGCCTACGACCCGTTGAAGGACGTGCAGCCGGTCGGCCTGATCGTGGTCGTGCCGAACGTGCTGGTCGTCAACCAGAGTGTTCCGGCCGCGAGCGTCCAGGAACTCATCGCCCTCATGAAGAAGCGTCCGGGCGAGCTGCGCTACGCCACCGCCGGCGTGGGCAGCACCCAGCACATCGCGGCCGAGGCATTCGGCCTCGCGACCTCCACGAAAGCGATCCATATTCCCTACAAGGGCAGCAGCCAGGCCCATGCCGACCTGATCGGCGGCTCGGTGGAGATGATGTTCGACACCACGTCTTCGGCGATGGGGCAGATCAAGGCAGGCAGGCTGCGGCCGCTGGCGGTCACTTCGACAAAGCGCTCGCCCGAATTGCCGAAAGTGCCGACGTTGAGCGAGGCCGGCGTCGCCGGCGCCGACATGACCACGTGGTACGCGATGTTCGTGACCGGCGGCACGCCCCGTCCGATCGTCGACAAGCTGTATTCGCAGCTGCAGCGGGCCATCAGACTGCCCGACGTCGATGCGCGCCTTCGCGGGCTCGGCGGCGAGCCCGGCGCGCTCACCACCGATCAGTTCGCGGACATGAACCGCGCCGAATTCGAGCGCTTCGGCGCTCTGATCCGCAAGGCCGGGATCAAGGCAGGCGAGTGATGCGGCCCGCCATCGCGCATTTCTTCGATCCAAAGGCTGCAAGTAAGCATCGATCTGCTCGAGCATCGCGCCGTCGAGCGCGAATCCCCGCTTCATGTCGTTCTGGTTCAGGGCGTCTCGTCCGGCGAGCGCATGGAATTCACCATTCGCAAGGCGGTCGAGCTCGGGGTCGCGGAGATCCGGCCCTTGCTGGCCGCCGGGTCGGTCGCGCGGCCCAAGGGCGAGCGCGCCGCCGGGCGGCAGGCGCACTGGCAAAAGATCGCGATCGCCGCCTGCGAGCAATGCGGCCGTAACCGCATTCCGGCAGTGCATCCCCTGGTCGATGCCTCGGCTTACCGCCCGCCGCCGGCGGACGATTCCATCAGGATATTGCTTTCTCCCGGCTCCGAGCTCGCCCTTTCAGGATTCGTGAAGAAAGAATCGAGGAGCTTCATCCTCGCTGCAGGTCCGGAAGCAGGATTTACTGCACAAGAGGAGGCCGTGTTTCTTCACGCCGGCTTCGTCCCGGTGAAGCTCGGCCCGCGCGTGCTGCGCACCGAGACCGCGGCGCTCGCCGCGCTGGCCGCCCTCAACGCTCTGCGAGGAGATTTCTGAGGTTTACCCTTAGAATTTGAAAAAACCACCGCTCGCGAGATGAACGTTCTCCTGCAACCCGAATCCTTCGTGCGCTGGCTGCGCCAGGTGACGCCGTACGTGCACGCGTTTCGCGGCCGCACCTTCGTCATCGGCTTCGGCGGCGAGATGTTCGCCGAGCGCGCGCGCTTCACGAGCTTCGTGCACGACGTCAACCTGCTCGCCGCGCTCGGCATCCGCCTCGTCCTCGTGCACGGCGCGCGTCCGCAGATCGAAGCGGAGCTGAAGGGGCGCGGCGTGCGCTCCCGCTACGCGCAGGGGCTGCGCGTGACCGACGAGGCGGCCCTGATCGCGGTCAAGGAAGCCGTCGGCGTGCTGCGCGTCGAGATGGAGGCTCTGCTCTCGCAGGGACTGCCCAACTCGCCGATGGCGGGCGCGCAGATCCGCGTGGCGTCGGGAAATTTCATCACAGCGCGGCCGATCGGCGTGGTCAAGGGCACCGATTTCCAGTTCACCGGGGCGGTGCGCAAGATCGACGCCGTGGCGGTTGCGCGGCGCCTGGATGCCGGAGAGGTCGTGCTGGTGCCACACCTGGGCTACTCGCCGACCGGCGAGGTGTTCAATCTCGCCTGGGAAGACGTGGCGGAGAACGTCGCGATCGCCCTGAAGGCCGACAAGCTGCTCATGTACACCGACAAGCTGCCGGCAGACCGCGCCGGCGAGGTCATCAGCGAGCTTACGGCGCAGGGCGCGCAGGCGGTCCTTGCGAAAGTCGGAAAGAACGACGGCTTGACGCAGCAGACCGTGCGCACGCTCGAGCACGCTGTGCGCGCGGTCGGCGGCGGCGTCGCGCGCGCCCATATCATCACGCGCCGCGTGGCTGGCTCGATCCTGCTGGAGCTCTTTACGCATGCCGGCGTCGGCACGATGATTACCGCCGACCCCGTGGAGCGGCTGCGTCCAGCACGCATCGAGGACGTGCGCGGCATGCTCTCGCTGATCGAGCCGCTCGAAGCCGACGGCACGCTGGTAAAGCGCAGCCGCGAGCTGCTCGAGGCGGAGGTCGGCAATTTCTTCGTCGTCGAGCACGACGGCGTCATCGTCGGCTGCGCCGCGCTGTACCCGTTTCCCGGCGACAAGAGCGCGGAGTTTGCCTGCCTGGCGGTCGCGCCCGACTATCGCGACGCGGGCTACGGCGAGCAGCTTCTCAAGGCCTGCGAGGAACGCGCCAGGGCGCTGCGAATCCGGCGGGTGTTCGCGCTCACCACGCGCGCCGCGCACTGGTTCCTCGAGCAGGGATTTCGCGCCGCCGACGTCGCCGCGCTGCCCTCGCGCCGCCAGGAGCTTTACAACTGGCGCCGCGGGTCGAAAGTGTTTCTCAAGAGAATATAATTCTCTCCATGGCAAGAACCGTGAAATGCGTAAAGCTCGGCCGCGAAGCCGACGGCCTGGACTTTCCGCCTTTTCCGGGCGCCCTCGGCAAGCGAATCTGGGAAAACGTCTCGAAGGAAGCCTGGCAGCAGTGGCTCAAGCAGCAGACCATGCTGGTCAACGAGAACCGCCTCAACCTCGCCGATCCCAAGGCGCGCAAATACCTGATGGAGCAGACCGAGCGACATTTTTTCGGCGAGGGCGCCGAGACTGCATCGGGGTACGTACCTCCCAAGCAGTAGCCGTCAGGTTTTTCTTAGAGTCTTGACACCCGAGGGATCTGCAAGAAGAAGCACGTCGGCGGGACGCCGCGCGAATATCCCGTTGGCTACCACACCGGCGATATTGTTCAGCTCGGTCTCGGTTTTCGGCGGGTCGAGCAGCGTAAGGCCGTGGCAATCGAGGATCAGGTTGCCGTTGTCGGTCTTGTAGTTCTCGCGCAGCACCGGCTGGCCGCCCATGCGCAGCAGCTCCCGGCCGACGTGGCTGCGCGCCATCGGGATGACTTCGACCGGCAGCGGGAACTTGCCGAGCACGGGGACGAGCTTGGACGCATCGCAGATGCAGACGAAGCGCTTTGCCACCGCCGCGACGATCTTCTCGCGCGTCAGCGCGCCGCCGCCGCCCTTGATCATGTGCAGGTGCTCGGTGACCTCGTCGGCGCCGTCGACGTAGACCGGCAGCTCGGTCTTCGACGACGTGCCTGAGCGCCTCCTGCGCGACTTTTTTCTTCAGCTCGTCCTGGGTCATTTTTTGCGCTGTGGCGGCATGTCGGTGCAAACGCCCTCGAACAGCTCCGCCGCCATGCCGACGGATTCGCCGAGCGTCGGGTGCGGATGGATGGTCTTGCCGATGTCGGTGGCGTCCGCGCCCATCTCCACCGCGAGCGCGAGCTCGCTGATCAGGTCGCCGGCGCCCGTGCCGACGATTGCGCCGCCGACGATGCGACGATTCTCGGCGTCGAAGATGAGCTTGGTGAAGCCTTCATCGCGGGCATTGGCGATGGCGCGGCCCGAAGCGGACCAGGGAAACTTCGCGACGCCGATCGCCGTGCCGCTTTTCTTCGCCTCGTCCTCGGTCAGCCCGACCCAGGCGATCTCCGGATCGGTGAACGCCACCGATGGAATGACGCGCGCGTCGAAATGCGATTTCTGTCCCGCCGCCGCCTCGGCCGCGGTGTGGCCCTCGTGCGCCGCCTTGTGCGCGAGCATCGGATTGCAGCGGATGTCGCCGATCGAATAGATGTGCGGGACGTTGGTGCGCATCTGGGAGTCGCTCTCGACGAAGCCGCGCTCGGTAACGGCGACGCCCGCCTTTTCCGCGCCGATCTTCTTGCCGTTCGGCACCCGGCCGACGGATACAAGGATCATGTCGTAGGTCTGGGAATCCTTCTTTTCGCCTTCAAAAAACACCTTGAGATTTTGAGAGGTGGCTTCAACCTTCGCCGTCTTCGTCTTCAGCAGAATATTGTCAAAGCGCTTGGCATTGAATTTCTGCCACACGGCGACCAGATCGCGGTCGGCGCCGAGCATCAGGCCGTCCATCATCTCGACGACATCCATGCGGGCGCCGAGCGTCGAGTACACCGTGCCCATCTCGAGACCGATGATGCCGCCGCCGATGACCAGCAGCTTCTTGGGGCGGCTGCGCAGCTCGAGCGCGCCGGTCGAGTCGACGATGCGCGGGTCGTCCGGCAGGAACGGCAGCTTCGCGGCTTGCGACCCGGCGGCGATGATCGCCGAGGCGAAACGAACGGTTTTCTTGCCACCCTTCTCCTCGACGGAAAGATGATGCGAGTCCTGAAAGATCCCGACGCCCTGCAGCACGGTCACCTTGCGCATCTTCGCCATCGCCGCGAGGCCGCCGGTGAGCTTGCCGACCACCTTGCCCTTGAACGCCCTGAGCTTTTCGAGATCGACGCCCGGCTCGCCGAAGGCGATGCCGTGCGCCGCGAGCTCCCGCGCCGCGTCTATCACCGCCGCAGTATGCAGCAGCGCCTTGGAGGGGATGCAGCCTACATTCAGGCAGACTCCGCCGAGGGTCGGATAGCGCTCGACGAGGATTGTCTTCAGGCCGAGGTCGGCAGCGCGAAAAGCCGCGGAGTAGCCGCCGACGCCCGCGCCCAGTACCAGGACGTCGCATTCAAGGTCGGCGGAGACCGCAGTTGACGCTTTCGCAGCTTGAGATTTCTCAACGACAGGTTGCCGAAGAGCGGGCCTTTCGGACTGCGCCGCCTCCAGAACCAGTATCACGGACCCCTCGGAGAGCTTGTCGCCGAGCTTGACCTTCAGCTCCTTCACCACGCCGGCGCCGGGCGACGGGATCTCCATCGTCGCCTTGTCGGACTCCAGGGTAATGAGCGACTGCTCCTTCTCCACGGCGTCGCCCGGCTTGACCAGGACCTCGATGACCTCGACGTTCTTGAAGTCTCCGATGTCGGGGACTTTGACCTCGGTGCCGGCCATCAGAGGATCAGTTTCCGGATATCCGACAGCACTGAAACCAGATAGGTGCTGAAGCGCGCGGCGGTCGCGCCATCGATGGCGCGGTGATCGTAGGAGAGCGCCAGCGGCAGCATCAGGCGAGGCGTGAACTCCTTGCCATTCCATACCGGCTTGGTGGCGCCCCGCGATACGCCCAGAATGGCAACCTCGGGCGCATTGATGATCGGTGTGAACGCGGTTCCGCCGATACCTCCGAGGCTCGAGATGGAAAACGTGCCGCCCTGCATGTCGCCGGGCTTGAGCTTGCCGTCGCGCGCAAGCTTCGAGATGTCGGATAGCTCGTGCGCAATGTCGAACACGCCCTTGCGGTCCGCATCGCGCACCACCGGTACGACCAGGCCGCCCGCGGTGTCCACGGCAACGCCGATGTGGAAGTACTTCTTGATGATGAGGTTCTCGCCCGACTTGTCGAGCGACGAATTGAACTGCGGGAACTGGCGCAGCGCGGTGACACAGGCTTTGATCATGAAAGCGAGCATCGTCAGCTTGAAACCCTTCTTCTCGGTCTCGACGGTCTGCGCCTTGCGAAAGGCTTCCAGGTCGGTGATGTCGGCCTCGTCGAACTGCGTGACGTGCGGGATCGATATCCAGTTGCGGTGCAGGTAAGGACCGGACAGCTTCTGGATGCGCGGCAGGGGCTTCGACTCGATCGGCCCGAACTTGGCGAAATCAACTTCCGGCCAGGCCGGAAGGTTGAATGGAAGCGCGCCGCCG
>WNFI01007955.1_pt1 | contig 28144 bp, 21 predicted proteins | sample 5400471 | NCBI WGS metagenome assembly WNFI01 (sample SAMN13153348, study PRJNA577476) | soil metagenome | isolation source: 100 cm saprolite on Douglas fir-dominated hillslope | place: USA:California | collected 2013-09-17
CGTGCTGGAAGACGACAAGGGTTACCTCATGGCAGTGATACCGGCCAGCCACAAGGTGGACCTTGGTGCCGTGCATCGACAGCTCAATCGCACACTCGGACTCGCCACCGATCGGGAGCTGGTCGAGCTCTTCAAGGACTGCGAACCGGGCGCCTTGCCGCCCCTAGGGCTCGCATACGGCATCGACACTATTCTCGACCAGAATCTGGTCGATGCGCCAGACATCTATTTCGAGGCGGGCGATCACCAGGCACTGATTCATGTGAGTGGCAGCGAGTTTCTCAAGTTGATGGCCAACGCGCCGCGCGGCCTGATCAGCCATCACGCGTAGCCATCGAGCAGATTCCATTCATCGATGACACTGTTTGGCGAATGGCCGAGGCGCTCAGGGGTTCCGCGTGATCCAGCCGCGGACGGAGAGGGAGCGTTGGCTCAATGGTGCGCCGGCCGGTAGGTGCTGAATCAGTTGTTGCTGGCCACTCTGTCGGAGTCTGCAACTGCGGCACCCAGCTTCAGGCGGCCGTCGGCAAGCGGAACGAGGATCGGAGCGACTTCGACTCTGGCGACTCCTTTTTTGTGGTCGATACCGATTTCCTTCGCCGTGGACGGAGACAGGTCCACGATGCGGCCTTGGATATAAGGCCCCCTGTCGCGAATGGTAACCACCGCACTTTGGCCGGTCTCGAGGTTGGTGACCTTCGCGGTAGTGCCCAGGGGAAGAGTCTTGCTCGCAGCGTTATTGCTCTGCGGCTGCATGGGCGTGCCGTCAGCCATTTTTCTACCGGAGAATATTCGCGCATAGAACGACGCTCTGCCGCGACGTTTATCGCCGGAGCGGTCCAGAGGGGGATTTGCCACGACTGGTTCATGCACCGGCGCAGCCGGATGCCGTGCTACTGGAGGAGCGGTCGAATTCGACTCGTCCGCTCTCGCGCCCGTGCTGCAGGCCATAAAAATACCGGCGAGGCACAGGCTTCGAAGGGATTGCGGCGTATCGATGAATCGTCCACGTAACAACATAGTGCCGCCAATTTTGCCGAGAATGGGGGGCAGCATGCTCTGATGCGTTTATCCGAGACGCCCGCAGAAGAGGTAATCGCATCGATTTGCCTTCAAATGCGGACGCTCCCGGGGGCAAGGATTCACGATTCGCCCGCTTGGGAAAAGCAGTCAGTTGCTCGATGTCGCGTAGGAAAATGGTGACAAAACGCGCTGGCGTACCGCAGTGCGTGTGAGTGCTGCGCAGGACGGTGCCCGAACGACCGAGTCGTGCGGGCACCGAGATTTGCGCTACTTCTGGACTTTCTGGACCGCCGGCAGCGTCGCGCTGATTGCAGACACGCCATCCACGCCCGCAATCTTGCAGATCGGATGTGAAAAATCATTGGCCAAACTGGGCACTGGGACGAGACTCTGATAGTTGATATTGTCGTCGCCCTTGAGGCTGACGCCATTCGGTACAAAGTCAAGGTTCAGTGTGTGGCGCGTGCGCCAAGCAATGTTGTGATCGGCGCAAGACGTGTCACCGCTCACGCCTATCGCACCCACTAAATGCCCCTTCGAGTTGTACAGCGCAAGTCCGCCGCCGAAGACGTTGATCCCGCCGATACGCCGGCCAATCATGGGATCATCGTCCTGGCCGAAGTTCTCGGCCGGCCCGCGGTACGCCGTCTCCGTGTCGACGGGATTGCTGGCCTGGAGGCCGAACAAGGTGCCACCGGGTTGTACAGCGGCGTATAGATCAGCGGTCGAGAGCGCCAACCCGGGCAGGCTGAACGCGTTCGCCGTGTTCGCCTTCTGCGCCGAAATATTTCGGCTGCCCGGCCACTGTTGCGCACGATCGGTGCCGGTGAAGGCCACCGCACACACCACGCCGTCGCGATTGACCAGGGTACCCCACATATCCAGATTGAATCCCCCGTTGCCTTGAGCACGCGCACCAGCCAGTGCAGTCTGAAGCTGATGGTGAGAGGGCAGCCCGGAGCAGCTGCGACCCGGATCGCCGTTCGCATCGGACCCGCGCTCCGAGTCTGCGGCCGCTGCAGCGGCAAGGCTCAAAGCGGCCGTGCCGGTGAGGATTCCTGCAATGATTCTATTGATGGACTTATACATGGAACTCTCCTTGCTCTAATTAGTGCGTTTATCGGTCGATGACCTGTCGACCGCTCGCATGTCGGTAATCAACCGAATGGGTGCTGAAAGATCAACGCCTCGGCTTATTGTCCGGCGCAACGGCGATCGGCTTTGTCGCGTTCGAGTTCGGCGCCAAGTGTAGTACATTTATTTGTACGGATTGATGAGCCCGAGCCGGCTCATACCGCGCCTGGAATGGCGGGTTATGTCGCTTGCGAGGCACGCCTCGCGGGGAGTTCGGTCTGTTGCCACCGCGGCGCAGCAAGAGAGCCTAAGGTTGTGTATGAAAGGTTGATGCTGCGAATTCGCGCCTGCCACACGCGATGATTACCAGCGCGTATTTCGTCGACTTACCTACGATCCACCGCCGAACGAATCATGAATGCCCCGTCAGGCGTTTTTGTAGTTTAAAACGATTGCCTGAACTCCACCCCGATCGTGCGCGGCTGATTCACGAACAATCGCGGCCGCCCCGGTACTTCCGCGGCAATCGATCGGTTATCACCGAGGTTCGCAACCTCGTTGGCGAGATTCTTGCCGACGAGCGCCACCTGGAACTTGTCCCGAGAGAACGCGAAGCTTGCATCGATGAGCCGATACGAGCCCCGTAATCGCGGGTTGGCGGGGTCGTTACTCCCTGCGAAACTCCTGCCGATATAGGAGTAATCGGCGCCGCTGATCAGCTTCCAGTCGCCCGTCAGCTGAGTCGTATATGTCACTGCACCATTGCCGGTCCAGTCAGGTACCTGATACACCGGCGAACCGACTTGCTGCGGTGAAGCCGCGCTCGACTCGGTGATTTTCGCGTTTTGATAACCCGCGCCGAGGGAGAGCTCGAGCGGCTCGGTCGGCTTTGCACGCAGCTCCATTTCGCCGCCCTTGCTCACCGCGGCGCCGGCATTCGCGACATATTGGAAGCCGCAGCTGAGGAAGATATTTTGCTGGATGTTTTTCCACTTGATGTAGAAACCGGCCGCATCGAAGGTCAAGCGGCGGTCGAACCACGAGGTCTTGGTGCCGAGCTCGTAACTCCACAACGAGTCGGAGTGAAAACTACGCGTATCGGCGATCGTAATGTTGGGGTTTGTTTGCTTGAGCGACGCGACGCAGTCCGTCCCGGTGCCCGGTTGACCCGGCGGCACGATCGGCACGAGGCCGCCCGGACGGAATCCCTTGGCGGCGTTGACGTAAATCATGTCATCCGGTGTGACGTGGTAGTCGGCCTCGAATTTCGGGTTGACGCCGCTTTCGGTGGTGGTGAACGGCGGACTCACGATGGCCGGGCCGCCGCCGGTGGCCGCCCCCTCCTCATAGCCGGATGCCGAGTCCTTCACTTGGTACCAACGCAAACCGGCGGTCAATTTGAGCGCGTCGATGGGCTGATAGGACACTTCGCCGAACGCCGCCGGCTCCTTGATGTCCGTATGAAAGTCCGACGCGAATATCAAGTTCGGGTAGCCCGGGGTGAGCTCACCGCCGCCCGGACCGAGCAGCGTCGCATCGAACCCTGGCACCGTCGCGCCCGGATAGTAGGCGGCCAACGGCAAGCGGCCGTGAAAGTCCGAGTAGAAGCCGCCGACGACGAATTGAATCGGCCCTTTCAGATCCGAGGCAAAACGCACTTCCTCGACGAAGCGCTGGTAATCCTTGATTTCTTGGATCCCGCCCGGCTGCGGTGAACCGCCGGCGCCCGCCGTGATCGCGGCGTATACGAAATCGCTCTCATCCTCGGTCTCGTTCACCTTACGAGTAAAGTACGCCGTCGAGGACACCAGTTCGCCGAAGCCTGTCTTCCAGTTGAGGGCGATCGAGTACAACGCCCAAGCGTCGTAGCCGCCTTCGGGCACGTTGAACCAGCGCGCTTGCGTGAAGCCGCTCGGAGACAGCGGCCTCGGCAGCGTGACGGGTCCCGATGGGACGGGGTAGCCGATTCCATTGCCCGGAATCGAGCGATAGTCCGCCAGCGGGAAGCCATTGTAGTCGGATCGTTGCTGCATGACGCGTGGCGTGATGGTCAGCGTATCGTTGATCTTGATGGTGAGGGCCGCGGCGCCGCCGTAGCTGTCGTTTTTTGCGACGTTATTGACGGTGGTAATGCCGCTTGTCGCCAGCGGGGTACAGGCGAGGGTCATGGCCGCCGCGGGATCGGTGCAGAAGCTCCGCTTGAAGTAGCCGGCTTCGTCGTCGGTAAAAAAGCTCAGTCGCAGCGCAACTTGGTCCTGAACGATCGGCATATTGAATACACCGTCGGCCGTCCAATTCGGCTGATTGGTGCGGTCGGTGTAGGAGAGTCCGCCGTGCACCGTCCCCTCGGAAGTGCTCAGGTTCGGCGCCTTCGTGACGATGCGCACCAAGCCACCCATCGAGCGCGCGCCATACAGGGTGCCCTGTGGGCCCCGCAACACTTCGATGTGGTCGATGTCTAGGACCCGCGGATCGAGCGAGTCCGGCAGCGGTGTGTCATCGATATAAAATCCCGTCACATTGTCGCCGGAGATGCCGCGGATCGAGACCGTGCGCGCGGTGCCGACGCCGTCGCCGGTGGGCGCGAAGGCCAAATTCGGAACCTTCGTGGCGTAATCGAAGAAGGTGTTGATTTCTTTCTGCTGAAGCGCAGCAGCGCTGAAGGTCGTCATGGAGAGCGGTACGCTTTGCTCACTCTCTGAACGCTTCTGGGCGGTGACAGTGATCGTTTCCAGTTCGGTGGATGGCGCCGCAACGTCGGCCGCGAATACGCGCAACGACCCTATCATTGCCGCAACACCTGCACAGGCGAGGCTATTCTTTGATATCCCCATTGGCATTCTCCCAGCGAAAAACGCAATCAATCCCACATCGGCTGACGGTGTACCGTCGCGACTTTATTAATTTGAAGACAATCGCTTCCGTGCTGGTATCTGTTATGCGATCGGGGCGCTGACCGGACCGCCGCGCCGCTATGCAAGGTAGTATCGGGCCGAACTTGTTTCATTGTCAAAAAGCGCCGGGCAAGCGCATGAGCGACAGTCTGCGCCGGTGCGTTCGCGAGCGGGCGGGCGTCGGGGCCCCCTCTGCCGTGCCGCGATGGCCATGAGCATGCTAGTCTTTGCGAACGGCGAAAGCCGCGAAGAAAAACCGGGTACGCGTCAGCGCGCAACTTCGGATGCGAAGAACAGGCGGCGATGAAGCGAACGCCAAACAACCGGCTCGTCATCATTCCGTGCAAATCGATGACGCGCAGTCAGGAGCAAGCATCATGACATTACCCAGAGAGCCCCGAATTCATCCGGTGTCGATCGAGGCCCTTAGGCCGACGCAGATCACGGTCGGAATGCGCGAGGTGAAGGCCAAGCGCAAGAGCTGGCGCAATCACCCGGACCGGAAGAAAGCGGATTTTCTCGGCACACACCTGATTCCCGTCATATGGGGCCCCAAGGATGAGTACTACGTCATCGATCATCACCACTTGACGTTGGCTCTGCACCAGGAAGGCGTCGAGAATATCGCGACCACCGTGGTCGCCGACCTGCGGCGGCTGCCGCGCGAGGCTTTCTGGGTATTCCTGGACAACCGCGGGTGGCTGCACCCCTTCGATGAGCGCGGCCGAAGGCGCAGTTATGAGGATGTGCCGAAGCGGATCACGGCTTTGGTGGACGATCCGTTTCGCAGTTTGGCGGGCGAAGTGCGCCAGAGCGGCGGATTTGCCAAGGATACGACGCCGTTCAGCGAATTCCTGTGGGCGGACTTTCTGCGCCGCCGAATCAAGCGCAAGCTCGTCGATGAAAACTTCGCCGACGCGCTGGCTCAGGCAATGAAACTGGCAAAGAGCGGCGAGGCGGATTATCTGCCCGGTTGGTGCGGACCCGTCGCCTGAGCAATGAACAAGTTCCGTGCGTTCAATCCGGCTGACGCTCTGGCCGGCCTGTCGCTCGCCGGACTCCTATTGCCCGAGGCGGTGGCCTATTCAGGCTTGGCTAACTTGCCGCCGCAGGCGGGCGTGATCGGACTGTTCGCGGGGCTCATCTGCTACGCGCTCATCGGCCGCAGCCGCTATGCCATCGTCACCGCCACATCGTCGTCCGCCGCGGTATTCGCCGCAGCGACAGCGGCGCTGGGCGCTAATGCCGCTGGCCAACGTCTCGCATTTGCGTCGATTCTGGTGTGCGCGACCGGGATTGCCTTTCTGTTCGCCGGCTGCGCACGGCTGGGTGCGATGTCGAATCTGATTGCGCGGCCCGTGCTGCGCGGCTTTTCATTCGGGCTGGCCCTGGTCATCGCAGTGAAGCAGTGGCCGCACATCGTCGGCATGCACGTGCACAGCGCGGATTTCCTGGCTCTGCTGGCGGAGATTTTTCGCAACGTCGGCGCCTGGCAGCCGACGACCCTCGCGGTCGGCGCATGTGCTCTGGTGGGCTTGTTCACGCTGGAACGCGTCCGGCAGGTCCCGGGCGTGCTGGTGGTGATCGTTGCCGGAATTGCCGCGGCGCCGTGGCTGAGCTCCCGCGGCGTGGTGCTGACCGGCCCCATCCACCTTGCCTTGGAACTGCCGGCACTCGCGACGCCTGCGGGAGGGCAGTGGCTGCCGCTGGTGGAGTTCGCGCTCGCGCTCATGTTCATTCTGTACGCGGAATCCTACAGTTCGATCCGCACTTTCGCTTTGAAGCACAACGACTCGGTACAGCCCAATCGCGATTTGATCGCGCTCGGTGTTGCGAACGTCGTGTCGGGAGCATTTCAAGGAACGCCGGTCGGCGCCGGGTACTCGGGCACGTCCGCCAATGAAGCGGCCGGCGCCCGATCGCGCGCCGCCGGCCTGTACGCCGCCGCAACGGTCTTGGCGCTGGTGCTGTTGTTTCTGCCGTGGATCGAGCGCATACCCGATCCGGTCCTGGCGGCGATCGTCATCCACGCCGTCAGCAAGTCGCTGCGCGTGGCCGTTTTCCGGCCGTACTTTCGCTGGCAGCGCGATCGGTTGGTCACACTGACCGCGGTGGCGGCAGTCATCGTGTTCGGCATGCTCGACGGCCTTCTAGCGGCAATCGCCTTCAGCCTCGCGATGCTGCTGCATTCATTGTCCAGCCCGCGCCTTTCCGTCCTCGGCCGCATGGGTGCTCACGATTTCGTCAGCGTCGAGCGCTTTCCGGAGGCGGCGTGCACGCCGGGCATTCTGGTGCTGCGGCCCGAAGAGCCGATGTTCTTCGCGAATGCCGAGCCGCTGCTGGCGATGGCGCGGCACCGCGTATTGCAACAAACGGAGGTACGCCTGGTGGTTTTCAGTCTCGAAGAATCGCCCGATCTCGACGGCACTGCGCTGGAATGTCTGGGAGAGTTCGCGGCCTGGCTCGCCACGCGCAAGATCGAGGTGCGCGTCGCGCGCTTGAAGGAGGCCAGCCGCGACGCATTGATGCGCGCCCACTTCCCTCCGCTGCCGGTGACCGCACTCGATTATTCCAGCGTCGATGACGCGGTGAGCGGCACCCCGGCAGGCGCCGCCGCGTGATGAAGGCGCCGGGCCGCGGCGGTCCCGGATCACGACCCGCCGACAACACCGTGCTGACCGCCGTTCAGTCTCCCGGCGGCGCCAAGGCTCCCTTCAAGGTCACCGCGCCGTTGACGGTCTTTGGATCGACGGTGATGTCCTTGAGCTTGGCCGCCACATCCGGCGGAACGTCCTTTTGGTTGCGGCCGCCCAGGTATTGCGCGAAAAATCCTTCCATCGCGGTGACCATCGCCAAATTGTTGATGGGTCGGGCAAAACCATGGCCTTCATCCGGCGCAACCAGGTACTCGACGGGCTTGCCATTGTCGCGCACCGCGGCGACGATTTGATCGCTCTCGCGGATGTTGACCCGCGGATCGTTCTTGCCTTGCACCACCAGTAGCGGAGTCACGATCGACTTGGCGTGAGTCAACGGGGACTCGGCGATGAGCAATGCCTTGCCTGCCGGAGTCGTGGGGTCGGCGATGCGCGCATACATCTGCTTGCGCCCGGCTTCCCAGTACGGCGGAATCGCGTCGAGCAATGTGATCAGATTGGAGGGTGCGACGATGGCGACGGCTGCCGCGTACACAGTCGGCGTAAACGCCACGCCGGCGAGAGTGGCGTAGCCGCCGTACGAGCCGCCCGAAATGCCGACGCGCCCGGGGTCGGCGATCCCCGCAGCTACCAGGGCCCTCACGCCCCAGGTCAAATCATCCTGCATTTTGCGGCCCCATTCACCGTTTCCGGCGTTGAGGAATTTCTTGCCGTAACTGGTGGAACCGCGGAAGTTGGGCTGCAACACCGCGTAGCCGCGGTTGGAGAGGAACTGGGCGTAGGTGTCATAGCCGAATGAGTCGCGCGCCCACGGACCGCCGTGCGGATGCACGATCAACGGCAGGTTCTTGGCCGGCAGACCCTTCGGCAGCGTCAGGTATGCCGGAATATCGAGTCCGTCCGACGATTTGTAGTGATATGGCTTGCGCTCTGCCAGCGCGTCGCGCGGCAGCTCATCGCGGATGCGATACTGCAGCGACAGGAGCTTCGACTTGCGATTCCAAACGTAGGTCACGCCGGGTTCGGTGTCGCTGTAAGCGCTGACAACCCATAAATCTTCGTCACTCGAAGTCGCGCCGAACGAGATCTGCCTGCCGGGGAGCTTCGACTGCAACCAGCGAAAGTCCTTCTCGAATGCCTTGTCCTTGAAGTAGCGCCGAACCGTGTCGTCCTGGTATTCGGTGAAGAGGATGCGGTGGTCGACCTCCGACAGCTTGCCGTTGGCGATGTCGACCCGTTTTTCCGGATCGCTCTCCACTTTGACGGCGGCACCCGTCGCAGGGTTCAGCAGATCCAGTTCGACGAGATTCAATGGCCCCGCATTGGTCGCCAGGTAAACTTGTCTGTTGGCCGCATCGAAGCCGTAAACGCCGCAGGTCTCGAGCACGGTGCAGGTGTAGATCTGCTTGAAGCCATCGGCATCGACCCGCAGGATCTCCATATCGCCCGCGGAGTTCGTGCGCTCCGCCAGCCGCAGGACGCCGTCGTGATCGAACTCCCATCCGGCAATGTTCTCGGTGTTCTTGCGCAGCAAGGTTTTTTCGCCGGTCGATATGCGCAGCTCATACAGGTCGTGCCAGCGCGGATCGCGGTCGTTCAGACCGATGTAAAGAATGTCCGGCTGGGCTCTCGGCACCGAGAAAATCTCAGTGCGCACGCCCTTCAAGTTGGTGAGTGGACGCGTCGGCGGCACGCCGGTCTTGGGGTCCGCCGCCTGCGTCGGGTCGATGGCATAGATGTTGAAATTTTCATCGCCGCCCGAATCCTGCGAGTACAGGATGTACTTCGAATCGTGACTCCAGAAATAGCTGCGGATGGGGCGCGCCGCTTCCGCGCTCACGGGGCGGGCCGCGCTGAACGGTTCATCGGCCCCTTTCACCCAAATATTGCGTGTGCCTTTGTAAGGCTTGAGAAATGAAATGAAGCGGCCGTCCGGCGAGATCTGCGCGCCGGCGATCGCGATTTCCGCCCGTGAAATTCGGCGCCCGCTTGTGACGAAACGCCTGCACGCCCTCCGCAAAATCCTGAGTGTCGCCAAGTTCGCTTTGGGCGACCGCCTCGAACGCCAGTTGTTCGGTCAGGGTACGCGGCAGTTCCACATTGAAGACCGCCTTGATGCGTTGAAACGCCTGAGTGGGACCGGCGGCGAAGCGACGGGCGGTGGATTCAGCCTGCGACTGCAGCGCTGCGTCGTCCACGCATGCCCAGATGAGTCCCCAGTTGGCGGCGTCCGCGGCGGTCAACGCGTCGCCGAGCAAGGCGAGGCCCTTCGCGCGCGCCGTTCCCACCAGCCGCGGCAGATGAAAAGTGCTGCCGAGGTCGGGCATGAGGCCGAGCTTGGGTGCGAACAATTGGAGAAACGTGGCGGAGCGCGCCGCCAATACGATGTCGCCGACCAGCGCGAGACTCACTCCGGCGCCCGCAGCGATGCCGTTGACCGCGACCACGACCGGCGCACGCAATTGATACCACGCATCGACCATCGGGTTGAAGTGTTCCCGCAAGCTGGCGCCGATGTTTTCGCCGCGGCTGCGCTGCGGATCGCTCGAAAGATCATCGCCCATGATATCCGCACCGGAACAAAACGCCCGGCCGGAGGCGGTGAGCACGACGGCGCGAATCTCGGGGTCGGAGTCGATGGCCGCCGCCGCGGCGCGTAAGTCCGTGATCAGCGGCCGATTCAGGGCGTTCAACTTGTCCGGCCGGTTGAGCGTGACATAGGCGACGCCGTCTCGCCGCTCGAATAGCAGAGTGTCAAATTTCATGATGATTCCGATGGTATTGGTACTTCGAGGATACGGGTGAAGCGGGGTTCACGTCTCCGTGTGCAGCGCAGCGCGACTAAGCCATAATGGCGGAAACTCGTCAATGATCCTGCCCGGTGCGGAGCCGTATATGCCCATTCCTGAGATTCTGCAAGGCCGCTTGCGACTACCCGTCATCGGCGCGCCCATGTTCATCGTATCCACTCCGCGCCTCGTGCTGGCGCAATGCAAGGCCGGCATCGTCGGCGCATTCCCGGCGCTGAATGCGCGGCCGGCGGCACAGCTCGATGACTGGCTCGCTGAGATTACCACCGAGTTGGCGGCCTACCGCGGCGCGAACCCGCAGGCCAAGGTGGCGCCGTTCGCGGTGAATCAGATCGTGCATAGCAGCAACGACCGCCTGGAACATGATGTCGCGCTGTGCGTGAAGCACCGCGTGCCCATCATCATCACCAGTCTTCGGCCACCGGCCGAAGTGGTCGCCGCAGTGCATGGCTACGGCGGCGTCGTGTTTCACGACGTCATCAATCTGCGACACGCCGAAAAGGCCGCCGCACAGAAGGTCGACGGCATCATCGCGGTGTGCGCCGGCGCGGGTGGCCATGCCGGGGCGCTGAGCCCATTCGCCTTGGTCAAACAGATTCGCGAGATCTATGCCGGAACCATCATCCTGTCGGGCGCCATGAGCACGGGCGCCGACGTACTGGCCGCGCAGGCGTTGGGCGCGGATCTCGCCTATCTCGGGACGCGCTTCATCGCCACGGAGGAAGGCAACGCCAGCGCCGAGTACAAGCAAATGCTCATCGACAGCCGCGGAGAGGACATCGTCTACACGTCGTTGTTCAGCGGCGTCGCGGGCAACTACCTACGCGGCAGCGTCGAGCACGCAGGCCTCGATCCCGACAAGCTTCCCGAGGCCGACAAGACAAAGATGAACTTCGGCAGCGGCGGCAACACGGAACTCAAGGCGTGGCGGGACATCTGGAGCGCCGGTCAGAGCGTCAGCGGCATTCACGATATCGAGACGGTTGAGGCGCTGGTCGACGGAATGGCGCGGGACTACGAGGCGGCACGGGCGCGGATCAATGGCGCGCCGGTGCAATCAAGGTAACTTGCTTATTGCAAGCATAAACACCAAGAGATTGAGATAATTGTCATGCAAGTCACCGGGGCGTTCTAATTGCGTCTAAGCGCCGATCAACTTCCCGCATCTCTGGCTCGGAATCTGGCGGGCACATACCTGGTATCCGGCGATGAGCCGCTGCTGGTGGGGGAGGCCGCGGACGCCGTTCGCGCCGCCGCGAGGGCGGCGGGATATGCGGATCGCACGGTGTTTTTCATCGACCGCAGTTTCGCCTGGGATGAGCTGCGGCATGCGAGCCAATCGCTGTCGTTGTTCGCCGAGCGGCGCCTGTTCGAGCTGCGGATGCCTTCGGCCAAGCCGGACAAGGGAGCGCAGCAGCTCGCGGATTTGGCGGCCCAGCCGCCGCCCGACGTGGTGTGCCTGATCATTACCGACAAGCTCGACAAGAAGGCGAGCGAGGCTCCCTGGGTAAGGGCCGTGGAGAAGCACGGCGTCTGGGTGCCGGTTTGGCCGGTGGAGACGGCGGCGCTGCCGGCTTGGTTGCGCGCGCGCGCCAAGCAGTTACGGGTGGATATAGAGCCGGCCGCGGCACAGCTGATCGTCGATCGCGTGGAGGGGAATCTACTTGCCGCGAAACAGGAGCTCGAGAAGCTGAGCCTGCTGGCCGGCGGCGAGCCCATCAGCGCCGATCTGGTATTGCGGTCGGTCGGCGACAGCGCGCGCTACGACGTGTTCCAGCTCGCGGAAGCGGCCGCTGCCGGCGAGGCGGAGCGCGCTATGCGGGTACTTCTTGGCCTCAAGAGCGAAGGAGTCGAGCCGACGCTGATTCTTTGGGCGCTGGTGCGGGAGCTGCGCGGACTGTGGCAGGCGCGGGAACGCGACCGGCTGCGATCCAACGCTCGGGGAGGCGCTTGGAACCTGGCAGCAACTCCCTCGCCGCGTGCGTTGTCGCGGCTCAAGGCGCTGCCATTGGGCCGCCTGCTGATGCAGGCAAGCCACACCGACCGGGTGATCAAGGGACTCGCGACAGGCGATGCGTGGAGCGCGCTGACCGGATTGACCGGCGGTCTTGCCGGCGCTTTGCAAGCTATCGCGGATTCAGGCAGGGTACCCGTTTGACATCCTCCCCTCCATGAATGAAGGAGATTCCCTGGTGGCGATCAATGCCCTGATCGCAGAGCACTGAATGCTCTGTTAACCGACGCGCTCTCGCAGCCTAAGCCGCCGAACCGTCGCACGCACCGGCAACAGGTGCGCCGCTTTAATCATGCCGGCGCGTAATCGCGAATCCTGGCAAGTGAGTATGATAGGAGCAATGCAGTGGTAATTCAACGTAGGGAGCGGCACTTCCTACCCGGCCTAAAGGCTCGGGTTTCCGTGCCGAATATCTGATGAACCCCATGGGTATTTTCGGCGGAACCTTCGATCCGATTCACTACGCGCACCTGCGCACCGCGTTCGAGCTGCAACAGGCGCTGCGTTTGAAGGAAATACGGTTTCTCCCGGCGGGCAATCCGCCGCACCGCGATCAGCCCCTCGCCGACGCGCAACTGCGGCTGCAGATGGTTCAGCTCGCCACCGCCGGTCAAGCCGGTTTCGTCGTCGACGATCGCGAGGTACGCAAGGAGGGTCCGTCCTATTCGGTCGAAACCCTGGCCGAGCTGCGGCACGAGTACCCGGACCGAAGCCTGTGTTTGATCGTGGGCATGGACGCCTTCTTGAGCCTGCCGAAGTGGTATCAATGGCGCGAGCTGCTGCAGCTGGCCCACTTGGTGGTCGCCCATCGTCCGGGCTGGCGGGCGCCCGGTATGGGACCGCTCGGCGAGCTGCTGGTCGATCGCGGCACCGGGCGCATCGGCGATTTGCACGAATCGCGAGCGGGCTGCATCTATATTCACGCGGTGACGCAGCTGGAGATTTCGTCCACCGAGGTTCGTCAGCTGATCGGCATGGGCCGCGATCCGCGCTTCCTCATGCCGGACGCAGTGCGTAAACTTATCCTCGATACCCATTGTTATTCCAAACCACGGACAACGTAGTGCCAGTCAAGAAAAAGACCACGAGCAGTAAAACAAAGGACCGCAACACAGCGGTCGTCAATCCTCAGGCAGCCGGCAAGCCCAAGGCCGCCAGCAAACTCAAAGCCGCCGACAATCGCAGAGTTACCAAGGCGAAGCCTTCGCTCAAGACCGTGGTCATCGATGCCCTGGCCGATATGAAGGCCCTGGAAGTCAAGGTGCTCGACGTGCGCGGCCTCACCGATATTGCGGACTTCATGGTGATCGCGAGTGGAACCTCCGACCGGCACGTGCGCTCGGTTGCCCAACGCGTGGTCGAAAGGACCAAGGAGGCGGGATTCCGCCCGCACGGCGTCGAGGGACAGCAGGACAGCGACTGGGTGCTCATCGATTTGAGCGAGATGATCGTGCACGTCATGCTGCCGCGCGTGCGCGAGTTCTATGGACTCGAGAAGCTGTGGGATATAACGGCGACGCAGCGCGCCGCGCGCGCCTGAAAGGCGGCGCGCCTCCCGTATGAAATGCCGGTTGATTGCCGCCGGTACCCGTCTGCCCGATTGGGTCAATAGCGGATTTCGCGAATACCAGAAGCGATTGCGCTCACCCCTCACATTGGAGCTGCACGAGATTCCGGTCGCGACACGCCGCGCCGGCGAGAACCCCCAGCGTGCGATCCAAAGGGAAGGGACCGACATGCTCGCCGCGCTGGGGAAGGACGATTATGTCGTGGCGCTCGCAATCACCGCCAAGACCATGAGCACCGAGCAACTGAGCGCGTGGCTTGCCGAGCGCATGAGGGATGGCCGCGCCCTTGCGCTTCTGATCGGCGGTCCCGACGGTTTGTCGCCGCCATGCCTGGAACGGGCTGATCAGAGCTGGTCCTTGTCGCCGCTGACCCTGCCGCATGCGCTGGTCAGGGTCGTGGTGGCCGAACAGCTGTACCGCGCCACCAGTTTGCTTGCCGGCCACCCCTATCACCGCGCTTAAGCACCTTAGGTTCGGTATCCTGGCTACATGTCCTTAGACTTCGTCTACCTGGCCTCGGGGTCGCCTCGACGGCGCGAATTACTGCAGCAGATCGGCGTGTCGTTCCGGGTCGTCAGGGCCGCGGTTGACGAGGCGGTTCGATTGGCCGAATCGGCTCCGACCTATGTCCTGCGTCTCGCGGCGGCCAAGGCCGAAGCCGGGTGGGAAACGAGCCGCGACGGTAGCCACGTTCCCGTATTGGCGGCCGATACCGCGGTGGTGCTGGATGGAAAGATACTCGGCAAGCCGGCTGACTGCCAAGATGCCTTGGGGCTGCTGGGGAGGCTCTCCGGCCGCACTCATGAGGTGTTGACCGCCGTCGCATTGCGAACCGCTGACGGCCTTCAATCGAGAATCAGCCGCAGCGAGGTTACCTTCCGCAGTATCGCCGTCGGCGAAGCGCGGGCCTATTGGGAAACCGGGGAACCGAGCGATAAGGCGGGCGCCTACGCGATTCAAGGCCTGGGCGCCATTTTCATAGCGGATCTGCGCGGCAGCTATTCCGGCGTGATGGGACTGCCGCTATTCGAAACGGCAGCGCTCTTGAGCAACGCCGGACTCGTTCCATTGGGAACGAATCGCGGGCACACACGATGAGCACTGAAATTCTGGTCAATGCCAGCACTCATGAAGCGCGCGCCGCGGTCGTCGAGAACGGCGTGCTGCAGGAGGTGTTTCTCGAGCGCGCCAGCCGTCGTGGGCTGATCAGCAACATTTACAAGGGACGGGTGTCGCGGGTGCTTCCGGGCATGCAGGCGGCATTCATCGACATCGGCATGGAGCGCACCGCGTTCCTGCATGCCTCGGACATATTCGATCCGCGTCATGCGGACACCGGCATCGAGCCGCCACGCACGGAAAACATCCGCTCGCTGGTTGCCGAAGGCAACGAGATATTGGTCCAGGTCGTGAAAGACCCGCTGGGGACCAAGGGCGCCCGCTTGACCACGTATATCACTCTACCGTCCCGATACCTCGTGTACATGCCGAAAGGGCATGGCGTCGGCGTTTCGGCGCGCATCGAAAGTGAGAGCGAGCGCGAGCGCTTGCGCGCCGCGGTGCAGGCCGGTGTCGAGCCCGGCGAGAATGCGGGGTACATCGTGCGCACGGCGGCGGAGGATGCCCCGGCGGAGGCCGTGCAGGCCGACATCGTGTATCTGCGCAAGCTGTGGGAGGTGGTGCGTCAGAAGGGCCTGCGTACGCAGCCCGGTAACTTGGTGCACGCGGATTTGCCGCTGCATTTGCGGGTCCTGCGCGATTTGCTGCGGCCGAATGTCGACAGGGTGCTGATCGATCAGGCGAGCGCTCATCGCGAGATGCGCGAGTTCGCCGGCACTTTCATGCCCGACGCACTTCCGCGCATCGACCTGTATGGCGAGGCACGGCCGGTGTTCGAGCTGCACCACGTCGAAGAGGAAATCCAGAAAGCCTTGGATCGCAAGGTGTCGCTGAAATCCGGCGGCTATCTGATCATCGATCAGACCGAGGCGATGACCACCATCGACGTCAACACGGGCGCTTTCGTCGGCCATCGGAATCTGGAGGAAACCATTTTCCGCACCAATCTCGAGGCGGCAGTGACCATCGCGAGACAATTGCGCCTGCGCAATCTGGGCGGCATCATCATCATCGATTTCATCGACATGGAAGAGCCGGATCACCGCCGCCAGGTCATCCAAGCCTTGGAAAAAGCTCTTGCCGACGATCACGTGAAGACCAGCATCTCGTCGGTATCGCCCTTGGGGTTGGTCGAAATGACGCGCAAACGCACGCGCGAAAGTTTGGAACATCTCCTGTGCCAGCCGTGTCCAACGTGCGAGGGGCGCGGGTTCGTCAAAACGGCGGAAACGGTATGTTACGAGGTGTTTCGCGAGATCGTGCGTCAATCCCGTCAGTTCGAGTGTCAGCAGCTGATGGTATTGGCCCATCAAGATGTGATCGAACGTTTGCTTGACGAGGAGTCCTCGGCGCTCGGCGAATTGGAACTGATCACGGGCAAGCCGATTCGCCTGCAGACCGAAGCCCTGTATGCCGTGGACCAATACGACGTCGTCCTGATGTGAATGAGCGTGCGTAAGGCCGGAAAAATCCTGCTGTCCTGTTTCGCGGGACTGCTCGGTCTGGTGCTGCTCCTGATGTTGGCCCTCAAGCTCGCGCTCGACCGCGCGCCTGCATACCAAGCCGAGATACAGCAGTGGCTGCACACGCAAACCGGATACCATATTGCATTCGCCGCCGTCTCGCCGTCGTTTCGCTGGTATGGACCCGAACTGCATTTCGAGCGGCTGGAATTGCGCTCGAAGGATGATCGCCGGATCCTGGCGCGCGCCGCCGGCGGCCGAGTCGCAGCCGATATCTGGCAGCTGATCAGCAGCGGCAAGTTGCTCGCCGGGAGGATCGAACTCGATTCGCCGAACATCACGATCACGCGCCTGGGCCCCACCAGCTTTGCGTTGGCATCCGAGATCAAACTGGGCAGCAACGAGTCTTCGCTCGAGACGCTCACGCTGGACGATCTGCCCGCCGGCAAATTGGCGATTCGCCACGCCGTGGTCACGATGCAAAATTGGAATTCGGCATTGCCGCAGCTGGCTTTGCGAGACGTCAATTTGGATGTACGGCGCGGCGACGCGGGCCTGTCGGTGCTGTTCAATGCCCACTTGCCCCCGGCTCTCGGCGGAGTTCTGAGCATCAGCGGCAACGCGCACGGCCGCGGCGATTTGGAATTGCTGGATTGGACCGCGTTGGCCTGGGCGCGCGATATTTCTTTCCCGGGATGGCGGTTGTTGCTGCCGGAATTCTTGAGCCGCCTCGATGCGGGCAGCGGCGCATTCGATCTGGCGGCACGCGGGACGGGCCGGATACTGACGCATGCCGACCTTGATTTTACGGCGCAAGGCGTGGTCACGCAGCTCAAGGATGGGCCGAGCGCGAAATTCGAACAAATCAGCGGTGCGTTGAGTGTCCTCCACGCGGGCGATCGCTGGAGCCTCTCGGGCAAACGAGTGCGAGCCCTTCGCTCAGGGCGCCGGGACCCCGACTCGCAGTTCGACGTGAGCTGGCGCGGCAGCGAGGCGGGCTTGCTGGATTTGCGCGCTCGTGCGAGCTACCTTCGCGCCGATACTCTGTTACCGCTCGGCGGACTACTGCCGGACAAGGCCGTTCGCGACCGGCTGCGGGAGATTGCACCGACCGGCGAGTGGACGGATACGGTCATCGCGTTGAGCCGCGTGTCCGCAACGGACCCCTGGCGGCTGCAAATCCAGGCAAAATTCCGCGACGTGGGCTTTGCGCCCGTGGGCCGTTCGCCGGGTCTGCGGGGTCTGACCGGAACGATTGCCGGCACCGAAAGCGGCGGGCACGTGACTATCGATACCCGCTCCGCGGTGTTCTCCTGGCCGACGCAGTTTTCCCAGCCGGTGGACCTGGAAGCACTCAAGACAACCTTGTATTGGAAACGCACGAGCGAGGAATTGCTGGTTGCCACGCCCGCTTGGACGATGAGCAATCGTGACGCGGCCGTTCAAGGGAAGGCGGCCTGGGCCGTGCCCGCCGACGGCTCATCGCCCGTGCTGACGCTGGTCGCCACGGTGGAGAACGGCAACGCAGCGAATGCCCGCAATTACTTACCGCGCGAGCGGATCGCGCCGCCGGCGCTGGTCTGGTTGGATCGAGCGTTCGTGGCCGGTCATTTGTCGCGCGCGAATGTCGTGCTGCGGGGACCGATACGGCATTTTCCGTTTCGCGACGGCAGCGGTTTGTTTCTGGCGCGCTGTGCCCTCGACGGAATGACGCTGGACTACAGCGAGGGGTGGCCGCGCGCGGAAAATCTTGCTGCCCACGCGGAGTTTCGCAACGAAGGATTGACTGCGCATTTGCTTTCCGGCCGCGTCGGCGGCGCATCCATAGAGTCGGCCGATGCGCGTTTTGCGGATTTCAAGACCGGCGAGCTGGAGATTCATGTCCGGGCGGGCGGCGATGCCGCGGACGCACTGACATTCTTGCGCGCATCGCCCCTCGACGCCTCGGCCGAGCATGCGTTTTCCGGCGTCGAGGCCAAGGGTCCGATGCAGTCCAAGGTGGATTTATTCCTGCCGTTCAAGGATTTCGTGCATCGACGGGTGCTGGTACATGGCCGCTTGGAGGGCGTGACGCTGGGTCGTCCCGGGTCGACGGTGACGGCGACCGATCTGAACGGCGACTTCGATATCGATGGCGCTCAAGTGGCGGGGGCCGATGTCCGGGGCCGCATTCTGGGCGGTACGTTTCAAATGCAGGCTCGAGCGCCGCGCAACCGGCCGCTGGCCCGCACCCAACTAGAATTTCGCGGCACGCTCAACGGCGATGCCTTGCGCGCGGCGCTGGCATTGCCCGCCGGCATTGCGATCGGCGGGCAGACGGACTGGCGGGCCGCGCTCAAAATGGCGCCTGAGCCCAATCGCGAACGTAGCTTGCGCATCAGCAGCAGTCTCGTCGGTCTCGAGATGAAGTTGCCGGCTCCCTTGGATAAAGCGGCGGACGCTCCCATGCCGTCATGGCTCGACATCCAATGGCCGGCGGTCGGCGGACCCCAGGGCCGGCTTGCCCTGGGATCCGTGGTGAGCGGCTCCTATGCCTTGGAATCCAACGCCAACGGCGTGCGACTCGCGCGTCTGGCATTGTCGTTCGGTGCGGGTGAGCCGAACTCGAGCGATGCGCAAAATTTCAACGTGGGCGGATCGGTCACGCGCCTGGATTTGGCGGGTTGGCTCAACCTGAACCTGGCCGATAAGAACGCCAAGCCGGTGTCGGATTACTTGCGCACTGCCAAATTGAACGTAGCCGAGCTCGACTACCTAGGCTTGGCCTTCCGCGACGTGTCTTTGGATCTGGCGGCGGCGGAGGGCGGCTGGCGCATTACCGTCGGTGGACCGAATGTGGTCGGCACCATTACCCTGCCGGCTGCCGCCAATTCGTCCGAACCTTGGGATCTGCAATTCGAGCATCTGCGGTTTGCCGTGCCGAGCGTCGATGGGCCCGGCACCGGGCGGGGTGCCGGCGGCGCGGCAAGCGAGGATCACGCGTCGAGCAGCCTGGGAACCCTGGCTGATCCGCACAGCATTCCGGCGATCAATTTTCATGCAGAGGACCTGACCGCGGGTGAGCGGCACTTCGGCGAGGTGCGAGCGACATTGCTGAAGCTGGATGACGGCGTCAGCCTGGAACATGTCGCCGTGACCAATCCCAGCTTCAGTATCGGCGCACAGGGCGAGTGGCGGGGCAAGGGCGCGGGATCGGGTCGCATCGTGGGTACCTTGATCAGCAGCGACGTGCAGAACACGCTGGAGCAATTGGGCTATGCCGAGGTCATTCAGGCCAAGACGGGGCGCATGGATTTCGACTTGAACTGGGATGGCGCTCCGACGGCCGATGCCCTGAGCGGCGCGACGGGCCATGTGCAGCTGTCGTTGGAAAAGGGCCAGATCGCCGGGCTGAAACCGGGTGCCGGCCGGGTACTGGGCCTGGCGAGCATTGCCGCACTGCCGCGGCGATTGGCGTTGGATTTCAGCGATCTCACCGACAAAGGCCTCGCATTCGATACCGTTCGCGGCGACTTCGATCTGCGCGATGGCAACGCCTACACCGAGAACGTCCTGGTCAAGGGGCCGGCGGCGGAAATCGGACTTATTGGGCGGGTCGGCTTGAAAAACAAGGATTATGACCAAACTGCAGTGGTAACGGGCAGCTTGGGCAGTTCTCCGTTGCCGCTCGCGGGTTTCGTGGGCGGCCCGGTGGTGGGAGCGGCGGTGTTGGTCTTCACTCAAGTGTTCAAACAACCGCTGAAAGGCCTGGCACGAGGGTATTATCGAATTACGGGCAGTTGGGACAATCCGATCGTCGAACGAATCAAAAGTGCAGACGCGGCAGCCGCGACTGCCGAGGCGCCGAAATAGATGGGTAAAGTTGCTGCAATACAAATGACCTCGAGTCACATCGTCGCAGATAATTTGGCTGCCGCCGGTGAATTGTTACGTGAAGCCAAGGACTTGGGGTGCGATATCGCCTGCCTGCCCGAGAACTTTTCATTCATCGGCCTGCGCGACGCCGACAAGCTGGAGGTCGCCGAACCGGACCGCGAGGGCCCCGTGCAGTCGTTTTTGAGCGACACCGCGCGAAAACTCAAGATGTGGATCCTGGGCGGCACCATCGTCATCCGCGGCGACACCGACCGTCGCGTGGCCAACGCGTCGCTGTTGATCGACGCCGCCGGCAAGCGGGTGGCGCGCTATGACAAAATACATCTGTTCGATGTCACCATTCCCGGCCGCGACGAGCAATATCGCGAATCGACTCATGTCACCCCGGGCCGCGAACCGGTCGTCGCGGATACGCCCGTCGGAAAGCTCGGACTCTCGGTGTGCTACGACATGCGGTTTCCCGAGCTCTACCGTGATCTCGTCTCGAAGGGTGCCGAGTGGCTGGCGATGCCCGCGGCGTTTACGGTGCCGACCGGCCGCGCTCATTGGGAGACGCTGCTCCGGGCGCGGGCCATCGAAAATCTATGTTATGTGGTGGCGCCGGCGCAGACCGGCACTCATACCAGCGGTCGCGAGACTTACGGCGATTCGCTCATCATTGATTATTGGGGTCAGGTGCTGTCACGCCTGGCAAGGGGTACCGGAGTGATAACCGCGGAAATTGATCTTGCGAAGGAAACGGAGACGCGTACGCGCTTTCCCGCACTGGACAACCGGCAACTGGGGCTGCCCGCCGTCGCGACGGTGTCGATATGAATGCACGCACCGAGGAGCTGAGCGAACCCATGTTCGATGTGGCCGAAAAAATGATTCTGGCGCCGTCGGGTCTCGATGAGAATCGATTGTCGACGGTGCTCGACGCCGTCATGAGCCGCGGCGTCGATTACGCCGACCTGTATTTCCAATTGTCGCGGGAGGAGTCCTGGTCGCTGGAAGACGGTATCGTCAAAGAGGGATCGCACAGCATCGAGCAAGGCGTGGGCGTACGCGCCATCAGCGGTGAGAAGACCGGCTTTGCCTATACCGACGAAGTGCTGCTGCCGGCGTTGATCGAGGCATCCGACGCCGCGCGCGCCATCGCACGCAGCGGCGGCCGCAACGCGGTGAAGGCATGGCAACGTCCTCTGACCCATCGATTGTATCTACCCGTCGATCCGCTCGACGCGATACGCGATGAGGACAAAGTGGCGTGGTTGATGCGCATCGACGCCGATACGCGCCGCGTCGACCCCAGGGTCAAACAGGTCATGGCGTCGTTGGCGGCAGTGCATGAAGTGATACTGATCGCGACCAGCGACGGCACCTTGACGGCGGATGTCCGGCCCTTGGTCCGCGTCAACGTATCGGTGATCGTCGAACAGAACGGTCGGCGCGAGCAGGGTTACAGCGGCGGCGGCGGACGCTTCGGGCTGGACGAACTGTTGCGCGGCGATGAGCCTTTTGCGCATGGCCGCGAGGCGGTGCGCCAGGCGCTGGTGAATCTTGAGGCGGTGGCGGCGCCGGCCGGCGCCATGACCGTGGTACTGGGTCCGGGCTGGCCGGGAATCCTGCTGCACGAGGCCATCGGCCACGGCTTGGAGGGCGATTTCAATCGCAAGGGTACCTCCGCGTTCTCGAACCGCATCGGCCAAAAGGTGGCGGCGGATGAAATCACCGTGGTTGACGACGGCACCCTCGATCGGCGGCGCGGGTCCTTGAACGTCGATGATGAGGGCACGCCGACTCAGTGCACGACGCTGATCGAGAAGGGCGTGCTGCGCGGTTACATCCAGGACAAGATGAATGCGAAATTGATGGGTATGCCGGCGACCGGCAACGGTCGACGCGAATCCTTCGCACACATGACGTTGCCGCGCATGACCAATACCTACATGCGCGGGGGCTCGCGCGCCCCGGAAGAGATCATCGCCTCCGTCGAGAAGGGCTTGTATGCCGTCAATTTCGGCGGCGGCCAGGTCGACATCACCTCGGGCAAATTCGTGTTCTCGGCGAGCGAAGCCTACATGATCGAGAACGGCAAGCTCGGTGCGCCCGTCAAAGGCGCGACCCTGATCGGCAACGGTCCCGATGTACTGCAGCGGGTCAGCATGGTCGGCAACGACCTGAAGCTGGACGGCGGGGTGGGGACGTGCGGGAAGGAAGGTCAGTCGGTGCCTGTCGGCGTCGGCCAACCCACTCTACGCATCGATGCGCTGACCGTCGGCGGCACCGGCTGAGGACGTCGGCGGTGGGCGGCGCCGGGCCGCCCGTTCGCTGCGGCTTGCTTCAAAGCATATGCAAAGCTCGAGTTCGGCATTGCCGCCGCATCGCCTGCGTTTCTGTGCGTTTTAGCCGGAATTGGCAATTTCACGCACGGCTCTGCCCATGCAGAATCATCGCGCGGTATTTTCAAGGAGAGAGCCCTGCTCGTGGCAGGGTCTCAGGGATGGGCGACCGCGGCGCGGGCGGGACATTCATGCGTGGGCGTCCTGCCCGCCCTTATGATTGCGCAGTCAGCCTCCTGCACCCAGCAGCATCCGTTGCGCTGATTCCTGACCATCGGCGTGTGTGCTGCCGATATTTTGCACAGAGACCATGGTCGTTGACTTCGTCTTGGAGTCAAAGCCGACCGCGCGGTCTGCGATTCCGGCGGAGTTCGACTCGCCCAAGATCAGCCGGCGCGCCTGTTCCTGCGGATCAGGGTTGAACGCATGCCGACCGTGGGCGGGCATGGCCGGGGATACATCGGACACGTCAACGAACTTCGCTCGTCCGCGGACAGTTCCGGACAGAAGATCACTCGCTTGCATCTGAGGGTCGCCTGCGAACGTCGCGGCGAGCGCGCCATTGGCATGCAGCAGGATTCCTGCGGATATCAGCACCAACCGACCACCTAACGTCTTACCAGGAATGAATGAAATCATGAGGATTCTCCAGTTTCGAATTGCGACAACAACGCGTTGAGGCATGCGGAGAGAATGAGCGATGGATGGAACTGTTTCCAATTGAATTGATTTATGACGTCGAGAGAGCTTATCTATGCAGGCATCAATGTGTCGCACCCACCTTGCGCAACGCTGCAGCGGCCTCGGCATTGCCTTGCTTGCCGGCGATCACGAGCGGTGTGTCGCCCCGCGCGTCGACGTGGTTCGGGTCGGCGCCCAGTGCGACCAACTCAGGTAGGATCTCCAGTCGCCCGAACAGTGCCGCAAAGGACAGAGCGGTCTCGCCGGCATTGTTCATCTGGTCAATGGGGCAGCGGGTTTTGAGAAGCCGACGGGCGATGGTCAGTTCGCCCTTGTACAGTGTCCCCATCAAGGCGGTATTGCCGTTTCTGTCGCCAAGGCATGGGTTAGCGCCGGCCATTAGCAAATATCCGAGGGCGGCCGGCTGCTCGTCGTAGGCGGCTAGGATCAGCGCGGTGTATCCGGCCGGTGTCTTGGCATCGAGCGGATAATGTGCCTGGTAAAGAGCGCTGAGAATATCGACGCGACCGGCCCGGGCGGCGTCGAACCATTCCTGATCGTAGCGGTGCGCATCGACTACTTGAAACCCCGATAGCGATTGCAGTTGGCCGGCATGGGCGGCGAGGCGCAGCGACGGAAAACAGAAATACGAAGCTAGACCGGCGAGGATCAGCAGCGCCGGAAAGCCGATACGCGCCGTGAGGCGCCGTCGACGAGGGGACATCGCAATCTCCTGGCAAAGTGACAGGGGCAGGCCCCGGACGGATCGTCCGGGGCCGCCCGCTGCGGGTTCAGTCCGGCAACTTGCCGGCCGATGCCTTGACCCGCACGCTATCGGCGTGGAGGGCTCCGGCGAGACGTGTGCCGTAGTCGGCATCAGCCTTGTAGAAGTACGACAGCATCGTGTACTTGTTGGCCTCGTTGCGCACGTGGTTGAGATCCGCGCTGAGCGCAGTGATCAAGTCGGTCTTGTCCTGCGCGGAGAGCGAGCGGTAGTATTCGCCGGCTTGCACGAAGTTCCGTGTCTTCGCGATCGCCAACTGTTGGGTGGTACCGTTGAGCGGCGTGCGGCCGGCTTTGTAGCGAGGATCCTCGGAGACCTCGGCGATGCCCGAGGGCTCATAGTTCGTCTCGCCCTTGCGGCCGCTGCTGTTCAACGCGCCGTCCTGGTCTTCGTTGCTCACCGGTACCGCCGGACGGTTGATCGGCAGGCTGTTGTAGTTGGCGCCCAGGCGATACATTTGCGTGTCGGCATAGGAGAACAGACGTCCTTGAAGCATGCGGTCCTCCGAGGCTTCAATGCCCGGTACCAGCCGCGAAGGCGCGAAGGCGGACTCTTCGGTGCTCTCGAAATAATTGTCCGGCACCCGATTCAACGTCATCGTGCCGATCTTTCGCTCAGGCACACCGGACCAGGTCTTCGTATCGTCCAGTGCGTCGAAGTCGAATTTAGCAAGGTCCTGCGGCTCCAGTACTTGGATATAGAGATCCCATTTGGGATCATCGCCGGCCCTGATCGCGTTGTACAAATCGTTGGTATTGAGGTTCCAGTCTTTGCCGATCGAATCGGCAATCTCCTGTGGGCGCAGGCCGTGGATGCCCTGCAAGCTCTTCCAATGAAATTTCACGTAGTGCACTTGCCCTTGCGCGTTGATCAACTTGAACGCGTGCACGGCATATCCATCCATATGGCGATACGAGTCGGGCATGCCTTCCACCGTATAGAGATGGGTCAGCATATTGGTCGCCTCGGGTGTATGCGCGAAGAAATCGAAGGCAAGATCCGCATTCTGCACGCCGGTGACCGCGCTCGGCTTATTGGCGTGCACGAAGTCCGGAAACTTGATGGCATCGCGGATGAAGAATATCGGCCAGTTGATGCCGACCATGTCCCAGTTACCCTGCCGCGTATAGAACTTCACCGCGAAGCCGCGAGGGTCGCGTGCCTGCTCCGGCGAGCCGCGATAGCCCATTACCGTGGAAAATCGAACGAATACCGGTGTCTGCGTGCCCGGGGTAAACACTGTCGCCCGGCTCAACCCGGTAATATCGGCGCTGACCTGAAATACGCCAAAGGCCCCCGTGCCGCGCGCATGCACCACGCGCTCCGGAATGCGTTCACGGTCGAAACGCTGCAGCTTCTCGATGAGATGCGAGTCCTGCAAGACCACCGGGCCGGAAGGACCCGCAGTCTGCGAGTTCTGATTGTCGCCCACCGGGGCGCCCGCGTCGGTGGTGAGGTGGCTGTCCTCGGCGCCGACGTTTAAGGTCGCGCCCATGGCCAGGGCGAACAGAGCATACTTTGCAAGCATGGTTTTGTGGATTGTCACGGCAAAAAACCTCAGTGTGTGGAAAGACATGGTTGTCCGGGATTACCGGCACAGTGTCTTTCGACGAGGGCCATTGGTCTAATCAATGATTACTATCTATTCGATAGTTTTTTTGCATGACAACTGAAGCAGCGGCGGGGTGGTACCTCGACTATGCGTCGCTACGCATACTGGGCTTCGCCGTTGCCGAAGGACCAATTCTCTTTCTGAACTTCCACCAGGTTGATCAAGACGTCTTCTCGGCGAAGTTTCAATTCCTGATGAAGCCCATCCGCCACCGCCTTATAAAAGCGCTGCTTGGCCTCGAGCGTGCGGCCGGCGTTCAACGTGATCTGCAAGAAAATGCAGTCGTCCGAGCGTTGGATGCCCAAGTAGGTGCGGTCGAATTGCAAACCCGTTCTGTCATGTTCGGTGATCACCTGAAATCGGTCGTTCTTGGGGACGCCGAGCGCATCGGTCATTGCGCGATACACGATCTGTCCAACCTGCTCGCGATATGCGGCGGATTTGCCTTCGAGTAGATCGATTCGAACCAGGGGCATGGGACCTCCTGCGAAATGCCGCTTGTGTGTGCTGAGAGGAAATCCTAACAGGATGCGCGACTTGCGGTAGTCTTCCTGATCTTTCAAATTGGAGCAGTGGATGCAATGTTTTAAAAGGGCGGTGCTCGTCCTGGGTGTTGCGGCCGGCTTGGTTCCAGGTGCCTGGGCGGCGCCGGATCCAGCCGCCGACTTGAGGCTGCCGGTCAACGTGGCCGCCGCGATGCGGAGCATCGACGCGGAACGCATTCGCGCGCACGTGCGGTTCTTGGCGGACGACCTCCTCGAGGGGCGTGGCACCGGCGCGCGCGGCGGCGACATTGCGGCCAAGTACATCGCCACGCAATTTGCGTTGGATGGACTGAAACCGGCGGGGGATGACGGCGGTTATATGCAAAAGGTCGAATTCACCGGTGTGCGGACTTTGCCCGCGACGACTTTCTCCCTGCAACCGGCGCACGGTAAGGCCCTCGACTTGAGACTGGGCGAGGACTACGTGACCAGCAACCAGACTCAGACGGACAGCGTCGATATCGATGCGCCCATCGTTTTCGTGGGCTACGGCATCGAGGCGCCCGAATATCGCTGGAACGATTTCCAGGGTGTGGACGTCCGGGGCAAGGTGCTGCTGGTGATCGTCAACGAGCCGCCGTCGAAGGATCCAAAATTCTTCAATGCGGAAGCCATGACCTATTACGGACGCTGGACGTACAAGTTCGAGGAAGCGGCGCGCAAGGGTGCGGTCGGCGCCCTGATCATTCATCGCACCGATCTCGCGAGCTACGGCTGGGGCGTGGTGCGCAGTTCCTGGAGCGGTGAGCAGGTGTACCTGGGCAATGACAGGGATCCGAAGCTCGAGGCGGCGTCGTGGATACAACTCGATGTGGCGCGGCAATTGTTCAGCGCCTCGGGGCTGAGCCTGGACCAGATGATGGCGGGCGCCGCCACGCGCGGGTTCAGGGCGCGGGAATTACCGGTGCGATTCAAAGCGCACATCGTGAGCGCGGTGCGCAAATTCGTGTCCTACAATGTGCTCGGCTTGTTGCCCGGCACCGACGCCGGCAACGCCACCCAGGCCGTCATCTATTCGGCACACTACGACCATCTCGGAATCGATCCGACGATGAGCGGCGACAACATCTACAACGGAGCCGTCGACAACGGCACGGGCGTCGGGATCTTGTTGGAATTGGCGCATGCCTACGCCTCGTCGCCCGCTCGGCCGCCCCATCCAGTGCTGTTTGCGTCGGTGACGGCCGAGGAGAAGGGCTTGCTGGGGTCCAATTATCTGGGCAAGCACCTGCCGATTCCGGCCGCGCGGATCGCGCTCGGGCTGAATTTCGACGCGATACCGCCGATCGGCGAGCCTGAGTCCGTGAACGTGACCGGTGCGGAGCGCACCTCGTTCTATCCCACCGTCGAGAAAACAGCCAAGGCCTTCGGCTTCGATATTCAGCCGGACGCCGAACCCGGTGCCGGCCACTTCTATCGCTCCGATCACTTCAGTCTGGCGCGCGCCGGGGTACCGGCATTCTCGATCAACACGGGCGTGAAATTTGCCGGGCATCCGCCGGAATGGGGCAAGGCGCAGCGCGATGAGTACACCGCAAAGCACTATCACAATCCCAGCGACGAATATTCGCCCGCGATGGATTTCTCGAGCAATGCATCGCTCGCCCAATTCGGCTTCGCGCTGGGCTGGCAGGCGCTGCTGGCGAAGGACACCGTGAGCTGGCTGCCGGGTGATGAGTTCGAGTCAGTGCGGCTGCGCG
>WNFI01551207.1_pt1 | contig 28140 bp, 36 predicted proteins | sample 5400471 | NCBI WGS metagenome assembly WNFI01 (sample SAMN13153348, study PRJNA577476) | soil metagenome | isolation source: 100 cm saprolite on Douglas fir-dominated hillslope | place: USA:California | collected 2013-09-17
AACACCGGATTGAACAACTCCAACAGAAGCTTAAAATGACTGCGCGGCGGAAAGAATTAACTTACCAGCTTCAATAACAGTTTCTAATTATCTAATGCGCCCATAAGCGCCAACAAAAATAAACGTCTCACATGTATATGAGGCGTTTATTGCTAGTTTTATGTAGTAATTTAGACTAGGAAACTGATGATCAGCAAAGCTACTATATTGATGATCTTGATCATCGGGTTTATCGCAGGTCCAGCAGTGTCTTTGTATGGATCGCCAACTGTGTCGCCAGTGACTGCGGCTTGATGAGCAAATGATTTTTTGCCGCCGTAATTTCCTTCTTCGATAAACTTTTTCGCATTGTCCCAGGCAGCGCCCCCAGAAGTCATCGAGATAGCTACGAAGAGTCCAGTGACGATAGAGCCAACTAGTACGCCGCCCAATGCTTTGGCTCCGAGGAAAGGTGTGATGCCGACTACGACAGGTACTACGACTGGAAGCAGGGCAGGAATTATCATTTCTTTGATAGCAGCTTTAGTCACGATGTCCACGGCTTTGCCGTATTCAGGCTTGGCTGTGCCTTCCATGATGCCGGGAATTTCCCGGAACTGGCGGCGGACTTCTTCTACCACGGCATGTCCTGCCCGACCCACGGCCTGCATGGCCATAGAGCCGAAAAGATAAGGAAGAGCAGCGCCGATAAGCAAGCCGACTAAAACTTTAACATCGGAAAGATCAAACGCAGCGGTCACTCCAAGGCTTGAAAGTTCTTGAGTATAAGAGCCAAACAGCACGACTGCGGCCAAACCCGCGGACGCGATAGCGTAGCCTTTAGTGACAGCTTTAGTAGTGTTGCCGACTGCATCGAGTGCATCAGTGTATTTACGCACTTCTTCCGGCAAGCCTGACATTTCTGCTATCCCGCCGGCGTTATCCGTGATCGGGCCGAAAGCGTCTATGGCCACGATGATGCCGGCCATGGATAACATGGAAACCACGGCAATCGCTGTGCCGTAAAGTCCTTGGTAGTGATAGGAAATCAGAATACCCGCGATAATGGCCAGCACAGGCAGAGCCGTGGATTGCATGGAGACGGCCAAGCCAGTGATGATATTAGTGCCGTGTCCGGTAGTGGAAGCAGCGGCAATGGATTGCACGGGTTTGAATTTTTTTGAAGTATAGTATTCGGTAATTAGCACCATAGCAGCAGTAACGCCTAAGCCCACTAAAGTGGAGGCAAACAAGCCGCTGTTGTATGGATGAAATAAGCTCTTAGTTACCCAGTAGAAAGCCAGAGCGGCGACCACCGCGGAGACTACCAACCCTTTATAGAGGGCAGTCATGATAGCAGTGCCCACCAAGCGCACGAAGAACGTGCCGATGATAGAAGCGAAAATAGAAACTGCGGCTAAGGCCAGGGGATAAACTATAAATAAAGATTTACCTGGGTATAAAATTGAGCCGAGCAACATAGCCGCGATAATAGTGACGGCGTAGGTCTCAAATAAATCCGCGGCCATACCGGCATCGTCGCCGACGTTGTCGCCGACGTTGTCCGCAATCACCGCCGGATTGCGCGGGTCATCCTCCGGAATACCGGCTTCGATTTTACCCACGAGATCAGCACCCACGTCAGCACCTTTAGTAAATATGCCGCCGCCAAGTCTGGCAAAAACGGAAATCAAACTACCACCGAACCCTAGGCCCACCAGGGCTTTAAGATCACCGGTAAAGTGATAAAACAATGATACAGAAAGCAAGCCTAAACCGACTACAAAAAGTCCGGTAACTGCGCCTCCTCGGAAAGCCAAAGAAAATGCCGGTTCTAATCCGTGCCGGGCTGCCTCTGCTGTCCGCACATTGGCACGAACCGCGACGTACATTCCGATAAAACCAGCAACCGCTGAGGCCACGGCGCCGATGAGGAAACCTAAGGCTGTGTGCCAGCCCAAAAATTTAACAATGATGATTGCAAGTACTACTGCGACTACGGTTACAGTTTTGTATTGGCGGGCAAGATAAGCATTGGCGCCCTGCTGGATGGCAGCGGCAATTTCCTGCATTTTTTCATTGCCAGCGGATTTTTTCAAAACCTGGTTGGTGAGAAACAGGCCATAAGCGATAGCAGCAACTCCCGCAATAAGCGAAAGAGCAAAAATCGAAGATTCAGTTAGCATAGTTTAAAAATTCTAATTATAAAAAGAGGCTCTTGTAAGCCTCTATGATTATAGCTTATTTAGTTTGGGTTTTCAACCGGATTCCTCCCCCTTAAAGGGGGAGGTTAGGAGGGGGTATATTCCAGGGTTTTCACCCCTTCCTTAATCCGTCCCCATGGAGGGGAGGGAAATTTAAATCATTCCTTGAAATTTTTTGGCAAGGATGGATTTAAGTTCGTTTTCAGCTTTGGCATAAGCATTTTTGAAAGAACCGGCGAGCTGATCTTTGTTTATTGCTGAAAGCTCGGAGTTGATCTTGACGTCGAGCAACTCGTGGCTGCCGTTGATGGTGAGTGTTACTGTTCCGTCCGAAGAAGTGGCGGTGACTTTTTCCGCTTCCAGCTGTTTTTGCAGCTCCGCCGCTTGTTTTCGCAAGTTGTTGAGATTTTTTAGTTGTTCAAACATGGTTGATTTTACTCCTTAGATTAAGTATAGTAAGGGTACCCGAAAACTGGGAATTTGGAAAGGAAAAGGGGGAGAAGACATGGAAACGCTCTTTGACCATTCCGGACAACCGGAAAAACTGACGCCGCCGGCCAAGAAGAAGGTCTACACAACACACTTCATGATCGGAGCCGTCGTCTTTATCATCGGCGTGCTTATTGTGATGTTCCTGATCCTCGGGTCAAGCGGGAAGAAGGGCAACAATACGAAGAGCACGCAGAAAGTGACGAACAACAACTCGTACGACCAGTCGAGTCTCGGTCCACCGTTTCATCGATCACCGTGCAACACTCCCGCGTCCCCGCAGCGCGTCGACGACATCTGGACTGAGCCAAAAGTCCCAGCGATCATCATAGTCTGTGCCTCGGCTCCTGATGGAGGACCCACTGAGGTTCACTTTGCCGAACGGCTCGATCCTCGCAGCAACAAATGGGAGCGCGTCGAGATCGATGCGGTCTGGATGGAACGATTCAAGCAAGCCATGGCTCCGGATAAAAAGCCGAATCCGGTCAACGCGTCGCTTCGTCGCGGCAAGTCCGCCTAAGCCCTCATTGTGAGCGGCTTCTTTTTTTTGACTAAAACAGTTAAACTAAGTCCATGTACAAAAAAGTCAGCATCGTGATTCCAGTTTATAACGAACGCTCCACTATTGAGCAGGTTTTAGATCAGGTGAAAGCGGCTTCAGTGCTTAATTTGGAAAAGGAAATTATCTTGGTTGATGATTTTTCCAATGATGGTACCAGGCAGTTTTTAGAAAATCTAAATGACCCGGCCATAAGAATTAGTTTCCAAAAATCAAACCTTGGTAAAGGGGCAGCACTCCACGCCGGATTCGCGGCAGCAACCGGAGACATAGCCGTAATCCAAGATGCAGACTTGGAATATGATCCTGCTGAAATCGAACAAGTCCTCAAGCCAATAGTGGAAGCCGGAGCGAAAGTGGTTTATGGTTCGCGTTATCTCAAACCCAGTCAGGGTTTGAGTTTTTGGCACAGTTTATTTAATAAATTATTTACGAAAATCGGAAGTTTTTTGACGGGCCAAAAAATCACTGACCTCATGACTTGCTATAAAGCATTCGATAGGGAAGTGTTGGATAAGGTAATCCCCAGTCTTGAATCTCAAAGATTTGGTTTCGAGCCTGAGGTGACGGCTAAGGTTTCGAAAGCCGGTTATAAGATAGTAGAAGTCCCGATCTCATATCAACCTCGAACTAAAACCGAAGGCAAGCATATGAACTTCAAAGGGCAAATCGAGTCTCTATTGGCTTTAATAAAATACAGTTTAATGGTAAAATAAACACAATCCTGAATTTATTTCAGGATCTTTGGGGAGTAGCCAAGCGGTAAGGCAATGGACTCTGAATCCATCATCCGAAGGTTCGAATCCTTCCTCCCCAGCCAATAGACAACTTAATTCAATTTTAGATATTTTTTCCTGGGCTGCACTAAGTGCAGTCCATTGATTTTGCGGCACAGATTCAATTTTACGATCTTTCAAAAACAGGTTCGAACCAAAGATTTTTAATGCAGCTGATTTTTTAGGTAGAAGGGAAGGTGAGACTGCTATTTCTCCTAGGTTTTCTGCCTCTTTTATGAAGTCCTGAAGAGGTCCGAACCAAGAATCCCGCTGATGCTCCAGACGGGCAACCTGCTCCGTAAGAGTCTTTTTCTCTAATACCAACTGATTCTTCTCCAATCTGTAACGTTCTTGATCAATATCTTGATCTATATACACAGTAAAAAGACGCTCAAGTTTTCGGACGTTCCTTGACTTTTTATAGTCGTTTTGGTAAATTGACAATATGGTCAAATTAGTGAATCAGACAACTTTTGCTGCTAAGATAAAGGGTAAAAAACTCTATATATTCAGCGCGAATGATATTCGTAGGCTTTTTGGGGTGTCTACAGTTGCGGCATCAGCCTTACTCCATAGATATAAGAAACGGGGATTTATCTTGCAGCTTAAACGAAAATTTTATGTTTTTCCGGACGCTTTGCCACCAGATGTTTACGTTGCTAACAAACTATATAGTCCGTCATACATATCGCTTGAATTTGCGCTGTCTTATCATGGGGTTATCCCGGAGACAGTATATGAGATCACTTCAGTTACCACCAAAGCCACTCGTCGATTTGAAGCTTTAGGAAAAATCTTTTCTTACCGTACAATAAAAAAGGCTGCTTATACTGGCTATGAAATCCAAAAGCAACAGGGCCTAAGTTTTTATATTGCCAATATCGAAAAAGCATTCGTGGATGCAAATTATCTGCGGCTTATAAATAGGCAGAAGCCGATTTCTCGTTTTAGTAAAAATAAAATCAATCCAGAAAGAGCTTTGCGTTATGCAAAATTGTTCGGTAACATGAAGCTTAATGGTATAATTAAATCGACATTACGATGATTTCAATAGAAACACTTGAAAAATTGGGGACACAATATCAAATGGGGGTTTTTCCAAATATAGTCCGGGAATACTTTCAACATGTTTTTTTGGGAGAGCTATATAAATTACCGGAAGCTGAAAAATTGCTTTTCAAAGGGGGCACAGCACTTCGTATTGTCTATGGTAGTCCACGTTTTTCCGAAGATTTGGATTTTTCTTTGTTTGGAGTTAGTCAAAACGAGATTAAACCATTCGTTGAACAACTTTTTATACACGTATTGGCAGAAATGGCGCGTGCCGACATAAAAGTTGAACTTGGAGATAAAATAGGTGCTACAAGCGGAGGATATTTTGGCGTTGCCACATTTCATATGTTTGAATATCCGCCGGTTGGTGTGGAGATAAATGTATCATCACGCAATGGCCGAAGTGTTGTTGGTGAAGTAGATAGCGTTGCGAACAATTTCGTGCCCACCTATACGGTTATTCACTTGCCGCAAAATGAGCTTGTGGAGGAAAAGATCTTCGGCGCGCTTCGCGAACGCAAAAAACCTCGTGACTTTTATGATCTCTATATCATTATGCGTAAAGGGATGATCTCCCCGGAACAGAAGAAAAAACTTGTCGAAATCAAAGATAGCGTTATTGCAGAGGCAAAACAAATTAATTTTAAAAGTGAACTCGGTACTTTTTTACCAGTCGATCAACAGGGGATTATACGGGATTTTTCGGCGACGCTTGAGCGTGAACTGAATAGTCAACTTGCTTCAATATAATCAGTCTCATTTAGTTCTAAAATCATTCACTCTTTACGAGAGGAGTTGACAAATTAACCTTATTTTTATATTCTTTCTGCTATAATTATATTTGGATTAACTTAATTATTAAATTAACGAAAGGAAAAAATGAGAAAATTATTTGGCAGGCTGGCTTTGGCGGCATTATTAGGCGTTCCATTGACTGGTCTTCTGCCTTTAACCGCTTCCGCGGACAGTTTGAGTGTGAATTTTGAAAACCCCCCGTATACTACGGGTTCCATCAACGGCCAGGACGGTTGGACTAGCACCGGCTCCGTAGGAAGCGGTTGCGCGGTGTATGATCATAAGGTTGCTACTAACACCTATGGTTATGCAACTTTTGGAAAGCAGAGTTTAAGAATTTCCGACGCTATAACCAGCGGTTGTTTTGGTGACCAAACTTTTGCCAAGCCACTAGTCAATGCTGTAGGGGAAACAACCGCTACTGCAGGAACTTTTTCAGTCGGAGCAAGGCAGAACCATTTTGAAACGCAGTTTGACATTGCATCAACAATGCCGACACAGCAAGTTGGCATGCACGTCTCTGTTTCTCCGGACAGGGGCGATGGTTCGCGTATGAGCTACCTGCGCTTTGAAGATGGCCTAACTGGAATAAATGTGTTTTTTGATGATGTCCAGGGCACAGCTAACCCTGCCAACTTTGTAGAAACGCAAGTGGCAACTGGACTTAGTCGGACAGTTCCCCATAAAATAAAACTTACAATGGATGTAATCGATGGGCCGTCTAACGATGTAGTTAAAGTGTATATTGACGGCGGTTTAGTCCATACCGGAACTTCTTGGGAAAATTATTATCGATACGACAGTGAAGCTGCGGCCGAGCAGAGTCCGAGAATTGTGAAAACTGTTCTCTTTCGCTCCAGCGGAACTGCGCATCCAGCAAACGCAGGCAAAGGATTTTTGTTTGACAACTTTTCGCAAATGTCGGGACCGATTCTCGTAGGCCCGCCCACAAACAAAGATCAATGCAAGAACGGCGGATGGAAAACCTTTAATAACCCTGTCTTCAAAAATCAAGGCGAGTGTATAAGATTTGTCGAGAATCACCATGACAAGGACGATAAGGATAAGCATAATCACGGTGATAATAATAACCACGACCATGGCCAGGACCATAACCATAACAAAAACCACAATAATAAGCACGATTAAGATTAGACCTAAAAAAGCCCCTCGATGGGCTTTTTTATTTGCCGAGAGCGCAAGGTGTGTCAAATCGTTTCTATGAAACTCTCTCAGAATTCCTTATAGTGTCTCTATTAGACAAGTTCGCAACCGGGCTGTTCAGCCAGAAGACAACTTTTTATCGAGCGACCGAGAGGCGTCGATAAGGTGTGCGTGTTCTCATGAACAAAGAAGACTGATTTTACGATCGGTCTTTTTTGTTATTTACCACAATTTACTTTTCTTTACAGCTATTCAGACAATTGCTATGCTTAGGGTGCAGTTAAGCTCAAAAACTTTTGAAACCAATGAAAAATTCGCATAAAGTTATATTATTTTTAATAATTTTTTCTGTATTCTTCTTGTTGCTGCGAACTGGGGGTAGCTATGTTTACTACAATGTTTCTACCCTAATATCTGATTTAGGAGGCCTTACTTATTTGTATTCAACAATAGGTATTATCTTTGCGATTTTTTCGGCTTTTGTCATTCTTTCAGAAAATGAGCGTTGGAATAATTTAGTTGATGCTACGAAGGGCGAAGTCAATGAATTAAACGAATTATGGCTCTGGTCAAAACATTTCCCCAAATCTCTTGGTGATAAATTCCATAAAATTATAAAATCCTATCTTGCATCCGTCATAAAACAAGGCTGGAAAAAAACAGAACAAGGGCAAAAGAGTGATGAGATTGAAAAGATAGTGTCTGAACTTCATAACAGCATATTTGAAGTTCTTAAAGAGGCACCCGATTTAATGCCCACAACCTTTGAAATCTTTATGGATATTCTCAAGCATCGCTCGGAACGACTGCATTATGCCTCTTTCCACTTGCCAAAAATTCTCAAATATACATTATTATTTTCTGACGTATTACTAATCGGACTATCTTTACTTATCGGTGTCAGAGATACTTGGTTGGATTATATTTTTGTGCTTGCCATCGCTACATTGGGTTATGTTATTTATATTGTAGTGGACGACTTAGACAACCCGTTGCGTCCAGGTGGATGGCATCTCACTACAAAGGATTATAAGGAGCTGCTTAATAAGATTAAGTAATTTGCAGTAAGCTTAATTCTTGTTTCAGGCTAACCCAATCAACGGTCATAAACCCTTTTACGATGTTCTGAACACTTATTACCCTTATATTGCTGAACGCCTACACTTATACTTGACGAGAGCAAAATTATGGTCCATAGTGGTTATAGGCAGAACTGCCGAAAACAATGATTCCCTAGCGTTCTATGAGTACTAGAACGAGGGAAGAATAATTCCATAGGATGCTACAACGAGTCTATGTTTTAGAGTCGTTTTTTTGTTAATTTTTTGGAGTATTTATGAATATAGATCGCCGCAAACGAACTTACAAACCAGAAAAGAACTATGATATTTTAATTGAAAATATTAAAGATTACGCTATTTTTATAATGGATAAGAAAGGAGGGATTTTGAGTTGGAATCAAGGAGCATACAAGCAATTTGGATACAAAGCTAGGGAAGTTATGGGCAAGCATTATTCATTTCTCTTTATGCCGCGAGACGCAAAAAACAAGACGGGCCAAACTGACATGAGAATCGCAAAGAACAACGGTCACCGATTGAGTGAAAGGCAATATGCCAGGAAAGACAATAAGCTTTTTTGGGGCAACGGAGTATTGACTTCTACCTTCGATGGAAACGGCAAGCACCAAGGATACTCCAAAATTATGCGTGACGTTACCGAGGAGAAAAATTTGCAGAAAGTCATGATTCATCAGTCGACTCACGATTACTTAACTGATCTACCAAACCGAAATTTTTTCCAGCAAAATTTGATGGAATTCATCGACAGTAATGAGGTGGGTGATATTTTAGCCATACTTTTTTTGGATTTTAACAATTTCAAACGGTTTAACGAACAGTGGGGTCATAAATTTGGAGATTCAGTGCTTATCAAAATAGCGCGCCGGTTGTCCAAAAATATCCGCACTTCCGATGTTGTTGCCAGATTAGGTGGCGATGAATTTGTGATTTTGGCTAGAGGATTGCAGAGAATCGAGGATGTTTCAAGGTTGGCGGATAAAATTCTGGCAACCTTTAAATCTCCAATAAAAATTGGAAAAAGAATTGTACGCACAACGGTAAGTATCGGTATTGCGCTCTATCCAAATGACACCAAAAAAGCAGCCCATCTTCTTTTGTATTCCGATAGGGCATTATATAAAGCAAAAAAGTTAGGCGGCGATCAATATCAGTTTTATGCCAAAACTCATACTCTAGTAAAAAATGCAGCAATGGCCATTACCTGAAGGAATAAATTCAGACAGAAACAATTAAATTTGCTTGCCGCAAATCTGGAATGTGAATATACTCATTTTGCCTTTGAATAATGATTCTAACGTTATCCACGATGTTGAACCAACATCTGAAACACCGGCTTTTCGTGTTCCGATTGTTCTGTTTACTCTTTAAGTACCCCGACCGGGGTGCGTTAAACCGCTTCTGTGAAAGTCTCTCAAAATCCCTTATAATACCCCCAGAAGGCAAGTCCGCAACCGGACTGTTCAGCCAAAGAAACTTTTTATCGTGGGCGATCTAGGTGGGTCAAACCTTGGTAAAATGACCATAGTTTTCATGAGCAAAAAACACTGATTTTACGATCCCTGTTTTTTGTTTACCCTTTATTTCACCAGGCTCGGTAACCAGGACTTCTCAAATCTTAAGTAAAATTGTATAATATAAACATGAGTTTAGAAGAAATTCGTAATAAAATAACTTCGATATTAAAATCTCGTGGCGCAGAATATGTGGCTGTTTTTGGCAGTGTGGCGCGAAATGAAGCGCGACCAGATAGTGACGTTGATGTATTAGTACGATTTAACCAAGACATATCACTACTCGATCATATCGGCATTGCTTACGAACTGGAAGATGCTATTGGCCAAAAAGTTGATTTAATTACTGAGCGCAGTTTAAGCAAATTTGTAATTCCTAATGTAAAAAAAGATCTTAAGGTATTATATGGACAAGGCCAGCGACAAGACTTACTCTAGCCATATTTTAGAATCTATGACAGAAATCCAATCCTTTATTGAAGGGATGACTTTTGAACAGTTTGAAACTGATATCAAAACACAGCGAGCCGTGACCCGTGATTTGGAGATTATTGGCGAAGCCGCCAAAAGATTATCAGAAGAATTTAAGGACAAACACGGAGAGATACCCTGGCGTCGTGTTGCCGGTATGCGCGATTTTCTGATTCACGATTATACGGAAGTTGATCTGAAAGAAGTCTGGAAAGCGGCTACTGAAGATATAGAAGATTTAAAAAAAGCTTTAGAGTAAAACTAAGGCCTTTTAGTTAGTATATGAACAAATTAATCGTACGCATGGCGGAGGGGGTTAGTGATTTGGGAAATCTGGGAGAAGATAAAAATGGGAAAAAGATTTTTACACATGGCGGCCAGGTCATCGATATATCTGACTCCGCCCTTAGCCTCGTTGAGGAATTAACTGATAGCCTCGAAATATGGCTCGACTCCAAGAGTTCACGAGGCAAAGAGCTTACTAACGTTTCGAGTTCAGCTCTGGAAGGGCAGCCAAGTTGAGCTCGCACGAGACGCCTATGGGTCTTGAGCGCCCGAGAAGCGTTGCTCAGCAAACAGGAAAAGTCTCCTGAAAAAGTTGGCCCGACTGCATGAATTATTGCGTATCGGGAAGATTTGGTAAAATAAGTCTATTAACAAAATAATAAAATAGCTCTATGAGAAAAATAGTTGTTTTGACGATGGTTAGTCTTGACGGGGTCATGCAGGCGCCTGGTGGTCCAGAAGAGGACACTTCAGGAGGTTTTAGCTATGGGGGCTGGACCATGCCATATTCTGATGAATCCTTCGGCAAAATAATCAACGAAGAATTGAGTGTGCCGTTTGACTTGCTGCTCGGCAGGAAGACGTATGAGATATGGGTTGCGTACTGGCCTAAGCATACAGGTGCGATAGCCGACCCATTTAATAAAGCTAAAAAGTACGTAGTATCAGATAAAACTGTAGACCTTGCATGGAAGGAATCAATTCTTATAAATGATGATGTTGTGGCGAAGATCAAAGCTTTGAAAGAAGAGGACGGTCCAATGCTTCAGGTGTGGGGCAGCAGTGTGCTTCTACAAACGCTCCTAAAGAACGATCTGGTTGATGAACTACGGCTCAGAATATTTCCTATTACGCTTGGTACCGGAAAGCGTTTATTTGCAGAGGGAACAATCCCTGCTGCTTTTGAGTTAATAGAATCTAAAGCTTTACCAAGCGGTGTCATTATAGCCAACTATAAAAGATCCGGCGAAATTAAAACAGGTTCAGTTGGTTGAGCACAGCTGAAAGGCAGTTTTTGTTAGGCTTAATTAATATAGTGACACCAGCGTGTCACTATTGTCACTTCCAGGGTGCTCGAGACGCGTCGATTCTGCTATAATGAAATCACTTAGAAAAGCCAAGCAGGGCTTGACCGAACCACGATTCCAACTCGAGATGGCCAGCCAAGCGCTCTGGTTCCTACATAATACGCATCAACAATGACCCAGCTAAATAATTATTTGTGAATTGATCAACATATGCAAACGAAACAATCAGAAAATTATAAAGACCCTTGCGCAACCGACCCAGATAAATATCATTCAGTCTTTGAAAATGAAAAGGTACGAGTATTACGTTATACGGATAAACCAGGCGATAAAACTTTGGAACATTTTCATCCCAATTTTATGCTTTATGCTTTAGCGCCTTTCAAACGCAAAATTTATTTACCAAGTGGTAAGGTTATTTCACGAGAATTTAACACAGGGGATTGTATTTGGTCAGAAGCTCAAACCCATATTGGTGAAAATGTTGGTGAAACTAATACAGAGGTTCTGATGATTGAAATTAAATCATAATTGGTCTAACACTTGTAAAGAACCCAAGAATGTTTAGTATCGTGGGCGACCGATGTGCGTCAAACTATCACAGGAATTATATGAGCGATGAAAAATTAGAAAAAGAACTTGAAGAGTATCGGAAACTAGCGCAGCAAGACAAAAAAATTGACGTGGCTTCGCTAATGATCAATGCCTTACAAAAGCACCAGGCGAACCTGCTAGACGTCAAACAAAAACGATGGGCATATATTATCTCATTATCGTTACCGCCCGCCGGCCTTTTCTACGCGCTGAAATTTTACCTTTCTGACAAAGATGACGGGACCCAAGCCGCCGTAATCTGCCTTGCACTTACCGTGCTTTCAGTAGGATTGTTTATTCTGATAAGTAAATCAATGCTTTCTTCCGGAGGCACTTCACTTAGCCCTACTGATTACCAGCAGCTATTGCAATGATGTGGATAAACTAATTTGACGCCGATTTTGCTTTCGCTTAAGATATTCACATAAATCAAAGATTTAGGATTAAAAAAAACGCCTCTAACTACTTTCAGGTGTTTTTTCTTTTTTAGAATAATAATTAACCGTACAATTTATGGCGAAAATCAAAGCCGAATATATCTGGTTGGATGGAGGAAAACCAACAGCTAGTTTGCGTTCGAAAACAAAAATTTTGGATCATGAAGTAAGATCATTAATCGATATACCAGATTGGGGATTTGACGGTTCCAGCACCATGCAGGCAGAAGGAAATTTTAGCGATTGCCAACTCAAGCCGGTATTTTTTACTCTCGATCCCATCCGCGGCAACCCTCATATTTTGGTTTTGTGCGAAGTGTATCAGGCCAACGGCATGGTGCATGAAAGCAATACCCGGGCCAGATTGCGCGGGATAGCGGAAAAATATAGAGACCAGGACGCCTGGTTCGGGATTGAGCAGGAGTATACTTTATTTAAAGATGGTCGTCCGTTGGGGTTTCCCACAGCTGGTTTTCCGGGACCCCAAGGGCCTTATTATTGCGGAGTGGGAGCGGAGAATATCGTGGGGCGGCAATTGGTGGAAGATCATCTGGAGGCCTGCCTGAAGGCAGGATTTCAGGTTTCTGGTATCAATGCCGAGGTGATGCCTGGCCAATGGGAATTTCAAATCGGGCCTCTGGGGCCGCTGGCTGTGGCTGATCAGTTGTGGCTCGGCAGATGGCTTTTGCACAGACTGGGAGAGAATTATGGTATTTCAGTTTCAATCGCACCAAAGCCAATTTTGGGAGATTGGAACGGAGCCGGGGCGCACGTAAATTTCTCCACCAAAGCCATGCGTCTGCCAGATGGAATTGAAGCAGTGACTGAAGCTTGCGAAAAAATGAAGCTCAAGCACTTTGAACACATCGCTGTATATGGCGCTGATAATGACAAGCGACTGACTGGAAAGCATGAAACGGCAAGTATCAATGAATTCAAATACGGCGTTTCTGACCGTGGCTCTTCTATAAGAATACCGATGTCCACGGCAAACAATAAGTCAGGATATTTGGAAGATCGAAGACCCGCAGCCAATATGGATCCTTACCTGGTCGCGGCCAGGATGATAGAAACAGTGGTAGCGTAGAATAAAAACATTTGCAACCTAAAAGCCGACCTATTCTGGTCGGCTTTTAGCAAAAGTGTGCGTATTCCATTTGTGCGATGCTTCTATTTATATAATTATTAAGGCCTAAACTGACCTGCTAGTTCATCTGCGAACATTTGGAAGGCACACTATGGGTTACTTCCAGTTAGCATCCGTTTTCTTTCCTTTCAAATTTATCCTACACCTTGGTTATTATATGTCAATAAGGCGCTTGGGTACTTTAGAAAGAATTTCGATCGTCGCGGTAGGAAATTCTGTTTGGATCGTACGGCCGTGTGGATTTTCTGTGATTCGCATCGAATCCCTGATCTTGCGGGGCATTAGGATTGCGTCTTGGAAATTGTTCGCGTTGTTTAAATTTACCTCGTGCTTTGCCGCCATAGGAAGATCCGCTTTTGGAAGGAAAACTGCGGCCCACAGGACGGTCATTGCGTATGTTTCTGTCGTATCTGGGGGTTGGTCCGCTCATTTGTCGGACATAACCGTGCCTTGGTCTATCTTCGGAAGGAACACTGGACAATTCCGGGCTGGCGCTGATTTTAAGAGTAGAGCGAATTAGGCGTTCGATAGATCGAACATCATACTTCTGATCCGGGTAGGCGAATGATACGGCTTTGCCCGCCAGGCCAGCTCTGCCAGTACGGCCGATGCGGTGAACATAGTCTTCGGGATTTTCCGGCAGGTCGTAATTGATCACCAATTCGATGCCGACGACGTCGATACCACGGGCGGCGATGTCAGTGGCGGCCAAAATTCGGTATTTGCCGATTTTAAACCCTTCCAGCGCTTCTTTTCTTTGTGAAAGCGAACGGTTGGAATGGATTTCCGATGCTGAATGGCCCATATTGCGCACGGCGTGGGCGATTTTTTTAGCGGCAAATTTAGTGCGGGTAAATACCAGAACCGATCCTTTATGTTCGGCCAAAACTTTTTCCAGTAAGGAAAGCTTTTTATCTTTATTGACGAAGAAAACTTCCTGTGTTACATCTTTCGCAGCGGTGCCAGCGGGTGCTACTTCGATTCGAATCGGCAAAGACATATAGGTGGTGGCGATTTTTACTATCGGATCAGGCATAGTGGCTGAGAACAGCATGGTCTGGCGTTCCTTCGGAATTTTTGCCAGGATGCGTCTGATCTGCGGCTCAAATCCCATGTCGAGCATTCGGTCCGCTTCATCCAAAACTAAAATGCTGACTTTGGACAGATCCAAAGTTTTTTGTTCCAGGTGATCGTTGAGTCGGCCCGGAGTACCGATGATAATATGCGGATTTTGGCGCAAGGCTCGAAGCTGTCGTGGCATGGCTTCACCGCCGATAAGGACTGCGGTTTTGAGTCCTAGTGATCTGCCGATTTTTTGTAGTGATTCGTCCACTTGCAAAGCGAGTTCGCGGGTTGGCAAAATCACAAGACCGCGGCCTTTGTTTTGCGCTAGCCGCTGAATCATGGGGATGCCGAAGGCCATGGTTTTGCCAGTGCCAGTCTGTGCGATTCCCATCACGTCCTTGCCTTCAATCGCAGACGGAATAGACTGGAATTGAATCGGCGTCGGAGTGGTGAACTTTAATTGCGCTAAGATTTCGAGTAATTTGGGCGCTATACCCAAGCCTTCGAAGGAGGCTTCTTTTGGCATCAAAGATGCATTCATAAAACAAAAATTTCTGACCCGATGTTCCAAATGGGCCAGAAATGACACAAATCTTGGTTTCGAGTCTGTTATTTAGTTAACGACTAAGTATAGATTATTTTGGCGAAATTGTCAAGACTGAGGTATTATTATGCATATGCAGAGATACCAGAAGCCAATTGTCGTTATCCTTTGTCTTATCTTTATTACGCTTTTTTTGTATAACACGAAGCAGGATTTTCGTCTGATTTTCAAAAAAGACTTGCTGGCTCACGATGAATCCTCGAATTCAGTCGTGGCTGCGAATATTACGCGTAAATTTTTCCCGCCTATGGTACGCGTCAATCCGCTCAATGAACAGCAGGGGAACTGGATGGAAGGGCCATACTGGCAGCATATCCCTCCGATGTTTGCGTATGTCCCTTATTTGTTTTTCAAGCTCGACGGACAGGTTACAATTGAAGTCAAAAGATTATCGTTCGCGCTGGTTACTCTTCTCACGGGTCTGCTGTTTATTTATTCCGTTTACCAATTCCGCAAAAGTTTAGTTGCCGCCATAGCAGCGACTGCAGCGGCAATTTTTTGGATCGGCACGCCGTTCACTCACGAACTTATTACAGGTTACGCATTTGGCGTTTCGGATATAGTTCTGGCATTCACTGTCGTGGCATCATTCGGCGCTGTTTTGTGGTACCTGGCGAAGGAAAAAGAAACCAGGCTTGATTATCCCGGTTGGAAATTAGTTTTGATAGCATTGATTGTAGCGCTGCCGATTATAGCCAAAAATTTATTGGGCGCGATTCCTGCTGCGACATTTTTTATTTTGCTATTGCGGGATTTTCGAACAATAAATAAAAGAGTTTTATTCGCTTCGATCACCTTCGTGGCAATTCTTGCGTCATATTATTTACCTTTTTACATTTCTTCGCCGGAAACATTCAAAAATGAAATTCTGGTGTCTTTTCTGCATTTCAAAAAACTAGAAGGCTGGAATCGACCATGGCATTTTTATCTGACAAATTATTTGCCGCAGAGATATTTGGGACACTGGACTTGGTGGTATTTTGAAGGCTTAATTTTTGGACTCGGAATTTGGACGTTAAAATCTAAAATCTGGGACAGAAAAGACAAAATTTTGCTTGGCTTATCGCTTGGATGGTTTGTCTGGAACTTAATTGCAATTTCATTGGTGACATCCAAGGTGCCGAACTTTATTTATCAAAGCTATTTGCTGAGTTTGTTTTTTATAGTTTATAGCTTGTGCCTCGTTCTTAAACAATTATTTCCTTCACCCTTGTGGAGAGGGATTAAGGGAGGTGGAGGAATAATAATCCTTGGTATGTTAACCGTTTCTTTCTTTGTCACGGGCTACGAAATTGTGAGATTTGCCCAGCATTTTAAATTTATGAGAGCACAAGCATATCACTACGAAACTGAACGCGAAAAATTTTATCAGGTTGCGGAAAAGATGCGACAATCAGGCGTGAATGCGAAGGATTTAGTAATCGTTCACATCTCTGACAATGACTGCTGGGCTCGATATCCTATTTTATTTCTCACTGGCGCTGAATCGAAAACTTTGCTCGAAATGCATTTTAATACTGTTCCAGCTGTAAGAATCCAAAAAAAGTACAACAAAGTATATTTTTTGGATAAAGATTACTCGTTTAGAGAATTTAATATCAATTCCTTAAGCTCAATTCTAAGCGCCAGTGAAAGTGAAATTCAAGCCAACATAATTCGAATCAAAAAAGACAAAACTTCCTGCCAGTGGCTGGTACCGGATCCTATACTAAATGCCCCATAGACAAAAAAATGAGTAGTGGGTAGTTTGTAATGAGTAGCGAACAATTCTATGGCAAGATATGGAAAAACAGCACAGCGAAAAGTGAAGCGCGCGATGCATGAATACAAACGCGGTGAGCTTAAGAGTGGCCGATCTGGTCAGAAAGTAAAAAGCCGCAAACAAGCCATTGCCATCGGCCTTTCCGAAGCCCGCAAACGCGGAGCCAAAGTTCCGTCCGCAAAGCAGGGTAAAAAGCGCTAGTCTGTCATTTATTTTTTTGACCCCGGAGGGGTCTTTTGCTATGATTGTCTAGCAATACGAGAAGGAGGCTCACATGTGTCGACAGGTTGGAAGAGCGGCAGAGGGCTGGCAGTGTGGCGGAGCCCGTTCATTGACATCGAGAGAGAAGGCGATCAGGAAGATCAGTCATCACCACGACATCCTGGATCCGGTAGACGATTTTACTCCGATCGGCGGCGATATACCCACGGGCAAGGTCGCGGTTAACGACGAGGGCAAGGTCGTTCTTCAAGCGCGGTAGCCCAAGATGCGATTCGATCGTGCTGTGTTCTGTTCTTCCTCCAAGGGACGCAGCGGCGGGCAGTCGTCAGCAGGCAAGGGGAACCTCTCCTGGCGGCTGTCCGTTTTTCCCTAAGCACTTCTCTGAAGTGCTTCTTTTTTTATACAAATTTTGCTACACTTCCTGTATAATTAAATCCTCAATGAAATAAAATGGAAAAACATTACGTATGCCCGGAGTGCGGCGGAGTGTCGAACACTCCAAAGAATTGCGAAACAGAAGGTTGTCATCTCCATGGCTCGCCTCTGGAGGAATGTACTTGTACCGACGGCAGACATTCCAATATTTTGAACGAAAACGTATAAACCGCTAGCCTCTATGGAAAATCGCGAAATCGAAGTTAAATTTTTGGAAGTTAATAAGTTGGCTCTGATCGAAAAACTCAAAAAGCTCGGGGCACAAGACCAGGGCGAAGAGCTGATTACAGAACAAATTTTTCACGATGCCGCAGGAAGTTGGCCTAAAGACTCTAAATTTGGCCGAATAAGAAAGACGAAAAAAGGTTATTATTTTACTTATAAACATTCCCAGCAACGAACAGCAACCGGTGTGCTGGAAATTGAGTTTAAAATTGAAGAGCCAGAAAAATTAAAAGCTTTTTTAGAGGTACTGGGTTTAGTAATGAATCGGGAAAATGAGAAATATCGCCATAAGTTTATATTGGATGATGTGATAATCGATATAGATACTTGGCCTATGATACCCCCGTATGTCGAGATTGAAGGACCAACTGAGGCTAGCATTCAAAATACTGCGAGTAAATTAGGTTTTGATTATTCTAAGGGTGTATTTGGCACTGCTTCCGAAGTAATTGAAGAAGTATATAAAATTCCAGTAAAAAATTTAAGATATTTTACTTTCAATAAATTTGAATAGGAACCATTGACTCAGAAATTTCCTAGTTTTATGCTTAGCATAAGCAATTAACCAATAACCTATGCCAGTAATATATGCAATATGAGGCATTGGGATATAAAAATTTTTGGCCGTGTGCACGGAGTCAACTTTCGGTGGTCCACGAAACAAAAAGCCAAAGGTTTACATTTGTGCGGGTTTGTTTGCAACAAACCGGATGGTTCGGTATACGTGGAAGCTGAAGGCCAGACAGAGGACATCGAAGAGTTTTTGGACTGGTGCCGGCGGGGACCGTTATTTGCCAAAGTCAGGCAAATCATGGTTGAAGAAGGTCAAATTAGAGGTTATAATGACTTTGAAATTAAGTATAATTGAAACAAATTGACAATTAAGATAACAAATGAACAGAAGCATAGTTTTTACGTATTCTTATTTACCATATTCGGTTTGCTTTTGGGTGTTTTTATTGCGGGCATGACCATGGTTATTTATTTAATGCTGTTGAATCAAGACTTCGCAGCGTATAGCTTTGGTTTAAGCTGGGAAGAGTTGAACCAGTTTGGTCAGATGCTTAGCCTTGTGCTGATCGTAGTCTGCGGGTTGTGGGGCCGGGCATCGGGTAAGTATTGGTGGACACAAATTTACGTTCTTAAGCGATTCGGACAAAAAAACTAATGAGAAAGCTTTTACTTATTGGATTAATTGGTGGTTTTGCAGTTTGGGTCTACATGGTACCATTCGGTGGTGGTTTGCCCAAACTTTCGCGGATTAAACCTGGATCAATTATGCAGATTACTTCTTCTAATTTTACGAATAACGGTGATATTCCAATTAAGTTTACATGCATGGGTGATAATATTAATCCGGATTTGGAATTCAGCGGAATACCATCTGATGCCCAAAGTTTAGCACTTATTGTTGACGATCCTGACGCACCGAGCGGCAATTTTACGCATTGGGTTGTTTTTAATATTAAACCCAGTACAAAAACGATTCCGGAAGGGGTTGGAGTTGTGCCTGGAGTTCAGGCGACAAATAGCGCCGGTTTGAAACAATATACAGGTCCGTGTCCTCCAAGTGGTGTACATCGCTATTATTTTAAGTTATATGCTTTAGATATTTTACTTCCGGCGGATGAAGTGATTGATAAAACCTATCTTATGCAAGCCATGGCCGGACATGTCATGGATCAGAGCGAAATTTTGGGGAAGTTTAGCAAAACCCAGTAAAGTGTTTCTTAAACGCGGGCTTTGGGCTATAATTATGTCCAGGGCCTTTTGATTTATGAGCATATTGGACGTAAAAAATTTAACCAAAAGATTCGGTCCCCCAATTGGCGGATTTATCGCTGTTAATAATATTTCCTTTTCTCTCAAGGAAGGGGAGATTTTAGGTTTGCTAGGCCCCAACGGTGCCGGCAAAACCACGACACTTCAACTATTACTGGGGCTTACTACTTTGACAAGTGGTACCATAACATATTTCGGCAAAGATTTCGTTACAAACCGGAGTAAGATTTTAGAGAATGTAAATTTTTCTTCCGCCTACACGCGTTTGCCGAAACTTTTATCAGTACGAGAGAACCTGAATTTTATTTCGTATTTGTACAACATCAAAGATCGGGCTGCGAGGATAAATAAAATCGCGGAGATTTTTCATTTGAAGGAACTATGGAATAAAGAGACGCGGACTTTGTCCGCGGGCCAGGCCACAAGATTAAACATCGCTAAATCCTTCATAAATTTTCCTAAAATTTTAATGTTAGACGAACCCACAGCATCTTTGGATCCTGATGTTGCCGGATACATCCGCGAATTTTTGGAAAATGAACGAAAGGAATTCCAGGTATCGATTATTTTGACCTCGCACAACATGGCGGAAGTGGAAGAGCTATGCGACCGAGTCGTTTTTATAAATCGCGGCAAGATAGTGGCGGATGATACGCCGGAAAATTTAGCAAAAACAATTGAGATTTCTCACGTTAGATTATTGATCCGCAAGAACGATATGGCAAAATTTAATAGTTATGCAAAAGGCGCGCAGCTGGATTGGTTAACCCAAGGTCCGTATTCTCTTCTAAATATAAACGAAAAAGAGATTCCTAACATTCTTCGTTCTCTGGCAGAGATAGATATAAATTATGATGAAATCAGTATTGAAAGACCTACTCTTGAAGATTATTTTTTGGAAAAAGCGAGGAGCAAAACATGAACTTTGCGCGAATTTACGGCTTAATTTTAAGATACAATTATCTTCTTCGAAGAAATTTTGACCGGATGGCTGATGCATTTTATTGGCCAACTATTGATTTATTTGTATGGGGTCTTACAGGCTTGTATGTGGAGCGCCTGGCAGGCAATACAAAAATAATTGTCGCTATTCTTTCAGGGGTTGTTCTGTGGTATATCGTATTTCGGAACCAAGGAGAAATCACAGTAAATCTTCTGGAAGAGTTTTGGAATGACAATCTGATTAATTTATTTGTCTCGCCGCTGACTTTTGGTGAATGGATTGTTTCAGTGTTGCTTTCCGGCATAGTGAAATCAATCATTGCTTTGTTTTTCGCAGCCACAGTCGCATTTCTTCTTTATCAAGTAAATATTTTCGTTCAGGGTTTTTATTTGATACCTTTTGCGTTTTTATTGATTTTGAGCGGCTGGTTTATAGGGTTGACCATCGCCGGTTTTGTTTTGAGGTATGGAACGAAAATTCAGTTTTTTGCCTGGACACTCGTATACATCTTCATGCCGTTTTCTGCCGTGTTTTATCCAGTTTCGACCCTGCCCACGTGGGCAGGAAAAATTGCGGGTTTGGTGCCCATGAGCTATGTTTTCGAAGGCATGCGGCAGGTGATTAACACCGGGACTTTCGATATAAATAAATTTTGGATAAGCCTAGGTTTGAATGCAGTTTACCTTATTATTTCAATAGTTTATATTAAGAGTAGTTTTAAGAAAGCCCTGGAGAGAGGTTTGATTAATATAATATGAAACTTTCAGAGAAAAAATGCGTGCCATGCGAAGGGGGTATGCCTCCCTTTACTAAATCAGAAATAAAAAAATACCTGCCTAAGCTTTCCAAGGGTTGGAAAGTGATAGATGACTTAAAATTGCAAAAATCGTTTAAGTTTAAGAATTTCGTGGAAACAATGGGATTTGTGAATCAAGTGGCACTCATAGCCTCAGCTGAAGATCATCATCCGGATATGTATGTTTCGTATTCCGTAGTTTCTGTCGAATTATGGACGCACGCAGTAAACGGACTTTCCGAAAATGATTTTATTTTAGCGGCTAAAATTGATCAATTATAAAAATGGAACTAAAAGATAAAGTAATAATTTTAACCGGCGCTGCTCGTATTGGGATTGATGTGGCTAAGGCTTTGTCTCTAAAAGGCGCTAAGCTTGCTGTGACTTACTTAAATAACCAGCCGGATTTGAGTATGCTTGAAACTGATATTCTCTATATCAAAGGCGATTTATCTCATGCTTCAGAAGTCAATCGAATGATAGCTGAGATAAAAAAGCATTTTGGAAGAATTGACGGGTTGGTCCACATGGCGGCAATTTATCCGCGTACGCCTTTCGCTACCGTGACGGAAAAAGACTGGGATACAAATATGAACGTGATTGCCAAAAGCGCATTTTTGATGAGTAAGGCCGCTGCAGCTCACATGACTGCTGGTAAAATTATTTTTTTCTCTGACTGGTCGGTGCTGACGCAACCATATAAGGATTATCTGCCGTATAACGTCGCCAAATCCGCGATCGTGGGTCTGACTAAATCTTTGGCAAAGGAATTAGCTCCAAAGATTGCCGTGAATGCTATTGCTCCAGGACCGATACTTAAACCAGCCGATCTTTCTGAAGAGGACAACGCTGAAGTTTTAAAAAATACTCCTCTGGCCCGATGGGGAGGGGAGCATGAAATATCAAAAGCAGTTTTATACTTGATGGACGCCGATTTCGTTACAGGCCAAGTTTTGTATGTGGATGGCGGCAGGTCAATCGCTTAAATAAAAAGTTTATTATTAGACTTGAGGCCATTTAAGAAGTCCTTTCCTGACATCACGGGTTTGCCGTCAGGCTGAATTTGCTCAATCAACAAACTGTTGTTTAAAGTTTTTACTACCAGCTGTCCAGCGGTTGAATAAATTTTTCCGGGCAGTTCGATTTTATGTTCCTTCAAAATGCTGGCTTTAAGAATTTTCACAGCCTTGCCGTCAAGGTTGGTCCAAGTTCCGGGTTCAGGGTTTAGCGCCCTGATATTCGCGTCAATCTGCTTCGCTGACAGTGACCAGTCTATCTTGGCGTCCGCTCTTTTTATAAGTTTGGTGAAAGTCGCCCGCTCATGGCTTTGTTCAGTCGGTTTTAGAGAGCCGGCAAACCAGCTAGGTAAAGTTTGAACTACAAGATCCGCCGCTAGCACACTTAATTTTTGGTAAAGTTCAGAATATGTTTCAGTCCCATTCAGGCTAATTTCTGACTTAGCGATAATAGGTCCATGATCCATTTTCTCATCCATCTTAATAAGAGTAATGCCGGTGGTGGGCTCCAAATTTAAAATTACCGCCTGGATAGGAGAAGCTCCTCGGTATTTCGGCAGCAATGATCCGTGGATGTTGATTGATTTGAATTTAGGAATTTGTAGAATCTCGCCGGGAATAATTTGGCCGTAAGCCGCTACCAAAAGAAGGTCTGGTTGCAGAATTGAGATTTGTGATTTGAGATTTGTGATGTTTTCTGACTGCGCAATTTGAATGTGGTTTTTTTCCGCCCAGATTTTAATCGTCGGGGGAGTGAGTGCCTGTTTGCGACCGCTCGGTTTATCCGGCTGGGTTATGACTAAAACAAGCTCATGTTGAGCTTTCAGTTTTTCCAAAGTCGGGATTCCGAATTCAGTTGTGCCGGCAAAAATTATTTTCATGTAGATAAAATATTTGGGTAAATACCTTTAAGGTTTGCAAAAAAAGAATCTCCAAACAGCTTAGGGTTGTTTTTAAGCTCGGCCTTCAGTTCATCAACTGTAAATTTTTTGTATTCGTCTGATTCGTGATTCAAAATTAAATCTTCATCTGAAGATATTTCGTAGACAATAAAATAGTGATTTTCTTTGCGGTTTAAAACTTCTCGATTAAAGATAGTTTTACCGACATATCGGAACTTAAAATCCTTAAGACCTACTTCTTCAAATGCTTCGCGTTTCAAAGCATCCTCCACAGTTTCTCCGGCTCGCACATGTCCGCCCACAGGAGAAACAAATTGACCCGCGTCTTGCCGACTTGCAGACTGCTTAACTAAAGCCCACCGTCCTTGATTGTCGATAATTTCAGCAATAACCGTGCGGTGTAGTAATGATTTTTCGTGTGCTTCTTTTTTCGTCACTTGATACAGCACTTCATCATTTTCATTTACAATATCAACTATTTCTTCTTGCGACATCTACATTTTCTCCTCTGGCTTGCCTGTGGTTTGCCTCAGCATCTTACTGGTAAATAAAATTCCATCCAAATGATCGACTTCGTGCTGGATTACTCGGGACAACAAACCGCTGGCGACAAATTTAGTTTTGGTGCCTTCCAAATTTTGGGCTTCTACTGTGATTTTTTTCGGTCGTTTCACGATCCCGAATACTCCGGGGATGGATAAACATCCTTCTTCCATTTCGACCTTGCTCCATGATTTTTTGGTGATTTTCGGATTAACTAGCGCGAAAGCCGGCAAGCCCATGTGTTCAAGGTCAATGATACACATGCGGATTGATTTGCCGATCTGGGGAGCGGCGAGGCCGATGCCATTTGCTTTGCGGCAAGTCTCGATCATTTCATCCGCCAAATCCAAAAGCTCCTGGTCAAAATTTTTGACCAGTACGGTTTTCTTATTAAGCACGGGATCAGGAACCGTTACTATTTTCAGCATTATGTTTTTTAATAAGATAAGCAAACAAAGCACCCGGTGACTTGGTGCTTTTGTTTTCCAGCACTTCTCCGGCGAGTCGACGCAATAAATTATGATCGTACTTAACAGCCATTTTTAAATAAAAGCCAAAATGTTTTTTGTCTGCCAGCCTGTTTGCCAGCTCGTCGGCCAAAACATGAGCAGGGGAGTGCAGATGCTGTTCAATTCGTTTTTTAAGATAGTTTTTCTCAACTTTCATAAAAAAGATTTAAGGTGTAAGTGGTAAGGTTAAAGACTACTTATCATTGGATTAAACATAAATCTTTAATCTTAAACCTCACAACTATTCTATCAGAATTATGCTATAATTAAAAGACATTATGCGTCTCTTTACTGCTATTCCTTTATCAAGCGAAGCTAAGACTGCTGTGGATGTTATTACCCGCGGTCGTTTGCCAGTGCCATATATAAATACTACCAATCTGCATATCACGCTGAACTTTTTCGGTGAGCTTACAGATGCTGAAGCAAATAAAGTACGGATAATTTTTGAGCTAACAGTCAAAGGATTGGAAAAATTTTCCGTAGAGTTTGATAAGCTCGTAAAATTTCGTGATCAGATTCACTTGACTATAGTGCCCAATGACAAATTGAACAGTTTGCAGACGGTGCTACAGAAGGCGTTTGAAGCCGGCGGATTTAAATTTCAAGAACGGGAATACTATGCTCATGTTAAACTAACGAATCTGCATATGGATAAGGTTATGAATCCTGAAAGAAAACTGGATAATTTTCCGCAAGAAGAACTGAAACAACTGAATTTCGTGGCTGAAAAAGTTATTTTGTATGAAGCGAAGCTGCTTTTACATCATGCCCGACACATTCCTCTGCTGGAGTTGAATTTAGTATGAGTAAAATAAATATTGCCGGGGTACTGGTCGATGATCTTACAAAACAGCAAGTCCTGGAAGAGATACACAAAAATATACAATTATATAAAAGTGTATACGTGGTTACTCCCTATTCGGAGCAGATTGTTTTTGCATCGGAAGACAAAAAGTATAATGATGTTTTAAATAATGCTGCATTGTCGCTTCCCGACGGTATTGGAATTCTGTGGGCTGCAAAGTACCTGTCGCTCCCTGGAGTTTACTGGCCTTTTGTAAAGACGTTATTCGCGATTATTTTAAATCCTAAATACATCCGCTCGATTATCCCCGAACAAGTCACGGGTAGGCATTTAGTTTACGATGTGATTAAGCTTGCGAATGATAATAATTATTCTTTAGCTCTAGTCGGCGGTGAAAATAATGTAGCGGCACAAACCGCTTATGAACTAAAAAAAACTTATCCCAACGTGAAGGTTAATTTGGCTTTATCAGGACGTCCTTTTGATGCCCAAATTGTTCGCGAGATCGCAGATAGTAATTCTGATATACTACTCATAGCTTATTCACCGCCGAAGCAAGAGATGTGGATCGCAGACAACCTGCAAAATTTAAACGTTAAGCTGGCAATTGGTTTGGGTGGTACATTTGACTATCTGGCCAAAAGAAGGCCTCCAGCGCCCATATTTGTGCATTATATGGGTCTAGAATGGCTCTGGCGTCTAATTACCCAGCCCTGGCGAATTAAGCGGATTTGGAACGCCGTGCCGGTGTTCGTAATTAAGATTTTAAGATATAAATTAAGAAAGTAGACTATGCCCGATAAAACTGAAAATTCGTTTAAACCTGAGAATCAAGATATTGCTCCAGAGCTGGAGGCCTTGAGAAAACTTCGAGCAATGTCAGAAGAAAAAAGAAAAGCTCTGGCTGGTCAGCTTAGTAGTAATGAGATTCAAGATTTGAGCGACTTAGTTGATAATTTAAAAACGCAAAAAAGTCCTGGTCTGAAGAAAGAGGATAAAGAAAAAGAAAACCAGAGTGCGGATGTTCCAATTCAGACAATAACTCCCAATAGAGAAAGAACGGATGTTGGTACAGCACGATATACTCGAGAAACCGATAGACTAATTCTTGAGTCGCTAAAAGTAGATTGTGAAATTAGTAAGCAGGAGATTGAGCGTATTGCTGAAAAATTTGGAGTCAAAGAGCAGTTGCTTAAGGAATTGAATGCTAGAAATATTTGGGCAGATATGTTTAGTCTTTCTTTAAACTGGCAACTAACTAATCAGCCTAAGCCCTTAATATTAGGATCATCAAGGAGGCAAGATGGAACCGAATACCCAATAGAATTTAGCGATCGGTTGTTCACTAACTGGGAGTATTCAGGAAAAGCCAACGTTAAGATTGACGTTTCAACCAGACCTATAAAAATTGAATTGATTATCTAATGCCTCAAGAAATAAAAACTAGATTTGCACCGAGCCCTACCGGATTGCTACATGTAGGCGGATTGCGCACAGCATTGTATAATTTTTTGTTTGCAAAAAAACATAATGGCCAATACGTTTTGCGTATAGAAGATACGGACAAGGCACGAACAGTCCCTGGAGCTTTAGAAAACATAATCCAAGTTTTGAAAGATTTTCATCTCAATTCAGATGGTGAACCAGTGTTCCAATCAAAGCGCTTGGATTTATATCTAAAGCATGCGAATGAATTGATACAGAAAAAAGCTGCTTATTATTGTTTTTGTTCACAGCAACGTTTAGAGGATTTACGTAAACAACAGGAAGCAGCGAAACAACCACCTAGGTATGATAAATTTTGCTTGAAACTAGGCGAAGAAGAGGTCCAGAAAAAATTGCAAGCAAGTGAACCTCATGTAATTCGACTAAATGTCCCTGCTAATCAGCAAATTAGATTTACTGATTTAGTTCATGGCGAAATCAAAATCTCCACTAATGATATCGACGATCAAGTTTTAGTTAAATCAGATGGTTACCCCACATATCACTTGGCAAACGTGGTAGATGATCATGATATGGAAATCACCCATGTCATTCGAGGAGAAGAATGGATTCCTTCCACGCCAAAACATATGCTGCTCTACTCAGCGTTTAGCTGGGAATCTCCTCAGTTTGCACATTTGCCCCTTTTACTTTCTAAAACGAAGAAGAAACTTTCGAAGAGAGAAGGTGACGTAGCAGTGCAAAGTTTTTTGGAGCAAGGATATTTACCCGAAGCCTTACTCAATTTCGTGGCTTTGCTGGGTTGGAATCCAAAAACGGAGCAGGAGATATTTTCTTTAACTGAATTAGTTGAAGTTTTTTCATTTGATAAAGTAAATAAATCCGGTGCGGTGTTTGATCTGGAGAAACTTGATTGGATCAATGGCCTCTACATCCGGAAAATGGATATCAAAGAACTTTTTCCCAGAGTTGTTCCGTACATCCTTCAAGCTGGAATCAAGATCGATAATTATCCTAAGGAGTTTTTGGAAAAAGTTGTCGCTCTGGAACAGGAACGGCTTAAGAAACTATCGGAAATAGGGGATAGAGTGCGATATTTCTTTGAAGAGCCAAAGTATGACGCGCAATTGTTAATTTGGAAAAAAGCTGATAAAAACGTGATCAACCAGAACTTGCAAAAACTTCTAGAATTTTTAAAATCGACCGAGCCGACTGAAGAAAATATAAAAAAATTCATCGTTGACAGTGACTTAAAAACCGGAGAAGTCCTCTGGCCGCTTAGAGTTGCATTAACAGGGCTTGAAGCCTCTCCTGGACCATTTGAGATCATGAACACGTTCGTGCTTTTGCCAAACGGCAAGCAAATTATTCTTGATCGGATCAATAGAGCGATAAAATTGCTGTAACGTTCCGCATTAGATAATTAGAAACTGTTATTGAAGCTGGTAAGTTAATTCTTTCCGCCGCGCAGTCATTTTAAGCTTCTGTTGGAGTTGTTCAATCCGGTG
>WNFI01112287.1_pt1 | contig 28132 bp, 24 predicted proteins | sample 5400471 | NCBI WGS metagenome assembly WNFI01 (sample SAMN13153348, study PRJNA577476) | soil metagenome | isolation source: 100 cm saprolite on Douglas fir-dominated hillslope | place: USA:California | collected 2013-09-17
GTTCGAAAACGTCGAAATTTGGAGCGGCAACATCACGCGGATTCGCCAGGATGTGCGCGTGCGTTTCATGCTCCCACCGGGTGAGCACACGCTGCATTTCGAAACCCAAGCCCCACCGGCGACCCCAGGTGGTGAAGACGAGCGTGTTTTGACGTTCTCCCTTTACAGCCCGAGTTTCACGGTCGTCAATCCAGCCGAGCACTAAGCTGCATGCCTGGACCCACACAACAAGACACCCGAGCTCACCGCGCTCATTTCCGTGGACTGTTCTTCGATGAAACTGTGTCGAACGCGGCCTGGATTCGCGAAGTGGGCATTCTGACATTGCCGCCGCTCAGTGGCGTCAAACGCTTCACTGTAGTCGGAGAAGTACTCTCTGAAAATCCGTCCGAGAAAGCGGGATGCGGTCATGTTACGCTTGTTACTCAAGCCAATGGAACAACGGTGAGTTCGCTCCCGACGATTGCGCCGGGGCTGTTCGAATTCGGTTTCGAAGCTCCATCTGATCTCTCGACGGCGGGCCTTCAACTTTCGTTGTCCCTCAAAGGGGTGGGATTTACCAACTTTCTAGCGTGGCTGGGTCGAGTGACGAAGCTCGAGACGCTTCAACCTTACCGGCGCCAACCGCGTAATCGCCGGCTTCGTATCAAGCGGATCGAAGCCGATGGCGCAATCGTTTTTGACTTCTCGCAGCGCTCGTCTCCGTACTCTCCGGCATTCGCGCGCAAACACATAAAACTCGGACTCAACATCGTTGGCTTTTTCACTGCCAATTTGGGGATCGGCGAGTCGGTGCGCTGTGCGGCTAAGGCTGCCGACGCTGCTACGCTACCCGTTGCGTTAGTTGATCTGAAGCTCAACTGCAAAAATTCACGAAGCGACATGACGTTCGCTTCGCGTTTGCAAGCAGACAATCCACATCCAGTGAATGTATTTCACATCGATGCACCTCAATCCTCAGAGATTGATCATCATCACGGGACAGGCTTCCGAAAGAACAAATACAATATCGCTTACTGGGCATGGGAAACGCCGGAATTTCCGGATGCGTGGGTCCCCGAGACACGTTTTTACGACGAGATCTGGACACCGTCTGCTTATGTTCGAGATGCGATCGCCCCCAAAGTCCCCATTCCCGTTCTATCGATGCCTCACGCAATTCAGTTTGAGCGGCCGCAGGGTAATTTTCGTGGGCGCTTTAAACTACCGACTGACAAATTTCTTTTTCTTTTTGTCTTTGATTTGAATTCGTATGCGGAGCGGAAAAATCCGCAGGCTGTCCTTACTGCTTATCAAGCCGCTTTCCCTACTGGCACAGATGTGGGTTTAGTCATCAAGATCCATAATATCGAAGGAAACCGCGCGGAATTCGAACGCCTTCGCCTGACTACGGCGAATCTCCCCAACACCACCCTCATCACGGAGACACTATCGCGCGCTGAAGTCTATCAACTGCAGAGCGCGTGTGATTGCTTTATCTCACTACACCGCGCGGAGGGGTTCGGCCTAGCTTTAGCAGAGTCGATGTATTTGGGCAAACCGGTCATCGCAACGAACTGGTCTGCCAGCACCGAATTTATTAACGCCGAGAACGGCTGCCCCGTGAACTACAAGCTCGTCACGCTCGAACAAAACCACGGACCGTACGGAAAAGGCCAAGTCTGGGCCGAGGCCGATGTAGAGCATGCTGCATGGTGGATGAAACAACTTTACGGCGATCGAAGCCTTGCCGCGAAACTCGGGCGCGCAGGTCAGTTAACGATCGCGCAACGCTTCTCACCAAGCATGATTGGCCAACTTTATCGCCGTCGCTTAGAAGCGATCGCAAGTTGGTAAGTGGACCTTTTTTGAGGTCACAATAAGAGCAAACCGTCCCGGCGAGCCGTTCGCACGCATGATCCTGATTAACAGCTCGTCTGAGGATGGTTCACTCTACTTTATTTTGAAGCCAAGCAGATCGATCTGAAGGTCTTGTAGCTGAAAAGCCATCGGACGTTTATCTCCATTTGCCGGAAATGTCCCGGGAGCCGTGACGAACACGATTTTGTTCTCACCGGGTTCTAACCGTATGCCCTTCAGTTCAAGCTTATCGTGATGCGGAAATATCTGTCCGTGCCACAACTCTTTCTCGCCAAACTTGATCGCAAGCGGCCGGGTCAATCCGGCCGAAAGTGTGAGTGTCATATCGGCCAAGAGCGGCTGTTTGTGCGGATTGACCACGATGATTTCGGCCGGACCGCTGGCCCATTGCCAGGCGTGGCGGAGGTTGCGTTCCACACCTTCCCAACCGCGATCAAACTCCACTGCCACGCGATTACGCTCGGGTGAGAGCTTGTACGTGCGCGGTCCGTGAAACACGACCATCTGTGGAAGCGGTGGCATCATCAAAGCAGGCGCCGAAATGATCGAGAGATTTCCAAGAATCAAAATCGGCCAGGCTTTACGTGTGCGCGGCACCAGCACGTTGAACGCAAGCACCATGGGCAACAACACCCGCGGCGCAGCCCCGGGGTAACCTTCCCACACGGCATCACCGAGTAAAGCCATCAAGCAGACGAAACCGATTCCAATGCGCCACCAGGGCTGGCTCCAAGTCGGTCTAAAAATTAAAAAGAGGGCTTGGACCAAGATACTGGTGGCCACACAGAGACCTTGCAACGAGTTCGACTCCCATGTGCGGTGCACCCAAACTTCAGCCATGACATCGATCCACTTGCGCCCGTAGGCGGTCAGCGGCATCTTAAAATTGTCGAAGCCCGCCGGGATATCGTGACCGATCCTGTAACGAACATAGAGGATCCAAGCAGCTAGAGGCGCGATGATCAGAATCGTCCTCACAGCGACCATCAGAAGAGAACGCAAATTTCGTTTCTTAGGATCAAATAAAACCGTGAGTCCCACTAGATTCGAGTCCCTCGTTAGACCGGCAACGGTCATTGCGACGTCACCAAGAAAATTGCGCTCCTTCTCGTAAGCACGCACCGCCAGCGCAATGAACAAAAGACTGGGTCCGTCGGTGAGGGAATATCGGACACTGATGACCAAGCCGCAGGACGCCATCACGCCAAACCATCGTACAAAATTGTTCAAACCTGTCGGCGGAAACCAGCACGTTAAAAACCAAGATAGTATCAGCCAGCAAATCGCGTTTTGGATGGAATAAATCTGAAGGACCCAAGCTGGGTTGCCGAAGCCCAGTAGCCAAGCCGACCAGCCGAGAAAAATACGACGCGAACGATAGAAGACATTGTCCACTTCACGTTCGAGGCCTCCCGGATCTTTCAGCCAAGGGTCGACTGCCACTTTCGCGTAATGCTGCCCATCGTACCCATAGGTTTTATCTTCGGTGTAGTAGTCGACGTTGGCCAGTGCGGAGACCTGCCCTTTGTCGAAGTACTCACCGATGTCCAAAAGGTTGGTGAATCCGACTCGCGGCAGGTAAGTTCCGGAAAGTGCCCAGAGCATGACCAGAACCGTCAATCCGTACAAAACCCGCCATACATTGATCTTTTTAGAGACTTTTATAGGTCCGTCGCTTAAAGATGGATTTTTCTGATTGGCCACAGATGGCCGCACGCCACCATAAATATATTCCTCGCGCAACCATGGACTTAAGCTCCGTAGCCGCGTTTTATGCTGCTTCTCGATCTCACCCACACCAGTCACACCCAGTCCCGGGAGGTCGCCAACTTGGATGAACCGAGAGATGTCGCGAAAGGCCGTGGTGCAAAATGGCCTTGGCACGTACGACTCACTGGGCGCGTGTGCCGCATGTTGGGCGCAACGGGTACGACCCCAATCGGAGACGCCTTAATTGTTCCCGAGGTGTTTTCTCCAGCGACCGCCCGCGCTTTTCCTACACTGTTTTCATCCGTCCGCGGACCGCGTGTCGCGCTTTTTCATGACGACATCGCGTTGAAGTATCCGGAACTTTCACCGAGCAAAACCGTCGCGAGATTCCCGGCATACTTGCAAGAGCTCCTCGCCTTCGACGGGATCGCGGCGATTTCCAAAGACTCGGCGGAAAGCCTTCAAGCGTATTGGCAGTGGTTGGGCGTAAAACAGACGCCGAGGGTGCTGGCACTCCCGCTCGCCGTAGAGATTTCTTCATCTAGAACAACATCGATCGCCGCACCCGATACGGAGCCGACGGTTCTATTTATCGGCTCGGTTGAAGGGCGTAAAAACCATTTAGCGCTGCTTGAGGCGTGTGAAAGCCTCTGGACAAAAAATAAACGGTTTACGCTCCATTTAATCGGACTTAGCCATCCTCAAACAGGCCGAGCCGCCCTCGAAAAAATTAAGTCGCTCCAAGCCGCGGGTCGTCCCGTCCGATACGATGGACCTGCAACTGAGACAGCCGTAACCGAGGCATACGCGCGCTGCAGATTCACCGTTTATCCGTCATTAATTGAGGGCTTCGGCCTTCCCGTGCAGGAAAGTTTAGCGCACGGAAAGCCATGCATCTGTTCGGGACAAGGCGCGCTGGGCGAATCTGCAGTGGGTGGCGGCTGCGTTACGATAGACAAGGTCGATGCACCTAGCCTCGCCCAAGCAATCGAACGATTACTCGATCGGCCAGACGATGTAGCACGGTTGTCTGCCGAAGCGAAGTTGCGTCCTTTTAAAATGTGGCGTACTTATACTCAAGAGCTCTTGGACTGGATGCAAACATTACAGAAGCGGTCTTAAGCCGCACGCAAACGTGGATCGCACCGTATAAACACGCTTATTCTTAAGAAAATGTGCTCCCACCATTCGCTGCCAGTCCGATTATGAACTTACACACGCATCAATTAATTATGTAGTACACGAACTCCTAATATGCCCGCTTTTAGCGTCTCAACGTCTATTGCGTGACGCTGTTTCCGGACGATCACTGTAAACCGCCTTTGAGTTTGCTAAGACTCCTTAAGACTCTCACGTTTCAAAAAAATACATGGCTTTTTCACTGTTTTCTAAGAGCAAGAATGCGATCGTTGAACGCTGCCGCGACGACTACGCAACCAAGATGCGGCTTAAGTACGCTCCCTATTACCACGCGATGGAGGCCCAGAAGGGACCGCATATCAAGCTCCGCGGAAAAGACATGATCATGTTGGCGAGCAACGACTATCTCGGTCTCGCTTTTCATCCCAAGGTTATCGAAGCCGCCAGCAACGCAGTCCTAAAATGGGGCACGAGCACTAACGGAGCACGAATCTCGAATGGCTCTCGGAAATTTCATCTCGATCTCGAGGAAAAGCTGGCCGCGTTTCTCGGCAAAGAAGCCTGCCATGTAAGCGTCGCCGGTTATATCTCCTGCCTATCGAGTGTCGCGGCATTTGCGCAGAAGGGCGATATCGTCCTCGTCGACAAAAACGTCCACTCTTGCATATGGGACGGCATCCGACTTTCCAGCGCTACGGTCGAACGATTTGCCCACAATAACCCAGACGACTTACGCGAGGTCATCAAAACGGTAAATCCTTCGGCCACAAAAATGCTTGTCGTCGAGGGTATCTTTTCGATGGAAGGCCATATTGGGCGCCTGCCGGAGCTGGTGGCGATCGGCGAAGAATACAACTGTTTCACGGTTCTCGATGACGCGCACGGATTCGGAGTCCTTGGTCGGCAAGGTCGGGGCGCAGCCGACCATTACGGACTTACTGACAAGATAGATATCATCGCTGGTAGCATGTCCAAGTCTCTGGCGAGCACGGGTGGTTTCGTCGCCGGTTCCCGTGACCTCATCGAGTACCTGCGAACCAATTCCAAACAAACCATTTTCAGTGCAGCTCTCAGCCCAAGTCAGGCCGCTGCGGCGTCTGCCGCCCTCGATGTCATCCAAACCGAACCGCAGCATCTGGATCGACTTTGGAAAAACACCCGCAGGTACCGAGACATACTGAAATCGCTCGGTCTGAACATCTGGGAAAGTGAAACCCCGGCGATCCCGATCGTCTTGGGTTCTAGAGAAACCGCGTACCGATTCTGGGAGGCTTTGATGGAAAAGGGGATCTTTACCGTGGTTTCCATCGCACCCGCCGTACCGCCCGGCAAGGACCTGGTCCGCACGGCAGTGTCAGCCGGTCATACGGACGAAGATTTGAATAAAATCGCCGACGCGATGGCGTACGCGGTTAAGAAGATCTAAGCACGAGGCCGCATCCGACTGAATCAGACAAAGCGGATTATCGCAGCCCAGCCTTTGGGCTTCCAAACTGCCCAAGAATGCAAGGTTTTCGCCGCGCTAACTAAGCGCTGTCGGTTTCAACCCTCTTCAAGCAAGCGCTCTGGCTAGGGTACTAGCTGTTGTTTGCCAACTCGGAATCGGCCGCGAACTCGCTTCACGCTGAAGGGTTTGGAGTTCGGGCGTGTTGGTTAAAATCGACTTCAATGCAGCAACCCAGGCGGCTTGGTCGTTGAGCGGAAGGAGTCTGCAGCCACCGCCAGCGGCATTTTCCCGCAAAGGAGGCAGGTCGCTGGCGATGCACGGGACACCCAACCAAAGTGATTCCAGAAGGGGCAGCCCGCAGCCTTCTGCAAGGGTCGGAAAGGCGGTTGCGCACGCCTCCCGATAGAGACCCACGAGAGCGCTGTCGCTAGCGCCCGCGTGGTGGTGCAACCCGGGATACCGGCGTTGAAGATGCTTGATCTCCTCCACCACTGGTTGGCCAAAATGAGGATTCACCCGACCGACAATATGAAGATTGAACATAATCCCCTGTCGCCAAAGTTCAGAGCACACTTTGAGTAAAAAGCTCTGGTTCTTCCGGGGCTCGACGATACCGACGCAAAGAAGATTTAAATCCTTTGCACCGGCTTCAATACGGCGTGGCTCGCCATTGAAGTCTCCACCTAAAGTGAGAACTTCAACTGGCGGCACAGTTCCTACCCCACTCCACGTCCACCAGCCGATCAGGTCATCACGCACTGCGCACGACACAGCCCAAACTCGGTCGAAGCGGCTCAACATTTTCAAATACTCAGGGTGGCGTGCCACGCTTTGCGGCCAAGTGCTGTGCGGTAGTTTGAGCGGAATAGCGTCGTGGAAAATGGCAGCCAGCTGACAAGGCTTGGCTTTCAAAAACTTCCAAAATCCCGGTCGTTCGCTTTCACTAAAGAGTTCCGCGGTCAGCAGCCAATCGGTCGATTTTAAGGTAACTGGCTTTCGTGTGTCCACGCGGCAAAAGGCCTGATCCCAAACTACGGGTACTACAACGGAGCCGAGTTCCACGAGAAGACGTCCGGTTACCCGGGTGAGCCCTGAGCGGTGACTGGACGCCGCCGTTTTGGTGACGTCGAAATAAATCATACCGAGGAGGCCGCCACTTTCATCAGCTCGAGGACCCGCGCCGCGTTTTTATGCGCGTCGAAGTTTTCCTCCACCCATGCACGCGCAGCGTGCCGAAGGCGTTCGGCCAAAATATCGTCGTCACGCAAGCGCCGAAAGCCGGAAATCCACACGGGCATCTGCGCCACATCCCCCACGAGTCCCGTGACTTCATTTTGAATCGCCTCGGTCGTGGCCGCGGCTGACGACGTTAACACCATCACGCCGGCCGCCATGGCTTCGGGAATCACATTGGGTAAACCGTCTCGGTCACCGCTGGGCGCGATCACGCCAGTATGGATCAGAACATCGGCCCAGCCAAGCTGCGCAAAAACATCCGGCTGCGAGACGTGGCCGAGAAATTTTACCCGCGTCACCAACCCGAGCTTGTGAGACAATTTTTCAAGTCGGGCGCGAAGTATACCGTCACCCAGAATGCGAACTTCGAAATCAAATCCGGACTGGAGCAACGCCTCGTAGATTTTAAGCTGATATTCAAAACCCTTTTTCGGGACAAGTCGCGCCACACAGACGATGCGCAACGCAGACCGCGGGGTACGGAGAGGTTTGAACGGAGGAAATACGTCGAGTCCGCGTCGGATCGTATGAAGTTTTGCCGGATCCGCACCATGTTCGATCATGGTATGGCGTCCCATTTCGGTCGATGTGTGGACTAGCGTGGCTACATTTAGTTTTTCAAGCAACCACCAGTCGCCGCCATGTTCATAAAGGTCGTAGGCGTGGGCGCCGGTGGTGAAGCCTTTGATTCCTGCGATGTGCATGAGGAGCCAGGCGGCAGCCGCAGGGGCACCGGCCCAGGCGGCATGCACGTGATCGGGCGGGTTCTTTCGAAATTGTCGGGCGTAAAGACAGGCAAAACCCGCACCGAGCATATTCTCCCAAAAATTGATCCAACAGGGAGCCGGACGACTGAGGACGTTGACCAGCAACATCCACATCACGTCCGGCCTCCGGACCGCTTCGTAAGGGATCATCCAAAGCAGCTTAAGCAGATGCCACTTAGACAGCTTATCAACCGGAAGTCCTTGAAATGTCCCGCCGCCGCGGTGGAGAGAATAGAGGCGGAGGTCGACCCCGAGCGCTTGCATAGCGGCGATCTCGCGTTGCAGGAACGTTTCCGTGCGCTTTGGGAAGGTGGTGAATAAGTAGGCGACAGTGAAGGGTTTCTTTTCCAATCCAAAGAAACTAGAGCAATCAGCCGGTCCGGGGGAAGCTGATTAAAAGGGTTCCAAGGCTAGACGCGGGAGAAGCGAAAAGCCTACAAATCAGGAATAGACGAATTATTCTCAATTTCCGGTTTCGTTCTATCCTGCTCAAAAGTTCCAGGATCGCTGCCAGAACTATTTGGAATCCTTAAGCTTTCTTACCGTTGCCGTTGGACGGAGGCCAAGGGCGGCGTTTCAATTTTACTCCAGCGGCGTCCTGCGCGAGACCGACCAATTCGTCAATCAAAACGACCGGGTTGTCGTCGTAGCGCAGCTTTAGAAAGTTATCTCGCAGCGTTTGATAACTGCTCGGATCGTTCATCCATTGTTCGATCAGCTGGCGGAAATCCGAAGCCTTTTCAACATACCCAGCACCGCCGCCGTTCCGGAAATACTTTACGGTGAGGGACTCCTGCGGCATGATACCGCCAAAGGCATTGAAGATAATCGGACACTGGAAAAGCAATGCTTTCGCGCAGGTGGTGGTTCCACCCCGTGTAACGATTGTATCGCTCGCCTGCATGAGAAGAGGAACGATTTCGCTGTATCCTTCGATGTAGCAGTTGAGTTCAGGATGTGTCGCACGCCAGTGAAGAAGCTCGTGATACGTTTCCAGGTTCTTGCCGCAAATCACGATAGCCTGCACTTTATCAGCGTAAGGCAAAAGCTCCGGTAGCAGCTCAAGGTGGTTGTTCGCACCATTTCCGCCGGTGGCCAGAAAAACCGTGAAAAGATCGGGACGCAATCCAAGCTTCTTTTCGCGGAAATGGAGGCGCTCGTGGGGATTAAAAATCTCAAGGTAAGCGCCCGGTTGCATCAGGTGCCCACGCACGCGCGTGTGTTCACGAGGCATACCGATCTTTACCGCAAAATCATTAGCGGTTCGCGTGCGCGAAAAATACAGATCGGCGGACGGCTCGACCCAGTTCCAGCTGTATCCCCATCCACCGGAAAATTCACCAGAGTAAGTGGCGCAACGGACCTCCTTGGGTGCGAGAATCTTTCGCGCCAACGGAAAATAGCCGCGATTCAAACAGTCGTGAACGCTAAAAATGAGGTGCGGCTTATATTCGTTTAAGACCTTGATGTAATAATCACGTCCAAAAGATACGGTCCGTCGATTGATGAACCCCAGAAGTTCGACCACCGCATAGAAGGCGGTGTGGATCCAAGGGGATTTTTTCTGGATGTAATTGTAAAAGTTCACCCCACTGCGGCCGACAACGGAGGATTTCTCGAGCATGTTCTCGATCCGCACGTCGACTTCGTGGCGATACAATTGAAAACACCACTCAGCAAAAGCCTCGGCGCGGGCATCATGCCCGCCGCCGGTGCTGGAGGTAAGCACCAGAATGCGAACTCGGGGCATGTCAGGAAATGCCGAAGTAACGGGCCTGCGCCGTTCTGCGCAACGCCGATGGCGCTAGGCGAGCTAAAAAGGGCGCTAGCCGGGCTTGAAAAAAAGTACCTGAGCGTACGACCCCGGAACGACCGCGAAGAAGTGCGTCGCGCAAGGTGTTTGCCGCGTGAGCAGGAGGGGGTCCTGCTTTCAGGTTTTTTTCCAAGGTGATCCAAGTCCGAGAAAGACGTTTTTCGACGATTTCTCGGTGGGTCTTTTGAGTGGGCTCGGGTGCAGAGCGTTGCATAGCTTGATTAAAGTCGGTCCGGTAGTCACCGGGGCGAAAATCCAGCACTATGACCTTTGTTCCGCGGGCTTCAATCATCAAACTCTCACTCAAGGCGGACAGGCCGGCCTTCACCATATTGTAGCCGCTCATGTACGGGATCGGAAATTCAGCCGCTAGCGAAGAGATATTGACGAGAGCTCCTCGATTACGTGCATACATCCCGCGCAGGCTGAGATGGCACATATGCAAGGTGCCACCTAGCATCGCATCAAGCTGTGCCCGCCAGAGAGCGTACGGCTCATCTTCGAAGGGGCCATAAATGCCATAACCGGCGTTATTGATCACAAGATCAAAGCCGCCAGCAGCCGCGGCGGCTTTGGCAAACGTATCCTCCATCAACTGAGGTGCAGCCGTAAGATCTAATGCGATACGAGAAAAATTCGCGCGTTCGGGGAGTCGAGAGATGTCACGAGCCGTGCCCCATACCGCGATACCTTCCAACAGCAGCATGTCGGAAAATGCTCGCCCCAGACCGGCACTCGCTCCGGTCACCAGAGCCGTCCGATAGTGATGGGCGAGTTTATTTTTCAAGAAGTGCGAAAGATTAATGCCACGTTGGCACCGCCGAATCCACTGCTATTGCTCAGCACCACATTGGGCCGAACCGGAAGCGTGGAGCGAATGATATTCAGACCTTCGCAAGCAGGATCGATCTTCGTAATGTGAGCAGAACCCGGTGTGAAGCCTTCCTTCATCGCCAGCGCGCAGAATCCGGCTTCCATCGCTCCGGCGAGGGAGAGACCGTGGCCGGTAAGCGCTTTAGTACTACTGATGGCGGGCCGACGCGACGGATTTTTAAATACGCTCTTGAGGGCGTGAACCTCTGACAAGTCGCCGATCTGCGTCGATGTCGCATGAGCGTTCACATAGTCGATCGCATCGGGCTCCATGCGCGTTGCACGTAAGGCATTCTCGATTGCCATGCGCAAGCCGGTCCCCTCCGGGTGCGAGACAGCCACACTATAACCATCGGAGGCCTGGCCCCACCCCAAGACTTCACAGTACGTCTTTGCGCCGCGACGTTCTACTTCTTCAGCGCTTTCCAATACCACGACACTGCCACCTCCTGTGCCCACGAATCCATCGCGTTGAGCATCGAACGGACGCGAAGCGCGATCTACATCCGTCTGCAAGGACAACGTACGCATGCCGGCAAAGGGGAGGATGCTCTCGACGTTACCGTCTTCCGCGCCGACCACGAACATCCGCTTTTGGCGGCCGAGCGCAATCTCGTCGTAAGCGAAACCAAGCGCATGTGCCGAGGAGGCACACGCCGAAGAGAAACCGGTCGAAGCGCCCTTAATTTTAAAATAGGCCACCAAGTTAAAATTCAGTGTTCCTGAAATTGACGCTACGATACCCAAGGGCGAGCACCGCATGATACCCTGTTGGTGCATGCGATTGACCATGTACGTCAGCAGTTGCGGGGAACCTGCAGACGCCGAATAGAAACCCGTATCAGGGTTCGAATAATCGGCCTCAGACAAGCCCGCATCGGCGATCGCCTGCTGCATTGCACAGAACGCATACACACCATGCGGCGCCATGCCACGGAGAACTTCTCGTTTGATGGCGTAATTTTTCGGAAAGACCCAGTCCTCGTAGTCGACTGAATCTGTTTTGAAGTCTTTAATCGTACCAATGACCTTGGCGGGCGCTTCCGGCTTTTGAAACGGCGGATAAACTTCGAATCCATGACGCAATTCACGCAGGCTGTTTGAAACAGCGGCAGCATCATTGCCGACACTAGTGATGAATCCCAAACCGGTGATATAAACTTTCGTCATGGACAGGACGGAGCCAGAGCGGGGTTAGCCGTAGCAGCCATATCGCGCCGAAATCTATGAACGGATCAACGTTTTTTTCAAACGTTGGAGAATCCCAAGGCCCAAATATGAAACTGCTAACGCAATTAAGCGTTCACTGCCGCGGGGAGAGATGACGCAGGCGCTGTGATTTTCTCAGCATCAGGTTGGACGACTTCTTCAGCATAACCGAAGGTCAAAGTAATTTCTTCAACCAAGGCCGCCTTCTCTTGTCCCACGCGAATCGATCCTTCGAACGTAGCGAGCGGAGACTTTAGGCGCTTAGGACGTATGGTGAGATTCAGAATGTCGCCAGGCTTGCAGACGCGATGGCATCGTACTCCTTCGCAAGAAGTGAAGAAAATGGTCTTCGGATTGACGACTTTTTGCGGCTCAGCGGTCGAACCCTCCAAGAGGAAGAGCACCGCCAGTTGACCGAGGGCTTCGAGCATGATCGAAGCGGGAAACACCGGATTATCCTTAAAGTGGCCTTGGAGAAAGAACTCTTGTCCGGAAATCTTGTACTTGGCACTCGCGCTGTGTGCACTGACCGAAGCTTCGTTCAGGAAAAGGAACGGAGGCTGAATCGGCATTACAGCTAGAATCTCGTCTGCTGGCAAAAATTTTGTCGGCTTGGGAACCGGCAATCCGCGCACCTTACAATCAATAAACGTCTTAATGTCCCCCAAAGTCCTCAAATAACGCAGTTCGTCGTTGTTGATGGTCATCTGAAGCACCTCTTCAACGAGCATCACGACTTCCATCATCGTTAAAGAATCGATCCCCAAGTCTTCAATAATGCGCAGGTCGTCGTCCGGATCCTTTAGTTTGGACCGAAGATCGGGGTCAACGTAGCGTTCAATTATCCCTAAAATTACCGCCGGCAGAAAGTCTGGATTGCCCGTCTTGCGAAACTGCACAGCAGCATCGTAAGTTACTCCAGGGCAACGCTTAAGGGCTTCCCGTAAATTGGACTCATCTTCGGACGTAAAAGGTTTTAGCGCCAAGCCCGAATTGGTATTACCATTAGGGCTTGGCGTGTTGTCGACTGCGTGTGCCATGTTTGCTCGTTGTAAGTTAAAGGCTTCAGCGTTGTAAACCTTATTTTGCCACCTCTGGGACTCTTGGAAAATAGACCCGTCAGAGTTAATAATCAACCGCTGGCGTAAATAGTTGCCAGAATGAGGATAGAAACTCTTATTGGAATGAACTAATCCGACGCAAAATGTCTCAATTGTAGAGCGTCTTTATATTGATGGTTACGCTACCCGCCAAACCGCCCGTTTACGTTATCACGCACGAATTTTATCCGAAGCGCGGGGGAATAGCTACGTTCACCGAGGAAATCGCGAAAGCAACCGCCGAGCTGGGCTATGATGTGGAAGTTTGGGCGCAAACCGCGGCAGGCGGAGTGGAAAAGCCCTGGCCTTTTCGTGTGCGTCGGCTGCCATTAAAAGGAACACACGATCTGAGCGAGCCAGGGCCGATGCTCGCCATGATGTTTCTGCAGTTCTTCCACGCATTTCGGCCAAAGAGTCTGACGCTTACTTTTCATGGCTCAGAGATATTGAAATTTCACGCATTTCCCTCCACGCGGCTGCTCACCCGTAAACTCATCCGCCGGGCGACTCGAATCAGCACGCTGACCAATTTTACCCAGAATCTCTTGTGCGAACATTTTCCTGAAGCGGTAGGAAAAACATTCTTAACCCCAGGCGCACTGCGTTCTGATTTTGACTTGGCGGAGCGAGCCGCAGCCGCATCTGAAAATAAAGGGCGAACGATTATCCTGACGGTTGGGCGGCTGCATCCGCGCAAAGGACAATTACTCGTCCTTCAATCTTTAAAATCTCTACCCACGCGGATCCGCAATAACATCGAATATTGGGTGGTGGGTACCGCCAGCAAAGAATCCTATGCGCAACACTTGCGCGAAGCAGCGGCGGCATGCGATTTTCCGATCCGTTTTTACGGTGATCTTCCTGACGACGAACTCGATCGAATATACGACCGCGCCGACATTTTTGCTATGACCAGCGTCAATCAACCGAACAGCATCGAAGGTTTCGGCTTGGTCTATTTGGAAGCGGCCGCTCATGGTCTACCAATCATCGCACATCCTGTTGGCGGCGTAGCAGAGGCCGTGGTCGACGGCGTCACTGGCCTGCTGATTCCACCCCACCATCCTACTCAACTGACCGCCGCTTTCGAGCGACTAATACTCGATCCAGGCTTGCGCAGGAAATTGGGTGAAGCAGGGCGTGGTTGGGCGTTGAAAAATTCCTGGCGCCACTCGGCTGAAATGCTTTTCAACACGTCCGATTTGGCGTCCGTGTCGTGAGCTTCTCCTACGCTTAGCTATGATTCAGTCACGTGTGCAGGTATCGGTCCGCTATGCCGAAACCGATATGATGGGTATCGTCTATCACGGCAACTATCTGCCTTGGTTCGAGATCGGCCGTACCACGTTGCTTAAAGAAAACGGCCTCCCCTATCGACAACTGGAAATCGATGGCTATCGCCTTCCGGTGCTCGAAGTTCACGTGAAATATCATCGTCCCGCGGTTTATGACGACACGTTAACGGTGATTACCACGATGACGGAAAAGCCTTCTCTGCGCATTCATCTACACTACGAAATTTTTAACGGAGAAGTGCTGCTGGTGACCGGCTCCACAGTCCACGCCTTCATCAATAAATCGGGACAGCCGGTGCGGCCGCCGCCCAATTTTGTTGAAAAAATGAACCTGCTTTTCGCCTCAAAACCGAAATAGGCCGACTAGTTCTGCGCTGGCCCTGAAACGCTATAGCACTCCCACCACTCGTACTCCTCGAGGACAGCCGAGTCGGTTTCTCCCGCCCGCACTTCAGCGAGTAGTTGCTTCGCCTCTAATGTGCCGACCAGTTTGAAAACGGCCCACACAGCGTGGACTCTTACCACGGCCAGTGCGTGCGCCGAAAGCATGGCGAGCGAAGGAAGCAGCGATTTGTCCTCAGAATTTCCCGCAACGATACACGCATTACGCAATATACCTGCTAGTTTAATTCGCTTGATTGCGGTGCCCTTGAATATTCGGGCAAAACTTTCAGGCCTCAGTCTCAGGAGTTCGTCGAGTTTAAGCTGAGCGATTTCTCCACGTAGAGAAAGCAGCACTCGGCGTCCTTCCTGGGCGAATCGATTCCAAGGGCAAACCTCGAGGCAAACATCGCAGCCGTAGATTCGGTCGCCAATGGCATCGCGGAATTCGCGCGGGATAACACCTTTGTTTTCAATGGTCTGATATGAAATGCATCGCCTCGCATCGACTACTCCAGGACGTGGCAATGCGTCCGTAGGACACGCATCCATACAGCGTGTGCATTTCCCGCAAAGCGCTCCCACTTCTCCAGTGGCAGCCCGTTGAGAAACGGGTTCATCCTGAACCAATTCTATTTTGGCCAGGATCGCCGCTAGAAAGAGCCAATTTCCAAACCGGCGCGAAATTAACATGCCGTTTTTACCCTGAAAACCAAGTCCCGCTCGCACCGCCCAAGCTCGTTCCAACACAGGCCCCGTATCCACATAGTAACGGTAGTCTGAGTCGGCCACACCAAACAATTCCTCGATCACCTTGCCGGCGGCGACCAGCCCTTCCTTTACCGTGTCATGATAATCCTGATGCAGAGCATAACGCGCCCAGGTCGGTGTGGAGGATGACTTGCTCTCCCGCGTGAACGCCGAGCTCCAGTAGTTAATGCCCAGCATGATCACTGACCGTGCTTCCGGCAGGACAAGTTTGGGGTCCAGGCGTTTGTCGGCCGTACGCTCGATCCAAGCCATATCGGCCTGCATTCCTTCTGCGAGCCAGTTTCTCAGCCTTGTTTCAGTAAGCGCAGTGACGCTCGTAAATCGCACGTCGTCAAATCCGACCGCCGTCAAGCGTCGGCGCAATTCCTTACTTCGTGCCTGCAGGTCCTGGTTCACTTCGACCACGGAGCAGGGCGACCGGCATACTTCCGTTCCCACTCTCGCGATTCCCGCTGATAGACTCGTAGTACATGCCCGACGATATCGTTCAAAGGACGTGAATCAGTCAGCACCAAGGTACCCGCCTTTCGATAAATAGGCTCCCGCTCCGCGTATAGCTGTGCAATACGCGTAGCGGGATCTTCGACATTCAAAAGAGGCCTGCCCTTGTTACCAGAGGTCCGCTTTAAAATCGTTTCCAGCGATGCGTGAAGACAAACGACCACTCCTTTGGTCCGTAATAATTCCAACATGCCTGGAGCAATGACCAGACCGCCTCCGCACGCCACGACCTGGCCACGGTCAGGATGTCCCTTCTCGATGAACGCGCGTTCCAGGGTGCGAAAGGCGGGTTCACCTTGATCCGCAAAAATCTGCGGAATCGTTCGGCCTACGGCTTTTTCGATCTCGTGGTCACTGTCAATCAGACTAAGTCCCAAGCGGCTGGCAAGGGATCGACCGATGGTGGTCTTTCCCGTGCCCATAAACCCGACAAGATACAAATTTACGTTCGGCCCCTGCATTTCATCTAGCGAATAGGGTCGGAGCCCGCTGGCAAGAGATTCTATCGATTTGACCCACGGCTCTTATCCAAAATTAACGCTTTGCCTCTTCGCCTCTTTGCCCGAAAGTCAGGCTCTAAATTATGGCCGCTACGTCCGATCTCGTTTCAACCTCAGTCACTCGTCCGGCACCACCGGTCGCCGGCGCCAATTACCATTTCGCCTCTGACAACACATCGGGGATCTGCCCGGAAGCCTGGGCATCGTTGGCAGAAGCCAACAAAGGCCGCATCCCTTCGTACGGAAGTGACGCCTGGACCACCCGCGCTTGCGATTTACTGCGAGCGACCTTTGAGACCGATTGCGAAGTGTTCTTCGTATTCAACGGCACAGCGGCCAATTCGCTCGCTCTCGCCGCGTGCTGCCAAAGCTATCACAGTGTAATTTGCCATGATTACGCTCACATCGAAAAAGACGAATGCGGAGCGCCGGAATTTTTCTCCAACGGAACCAAGATCCTTTTAGCTCCAGGACCAAACGGAAAATTAGATCCCGCCACCGTAGAAAAACTGATCCTTTCCCGGACCGATATTCACTATCCCAAGCCGCGTGTTCTTTCGTTAACCCAATCGACTGAATGGGGCACCGTTTACACGGTCGATGAAATCAAAGCCCTCACCGTCGTTGCAAAGAAGCATGGGCTCGCCGTTCATATGGATGGTGCGCGTTTCGCCAACGCCGCGGCCAATCTGCAAGCGCGATACGGAGCGAAGCCGGCCGACTTTACCTGGCGCGCCGGAGTCGATGTCCTTTGCTTCGGTGGCACCAAAAATGGCATGAATACGACGGAAGCGGTGGTCTTCTTTAACAAGGAACTCGCTCGCGAATTTGACTACCGCTGCAAGCAAGCCGGACAACTCGCTTCGAAGATGCGTTTTCTAAGTTCACAGTGGGTCGGACTTCTGCAGAACGACACGTGGCTGCGCCAAGGTGCCCACGCCAACGCCATGACACAAAAACTGGCTACCGAACTGCGCGCGATCTCGCACGTTAAGCTCATTGTCGAACCGGAAGTGAACGCCGTCTTCGTCGAGATGACTCCGGGAACCGTCGCAGCTATGAGAGCGAAAGGTTGGTTCTTCTACGGATTTATTGGAGCCAATGGTTATCGCTTGATGTGCTCATGGGATACCAAGCCGTCCGACATTGAATCTTTCATCGCCGATTTGAAGACCGCAGGCTGACCGGCCCAAAGGTTGCTATCTCGCTCTCATGAAGTTACGCGTTTCGCACCTCACCCGCTACGAGTACAGCCATGAGGTCGAATTTTCTCCGCATACGCTTTATTTGAAGCCGCGAGAGCAGAGTAGCCTGCGGTTGCTAAACTTCACACTTAACGTAAATCCCAATGCAAAGGTCGTGCGCACGCGCGATGCAGCGGACAACCCTGTCGTACTTGCTTGGTTTTGGGACCGATCAAACGTTTTGAGCATACGGAACGAATTCGAAGTCGAAACATTGGAGTCCAATCCGTTCGATTTTATCGTCCACCACCACGCGTTCAAATTTCCTTTCGAGTACATCGCTGAGGAAGCATTTGTCCTGAGCCCTTTCATGGCTCCGCCATTTGAAGACACACGTCGCAGACTCACTAATTGGCTGGATGAACACTTTACCGAGCGGCCCGTCGAGACCGTTCCGTTCCTGACCGCGCTCAATACTCTCGTTCACCAAACGCTCACTTATGTTCGCCGAGATGAGCGCGGCATTCAACCCTCTGTTCAAACACTCGATTTAGCTACGGGGTCGTGCCGCGACTACGCGGTGCTTTTTATCGAAATTTGTCGTACCCTGGGCTTGGCCGCACGTTTTTCCAGCGGCTACGTGTACAACCCTCCAGCCGAATCAGGAGAAGCGAACGCCATGGAGACTTCCTCCCTAACACAGGGAGGCGCGACGATGCACGCGTGGGCCGAAGTGTATATACCGGGGGCCGGGTGGAAAGGCCTCGATCCGACTTACGATATGTGGTGCGCCGATGCCCACATCCCGGTTGCAGTGGCAGCGGAAGCCGAGACTGTAAGTCCAGTTCAGGGCGCTTATTATTCGCCCAACGCAATTTCTTCCGTCCTGCATACCGATGTCTTGGTCGAAAGGCTTTCTGATTGAACAACGACTGCATGGTATCAACCACGCACCTACCTATTTGAACTATGACCTCGTACGATTCCGCCACTTGGAAGTCTATTGCCGCATTTAGTTCGAAGGTCGAAGAATCGCTAAAAAAGTCCGGCTTACTTCTCACCATGGGTGGAGAGCCGACATTCGTCCCGCTCAAACCGGAAGGGTCCGAATGGGCCACCACCGCGCACGGACCGACGAAGCTCGATTACGCCCGCAGATTTGCCTGCCAGTTGATCGAAGAATTCTATCCCGGAGCGACGCTGCTGATGACATACGGGAAACAGTATCCCGGCGAGCCGCTTCCTCGCTGGGCTCTTCTCATTCAATGGCTCAAAGAGGGATCTGCCGCTTGGAAGAACTCAAAGCTTATTCGGAAAGACACCCAGATGGGGAGCCATACTTTAGCCGACGCGGAGAAATTTATTTCAGCGTTTGCGCAAAAAATCGGTATCTCAAGCAACCATATTTATTACGGTCTTGAACAGGCGGAAACTCAATCTCTAAGCGGTCTAGTTTTGCCTTTGGATAACATCGATGGCGCTTGGATTGGCGACGATTGGACTGCGGCAGTTGAGCTGGAGAAAACAGCGGATAAAAAATGCCTGTCGCTGTTTCCTGGCGACAGTTTGATTGGGCTTCGGCTTCCTCTCCACAAGCTAGCAGAGAACACTCGCCGCCGCGCCTTCACTGCGGAAATACGTGAAGGCACGCTCACGCTTTTTATTCCGCCGCTTGCCTTGGATAGCTACGTTCAGCTTTTACCCCTCATCGAGACCACACTGGAGCAGACTCATCTCAAGGATATTGTCCTTTCCGGCTATGCGCCGCCCGCCGATCCAAGACTCTCCGTCATCGGCCTCGCATCCGACCCCGGAGTAATCGAAATCAATCTAGCCGTCTGCAATACCTGGGCAGAATACGACACCCAAATTCATAACCTCTATACTGCGGCAAAGAAAGTTGGGTTGTGTGCTCGTAAACTACAATTCAACGGACGGGAAACCGGCACAGGAGGAGGAGCCCACATCGTCTTCGGCGGGCCGATTGGTCTCACCTCCCCCTTTTTCGCATTTCCAGCGCTGCTACCCAGCATCATCCGCTACTGGCAGCATCACCCTGCGCTCAGTTACGTATTCACCGGACAATACATGGGTCCTAGCTCGCAGGCTCCACGCATCGACGAGTCGACGTTCGAAGCGCTCTATGAGTTGGAAATCGCATGCGAAGGAGCTGAACGGTTAGGCAATCCGTGGAACCTTCCTCTTTTCGATCTTCTCTTCCGCGATCTCCTCATGGATCGCACCGGCAACACACATCGCGCCGAGATTTCCGTCGATAAGCTATGGAATCCGTTTTCCCCGTCGGGCCAGTTGGGTTTGATCGAATTTCGTGCATTTGAAACAAATCCCAGCGTCACTGAACTATCGGTTACCGCCCTCTTTCTGCGTGCCATTATTGCTCGTCTCGGGACTGCGCCATTCAAGTCGCCGTTCGTTCGCTGGAACGGAGAACTTCACGACAAGCACTTCTCTCCCACTTTTCTATGGCAAGACTTGCTAGCTATTTGTCATGATTTAAAATCTCATAATATTACATTTGAAGCCGATTGGCTGAAGCCACTTTTTGAATTTCGCTTCCCTATTTTAGGAGAGTTCCAGCTGGCTCCGGTTCAAAGTCAAAAGGACTCAAAGCGCGGTACAGTCGTCTTCCGGCAGGCCTTGGAGGCTTGGCCACTACTCGGAGAACAACCGACCAGTGGAGGCGCTACGGTTCGCAGCGTTGATGCATCTCTCGACCGCATTGAGGCGGCAATAAGTTCTGCCGAATTATTGGAAGCGGGCGTACTATTAATTAACGGGCTGCCGTGCGAATTTCGCGTCGAACCATCGACCGGAAAGGCAGCGTGCGGCATTCGTTTCCGAGCCTTCTTCTTAGTTCCCGGGCTTCATCCTCATGTGCCTGTCCACGCTCCTTTGCTTATTGAGTGGGTCGACAAAAAATCACTCAGCGTCCTCGCCGCCGCGCGCTGGCATACATGGAATCCGCGCGGAGTACCTTACGCGGACAGGCCGGCACATGAAGAGGCGGCCAAAGCTCGCTTCAGTGAACGCTGGGAACCATGGCCGCATACCATCGGGCAACCTCGCTTCATTCCATCGATCGATTTTCCACCGGAAGGTCGATATACATTGGACCTTCGCCGCTACCCCGCTCAGCTGAAATTTTAGATTCCTAACCGTCATAGGGAAGACGCTCACGTCCCGTACCTGCCCGCCCGCAAGGGAATGGGCAACTACGTTTCGAAACCGATCACTTTAGAAAGTTTATAGCAGGCAATCACACGCTCGTAACCGCCGACCGTCGGTTACGGACTTCGCCTTTTATTCACTCCTATCGATGTGTAGAATTCGAAAGTCATGAAGACTACTGTCCTCGCAATTGTTTTCAGCGTAGGTCTTACCTGCTCCGCCTTGGCCACCGAAAAGACCGAAACCAACAAAGCTTTGACTGAAAAGACGCCGATGAAAAAGAGCGTCACCACAGAGACCAAAGCGACAGCCAAAAAAGCAGATTCCTCGTCCTCAAAAAAAACTGAGACGATATTTCTGACCGGATCGCTGCTACCTGTGAAAACTGATTCAAACAAACCGCTCGTTACAGCTAATCCTGTCACTGTGATCGACGGCGCGACCCTCAGCCGCTGCGGTTCAGGAACTCTCGCCGGTGCGCTTCGCCACATCGGATCGTACTAAGAAAGCCGCACAAAAAAGCCCTCGACCGATCCGGTCGAGGGCTTCGAAATTTTCAGAGGTAAACGAGTTACTTCTTGGCAGGCTGAGGCTGTGCACCCGGCGCAGCAGCGGCAGCCGCGGGCGGCGGAGTATCCTTGATGTCGATCAGTTCGACATCGAAGACCAGCGTGGAAGCGGGAGGAATGCCCGGGCGGCCTTCGTCACCGTAAGCGAGTTGCGGCGGGACGTAGAGCTTGATTTTGCCACCCTTGTTGATCTTCTGCATGCCCTCGGTCCAACCTGGAATCACTTCATTGAGGACGAACTCAGCGGGTTCACCGCGGTCAACGGAGCTGTCGAATTTGTTACCGTTGATGAGCGTGCCAGTGTAATGAACCTTCACAGTTTGCTCAGGCTTCGGGAAAGCACCTTCACCAGGCTTCACGATTTCATAAGCCAAACCATCGGGGAGTGTCGTCACACCAGGCTTCTTTTTAACTTCGGTAAGGAACGAAGCAGATTCCTTCATGCCCTTTTCCTTAAGACCAGCGAGGACGGTTTCCTGGCGCTTCTGAAGGAATTTTTCCACATCCGGCCCGATTTTATCCATCGGATAAGGGGGAGGATTTCCGCCTGCGGCGAGGGCCATACCCTTCGAAAGCGATTCTACCTCAGTCTTGTTAAAGTTTAGTGCAGCGATGCCTGTATTTTGAGCGAGGTACCAGCCCCAGGTTTCCAAAATCTGTTCATTCGTAAAAGTCGAAGCGGGAGCCACGGCAGGAGCCGCAGGAGTCGCAGTCGCCGGAGCGGCGCCTGACGAGATGCCGGGGACGGTGATCTTCGGTGCATCCTGGGCGTTAAGAAACGCGGTCATGCCGGTCAGCAGCAAGCACGCGGAGATTCGGAGGGCGAGTTTCATAGTAGACTGTATGAGTAAGAAACAAACGGCAGTGTTTAGTGCCGTAAAAGCTGAACGTCATTACACCCCTCCCCTCTGAATGCAAACAATTCCTCGGGGTGCCGAACACACAAAAGCTCCCTACTCCCCGCTTGCCCTGATGCTAGTATCCATGCAGCGTGACCCCTCCCATGTCACCTGAAGCTTTCTGGATTAGCCAGGACGGTCAAATTTTGACCGTCAAAGCAAAGAACACCACGACGCAGTCCATCACCCTTTCCTTCCGTCCCCGACACGCGGCTGAGCTCGAGTTTTTACGCTTCCATCTGAAGCACATCCATTTTACCGAGCGCAGCAGCTTGGCGCGTATCGGGATTGAAATGGTCACGAAAGGGAAACCTTGCATCGATGGTCCCCGCATCTTGCTCGAAGCGGAAGCTTTTCTCTATGATAAGAGTTTCCCGAATGCCGAATACTGGAAAAAACTCCTTCGCCCTGGAATTCCCGTCGGTCGCCTCTTTTACGCTCCCGATTCCGCCAAACTTTCAACCGCGGAAATTTGGGAGGCCGTGCAAGAGAATAAACTGAAATTGCCGAACACAATATCGATCGATCGACTCGGCCGCGTTTTTCTTACCCCTCATAAGGTTCGCTACACGCTGAATCCCCGCCTGCAGCGGCCGCAGTTCGAACGCGTGGTCAGTGGAGAGGCAGGCCGCGGTTATTTAGATAAAGTCCAGGTGCGCCACGAGGACAATATTATCTCCATTCCGCCGAGGTCGGGCATCCTGACGAGCTGCTCGATGTACCTCAAAGAGCATTTTGTTTTGCTGAATCGCGGCGAAGGAAATTTCGGGCTACATACCGGTGCAGTCCTGCTCGATCCGATCAAGACCTTCGGCACCAATATCATGCTGGAGATCTACAATACGAGCGATCAGCCCGTCGTGAATCCGGTGGTATCCGTGGAAATTTTCCGCGCTCCGGTCTACTTGGATCCGGAATTCAAAACGCTTCAAGGCAAGCGCAAGAAAATGATTTCGTTGGTTCATCGCGTGTACGGGCGCCTGGACAAGAACCCGCCTCGCCCTTTAACCGATATCCATCCGAAGACGAAGATCACCGTAAAGGGTCAAAATGCCTTGATGGAAAACGAGAGTCTGTTTCTCCACGCCGGAAGCGATCTGAAGAAAATATTGAATACCAACGGCAAGGCTTGTGGCCACCGTACGATGATCCAGGCCTTGGATCACGCTCCGGAAAATGCCGATACGCTGATCATCGATTACTTCCCCAATCTCCTGGAGCACATCGAACTGCTCACACGCATCCAACAGCTCAAACTCAAGCGCATCATCTTTCGCAAGCCGTCTCGCACGCACGGATTCTTTCTCTCCAACAACGCTCATGCCCGACTCGAAAATTACGAGGCGATCGACCTAGACGTTTATTGGTACAACGAATCGATGAAGGATATTTTCCTTCACACTTACAAAAAAGACCACGGATTCTTCGTTCGCGAAGAAATGATCAAGAAGCTGCAAACGTCCAGCATCCTGGCTTTCTACGGTTCATCGGTCGAAGTCGGTTCGGAAGATGCCAATCGCATATCGAATCTCATCGAGAAACTGACTGACTTTATTGGACCTTCCGTCGGAATTCTCACCGGGGGTGGAGGCGGCGTTATGCGCCTAGCGACAGAAAGAGCACGGAAGCGCGGCTCGATGACCGGTGCGTGTTTCCTTGAACTCGAGGCCCAACCGCCCGAATTGGGTGTAGATTTTTTCAATACATTCCAGGAAACCTCACGCCACAACCGACAAAAGTGGTTCGAGATTGCCGACTTTTGTATCTTCAACGTCGGCGGTGTCGGCACGCTGGAGGAAATCGGCATCGAGCTCTGCAATCTCAAGCTCGGCATTCGCCCGCGCGTGCCGTACGTGTTCCTCAATTCGCGGTACTGGACCGATCTCCGCAAACAGGTCCGAGAAATGGTCAGGACCAAACGGGCACCAGCGTGGATGCTCGACTACATCTTGTTTAGCGATGATCCAGATGAGGTCGTAGCCTTCTACCGGAAAAAACTGCAGGTCCTCTGATCGTTGCATCGAGAGAATTTGTGAGATTATCTGCTTCCCACTTTCGGTTTTTCTAGTGTTTAACGTCCCTGTGACTGCCGCTCATCCAAAACGCATTCTTGTCGTTGGTTCCGGAGGGCGTGAGCACACCCTCGTCAAAACCGCTTTGGTATCTCCCGGCGTCGAACGCGTGATCGCTGCGCCCGGTAATGGAGGCATCGCCGAGCAAGTCACTTGTTATTCGATCCCGGTCGAGAATATCAAAGGTTTACTCGAACTCGCTCAACGGGAGCGCATCGATTTTGTCATCGTCGGACCGGAGGTCCCACTTTCTCTCGGTTTGGTGGACGCGTTGTCGGCGAAAGGGATCGCCGCGTACGGGCCAAAAGCCGATGGCGCCCGGCTTGAAGCGTCGAAGGTCTTCACCAAGCAAATTTTGCTGAAGAACAAAATCCCCACCGCTCCGGCTGCATTTTTTGAAGATCTCGGGCCTGCACTCACGTATCTACGTTCGCGCCCGGTCCCGATCGTGATTAAAGCTGATGGGTTGGCTGCCGGAAAAGGCGTCGTGGTGGCGACGGCATCTGAAGAGGCTGAAGCCGCGGTGAAATCGATGCTCGTCAACGGAGCGTTCGGAGCGAGTGGACGCCAAATTCTCATCGAAGACTGCCTGCACGGAGAAGAAACGTCGCTGCACGTCATCGTATCCGGCTTGGACTATGTAATCCTTCCGACTGCGCAGGATCACAAGCGGATCGGAGATGGCGACACGGGACCCAACACCGGCGGCATGGGCGCCTATTCTCCTGCTGAAGTCGTGACGCCCGCGCTGCTGGCGACAATTGAGAAAGAGATTGTAAGACCATCGGTCCAGGCCATCGCAGCCGAAGGCATTGATTTCCGCGGTACGCTTTTCATCGGCCTGATGCTCACAGCGCAAGGCCCACAGGTTTTAGAATTTAACACGCGATTCGGCGACCCAGAAACGCAGGTCATTCTTCCGCGTTTGAAAACGGACGTGATCGCGCTGCTGTGGGCCGCTGCCCACAATCAGCTATTCAGTGTTTCTCTAGAGGTCAAAACCGAGTACGCCCTTTGCGTCGTGCTCGCGGCTAAGGGTTATCCGGACAGTTATCCCAAAGGCGACGTGATCAAAGTGCCTGCGAACGCTGATATCTTGCCGGGCTCTTTTGTTATTCATGCCGGAACGGCGAAAAATGCCCACGGTCAAATTGTGAGCAACGGCGGCCGCGTGTTGGGAGCGGTGGCTTTATCAAGTTCTCTCAAAGGCGCGGCAGACCAAGCCTATTCATTGGCCAAAAAAATTGAATGGCCGCATAAATATTTTCGCAAAGACATCGGCGCACGCCAGTTGAACCGCAAATGAAATGGTTTAGTTCACCGATCTTAATCGTATTGTTGTGTCTCTCCCGGCTGCCATCGAACGCCGCCCCTACCGAACTTGAAGCAGGACTCATCTACATTCGCGCACCTACCCTGCTCGTAAAGTTACCTGATGGTGCCGTGGTCATATTGGACTTAAGGGGAACAGCAGGGGACGAAACGACTGCGCAAATTTTGGTGACCGAAATCAAAAAGCGCGCGCCCAAGCCCACCTTGATGCTCATCAATTCCTCTACGTCGGCAGCCGTCGTTCAAAGAGTCCCGCATATTCCGGGTCTGTTGACTCTAGCGCCAAGTGACGTCCATAGCGGCGTGACGTTGTCAGTCAAAACGACGGCCGAAGAAGACAACCGTGCGGTCGCCGCCCTTGCAGCCGGAACTAGTCCAACCAAATTGATTGAGGAAAAGATGAAGAAAGCCCGGTACGATGAGGCAACACTGATGCGCGATCATGCCAACGGATCGGAAGATGCTCCAGATACTTCCAAGCCAAACAGCGAATTACCCGCCTCGAGCACGCCAAAGGATTCTTCAGTCGCTAAAAAGGCAGATGACAAAACGGAAACGGCCAAGGAAGAAGTGCCTGTTCGCGACGCGGTTTTGCAACGAGCTGTTCAATTGTATCGCGCTTTGATCGCCTTGGGGCGTTTGCAGAAAAGTTGATTTTATTGTCATTGCGGAGACTGTGTTGGCTCCCACACTGACACCTTTTCGCCCGACTCTCGTCCAAGCATGTCCAAGTCCGGTCTAATCGTAACTGTATGCACCGCCAATATCTGCCGCAGTCCCATGGCAGAGGCTCTTTTGCGACATGCTCTCTCTGCGGAGCCAGACCCCCTTCGGTCCATGAAGGTAATTTCCGCGGGCGTCGCGGCTAGAATGGGCGAGCCGGTAACCGAAAACTCGGTTTACGCGCTCAAAAAAGTCGGGCTCGATATTACCGGTCATTTCAGTCAACCGCTCACCCAGCGCATGGTTAGCGAAGCGGATTTAATTCTTTGCATGACCGAATCCCACCGCGCTTTGATTGAGGTTCATTTCAACCCCACACCAAAGAATGTTTATCTTTTCCGTGAGTTCATGAACCAACCGGGAGATAAAGAGATCGAGGATCCTTACGGTCTTTCTCTTAAGGCTTACGAAGCCACGCGGGACAGCATGGTCGAAGCCCTGCCTGGACTGCTTGCATTTCTTCGCAAAACTTACAGCAACTCATCCCGTTGAAACGAGTCCGATTTTGCCGTTCCATCGCATTAAATTCAATCTCTCTTCATCATGTCTACAACCGCCACGATTTCCCAACTCGATTCCACGCCGCTTCGCCAGCTCGATCCCGAGATCTATGCCGCCATTTCATCCGAGTTCGCTCGCCAACAGAGTCATATCGAATTGATCGCCTCCGAGAACTTTACGTACCCCGCGGTCATGGAAGCCCAGGGCACGGTGCTGACCAACAAGTATGCGGAAGGTTATCCGGGCAAGCGTTGGTATGGTGGCTGCGAATTCGTTGATAAGGTGGAAGTGCTCGCGATCGACCGGGCGAAAAAGCTCTTCGGAGCCGAGCACGCCAATGTTCAGCCGCATTCCGGTTCTCAAGCCAACACCGCGGTCTATTTTTCCGTGCTTCAACCGGGCGACAAGATTCTGGCCATGAACCTTTCTCACGGTGGCCACCTTACCCATGGCAACCCAGCTAACTTTTCCGGTAAACTATATAACGTCGTCGCGTACGGTGTCCGCAAGGACAACGAGCTGATCGACTACGACGAGCTGGCTGAAGTAGCTGCACGTGAAAAGCCAAAGATGATCACCGTCGGTGCAAGCGCCTATTCTCGCATTATCGATTTCGCTCGGATGGGTGAAATCGCCAAGGCTAATGGCGCTTTGCTTTTCGCCGACATCGCACACATTGCGGGCCTTGTAGCCTCAGGCCTGCATCCCTCGCCTATTCCTCACGCAGATTTCGTCACCACCACCACGCATAAGACTCTGCGAGGACCTCGCGGCGGATTGATTTTCTGCAAAGCGCAACACGCCAAAGCCCTCGATTCGGCGGTTTTTCCGGGCACTCAAGGCGGTCCTCTCATGCACGTAATCGCAGCTAAGGCCGTGTGTTTCGCCGAATGCCTGCGCCCTGAATTCAAAGAATACTCCGCGCAAATCATCCGTAACGCCCGCTCCTTGGCTATGGCAATGCAATCGCGCGGACATCGCATCGTTTCGGGCGGCACCGATAACCATCTTCTGATGGTGGATCTCCGTACGAAAACACCGGAATTAACGGGCAAAAAGG
>WNFI01439733.1_pt1 | contig 28128 bp, 29 predicted proteins | sample 5400471 | NCBI WGS metagenome assembly WNFI01 (sample SAMN13153348, study PRJNA577476) | soil metagenome | isolation source: 100 cm saprolite on Douglas fir-dominated hillslope | place: USA:California | collected 2013-09-17
ATGTCCGGCAGGTCGAAGGTGATGCCCTGGCCCTTCAAGCCCGGCGTCGTCATCGTCACCTTGGCGCCACGGATCGCGAGGCGATCGACCACGAACTTGTGGCGCACGCTGCGGCCCTCGGGCGTCGCCTCCTTGCTCCCCGCCGACTCGGCCTCGGCGCGCTTCACATAAGCGTCGATGTTCTTCTGGATCGCGTCCAGGTTGGTGGAGCCCTTGCCGCGCTCGTAGGTGATGAGCGGCGCGTCGATGACGATCTCGTGGACGTGCACCACGGGCGCGCGAACGGTGGCCGGGTCGAGCGCCACCGAGATCTCGCCCAGGCGCGCGGCGCGCGGCGCCGCGAAGCCGGGCGGATTGCCGATCTCCACGTTCCTCAAGCTGCCGCGTCCGTCGCGCGGCGAAAGCTTCACCTCGCCCACCTTCACCGGGACGCCCGCGACATCGGGCCCATAGTGCTCGAGCGCCACCTTCACGATGACGTCGAGCGAGTTGTACGCCCAGTACACGCCGGCCCCGATGAGCACGGCCAGCACCGCCAGGACGATGAGTGCCTTCTTCATCTATTCGAGCGCGGCCAGCACCGCGCGCAGGCCCTGGGCCTCGCCGCCGATGGGGCGCCCGGGACGGCTCGCGTCGTTCCACGAGAACACGTCGAAGTGCGCCCACGGGATGTCCGGCGGGACGAAGAAGTCGAGGAAAAGCGCGGCGACGATGGAGCCGCCGAATCCGCCGCGGCCGGAATTGTTGATGTCGGCCACCTCGCTATCGAAGAAGCGCCGGTAGTTGCGCCAGAGCGGCATGCGCCACATCGGGTCGTCGAGCGTGCCGGCCTTGGCGAGGAGCCGCGCCGCGAGCTTCTCGTCGTTGGCGAAGAGCACCGGCAGCTCGGGGCCGAGCGCCACGCGCGCCGCACCCGTGAGCGTGGCGAAATCGATGATCGTCTTCGGCTTGCCTTCGACCGCGTAGGCGAGCGCGTCGGCGAGGATCACGCGGCCTTCCGCGTCGGTGTTGCCGATCTCGACGGTGAGCCCCTTTCGCGTGCGCACCACGTCGCCGGGGCGATAGGCGTTGCCGCTGATCGCGTTCTCGACCGTCGGCACCAGCATCTGCAGCCGCACCGGGAGCTTCCTCTGCATGATGAGGCGCGCGAGCGCGATCGCGTGCGCGGCGCCCCCCATGTCCTTCTTCATGAGGCGCATGCCCTCGGCGGTCTTGATGTCGAGGCCGCCCGAGTCGAAGCACACGCCCTTGCCCACCACCGCGAGCCGCGGGTGCTTCGGGTTTCCCCAATTGATCTCGAGCAAGCGCGGAGGACGCGCCGCCGCGCGGCCCACCGCGTGGATCGCGGGGAAATTCTGCGCGAGGAGCTCGTCGCCCACCCACTCGTCGAACTCGCCGCCGAAGAGGTCGGCCTGCTCGCGCGCGATGTCGGAGAGCTGCTCGGGACCCATGTCTTCGGCGGGCGTGTTGACGAGGTCGCGCACCAGGCGCACGGCCTCGGCCATCTCGAGCGCTTCGCGCACGCGCGCCGAGGTTTCGAGCTGCAGGTCGGCGGGCTTGCGCTTGGCCCTCTTGTAGCGAATGAACTGGTAGCCACCCAGGTCCCACGCGAATGCGGCCTGCTCCGGGGCGATGGCGACCGGCCCCTTGCCGAGCGCATAACGCGCGCGCGGAAGCTTCAGGGCCAGCCCGGCGAGCGACCACGGGTCGTCGCCGTCGCGCACCCCGGCGAGCACGCGCGCCACCGCGCCCTTGCCATCGGGGATGAGGGCGAAGCTGCCGGGCGAGCCGTCGAAGCCGGAGGCCTGCGCCCAGCGCCGCTCGGCGGCGGACAGCGCACCCAGCAGCTTCTGCAAACGCTTCGCGTCGGTGGCGAAGATCGGGGTGGCCTTCTCGAAGGCCTTCTTGTCGGTGATGACCGTCATGATTTGTTTTTTCGGCAGGATCAATTGGCCATTTTAGTCTTTATGATTTGATGCAACATGGCTTCGATCGGGAAAAAGCCTTGCGTCCGCAGATGAACGCAGATAACCCCAAACCCAAATGACCTTCGAGACCATGGATCCACGTTTCATCGGCGTTCATCTGCGTTCATCTGCGGCCTCAAAGCCTTTCGTCCGCATCATTCGCCTCCTCACCGCACTGGCATTGTCCACAGCAGCACAAGCGGCCGAAGAAGTGCCGTTCGTGACCACCCCCGACAACGTGACCCTCGCGATGCTCGAGCTCGCCCACGTCGGACCGCGCGACTACGTGATCGACCTGGGCTCCGGTGATGGGCGCATCGTGATCGTCGCAACCCAGCGCTTCGGCGCGCGCGGGCTCGGGGTCGAGATCGTCGCCGACCTGGTGAAGCTTTCCCGCGAGAACGCGAAGAGCGCCGGCGTCGCCGATCGCACCGAGTTCCGCGAAGAGGACCTCTTCACCACCGACCTCGCGCGGGCGACGGTAATCACTCTGTACCTCCTTCCCGACGTGAACCTCGAGCTGCGCCCGAAGATCCTCGCCCTCGCGGCGGGCACGCGCGTGGTCTCCCACGACTGGGACATGGGCGACTGGGTTCCCGACAAGAGCCTCACGATCCCCGTCCCCGAGAAAAAGCTCGGGCTCGAGAAGTCGAGCAAGGTGCACCTGTGGATCGTTCCGGCGCGCGTGAACGGCGGCTGGTGCGGCACCGGGAAATCGCGCGGCACGACGCTCGACGTCGAGCAGAAATTCCAGCAGGTGCATGCCACCGTCGTGCGCGGCAGCGTGCGCCAGGAGTTCGACGCGCGCATCGACGGCGCGAAGGTGAAGAGCGTGGACGAGGCGCTCGAGCTCGAGGCGAACGGCACGGGCTTGCGCGTCGCCCAGGCGCGGAGCGAATTCTCCGCCCTGCGTGGCGCCTCATTCGCGCGCCGCGCGGCCGAGCGCTGCCGCTGAAAAAGGGGTCAGATTACTTTTCGCCCCGAAAAGTAATCTGACCCCTTTTTCGCCACGCCGTACCACGCGAGCGCCACCGCCACCAGCGTCCACACGATGACCGGCCCGCTCGGCAGGTCGAGCGCCGTCGACAGCGCGAGCCCTGCCGCATAGCCCACGGCGCCGATCGCCCAGGCGGTGGCCAGGCGATGGCGCACGAGCGTCCTGGTGGCGAGCGGCGGGACGATGAGCGTCGCGAACACAAGATAAAGGCCGACCAGCTGCACCGACACGGTCACCGCCAACGCGAAGAGCACGTAGAAGCCGACGCGGCCGATGCGCTCTCGCATTCCGAACCAGAGCGCGAGGATCGCCGCGTACACCGCACCCGCCCACGCGAGCCGCATGGGCTCGGCCCACAGGATCTGGCCCACCAGGAGATCGCGCAAATGCTCGCTGCCGTGCGGGTTGCTGGCGAGGAGGAGCACGCTCCCGGTCGCGCCCAGCACGAAGACCACGCCGATCACCGCTTCCTGCACGTCGGGCCAGACCTTCTCGGTCCACGTGAGGAGGAGCGCGCCCGCGAGCGCCGCGGCGAGTGCCGCCACCTGCACCGCGATACCCTCGGCCTCGAAGCCGAAGCGGTCCGCGACCAGCACGCCGCATCCAGCGATCTGGGCGATCGCGAGGTCGATGAAGACGATGCCGCGCGCGAGCACCTGCATCCCGAGCGGCACGTGGGTGGACGTGACGAGGAGCCCCGCCGCGAGAGCCGGCAGCAGGATCGAAAGGTCGAGCGCGGTAATGCTCACGCCGCGCCCTTCAGCAAGCGCTGGATGGTGTCGTCGAAGAGGGCGAAGAGGTCCTTCGCGCCGTCGTCACCGCCCACGGTGAAGGGCAGCGCCACGGCCTTCATCTTGGCGCGCTCGGCGATCCACTGCGAGGCGCGGTCGCTCTGGTAGGCCGCGCGCAGCACCATCTTCGCGGGCGTCCTCCGCAAGGTCTCGAGCACGCTCGCCAGGTGCGCGGTGGTGGGCTCGAGGCCGGGCTTGGGCTCGAGCGCCGCGACCTCCTTCATGCCGAGCCAATCGATGAGATAGGTGAACGCCTTGTGCTGGACCACGATCGGCACGCCCCTCAATGGCGCGGCTTCGCGCTGCCAGCGTGCCATGGCGGAGGCCCAGCGTTCGCTGAACGCCTTGTAGCGCGCCTGGTAGTAGGCGGCGTTGGCGGGATCGATCTCGGCCAGCTTCGCCGCGAGGGGTGCGGCGATGCGCGCGATGTTGCGCGGGTCGGTCTGGATATGCGGGTCGCCCTGGGGATGCACGTCGCCCTCGGCGCGATCGAGGCGCGCGGGCTTGCCCAGGAGCGGCACATGGGCAGCGGCCTCGAAATAGCCGGGCGCGCCGGGCTGCACCTTCGGATTGCCCGCCTGCTGCAGGATCAACGGCAGCCAGCCCACCTCGAGCTCCGCGCCGGTCGACACCACCAGGTCGGTCGTTCGTGCGCGCGCGATGAGGCTGGGCTTCGCCTCCACATGGTGCGGATCCTGCAGCGCGTTGGTCGCGGTGTAGACCCTCACCTTGTCGCCGCCCAGCTCCTGCGCGAGCGCGCCCCACTCAGGCACCGTGGCGAACACGTTCAACTCGGCGTGCGCGGGCGCGATGCACACCGCCAATGCCGCCATCGCGATCAACAAATGCTTTCTCATGGCATTCACCTCAATACTTGTGGGCGCCGTGGGCGCCCAGGCTCAGGATGTACTGCAGGAACCATTGGTTGTCGGTGACATCCGGCAGCGTGCGGCTTTGCGCGAACTGCAGGCGCAGGCGGCTGAATTCCGACGGCGTCCAGTCGAGCATCACCGTGTAACGCTTCGGATTGAAATCCGTTGCGCCGAAGAACGCGGAATTCGCTCCGTAGTCGACGCTGCCCGGGTCGAGGCGGTCGTAGCGCGCGCCGACGCGCCACGTGGGCATGAACTGGTAGACGCCCTGCAGGTACCAGCCGCTCTGCCGCGCCGAGTAGTCCGAGGCGAGGACGTAGTTGAAATCCCCGCGCTCGCGCCGCCAGAAATACTCGCCCTGCAGCTTGAAGTTGGTGTCGCGGCCGTTGCCGTTGGGTGCGTACTTCCAGATGAAGTCCGCGACGGCGACGTGGCTGGTGCCGGTGAATGCCACGTCGGCGTCGTTGCCCAAGAGGTCGGCCAGCGTGTAGCCACGGTCCCGGGCGCGCGTCGCGAGGTATGAGATTCCCGCGCGCCAGTTGTGGCTGAGGCCGATGTCGCCTCCCGTGTGCGCGAATACGGTGGCGGAGCCGGCGCCATTCTTGTTGCGCGCGTTGCCGGGAAAGCCGTCGCCCGCGCCCAGCTCCGCGCCGAGCTCGAGGTAGTGGTCGATGGGGGCCACCCACTTGGCCTGGATGCCGTCGGCCGCGTACTGGCCGCCGAGGAAGGCCTGGTAGGCGAGCGGCGCGTCGACGAAGTCCCAGTTGTGCTGGTGCTGCTCGTTGAGATAGCCCAGGCCCGAGAAGAAGCGGCCGAACTTCGGCGCAAGCCCGTAGGGCGCGGTGAGCCACAGGCCATACGCTTCCTCGACGGATACCGTGTTCTCGGGCGAGAGCGAGACGATGAGGTTGCCCGCGAACTTGTCGTCGACGTTGGCGAACATCGCGAGCTCCGACTCACCCAGGCTGAAGCCGCGCTTGCCGGGACCGATCTCGCCGCCGGGCGCGAAACCGGCGAGCGCGAAGCGCGACGGATCCTGCGAAAGATTCGCGTAGCGCCCCTGCAGCACCACGGAGATGGCGGGATTGAACGCGCTGATGGAGCTGGTGGACGCGGAGGAAATGGGTGCGGGGGCGACCGCGGGAGCGCTCGCCGCGGCAGCCTTCGTCTCGGCATCCTTGAGGCGCTGCTCGAGCGCCAGGATGCGCGCTTCATAGCTCGACTTGAGCTCGCGGATCTGGTTGCGGATCTCGTCGAGATCGGCGTCGCTCGCCGCATGCGCCGGGAGCGCGAGAAGCATCGCCAGCGCGCACGCGCGGGACAGCATGACGAATCGGGACACGGTGAACCTCCTCGGTCGTGAAGACGCGGCACCGCCGATCGCGGCGATGAACCGGAACGAACGTCAGAGGGATGCGGGCGGGGCGCGGGAGCGGAAGGCGAGGCGTGCCGCGAGCGCCACGCCCAAGTCGAGGGTGGTCGGGAGCTGTATGTGGGCCGCATCGTTTACCGGAATTGCCAGAAAGGTCGTTCCCAGCGCGCCGGACAACTCCGCGCACGCGAAGCACAGGTTGCATTGCGACGAGCCGGGCTTAGAATCCTGCTCGTGGGGCCCGCTCACGTGTCCGAGGTCGTGCCATGCCGCGGCCTGCTGCCCCCCGAGGAGGGCGAGGGCGAGGCCGAGGATCACGGCGAGGCGGCGAAGCGGCTTCATCACATGCGCATGATACGTCGGGGGCAGACGGCCGATCGATTCGCAAATCCCCTCGAAAGTTCCGCGATATTCGCGATTGTGATCGCACCCAATGCCGGGTTATCCTTCGCTTCTCATGAATCGCATGCGTGGAATCTTCGCGGCATCGTGGCTTGCCCTCGCCCTCGTCCTCGGGCAGCAGGCCGCGCAGCTGCACGACGTCGGGCATGCGATCCAGCGAATCCAGACGGATTCGCAGGATCAGCACCCAGGCTCGGACACCTGCGACAAGTGCTCCCTTTACGCGCCTTTCTCCGGCGCGGCGGCGACGTTCGTCGCGGCGCTCGACCTCCTGCCCGCGGCGATCATCACCTCGTTCTCCGCGTTCCTTCCTGCGCAATCGCGCACGGTCGTCGCCTCGCGCAGCCGCGCCCCTCCCTCCGCCGTCTGATTTTCCGGTTACGCATCTCGTCGCGGCCGCGCTCACGCGGGCCGCCGACTCATATCGGACATTGGAGGCTTCACATGATCGAGAAGAAACGTCTCGCGATCGCCATGGCCATCGCCTTTGGCGCTTCGCATGAAATCGCACGTGCGCAAACGGCGGATAGCCCGCCATCAAACGACGTGAGGAAGATCGAATCCATCAAGATCGTCGGGCAGCGTCTCGACGAAGCGCGCAACGCGCTCTCGCCCGAGACCGGCAGCACCATCTATCGCTTCGACCGCAAGGACATCGAGAACCTGCCGCTGGGCGACTCCACGCCGCTGAACCAGGTGATCCTGCAGGCGCCCGGCGTGGTGCAGGACTCGTTCGGGCAGATTCATGTCCGCGGCGATCACGCCAACTTGCAGTACCGCATCGACGGCATCGTCATCCCGGAGTCGATCTCGGGCTTCGGGCAGGCCTTCGACGCGCGCTTCGCCGAGCGCATCAACATCCTGACTGGCGCATTGCCGGCGCAGTACGGGTACCGGACCGCCGGAGTCATCGACATCCACACCAAGGGAGTCGGGACCGAAGACGGCGGCCGCGTCGCTTTCTTCGGCGGCAGCCACTCGCACGCCGAGACCAGCGCGGAGGTTCACGGCTCGAGCGACGCTTTCAGCTACTACCTCACGGGCTCCTTCCTGCGCGACAACCTCGGCATCGAGAACCCGACCCCGGATCGCAACGCGCTCCACGACGCGACGCGCCAGAGCAAGGGATTCGGGCAGCTCTCATACCTGCTCGACGCCGGCAGCCGGCTGAGCCTCATCTTCGGCAGCTCCGACAACAAGTTCCAGATTCCGAACGTGCCCGGCCAGGATCCGGCTTTCACGCTGGCTGGCGCCCCGGCGATCGCATCGAGTGGGCTCAACGCCGCGCAGAACGAAAAGAACTCCTTCCAGGTCCTTTCCTACCAGGGCTCGCTGGGACAGGACGCGGATTTCCAGGTCGCGTTCTTCCACCGCTACACCGACGTGACCTATCACCCGGATCCCGCCGGCGATCTCGTCTTCAACGGCATCGCCGCGCAGATCCTGCGGCGCAACGACGCGTCGGGACTCCAGGCCGACGCAAGCTATCGCCTCGGCGACAAGCACACGGTGCGCGCGGGCCTCTTCGCGAGCCGCGAGCGCTTCATCGTGAACAACAGTTCCGCGGTGTTTCCCGCGGACGACTCCGGCGGCCAGACGAGCGACGTGCCGATCACGATCCAGGACGATAGCCGCCTCTCCGGCAACCTCTACGGCGTTTACCTGCAGGACGAATGGACTCCGCTCCCCGCTCTCACGGTGAACTACGGCGCGCGCTACGACCGCGTCGACACCGTCGTGAAGGAGCAGCAGCTGAGCCCGAGGATCGGGCTCGTGTACGACCTCTCGAAGAGCACCCGCGTGCACGCGGGATACGCTCGCTACTTCACGCCCCCGCCCATGGAGAAGATCGACACGACCTCGATCGCGCGCTTTCTCGGTACGACGAACGCGCTGCCGTCGGACGCGAACACCGCGGTCAAGTCCGAGCGCTCCGACTACTTCGATATCGGGGTCTCGCACCTGCTCACGGCCACCGTCACCCTCGGCGTCGATGCCTATTACCGGAAAGTCCGCCACCTCCAGGACGACGGCCAGTTTGGCAACGCGCTCATCTTCTCGTCCTTCAACTACGAGAAAGCGAGGATCTACGGCGTCGAGCTTTCCGCGAGCTACAAGCAGGGCGGATTCTCGGCCTACGCTAACCTCGCCGCTTCGAATGCCAAGGCGAAAGGCGTCCCACGACGTTCAGCGCGGACATGCTCCATGGAAGCGGGCTGCGTCGCGGATTTGCCAATACGGAGCATTTGCCGGGCTACACGAGCGTCAACCTCGGTCTCCTCCAGGCGCTCGACCTGCCGGGCATCGGCAAGATCGAGGGACGGTTGGTAGTGGTGAATCTCTTCGACAAGACCTATGAGCTGCGCGACGGCACCGGCATCGGCGTGGGGGCGCCTCAATTCGGGCCGCGGCGGGCGTTCTACGCCGGCATCTCGAAGTCGTTCTGAAGCCGGCGGTCGAGATGAAGAAGATCGTGTTTTTCCTGGCTGTCCTCGCCGCGGGGTGCATATCGCTCCAGGAGAGGGTTGCGAGCTATAGCGATCAAAGGCTGTGCGCCGAGCTCGGGCTGGGCTCGGCGCACTCGAAGCAGGTTTATCGAACCGAGGCGTCCAAGCGCTCCCTCACCTGCGCCGCGCGAGCGGTAGGCGAGGCGCGCCCGGGAAGCAATGCCTAGAACCGCCAGCTCACGCCGGCGAGCGCGGACCAATCCGCGGTGAGCTGCACGCCGTTCACCGATTGATACACCGGGATCTGCACGAACGCATAGAGTTGCGCGCTCTTCGCAAAGTTCCACGAAACGCCCGGGCTCACGAATGCCATGCGCTGGCCGCTATCCTCGGGCTCGGACTCGACGCCGCTGTCACGCGCCTTCGCGATGTAGTTGACCTGCAGCATGAGGCCCACGTCGGGCGTGGCGGCGTAGCGCAGCCCCGCGTCGAGGGAAAGCTGGCGGCCCGGCTTGTAGCCCGCGCGCTCGTTCATCGGCAATACCGCCTGGGTGCGCGCGAACCACGAGATCGCGGCGAGCGGCGCGGCGCCGTGCCAGTAAGCGCCGAGCAACAGATCGGTCGTCCCGCTGCCGGGCTGCAGCGTTCGCTCCGCGAGCTCGCCCTCGTCGTTGGCGACATCGTACTTGCCCGTCGGCAGCTTGAGGCCGAGGCTCACGCCCGCGGAGCGCGGCGCCGCGGGATCCTCGCGCGAAACGTAGAACTCGTAGCGGGCCTGCACGCGCATGTCGCCGAGGCCACGGAAATCCCAGGATTCGGGAATCACTTCGCCCTGATGATTGTGGTTGTGGTGATGCTCGCGGTCCACGTACGGGATGGAAAGCGAGAGCCCCCACGCGGGGGCGAGATTCCAGTCCACGGCCGCGACCCAGTTGCGGTTCTTCGTATCGACCTCGTCGTGGTGGCGCGGGATCTCGCCCACGCCGACCTTGCGCGTGCCGTTGCGTGGCTGGTCGAGGTCGATGGTCTCGTAGCGCAGGTCGAAGCGCGCGCCCTCCCCGACCCAGGATCCCTGGGCCGACCAGTCGGTGTTGACGAGGCAAAAGGCCGCGCCACAGCTCGCGGCCGAATCGAACGCGAGGAGCGCGAGCGCGACCCCGCAGACAGCGGATTGAACGTGTTTCATGATTCTCCCGAACGCAGAGGTGACGAGCGCCGTGAAAGGCGTCGAGACGACGAAATTGCGTTCAGAAGCGCGGAGGGGCGCGGCTCGGAGGCGGCTGCGCGAAGAAGGCGAAATCGGCCGACGACGTGAAAGACTCGATGCGCGGCGCTTCGCAGGGCGCATGCGCCTGGACCTGCGGCGCAAGCGCCGGCATGGCCGAGTCCATCGACACGACGCACAATGGGCAATGGAATCTGTTGTCGTCGGTGTCGCCGGGTGTTTCCGCATGCTGGAAACCCGACTGCGTGCAGATGAAGCTCGGGATCCGCGGTCCAGGACGCGCCGCCGAGACCAGCGGCCACAACGCGCCGAACGCGACCGCGAAGGCGGCGACGAGCGCGAAGGTCCGCAGGCGCGTTTTCATGGCCGCCATTCTAGCCCGCCGCGGATTCAGATTGATGCAAGCCCGGTCGTTTATCCTTTCGCACCCGCAATGGAATAAATCGTGTCGACCCCCGACGAAGAAAAAAAGCCCCTTCTCGCTCGCCTCGGCCCCGGCCTCATCACCGGCGCGGCGGACGACGACCCGAGCGGCATCGCCACCTACTCGCAGGCGGGCGCGCAGTTCGGCTTCGGGCTCCTGTGGTCGGTCCTTCTCACCACGCCGCTCATGGCCGGGATCCAGATCGTCTCGGCGCGCATCGGCCGCGTGACCGGCCACGGCCTCGCCGCCAACATCCGCGACCACTATCCCGCGAGGCTGCTGTACGCGATCGTCGCGCTGCTGCTCCTCGCCAACATGCTCAACATCGCGGCCGACCTCTCGGCAATGGGGACCGCGATGGAGCTCGCGGTCGGCGGGCCGCGCCAGGTATGGACGGTCGCCTTCGCGGCGCTCTCGCTCGGCCTGCAGATATTCATCCCGTTCCCGCGCTACGCGCCGCTCCTCAAGTGGGCGACGTTGAGTCTCTTCTCGTACGTGGCGACCGTGTTCGTGGTGCACATTCCCTGGGAAGAGGCGATGCGCTCGGCGCTGTGGCCCAACTTCGAGTGGGACGCGAAGTACACGTCCACGCTGGTCGCGGTGCTCGGCACCACCATCAGTCCCTATCTGTTCTTCTGGCAGGCCTCGCAGGAAGTCGAGGAGCAGCGCGCCGCGCCCGGCGAGATGCCGCTCAACGAGGCGCCCGAGCAGGCCCGCGAGAATTTCAGGCGCATCAAGTTCGACACATGGCTGGGGATGGTCTTCTCCAACCTGATCGCGCTGTGCATCATGCTCACCGCCGCGGCGACGCTGAACGCGCACGGCGTGACGAATGTCGAGAGCGCCACCCAGGCCGCGCAGGCGCTGCGCCCGATCGCGGGCGACTTCGCGTTCGTGCTCTTCACCGCCGGTATTGTCGGCACCGGCATGCTCGCCATCCCGGTGCTCGCGGGCTCGGCCGCCTATGCCGTCGCGGAGAGCTTCCGCTGGCCGATCGGCCTCGGGCTGACGCTCCTCGAGGCGCGCGGCTTCTACGCCATCCTCACCATCGCAACCCTGGGCGGCGTGGCCCTGGGCTTCACCGAGGTCGATCCCATCAAGGCGCTCCTGTGGAGCGCGGTGGCCAACGGCGTGATCGCGGTGCCGATCATGGTGGTGATGATGCTGCTCAGCGCCAAGCCGGCGGTGATGGGCCAGTTCACGGCGAGGACGAGGCTGCGCGCCCTGGGTTGGGTCTCGACGGGCGTGATGGGGGCCGCGGGGGTCGCGATGTTCGCGACGATGTGAAGCCTCAGCGCCTCACGCCAGGCACGTTGGAGACGAGGCCCTGCGCGCGCCGCGCGAGATAAAGCTCCAGCGCCACGAGGTCCCCCGAGCCGAAGGCGGGCTGCTCGGCGCGCACGCCGAAGTAGCAGGCACGCAGCCGGCGCTGCAGCGAGGCGAGCGACTGCCATTCGAGGCGATAGGCGGGCCAATCCGCCGGCTGCCCCTGGCTCACCTTCTCGGCGAGGAGGGTGCGGCCCCAGCTCGCGTCATGGCAATGGGTGCACGCGAGGTTCAACTGCCCCTGGCGCTCGAAATAGAGCGCGCGGCCGTGCTCGTACGTGGCGCTCGCGGCGCCGTCGACGCGCGCCGCCACGGGCACGCCGCGCGATTGGCTCGACACGTATGCGGTGAGAGCGAGGAGCTCCGGCGATTCCCACGGCAACGCGGTGTCGCGCTGTTTCCCGACAACGCATGCGTTGATGCGCTGCTCGATGTCGACCACACCGCCCAGCGACGCGTCATGAGCGGGGTAGCGCGCCGCCACGCCCTTCATCGATTGCGCGCCGTCGCCGTGGCATGAGACGCAACTCGCGTTCGCCGCCCCGCGCGGGGCCTGCCACAGCGCCGCGCCGCGCTCGACCCACAACATTCCGGGATTCGCGAACTCGTCGGCCTGCATCGCGCGCACGTCCGCGCTCTGGAATTCCACGCCGCCCTTCGGGGGATTCGGCGTTTCCGCATTCGCCGCAAAGACTAGGATCAACAGCAAAAGAAAGTCGTACCTGACACGACTTTTTAAGTTGTACCTGACACGACTTTTAGGCAACGGTCACCGTCGCGGTGACGCGGCCTTTCGCGCCGCGGTCGTCGCTCCACTCGACCACCAGCTCGCCGCTCGCCTGCGCGGTCGCGAAGAACGCGACGTAGGGATTGGCGGACACGCCGGAGCCGAACTCGGCGCTGAAGACCTCGCGCTCGCCGAGGCGAACGCTCATCTTGTCGACGATGTTGATGGGAATCGCCTGGCCGTCCAGGTCGCGGCGAAATCCGGTCTCCATCGGGTGCTGCACCAGCACGCGTACCTCGAAGGGCTCGCCGCGCTTCACCGTCGGGGGAACCTGCACGCGGCCGAGCATCACAGCAGCGACTCGTCGAGGCAGGCGGCGGCGGTCACGAGCACGTACGCCGGCCCCACCCGGAAGCGCTTGCCGGAGAGCTCGGCCAGCACCGTGACCGTCTGCGTGCCGGCAAGGCGCACGCGCGTCGATATTTCCGCGCGCCCCGATTGCGGCCCGAGATGGAAGGTCGCCACCAGCGGGCGCGGATTGCGCTCGGCGAAGACGTAGATCGCCTTCACGTGGTCGGCCTCGGTCATGGGACTCTCGACGCGGATCCTGAGAGGCACCGAATTGCCGTTCTCGGCGATCTGCGGCAGCTCGACCTCGACGCCCTTTCTCTCGGCCCTCGCGCCGCCCATGACCTTGTCGAGGAGCGGCGAGATGTCCTGCGGCGGCTGGAAACGCTGGGCAGCAGCCGGCAGGCCCGCGAGGCCCAAGGCCGCGAGCAGGAAACGGCGCCGTCTCATTTGAGTGTCGATAGCCATGCGACCACGTCTTCCACCTGTTGTTCCGAGAGCGCGGGCTTGCCGCGATATTCCGCAGCCACGCGCGTGAGCCCTTCGGTTCGATGGAAGGCCGGCATCGCGGCATCCGGGTTCACGCGCGTGATGTCCGCCACGCGCAAACGAAGCTCGGCCGGCGAAAAGCGCGCGCCGACGCCGGCCAGCGGCGGCCCCACGTTGCCGGCGACTTGCGCGCCCGGCACCGCGTGGCAGAGCACGCAGTGCCCGGCTTCGCGCGAGACGAACACCTCACGCCCCCGCACCGCGTCGCCCGAGGGAGCGAAAGGCGCATCGCTGCGCTCCGTGGCGACGGGCGCGACACTGCAAGCCGCCGCCAGGAGCGACAAGCCCGCGGCGCACCTAAGCGAGCTTGCCATCCTTCAACGGCAGCGAGCGGATGCGCTTGCCGGTGGCCGCGAAAACCGCGTTGCAGATGGCGGGCGCCACGTTCAACGCGCCGGGCTCGCCGTGGCCGCCCCAGAATCCGCCGGTCGGCACCAGCACCGTCTCCACCCGCGGCATCTCGGTGAAGCGCGGCAGCGGGAAGTCGTGGAAGTTCGACTCCTGGATGCGGCCGTCCTTCAGCGTGTGGCCCTCGTAGAGCTGGCCGATGTTGAAGATCACGTTGCCCTCGGCCTGCGCGCGGCACGCGTCCGGATTGACCACGTAGCCCGAGTCGATCGCGAACACCACGCGATGCACCTTGATGTCGTTGCCCTTCACCGAGACCTCGGCCACCATCGCGGTGTAGCTGCCGAATCCGTCGGACTGCGCGATGCCGCGATATACGCCCGCGGGAAGCGGCGTGCCCCAGCCCGCGGCCTTCGCCGCGGCCTCGAGCACCAGCCGGTTCTTGTCGCCGGGCTTCAACATCGCGAGCCTGAATTCCAGCGGATCCTTGCCGGCGGCGTGCGCCACCTCGTCGACGAAGCACTCGCGATAGAACGAGTTCTGCAGCCCCGGCGCGCGCCAGAAGCCCACCGGCACGTGCGGGTTGCGCATCGCGTACTCGACCAGCTGGTTGGGCGTGGTGTAGGGCGAATCGCTGAAGGTGCGCACCGCGGTGGTGTCGATGCCCTTGTCGATGCCCTCGGGGCGCAGCAGCGCGAGGATCGAGGGACAGGCGACCACGGTGTGCATCGCGACCAGGTTGCCCTGCGCATCGAGCGCGGCCTTCATGCGCACCAGCGACGCGGGACGGTAGAAGCCGTGCTGCATGTCCTCCTCGCGCGACCAGATGAGCTTCACCGGGCGGTTGGGAAACTGCCTGGCGATCGCCACACTCTGGCGCACATAGTCCTGCGGCGCGCCGCGGCGCCCGAAGCCCCCGCCCACCATCGCCTTGTGCACTTCCACCTGCTCGAGGGGAATGCCGGCCGCTTCGGAAGCCGCGGCGATCGACGCCTCGCCATTCTGCGTCGAGGTCCACACCTCGAGCGTGCCGTCGGGCTTGAACCACGCGGTGGCGGTCATCGGCTCCATGGTCGCGTGGCTAAGATAGGGCGAGGAGTACTCGGCCTCGACCACTTTCGCCGCGCCCGCCATCGCGCCGGGCGCGTCGCCCACCTTCCTCGCGGTGGGAAGGTCCTTCGCGTCGAGGCTTTCCTTGAAGATCGCCATGATGCTGTCGCTCGAGACCGCGCCGTGGGCGCCCTCGTCCCACTGGATCTTCAAGGCCTTGGCCGCCTGGTTCGCGCGCCACCAGTTGTCGGCGACCACCGCGACCCACGCGTCCTGCTTCACGATGCCCTTCACGCCGCGCATCTTCTCGGCCTCGGCGCTGTCCACGCTCTTCACCTTGCCGAGGAACACCGGGCATTGCACGATCGAGGCGTGCAGCATGTTGGGCAGCATCACGTCGACGCCGTAGATCGGCTTGCCCGCGACCTTGTCGGGCATCTCGATGCGCTTCAGCGACTTGCCGGCGATCTTCCAGTCCTTCGGATCGCGCAGCTGCACGTCCTTGGGCGGCTCGAGCTTGGCGGCGGCCGCGGCCACCTTGCCGTAGCTCACCTTGCGCTTCGATCCCGCGTGCGTGATGACGCCCTTCTCCGCGCTGCATTCGCCCGCCGAAACGCTCCATCCGGAGGCGGCCGCGGAGACCAGCATCGAGCGCGCGGCGGCGCCCGACTTGCGCAGGTATTCGTGCGACGTGCGGATGCCGGCGCTGCCGCCGGTGGACATCGAGCCCCAGATGCGCTTCCTCTTGATGTGCTCGTTGGGCGAGACGAACTCGGCGCTCACCTTGCCCCAGTCGCAATCGAGCTCCTCGGCGACGAGCTGGGCGAGGCCGGTGAAGCTCCCCTGGCCCATCTCGGAGCGCGCGATGCGGATCACCACGCGATCGTCGGGGTGGATGAGGATCCAGTGGGTGACTTCCGCGGGCGCGGCGCCCTGCGCAAGGGCGGCGCCCGCGATGGAGAATTCGAGCGCGAGCCCGCCGCCCACGGCGGCGCTCGCCTTGAGGAATTCGCGGCGGTTGATGGCGATGGTGGTCATGGCGGTCCCCTTACGCTTTCTGGCCGTTGGGAAGGTCGACGAGCGCGGGCGCGGCGGCGACCTGGGTGCCGGCGGCGGCGTGGATCGCCTTGCGCACGCGCGCGTACGTTCCGCAGCGGCACAGGTTCGTCATCGCGGCGTCGATGTCGGCATCGGTGGGCTTGGGTATTTTCGCGAGGAGCGCGCTCGCCGCCATGATCATGCCGACCTGGCAGTAGCCGCACTGCGGCACCTCGTTTTCGAGCCATGCCTTCTGCACGCGGCTCAAACCCTTCGCCCCCACGCCCTCGATGGTGACGATCTTCTTGCCCACGACCGTGCCCACCGGCGTCACGCACGAGCGGGTGGCGTGGCCGTCCACGTGGACGGTGCACGCGCCGCACTGGGCGATGCCGCAGCCGTACTTGGTTCCGGCGAGCTTCAGCTCGTCGCGCAGCACCCAGAGGAGCGGCATCTCGGGCTCGACGTCCACGTCCTGCACGCGACCGTTCACGTTGAGTTTCGTCATGGGCTTCTCCGGAGAAGGAAATACGGGGGGCGAACCCCGATTCTGCTACCTTCCGCCCCCGCGCCGCAATGACACGGCGCGTCCATGCGGCTTATCTGCCGCCGGGCCCGCCGCCGAAGAATCCATAGGTCTGGGCGCCCGGCGGGCGCGGGCCGCGGGCGAGCGTGATCTGCGACCAGTCGCCGGTGGCGATGGCGTTCTGCAGGACGGCGCGGTACTGGCTCATGAGCTGCGAGTCGTTGGGCGAGGCGCCGTAGTAATACAGATAATCGGAGAGGCTCGTGGCGTTGCAATGCCCCTGGTAGGCGCAGGCGGCGAGCACGCGCGGGTTGTTCTCGTCGCACGGATAACCGTTGTCGCACGCGAGCATCTGCCAAGCCTGCATGAAAGCGCGCTGCTCGACGGGCTGGTTGTCGGGCCCTGCGCGGAGCGTCAGGTCGTGCCAGGTGGTGGAAAACACGCGACCGGCGATGAGCAGGGCCTCGGGGTCGCGGCTCGCCGCGATGCGCTGCAGGCTTTCCACCTGCGCGTCGCTCAGCGTGACGTTGTCGCGGCCCCAGCGCCCCTCGGGCCCGGAGGCGCGGCGCGCCGCCCATAGCTCCTGCTCGAGCGAGAGTGCCTGCGCCTTGGGGTCGCCCCCGGCCGACGCGGTGGCGAGCATCTTGTTCAGGTCCGCCTGCGTGATGGAGACGCCCTCCATGCCGGCGCAACGGTTGGCGGTGACGTCGTCGAAGGCGGCGATGCGCTTGTCGCGTAACGGATCCGTGGGCGTGATCGCGGCGACGAACTCGTCGCGCTTCTGCTCCGTGGTGCGCACCAGCGGCTGGCGCGTGGTGCGCTCGGTCACCGTGGCGCAGCGGCGCAGCATCTCGTACATCACATACCAGCTCTCCGGCGTCTGTTCGGGCGAGTTCTTCAGCCGCTCGTAGAGGGCCTTGTAGCTCCTGGCCGCGAGGTATTCGCCGAAGAGCGTCGCGCGCGGCACGGGGACCGCGCGCTTTCCGGGCGAGGCCGCGCGCGGGTCGATGGAAAGGACGGAGGCGGCGCCGAGCCTGGCCTCCACGGCCGCGGACTTGGCGCGCGGATCGGGCGCCTCGTCGGCCGGCGCCGCGCTCGAGGCGTACTCGGGCAGCTCCGGCGGGCGCACCAGCATCCAGGCGCCGGCGAAGAAGGCCGCGGCGAGGGCCAAGGCGAGGGGGATGCGAAGTTTCTTCATGGTGCGTCCGAGAGGAGGAATTCCGCGCCGCGCTCGGCGATCATGTAGGTCGGCGCGTTGGTGTTGCCCGAGGTGATGCGCGGCATGATGGATGCGTCGATAACGCGCAGTCCCTCGATCCCGTGCACACGCAGCCGGTCATCCACCACCGAGAGCGCGTCGCCGCCCATCCTGCATGTTCCCACGGGATGGAAGATGGTGGTGCCGAGATCGCCCGCGGCCTTCACCAGCTCGGCATCGGACTGTGCCGAGGCCCCGGGGCGCCACTCCTCGGGCGAATACCTGGAAAGCGCCGGCGCCGCCATGATGCGCCGCGTGATGCGCATGGAGCGCGCCGCCACCGCCTGGTCCTCGGGGGTCGAGAGGTAGTTCAGGCGGATCTCGGGCGCGGCCATCGGATCGGCGCCACGAATGCGCACCGCGCCGCGCGAGGTCGGCCGCAGGTTGCACACCGAGGGTGTGATCGCCGGGAAGGGATGCAGCGGCTCGCCGAACTTCTCGAGCGAGAGCGGCTGCACGTGCCACTCGATGTCGGGCGATGCCGCGCCCGGCTCGCTCTTCGCGAAGGCGCCGAGCTGCGAGGGCGGCATGGTGAGCGGGCCCGTCTTGAAGAGGAGATATTCGAGTCCCATGGCGGCCTTGCCGATCCAGCGGTTGGCGCGCTCGTTCAAGGTCGGTCCCTTGACCTTCCACACCATGCGGATCTGCAGGTGGTCCCTGCGCGCGCGCGCCACGCCTTCGCCCTGCCCTTCGACCACCATGTCGATGCCCACGGCGCGCTTCACGCCGTCCCTTTCCTCGATGACGACCTTGCGAGTGTGCGCCTTGGTGATGAGCGTGAGGTTGGCGCGGCCCAGCGCGGGCCTCAGGAACGCTTTGGTGGCGCTCCAGCGCTTCCCACCGCGCTGGTTCATGTGGAAGTAGGCGTTGCCGAAGTTGTCGCCGCGGTTGAATTCCTCGACTTTGGGAATGCCGCTTTCCTGGGCGGCGTCGCGCCACGCGTCGAGGATCTCCCACTTCACGCGCGGCTCCTCCACGCAGAGCTCGCCGTCGCAGCCGTGGTGCTCCGTGGCGCCGCCGAAGTGGCGCTCCGCGCGCTTGAAGTACGGCAACACGTCCGCCCACGACCAGCCGCGGTTGCCGAGCGATTGCCAGTAGTCGTAGTCGACCTTCTGGCCGCGCATGTACACCATGGCGTTGATCGAGGAGCAGCCGCCCAGCACCTTGCCGCGTGCGTAGCCGAGGCTGCGCCCGTTCAGGCCCGGCTCGTTCTCCGTGCGAAAGCACCAGTCGGTGCGCGGATTGCCGATGGTGTAGAGATAACCCACCGGGATGTCGATCCAGAACCAGTCGTCCTGGCCGCCCGCCTCGACCACCAGCACGCTGTGCTTTCCGTCCCTGGTGAGCCGGTTGGCGAGCACGCAGCCGGCGCTGCCCGCGCCGACCACGATGTAGTCGAATTCGCCGAAGGTCAGCCGATCACCTTGTCGGCGTGCTTCAGGAGCTCCGCCGGGAGCGCGAGGCCGAGTGAGCGCGCGGCGTTGCGGTTCACGACGAGCTCGTGGTTGGTCGGCTCCTCGATCGGCATCTCGCCGGGCTTCTCCCCCTTGAGGATGCGGTCCACGTACGTGGCGGCGCGCGCGTAGTTGAACTCGTAGTTCTGGCCATAGCTGATGAGGCCGCCCGCCTCCGCGTACGCGCGCTGCGGGTAGACGGCGGGAATGCGCAGGCGCGCGGCGAGCTCGGTGATGGTGTTGCGCTCGGTGTAGAACGTGCTGTCGCTCATCACGATCAACCCGCCCACGGGCGCCTCGCCGAACCTCTTGAATGCGCGTTCGATGTCGCGATAGGTGATCGCGTCCGTCACCGCGAGCCGCACGCGCGAGGACTTGGCCACCCATTCGAGGCGCGAGCGGTACGCCGCGTAGACCGCATTGGTGGGATTCATGAGGGCGGCGGCCTTGCCGATCCCGGGCACCGCCTTCAGCAGGAGCTCCATGTGCTTCGGCACCTGGTCGACCGCATTGGCGGTGAGCCCGGTCACGTTGGTCTCGGGGCGCGCGAGGCTCTTCACGAAGCCGCTGATGACCGGGTCCTCGATGGCCGCCATCACGATGGGCACCGAGCTGGTGGCCTGCAGCAGCGCCTCGGTGGTGAGCGTCGAGGCCGAAACGACCACGTCCACGTGCTCCCGCGCGACCTCCTGCGCGAGCTCGCGAAGGAGGTCGGGCTGGCCGTTGGCGAACCGGGATTCGTAATGGATGTTCTTGCCTTCCTCGTAGCCGAGCTCGCGCATCGCCTTGAAGAACGCCTCGGTGCGGCTCCTCGCGTTGTAGCGCGAGCCGAAGGTGAACAACGCCACCTTGGGAAGCGTGGCCGGGGCCTGGGCGCGTGCCCACGGGAGCACGACGCAGGAGCCTAGCGCGGTGAGGGCAAGAAGGGCGCGGCGGCGGTTCATGCCCCGCATATTACGTGGACGCGTACCCCTTGCGAAGTCAGCGCGACGGGGCGGGTTTGGGTGGCGGGTTGAACATCGCCGCCACGGGCGCCGGGCCGCGGTGGGGGGTGAAATAGGACCAGTCACCGTCGCGCGCGGCGCGCGTCAGCGCTTCATGGTATTCCACGATAAGTTGCGACTGGCTTGGAGAGCTTCGGTAAAAGAACAGATGCTCGCGCAGGTCGTGCGCATCGCACTGCCCGCGGGACGCGCACGACCATGCCATATCCTCGGCCTCCGGGCCACACGACCTCCCGAAATCGCAAGCAACCAACCGCATCGCGCTCGTGAACGCTTCGTTGTCGACGGGCAGCTCTTGGGGCCCGGCTCGAAGAGAGAAATCCTCCGTCCCGAAGGCGAGGTAGAAGCCGGCGGTCTCCATCGCGAAAGGATCGCCCGAGCGCATCACTTGCTTGATGACCTCGAATTTCGCTTCGCCGGGCAGGTTCCGCGCGAGCCATATCCTCCCCTTGGCATCGCCCGCGGCGGCCGCAGCTTGCCGCAGTGCATCGATCTCCGCGATAGAGGTGGTCGTACTGCTCCTGATGTTTCCGCACCGGTCTATCCGCATCCTGTCGTAGGCTGCGATGCGTTTGTCACGATTCGGATCCTTGTCGGAGATAGAGGCGACAAAACGATTCCTCGCCTCCTCGCCGGTTGGCTTGATGGCGAAACCGGCCGGGCCTTCGGGCGGCTTGCGGTCGGTCACCTGACCGCATTTGTCGAGGATCTCCGCGAGCACCCAGCTCTCTTCGGGCGTGCGCTGCGTCGCGCTCCTAAGTCTCTCGAGGATGTCGCTCCATCCCTTGGCGGAGAAGAGCTCCTGCATGAGCGGCGTCAATTTCGCGCCACCCGCAGCGCCGCCGCGCATCGGAAGTCCCGGTTTGATATGGAGCACGGCATCGGCACTTTGTCCGTGCGCGACCCGCGAGTCGTTCATCGCGCCGTTCTCTCCGCTCACACCGGAATCGCCGCGATAGAACCATGCGGCTATAAAGATCGCCAATGCCAGCGCCACGCCCCACGCGGTCTTCCGCAACGTGACCTCCCTCTACGGGGAAAGCACGATGCTATCAATGAATGGGATTCCCGCCTACGCGGGAATTACGGCAAAAAGCCTGCGCGGCGATGGCGGCGAGAGGCGTCAGAGAAAGAAGACGCGGAAGCGAAGCGCGCCCGCCAGGCGCCAGAAGACGGCGATGGGAGGGATGGCGATGGAGGTCGCCATCGTCTCGGCAAGGCTGCCATGGCCCGCGCCGCGCATGCGCCGCACGACGAGCGCGCCCGTGAGCACCGTCCACGCGACCAGTCCCGCCCACGCGAGGGACGGCTCGCGCGCGAGCGCTCCCGCCGCGATCGCAACGAGTGCGGCGACGATCGCGTAATAGCTCCACGGGGCGGAACTGCGCACGCGCTCGCGATAAAGGCGCTTGTGCTTCTTGAAGAGGAGCGCGTCGAAGAGGATCTTGTGGTACTGGTGCAGCGTCGCATCCCAGCCGCTGGGCCGCTCTTGCCGCGCGACGACGGCACCCGGCGCCGCCACGATCTCCCCGCTCACCTCCGCGAGCGTGAATTGCAGGTCGCGCGCGTCGTCCCAGGCGGTGAAGCGCTCGTCGAAACCGCCCACCGCGCGCAGTGCCTGGCGTTGCACGAAGCAACTCGCGGCCGGGATGCCGGGCTCGCCCGCGTGCTTCACATCGAGCTCGACCTCGCGCGCCACCGGCGGCTCGACCACGCCGGCTGCGGCGGTTACGCCGGTCTGCATCGCCTTCCAGCCTTCGCTGAGCCAGTTCGGCCGCGGCACCGAGACATCGTTGGTGAAGGCGATCACCTCACCCTTGGCGACGCGCCAGCCGACGTTGCGTGCACCCGCGGGTCCGCGCGCCGCGGCGGCGGGAACGTAGCGGATGAGGGGCGCCCCGCGCGTGAGCATCGCCCAGCGCCCGGCGACCTGGCGCACGGCCGGCTCGTCGGCCGCGTCGGCGACGATGATCTCGAAGCGCTTGGCGTCGAAGTCCTGCGCGACCAACGCGGCAAGGCAGCCCTCGAGCGCGTCACGCCGGCGAAGCGTCGGGACGACGACGGAAATGTCGGGGGTTTCCATGATCCCATGGTAGGGACCGCATGTTGCCGCGTGTCGCCGCGCCATGCCATTCCATGGGCCGCATGGCGCACCACTACTCCGCGCGGCCCCTGCGATGGCGATTCGGCTACAGCGGCGTAGGAGTCGCGGGAGGTTGGGGCAGCCGGCCCGAGTCGCGCCGCGCTTCGTACGCCTTGAGGTTCGTGTACGCCAGGGAAAGGATGGTGTCGTCGATACCGTGCCGGCGTGCGCGCTCGAGCATCCAGCCGACGATGTGGTCGCCCTCGATCTTCCCGCCCGCCTCGAGGTCGCGCATCATCGAGGCGCTCCACGTGCCTTCGCGGTCGGTGAGTCGGGTGCGCGCGAAATCGATCGCGGCCGCGCGCGGCGGGTGGCCTTCGGCGGTGGCGATGGCGATGTTGGCGGCGATCGCGCGCTCCATCGCGGCCTTGCCGCCGGGTGCGGCCATGATCTCGCCCACGTTGCCGCGGAACAGGCACGTGGTCGCCGCGAGCGCTGCCAGGAACGCCACCTTCTCCCACATGTCCTGCTCGATGTCGGGGGAAAGCTTCCAGTCGAGGCTCGTTTTCGCGAACGCGTCGGCCAGGGCTTGCGAGCGCGCGCTGGGTTTCCTGTCGCGCTCGCCGAAGACGATGCGGGCGAGCTTGTCCATGTGGTGCACCACGCCGTCACGGCGAAGCGTCACATTGATCTGCGCGACGCCTCCCATCACCTGCGCCTTGCCGAATCGTGCGTCGAGCCGCTCGAGGTGGGCGATGCCGTTCAGCTGCGGGACGACCGCGCACTCTCCCACCATGGCGGGCGCGATCGCGTCCATCGCGGAATCGAGGTCGTAGGCCTTGCAGGTGAAGATCACCGCGTCGTAGCCGGGCTTCAACTCTTCGGCGACGACGGTCTTCGCCTGCAAGCGCGCGTTTCCGAGCGGGCTCTCGATGACGAGGCCATCGCGCGCGATCTCGGCGCGCCGCTTCGGCCGCACCAGGAACGTCACGTCCCCGCCCGCCTGCGCGAGCCGCCCGCCGAAATATCCGCCGATCCCGCCGGCGCCGAGAATGAGTGTTTTCATGGACTTGAAAAGTCGTGTCAGGTACGACTTAATGAGTCGCACGGGAAAGTTGTACCTGACACGACTTTCTAAAGGGACGACTCGGCGAAGGGGCGGCGTTTCACCAGCATGTCGATCTCCTTCAATGTCGCGAGGAGCTCGCGCATGCGCGCCAGGGGCCAGGCGTTGGGGCCGTCGGAGAGGGCCTTGGCGGGGTCGGGGTGCGTTTCCATGAAGACGCCGGAGACGCCGGTGGCGACCGCGGCGCGCGCCAGGACCGGGACGAATTCGCGCTGCCCGCCCGAGGTGGTGCCCTGCCCACCGGGAAGCTGCACCGAGTGCGTGGCATCGAACACCACCGGGCAGCCGGTGTCGCGCATGATCGCAAGGGAGCGCATGTCGGAGACGAGATTGTTGTAGCCGAAGGACGCCCCGCGCTCGCATACCATGATGTTGTCGGCGCCGCTCGCCTCGCGCGCCTTGTCGACCACGTTCTTCATGTCGGAGGGCGCGAGGAACTGGCCCTTCTTGATGTTCACCGGCTTCCCGGCGCGCGCCACCGCGTGGATGAAATCGGTCTGCCGGCAGAGGAACGCGGGCGTCTGCAGCACGTCGACGATGCCCGCGACGGTGGGCACTTCCGCCTCGGTGTGCACGTCGGTGAGGATCGGCACGCCGAGCGTCCTCCTCACCGTGGCGAGGATCTCGAGGCCCTTCTCCATCCCGGGGCCGCGGAACGACTTCCCGGAGCTGCGGTTGGCCTTGTCGTAGCTGCTCTTGAAGATGAAGGGGATGCCGAGCTCGCCCGTCATCTCCTTCAGCTTGCCCGCGACATCCATCTGCAGCTGCTCGCTCTCGACGACACAAGGGCCCGCGATCAAGAAGAACGGCTTATCGAGCCCAACCTCGAACCCACACAACTTCACGGCAAATCCTATCTGCGTTTATCTGCGTTTATCTGCGGACTAGCTTTGATTTCCGCCGATCACCTTCAGCGCCGGCTCCGGAACCCTCAACTTGTGCTGCTCCAGCGCCGCGTTGATGAAGCTCTTGAACAGCGGATGGCCTTCGCGCGGCGTCGAGGTGAATTCCGGGTGGAACTGCACGCCCACGAACCACGGATGGTCCACCAGCTCGGAGATCTCGGTGAGGTCCTCGGCCTTGGTCTTGGCGCTGATGGCGAGGCCCGCCGCCTCCAGGCGCGGCACGTAATGGTTGTTCACTTCGTAGCGGTGGCGGTGGCGCTCGGCGACCGTGTCCTTGCCGTAGATCTTGTGCGCGAGCGTGCCCTTCTTCACCGCCGCGGGCTGCGCGCCCAGGCGCATGGTGCCGCCCAGGTTGGACTTCTCGTCGCGCTTCTCGATCTGGCCGTCGTGGTTCTGCCACTCGGTGATGAGCGCGATCACCGGGTGCGGCGTCTCCTTGTCGAACTCCGTGGAGTTGGCGCCCTCCAGCCCGCACTTGTTGCGCGCGATCTCGATCGCCGCGATCTGCATGCCGAGGCAGATGCCGAGATAGGGCACCTTGCCCTCGGACGCCCTTCGCCTCGATCTGCTCGGAGTCGATGTAGTGGATGTTCACCTTGGTGCGCGTGTGGATGCCCGCGTGGATCAAAGCCTCGGTGAGCGACTTGTACGAGTCGGTGAGGTCGATGTACTTGCCGACCATGGCGACGTCGACCTGGTGCTCGGGGTTCTCGAGCGCGTCGACGATGTTCTCCCACATGGTGAGGTCGGCCGGATACGCGGCGAGGTCCAGCTTGCGGCACACGATCTCGTCCAGGCCCTGCTTGTGCAGCGCGAGCGGGATCTTGTAGATGGAATCCATGTCGTAGGCCGAGATCACCGAGCGCACGTCCACGTTGGTGAAGAGCGCGATCTTGCGCCGGTCGCTCTCGGGGATCGGCACTTCCGAGCGGCACATCACGATGTCGGGCTGGATGCCGATGCCGCGCAGCTCCTTCACCGAGTGCTGCGTGGGCTTGGAGCGTGAGGTGGATGTAGCAGGTGTTGGTGCGGCCCTCCTCGATCCCCATCTGGCGGATCGCCTCGAGAAAGGGCAGCGACTCGATGTCGCCCACGGTGCCGCCGATCTCGATGATGCCCACCTCGGCATCCTTGCAGGCCGCCTTGATGGAGAGCTTGATCTCGTCGGTGATGTGCGGGATCACCTGCACGGTGCCGCCGAGATAGTCGCCGCGGCGCTCCTTGTTGATGACGCGCTCGTAGATCTGGCCGGTGGTGAAGTTGTTGGCCTTGGTCATGCGCGTCGAGGAGAAGCGCTCGTAATGGCCGAGGTCGAGGTCGGTCTCGGCGCCGTCCTCGGTGACGAATACCTCGCCGTGCTGGAACGGCGACATCGTCCCCGGATCGACGTTGATGTAGGGATCGAGCTTGACCAGGGAGACCTTGATCTTGCGCGACTCGAGGATCGCGGCGAGGGAGGCGGCGGCGATGCCCTTGCCCAGCGAGGAAACCACGCCGCCGGTCACGAAGACGTACTTGGTCATGTGCGAGCCCCGTGCTGGAAATTTCAATTTTACAGCACTTGGAAGCTCGTTTGGGCTGCCGCTTCAGCGCACCTCGCAGTCGACCGCCGCCGCCCTGCCCGCGCTCGACGAGGAACTCGATGAGGGGGGCGCGCTGAACGCGGGTGGCGGCGTGAACCTCAGGCTCGGATTGGCGGGGACGACGATCGGCGGCTGCACCATGCTCGCCGTGTAGCCGAATTGGCCGGCCGAGAAGTTCTGCGTCCCGCCCTTGTTGCTGAGGTTGATGACGCCGTCGATCACGCTCACGTAAAGCCCCGGCGCGAGCCCTCCCGTTTTCGGGGGCGACGGGAGAGTGAGCTGCGCGATCTGGATGGGCGGGGCGTCCGAGAGCGTCCCCGAGAGGGCGGAGGACAGCGCTGCAAGCCTGACCGGCGCTCCCATCGCGACCGCGGCCGCATCGCCCGGCGTGTAGCTGACGATGAATGTGGCGGCGCCGCCGGCGAGCGATCCCAGCGGCGTCGTCAGCGCCTGGCGATTCGGGCTGCGTTTCGCGATGGCACCGCTCGCGACCCTCAACGCGCCGCGGATGAGCGTGAGCTCGGCGCGGTCGTCCGCGGGCCTGGCCCTGTCGAAGGAGAACGCGTCGATCGCGAGCTCGGTCTCGGGGCCGAGGACCACCACGCCGGCGTCGGCGAAGGTGACCTGCGCATAAGTGTCCTTGCCGCTCACCAGTGGCTCATTCTTCGCTTCTCCTTTTTCCTTGCTGTCGTCTTTCTTGGTGTCCGACGTCTTGTCCGTGGCGGCGGGCGTAGTCGAGGAAGGCGTGGTGGATGTCGTGGTGGACGTGTTGCCGGAGCCGCCGCTGGAGCCGCCGCTGACGATCACCGGCGCAGGATGGGTCGCGGTCGTCGTCGTGGAGATCAGCGTGATGGTCGCGTTGACCGCCTGCGCGACGGGATCGACCCCCCCACTGGGTGGCAGCACCACGAGGCAAGCCGTGTCCCTCGGGTTTGCCAGGCAGTCGTGCAGCGGGGGCAGAACCGTGGCACATCCCGCGCGCGTCGGAGTCGCCGTGCAATCCGCGAGGCTGGGCAGCACCGCGCTGCAGCCGGCACGCGTCGGCGTGACGGTGCACTGCGCGATCGTCGGCAGCACGGCGGCGCAACCCGCGAGGGTCGGAGTCGACGTGCATAGCGCGAGCGGAGGCAGCACGGCGCTGCATCCGGCGGTCGTGGGCGCCGTCACGCACTGGGCAAGCGTCGGCAACACCGCGCTGCACCCGGCGGTCGCGGGCGCCGTCAGGCACTGGACGAGCGTCGGCAACACCACGCTGCACCCGGCGGTCGCGGGCGCCGTCACGCAGACAGCGAGCGTCGGCAACACCACGCTGCAGCCCGGGCGCGCGGGAGCGGTGATGCAAATGGCGACGCTTGGCAGGATGACGCTGCAACCCGCGGTCGCCGGCGTCGTCACGCATAGAGCCAGCGTCGGCAGCACCACGCCGCACCCGAGGATCGTCGGCGACAACAGGCATTGGCTGAACGCCGGCAGGACGGCGCCGCAGCCCGCGAGCGTCGGCGTCGTCATGCATTGCGCGAGCGTCGGCAGCACGCCGCCGCAACCGGGAAGCGACGGCGTCGCCGTGCATTGCGCAACCGTCGGCAACACCACGGTGCAACCGGCGAGGGTCGGCGCGGCGATGCACTGCGACAGAGTCGGCAGCACTACGAAGCAGCCCGGCAGGTTCGAGTTGGCCACGCATTGCGCAAGGGTCGGCAGCACCGAGCTGCAGCCGGAAAGCGTCGGCGAGGCGGTGCACTGCGCGAGCGTCGGCAGCACGGGGCCGCAACCTGGAAGGGTCGGCGTCGCCGCGCACTGCGCCGCCGTCGGCAGCACCACGCTGCAACCGGCGAGCGTCGGCGTGGCGATGCACTGTGACAGAGTCGGCAGCACGACACTGCAACCGGCAAGCGTCGGCGTAGCGGTGCACTGCGCGAGGGTCGGCAGAACTACGCTGCAGCCCGCGAGCGTTGGCGTCGCGATGCACTGGGTGAGCGTCGGCAATACGACGCTGCAGCCGGCAAGGGTTGGCGTGGCGGTGCACTGCGCGAGCGTCGGCAGAACTACGCTGCAGCCCGCGAGCGTCGGCGTCGCGATGCACTGTGCGAGCGTCGGCAACACGGCGCTGCAACCGGCAAGGGTCGGCGTGGCGGTGCACTGCGCGAGCGTCGGCAGAACTACGCTGCAGCCCGCGAGCGTCGGCGTCGCGATGCACTGTGCGAGCGTCGGCAGCACGACACTGCAGCCGGCAAGCGTGGGAGTGGCGGTGCACTGCGCGAGCGTCGGCAGAACTACGCTGCAGCCCGCGAGCGTCGGCGTCGCGA
>WNFI01556759.1_pt1 | contig 28124 bp, 25 predicted proteins | sample 5400471 | NCBI WGS metagenome assembly WNFI01 (sample SAMN13153348, study PRJNA577476) | soil metagenome | isolation source: 100 cm saprolite on Douglas fir-dominated hillslope | place: USA:California | collected 2013-09-17
AGTCTTCGCATATTCCCCTCCGTACTAACTAACCTCTTCAATGTCCGCTATGGAAAGCCGCCATCAGCATTAGCTTCGTATCAAATACCTCGAGCAAACACTACGTCCTCGCGTCAGATAGTGTTTCCAATTGCCACCCAACGTCCGCGTTTTGCCGCGCCAACCGAAGCGCGTAGCGCTAGATAGGCGTCGGTCAACAACGTGCTGTTAGGCCACATACGGCTATGGTGAGTCGGAACCAAATGGGAACCCTGATGCAATAAGCACGGCGTGCGTGATGATAGCCAGGCCAGTCGTGACTCCAAAATACAGAGCTAGGTTAAATCGGAAGGAACGCCTGCGTCCGATCAGCACTGTAGCCAATGCTGCAGCGACGACAAAAGCTCCGTTGGAAATGTAGTTCCAAGGCGTCTGCGCAAAGATCGTGAACTGTGGGCCTCGGGGATCAAGGCTGTGGGCCTGGAACGGAAGAAACAACACGGACGTGAGCAGGCTAGAGAGAGGTACGACCAGCTCCAAGGCAACCAGTATTGCTATTGGGAGAACCAAAAAACCGAACACTCGCAACCCAGCAACTTTTGCGCTGATCGGCTCGTTCATGTGGCCTAACGTCAATTGGTTGACAAATTAGTTGACAGTGGTCGGTTTGCAAACCGCCAAGATGTAACAGCGCTCGTAGTCTTTCATCTTCCTCAATACGTTATGCCCGCAGGTATGCGGAAGCAATTCCGACCATATGAAATGAGGGGCATGGTAGAGAGGGGCATTACTGGCTGCGGGCGCGCGGCCGTGACTACTGGCTCGCGTGCGCGATCTAGAAGTGACCCAGCAGGCCGCCCGCTCTCGCCATGCCGACCAGGCCGACGAGGATCCAGAATCCATTGAGCACCGTATACGCCGAATCCTTTCTCAGCACCGCGCACCAGGTCAGCAGCACGGCATCGGTAGTCTTGAATACCCACACGAACATGAACGGACTCAGCGGCCCCATCCAGCTCACCAGCGAGAAGCTGAAAATCCTCATGAGCACGCCGGTCATCTCCAGCGCCTTCATGTTGGCGACGACAAACGCATTGATCGCTATGAGTTGCAAATTGCCTCCCCTTCCGCCAAACGGCGAATTATGCCTAACGCCCTTTCGATCTGATTCTCCTGTATAATGATCTCCAAGCTTTCTGTTACGCGTATTTCCGGTTAGCGTTTCAGTCGTTGTTCGTAAAATGAGCCGCCCATCCTGGGACGGCCGAATAACAAGCTAAAAATCGCATCTGCCTGAACCGGTCGAAGAGTCCCACTCTTCCCAGGCCGAATGCAGGAGAAAGTCATTACTACGTCGTTTGATTCACTCGGCCTTTCGGCCGAGCTGCTCCGCGCAGTCGCAGAGCAGGGCTACACCCAACCCACCCCGATCCAGTTGCAAGCCATCCCGGTCGTCCTTGCGGGCCGGGATCTTCTCGGCGCCGCGCAGACCGGCACCGGCAAGACCGCAGGCTTCGCGCTGCCGATCCTGCAGAGGCTGTCGAGCGGCGCCGCCGGGCAGCACGCGGCGAGCCATTCGCCGGCACGCCACCCGGTTCGCGCGCTGATCGTGACGCCGACCCGCGAGCTCGCGGCGCAGGTCGAAGAGAGCGTGCGCACCTACGGCAAGCACGTCAGATTGAAATCCAGCCTGGTGTACGGCGGCGTCGGGATGCAGCCGCAGGTGGACGCGCTGCGCCGCGGCGTCGACATCCTCGTCGCCACGCCCGGCCGGCTGCTCGACCACGTGCAGCAGAAGACGGTCGATCTGCGCCAGGTCGAGATCCTGGTGCTCGACGAGGCCGACCGGATGCTCGATATGGGCTTCATCCACGATATTCAAAAGATCCTTGCTCTCCTCCCCGTGAAGCGCCAGAACCTGCTGTTCTCAGCGACGTTTCCGGATGAGATCCGCAAGCTCGCCGGCTCCTTCATGAAGGATCCGGTCACGGTCGAGGTCGCACGCCGCAACACGCCCATCGAGCTGGTGGCGCAGGTCGCGCACCCTGTCGACGCAGGCCGGAAGCGCGAGCTGCTCGCGCACCTGGTGAAGTCCAACGACTGGAAGCAGGTGCTGGTGTTCGTCAAGACCAAGCACGGCGCGAACCGCCTGGCGCAGCAGCTCGAGCGCAGCGGCGTCGAAGCCGACGCGATCCACGGCAACAAGAGCCAGAACGCGCGCACCAAGGCTTTGGCGCAGTTCAAGGAAGGCTCGATGCGGGTGCTGGTCGCCACCGATATCGCGGCGCGCGGTCTGGACATCGAGGCCCTGCCCCACGTCGTGAATTTCGACCTGCCGCACGTTTCCGAAGACTATATCCACCGCATCGGCCGCACCGGCCGGGCGGGAACCGAAGGCGAGGCGGTATCGCTGGTGAGCCACGAAGACCGGCCGCTGCTGGCGGCCATCGAGCGTTTGATGAACCGCAAGGTCGAGCAGCGCGTCATCGCCGGCTTCGAGCCGGGCAGCGCCCCTCGTGTGCCGCAGGAGGAGCAAAAACGAAATTTCTCGGGAAGAAATCGCGATCGCCATCAACAACGCCGGCCGCAGCAGCAGGCCCGCGGCAACGGGCAGCAGCATCGCCGCCCGAACGGCCCGCAGCAACCCAGGCCGGGCGGACAGCAGCCGAACCGCAATCCCCGCCACCAGCAGCCCGCTTCCATCCAGACCAATTCCGAGCGCGAGGCCCAGATTCGCGAGGCGCGCGCGCGCATGATGGAGGAAGGCGATCGGCCGATCGTGCAGGACCAGCCGCGCGGCCCCAACAGCGGCCGTCGCCCCGACGGGCGGCGCCCGCAGCAGCGCAGCTCGCAGCCGCGCAGCTCGCGGCCGCAGCGCTGGGATCCGCGCCGCTCGGAGCCGCAGTACTCGGAGCCGAGCGATCATCAGCAGCGGCGCCCGGATCCGGCGCGGCCGGCGCCGGTCATCCAGCACCGCAAGCACAAGACCCTGGCGGGCGCCGTCGGCGTCCTCCTCGGCCGCAAGCCGGAGGAAGAGAAGTCCTAGGACCTAGGCGGCGACTTTTCGCCTCAGCTCCGGCAGGCAGGAGCCGCAGTTCGTGCCGCATTTCAGGCTGGCCTGAAGCTCCGGGAGCGAATTCGATTGCGCGAGGAAGGCGTCGATCTCGCCTTCCGCCACGTCGAAGCAGTTGCACACCGTGCGGCCGCGCTTGGCGTCCTCATCGGGGACGGTCTCGGTGGCATCCAGGCGAAACGCCGCATGGATCGCATCCACAACCTCCTTGGGCAGAGGCGTTTCGGCGGCCAGCGCGAGGCGCACGCCGGGCCGGTCGCGCCCGATGAGCGTCCGGACGGCATACGGCACCGCCTGCATGAACGGATCGAGACGATTCGTCAGCGAGGAAACATCATTCGAGCCCCCTGACGCGACGAACCGCCAGGGCAGATGCGCGCGCTCGACCTTCACCGCGCAGTGCTTGAGCTCGGGCTGACGCGACGCGGGATCGAGCGCGCCGATGGTGAGTTCGTTGACGCCGCGGCGCCCTTTGCCGCCCAGGAAGCGCGCGCCCCAGTGCATCGGCAGGTACGCGACGCCGGGCGGCAGATCGGGGTCCGCGGCTGCCTTCAGGTAGATGTGGCCGCGCCGGGAGCTGACTTTCACGAGATCCCCTTGTTTTGTTTTTATTTTTAGAAAATCCTCGGGGTTCATCGTCAGGCGCGGCTCGGGCTCGTGCGCGAAGAGGCCCGCGACCGTACCTGTGCGGCTCATCGTGTGCCACTGGTCGCGCAGGCGCCCGGTCGTCAGCCGTAGCGGATATCCGGCATCCACGTCCTCCGCGACCGGCCGATGAGGCGTCGGCACGAAGCGCGCACGGCCCGACGGAGTCGGAAAGAGTCCGTCCTCATAAAGCCGTTTCTTGCCTGAAACCGATTTTTCAGGGAACGGCCACTGCTGCGGACCGCGCTCGTCGAGCAGCGCATACGAAAGGCCGGTGATGTCGAGATCACGTCCGCGGGTGGTTTCGCGATGCTCGTTGAAGATGTCCTCGGGTTTTTCGTAGTTCAGCAGGTTTTCCTTCCTCCCCGGGAGAAGAAGCCTTTTCGAAAATTCGACTGCGATGCGCCAATCCTCGCGCGCTTCGCCCGGCGGCCGGACCGCGGCGCGCACGCGCGAGATGCGGCGCTCGGAGTTGGTCATGGTGCCGTCCTTCTCGCCCCATCCCGCCGCGGGCAGGAAAACATCGGCGTAGGCGCTCGTTTCCGTATGGCGATAGGCATCCTGCACGACGACCAGCTCGGCGCGCTCCAGCGCCTCGTGGACGAGCTTCTGGTCGGGGAGCGACTGCGCCGGGTTCGTGCAGGCGATCCAGATGGCCTTGATCCCGCCGGCACGCACGGCCTCGAACATTTCGACGGCGGTCTTGCCCGGCTTGGAAGGAATTTCGTCCACCCCCCACAAAGCTGCGATTTCTTTTCTGTCCTTTTCACTGCTTAGCTCTCTGTGGGCGGAGAGCAGGTTCGCCATGCCGCCCACTTCCCTGCCTCCCATCGCGTTCGGCTGGCCCGTGAGGCTGAGCGGGCCGGCGCCGGGCTTGCCGATCTGACCGGTGGCGAGATGCAGGTTGATCAGCGCCGCGTTTTTCGCCGTGCCGCTCGAGGACTGGTTGAGCCCCTGGCAGTAGAGAGAAAGCGTCGATTTCGATTTCGAAAACAGCTCCGCCGCTTTATAGATGGACTGCTTTTCAATTTTGCAAATCGACGACGTGGCTTCGAGCGTGAATTTCCGCACGGTCTCCCGGACGGCATCGAAGCCCTCGGTGTGCCGCTCGATGTAGCCTTCGTCGCACCAGCCTTCCGAGAACATGACGTGGAGCATGCCGTTGAACAGCGCGACGTCGGTTCCCGGCGCGATCTGCAGGTGCAGAGTGGCGGCACGCGCCGTTTCCGTCCTGCGCGGGTCGACGACGATGAGATTCCTTGCTCCGGCTTCCTCGATTCTCCTGAACAGGACCGGATGCGCCCAGGCGGTATTGCTGCCCGCGATGAAAATGCAGTCCGCGGAATCGACGTCTTCGTAGCAGGCGGGCGGCGCATCGGCACCCAGGGTCTGCTTGTAGCCTGCCACCGCGGAGGCCATGCAGAGGCGCGAATTGGTGTCGATGTTGTTGGTGCCGATCAGCCCCTTGGCGAGCTTGTTGAAGACGTAGTAGTCCTCGGTGAGGAACTGGCCCGAGACGTAGAAGGCCACCGCATCCGGCCCGTGAAGGGAAATCGTTCTTGAAAATTCATCCGCTATGAAACCCAGCGCCTCGTCCCAGGATTTTCTCTCGCCCCCGATCTCCGGAAACAAACCGCGAAACGAAGGGTCCGTTTTGTGCAGCGACAAGCCCTTGGTGCACAGGCGGCCGAAGTTCGCGGGATGGGACGGGTCGCCGCGAACGGAAACTATCTTCTGATTTTCTCGTAGACCGGAATCTGCTTGGAGCTGTCCTCCAGGCAGCGGCCCGTGACGAGGCTGAAGTGCTGCTTGTAGACGGGCGAGGCCACGACCAGCTCGCCCCTGATGTCGCCCACTATTCCGCGCGAGATGACGTTGGCGCGCGAGAAGGGATCGAAGTTGCCTACCGCATGGACGCTGTCGTATGCGAGCCCGCCGTTGCTCACCCTGAATACGGCGACCTGCTCGCCTCCGACCAGCGCGCACACGCCGCTGTCCGGCACGATGTCCTCAAGTTTGCAGATCTTATGTAACTTCAACTTCCCGTTCCTCGGCGCGGGCCGGACGGATCTGGCCGCGCTCGGCAACGAAGATCACGCTGCGGTCGGGCTCGTCGCTGTTCACGAAATGGCGGAAGCGCTTCATGATCTCCGGGTCGTTGATCGCCTTCTTCCATTCGCACTCGTAGCTCTCGACGAGCTTCTGCATGTCGGCCTCGAGCTCGGCACCGATGCCGAGCGAGTCTTCGCAGACGACCTTGCGCACGTAGTCGATGCCGCCCTCGAGGTTCTCCAGCCACACGCTGGTGCGCTGCAGCCGGTCGCCGGTGCGGATGTAGAGCATGAGGAAGCGGTCGATATATTTAATCAATTCCTTGTCATTCAAATCTTTTGCAAGCAGATCGGCATGTCTCGGCTTCATGCCGCCGTTGCCGCAGACGTAGAGGTTCCAGCCTCTCTCCGTGGCGATGATGCCGACGTCCTTGCCCTGCGCCTCGGCGCATTCGCGCGTGCAGCCCGAGACCGCCATCTTCAGCTTGTGCGGCGCGCGCAGCCCGCGGTAGCGGGTCTCGATGCTGATCGCCATCGTCACCGAGTCCTGCACGCCGTAGCGGCACCAGGTGTTCCCTACGCAGGACTTCACCGTGCGCAGCGCTTTCCCATAGGCATGCCCGGACTCGAAGCCCGCGTCCACCAGCTCGCGCCAGATGAGCGGCAGCTGCTCGACGCGCGCGCCGAAGAGGTCGATGCGCTGCGCGCCCGTGATCTTGGTATAGAGGCCGAATTTCTTTGCCACCTGGCCGAGGACCACCAGCTTCTCCGGGGTGATCTCGCCGCCCGGCACGCGCGGCACGACCGAGTAGGTGCCGTCCTTCTGCAGGTTGGCGAGGAAATGGTCGTTGGTGTCCTGCAGCGGCGCGTGCCTGGGCTTCAGGATCATCTCGTTCCAGCACGAGGCGAGGATCGAGGCGACCGCCGGCTTGCAGATGTCGCAGCCTTTGCCTTTTCCGTATTTGGAAATCAAATCATCAAAGACCGTGATCTTGTTTACCTTAACAAGGTGGAACAGCTCCTGGCGCGAAAAAGCGAAGTGCTCGCACAGGTGGTGGTTGACGGTGAAGCCGCGCTTCTTCATCTCCGCGTCGAGGATCTGCTTCGCCAGCGGCCCGCAGCCGCCGCAGCTGGTCGCCGCCCTGGTTGCCTTTTTCAGCGCGCCGAGACTCGCGCAACCCGCCTCTACCGCTTCGCAGATCTTCCCTTTGGAAACATTGTTGCAAGAGCAGATCAATGCGCTGTCGGGCATCAGATCCACTCCCAGGCCCTTCCTGCCTCCTTCTCTGGCGGGAAGGATCAAATCCTCCGGATGCTCCGGCAGCGGCAGCGGGTTCAGCGCCATCTGAAGCAAAGTGCCGTAGTCGGACGCGTCGCCGAGCAGGATCGCGCCGAGCAGATATTTCCTGTCTTGCGAGACGACCAGCTTCTTGTAAACGCCGGCCGCCTCATCCGTGAACACATAGTTGAGCGCATTGGGCGTGCTGCCGTGCGCGTCGCCGATGGAGCACACGTCCACGCCCATGAGCTTGAGCTTGGTGCTCATGTCGGCGCCGAGGAACTGCACGTGCGTCTCGCCTACGAGATGGCGCGCCGCGACTTCGGCCATCTGGTATCCGGGCGCGACCAGGCCGAAGATGCGCCCTTCCCACAGCGCGCATTCGCCCACCGCGTAGATGTCCGGGTTGGTGGTCTGGCAATGCGAGTCGATCCGGATGCCGCCGCGCTCCCCGACGGCGAGCCCCGCCCTGCGCGCCAGCTCGTCGCGCGGGCGTATGCCGGCGGAGAAGACGATCAGGTCGGTTTCGAGAGCCGTGCCGTCGGCGAAAACCAGCTTGTGCTTCCGCTCTGTGCCCTCCACGATCTCCTTCGTGCTCCTGGAGACGTGAACCTTGGCGCCGAGCGCTTCGATTTTTCTGCGCAACAGGCGGCCCGCGGAATCGTCGAGCTGCACCGCCATCAGCCGCGGCGCGAACTCCACGATGTGGGTCTCGAGGCCGAGGTCCTTAAGCGCCTTGGCGGCCTCCAGCCCGAGCAGCCCGCCGCCGATGACCGTGCCGACCCTGGCGCGCGCCGCCGCGGCGGTGATGACCTCGAGGTCCTCGATCGTGCGGTAGACGAAGCAGTCGCGCCGGTCTTTGCCCGACACCGGCGGCACGAAGGGATAAGAACCCGTGGCGAGCACGAGCTTGTCGTAAGGCACCTCACGATAGCGCGCGGAGCGCACGACCTTGTGCTCCGCATCGATCGCGAGCACGCTGTCGTTCAGCCGCAGCGTCATCCCGTGCTGCTGAAAAAACCGCTCCGGGACGACACTTAGATCCGCCGCCGACTTGCCCGAGAAGAAGCTCGTGAGCTGCACCCGGTCGTACGCCGGGCGCGGCTCTTCGCAGAACGTGGTGACCTCGAACCGATCGCTGCGCGCCGCGAGCTGCTCCAGGAAACGCTGGCCGACCATGCCGTTGCCGATGACGACGACCCGCTGCTTGCTCATGCCCATCAGGCAACTTTCAACTTCACCTTGTGGGCTTGCTTCTCGTACAGGAACTCGAGGACGGCGGCGCGCAGATCCATGAAGCGCGCGTCGTGGGCGAGCGCGAGCCGCTCGCGCGGCCGCGGCAGCGTGACCTGCAGCACGTCGCCGATGACCGCCGCCGGGCCGTTGGTCATCATCACCACCCGGTCCGAGAGCAGCACCGCCTCGTCGACGTCGTGCGTCACCATCAGGACGGTGGCGCCGGTCTTGTCGACGATGCGCATCAGCTCATCCTGGAGCGTGGCGCGCGTGAGCGCGTCGAGCGCGCCGAAGGGCTCGTCGAGGAGCAGCACCTTGGGCTCGATGGCGAGCGCGCGCGCGATGCCGACCCGCTGCTTCATGCCGCCGGAGATCTCGTGGGGATACTTGTGTTCGGCGTGCGAAAGGCCGACCAGCTCGAGCGCGCTTTGGGTTCTTTCCTTTAATTTTTCTTTTTTTTCCTGAAAGACGCGTTCAACGGCCAAGTGCACGTTCTCAAAGCAGGTCAGCCACGGCAGCAGCGAGTGGTTCTGGAACACGACGCCGCGATCCGGTCCCGGGCCGTCGAGGTGCTTGTCGGCGAGCAGGATGGTCCCGTCGGTCGGCTTGAGCAGCCCTGCCACCAGGTTCAGCAGCGTGCTTTTGCCGCAGCCGGAGTGGCCGATCAGCGTGACGAACTCGCCTTTCCTGATCGCCAGATCGATCCCGGTGAGCGCGACGAAATCGCCTTTCTTCGTCTCGAATGTCTTGCCCACCGCCTCGACGCTCAGATACCTGTTGATGTCCACCGGCGGTCTCCTAGTCGTAGGAGAAGCGCTTGGCGAGCAGCACCAGCGCCTGCTCGAGCAGCAGGCCGACGATGCCGATGGTGAAGATCGCGATGATGATGTGCTCGACCTTCAGGTTGTTCCATTCGTCCCACACCCAGAAGCCGATGCCGACGCCGCCGGTGAGCATCTCGGCGGCGACGATCACCAGCCACGCCACGCCGATCGACAGGCGCACGCCGGTGATCATGTACGGCAGCACCGCGGGGAACAGGATCTTGGTGAACACCTTCCACTCGGAGAGGTTCAGCACCCGCGCCACGTTCAGGTAGTCCTGCGGGATCTGGCGCACGCCGACCGCCGTGTTGACGATCATTGGCCAGAGGCTGCAGACGAAGATCACGTAGATCGCCGCCGGATTGGCCGCCTTGAAGACGAGCAGCCCGATCGGCAGCCAGGCGAGCGGCGACACGGGCTTGAGCAGCGCGATGATCGGCGCCGCCATGCCCGAGAGAAACCGCGAGCGCCCGATCATGAAGCCGAGCGGAATGCCTACGAGCGCGGCGAGGCCGAAGCCGATGCCGACGCGCTTCAGCGACAACAGCACGTTCCAGCCGATGCCCTGGTCGTTCGGCCCCTTGCTGTAGAACGGGTCGGCGAAAATCTTCGCCGCCGCCGCCCCGACGGTGAGGGGATCGGGGATGCGGCCGCCCAGCTTCGCGATCAGCCCCCACAGGGCGATGAAGACGGTGAGCCCGACGATCGGCGCCAGCGCCGCGAGCAGCCACTCGGACACCCGTGCGCGCCGGTAGCCGGTCGAGGCCTCGATGCGCGCCTTGGCGGCGTCGGCCTTCGCCCCGAGAACCGCCGCGGCGGGATGCGGAGGGCTGGTCTTTATCTTCTTTTCAGGGAGAGCTTCTTTTCTCAGGGCAACCGCCGCCATTCATGCCACCTTTATCCTGAAAGTGCCGGCGTACTTCTTCGCATCCTTGCCGTCCCACACCACGCCGTCCATCAGCTTGGCGGTGCGGAAGGAATCCTTGGGCAGCGGCGTCTTGGTCGCCTCGGCAGCCTGCTTGTAGATATCGATCCGGTTCACCTTCTTTGCGACCGCGAGGTAGTCCGGATCTTCCTTGAGCAGGCCCCAGCGCCGGTGCTGGCTCATGAACCACATGCCGTCCGAGAGGAACGGGAACGTCACATAGCCGTCGTTGTAGAACTTCATGTGGTCCTTGTCGTCCCACACCTTGCCGATGCCGTTGTCGTAGCGCCCGAGCATGCGCGCAACGATGACGTCCTTGTCGCAGTTGACATAAGACTTGTCTGAGACGACTTCGGCGGTCTTCTGGCGGTTCGAGAGCGAGCTGTCGATCCAGCGCCCGGCGTCGATGATCGCCGCGGTCATGGCGCGCGCCGTGTTCGGGTACTTCTGGGTGAACTCTGCCGTGCAGCCGAGCGTCTTCTCCGGGTGGTCCTTCCAGAGATCCTGCGTCGTATTCGCGGTAAAGCCGATCTTGTCCATGATCGCGCGGTAGTTCCAGGGTTCGCCGACGCAGAAGCCGTCCATGTTGCCGACCCGCATGTTCGCGACCATCTGCGGCGGCGGCACGACGATCGCCTTCACGTCGTTGAACGGGTGAATGCCGTGCGCGGCAAGCCAGTAGTAGATCCACATGGCGTGCGTGCCGGTGGGGAAGGTCTGGGCAAACGTGTACTCGCCTTTTTCCCTGTCGATCAGATTTTTCAAGGAAGAACCGTCGGTAACGCCCTTGTCGAAGAGTTTGCGCGACAGCGTGAACGCCTGGCCGTTGTGGTTCAGGCTCATCAGGACGTTCATGTCCTTCTTCGGCCCGCCTACCCCCATCTGCACGCCGTAGATGAGGCCGTAGAGGACGTGCGCGGCGTCGAGCTCGCCGTTCACCAGCTTGTCGCGCACCGCCGCCCAGGAAGCTTCCTTGGAAGGGACGATCTTGATGCCGTATTTCTTGTCGAACTCCATCACCGAAGCCATCACGACCGATGAGCAGTCGGTGAGGGGGATGAAACCGATCCTCACTTCCTTTTTCTCGGGCGCGTCCGAGCCCGCGGCCCAAGCGCCGATGCGAACGGTTTCAGGCACCATGCCCATCAGTCCGGCAGCGCCGGCTTTCTTCAGAAAATCCCTTCTGTCCAAGCTCATCCACGATCTCCCCGAGCAAATAAAAAAGGCGTCGGCCCTTGCATCCTTTCGGATCGGCCGAACGCCTTTGTTCGTTTTCGGGCGCGTCGTTGCGCCCGGTCCATCCAGTACATCGCAAGCTCTATGCCATTATTGTTTCCTAAGTAAATCAGCCATCTAGGGAATCATCTCAACCCTATCGTGCACTGTTGCGGTGCACAATCAACCGTTACGCACCGAGAAGATCCGCGGCGTCGATGAGTTGCCGGGCCACCTCGCTCAGCTTCAGCTTGCGATCCATCGCGTACTTGCGCAGCAGGCTGTAGGCCGCCTCCTCGTCGAGCCCGCGGCTCTTCATGAGGAGCCCCTTGGCACGCTCCACGAGCTTGCGCTCGGAGAGTTTCAGGTTGGCCTCGGCGAGCTGCTCGCGCAGGCTCTGAAAGTCCTCGAAGCGCGCGACCGCGACGTCCACGATCGCTTTGATCCTGTCTTTATCAAGACCGTCCACTACATACGCGGAAACGCCGGCGCGCACCGCATCGCGGATGGTTTCCGGGGCGCTGTCGGTCGCGAACATCACGACCGGCCGCGGCGTGTGCTGGCTCATCACCACCAGGTGCTCGAGCACGTCGCGGCTCGGCGACTCGGTATCGATGACGATCACGTCCGGCTTGAGCTCGTCGATCGTCTTGAGCAAGGCGATCGGCGAGGATAGCGTTGCCGTGACCTCGTAGCCGGCCAGGCGCAAGCCTTCGCGCAGCACCTCTCCCCGCTCCGGCGACTCGTCGACGACCAGGACTCGCACGCTAGGCGGAAACGTAAGACGCTGCGGCTTCCTGCATCGTCTTCGCCAGCAGGTCGTACGCCGCGGTCCAGGCCGACCTCGCCTCCGGCGTGAAGGCCTCGCCCAGGCAGCTTTCGAGCATCCACAGCAGCGCGACCGCGACGATGTCGTAGTGCCTCGGCTGCACCCCGTAGGCGGCGTGCCGGCGCCCGAGCTGCTGTACCGCTGTGACGATCTTCTCCGGCCGGGCGAGCGAGTGCACCGCGACGCTGATCATCGCGGTGAGATTGCGGCCCTGCTCCCGCATGTCGTTCTTGAACAGCGCTCTGACTTCCGGATCCAGGCTGAAGAGCTTGCCGTAGAAGAGCTCGGCCGCCGTGTCCCCGACCGGCTGCACCTTGCGCCAGGTCTTCTGCACGAGGTCGACCTGCTCCGGGCTCATGGGTAACACCTTTCCCGGATCGGATTCGCAATTCGCGTGCCATGCGATTTTCCTGGAGAAAATTGATTTCAAAGAAAAAATCGCACCGCACCGGGGCGGAACGATGTAGGCGTGCATCACTTTGTGGCACATTCGGGGCCATGCGAGAACCTCAGCCGAAGTCCATCCAGCTCAAGGATTACGCGCCGCCGCCGTTCCTCATCGACTCCATCGATCTCGACGTCGATATCCGCGACGACCACGCGCTCGTCAAAGCCGTCCTCGCGGCGCGCCGCAATCCGCTCGGCGACAAAACCGTCAGCTCGCTTGCGCTCGACGGCGACGAGCTGGAGCTCGTTTCCGTTTCTCTCGAGCGATCTCCCCTCGAGAAGAATCAGTACCTGCTGACCCCGGAAAAACTGACCATCGCCGGCGTCCCCGATGCGTTCTCGCTTGAAACCGTGACGCGGATCGTGCCGCAGAAGAACACCAAGCTCGAAGGTCTGTACGCGACGCAGCACGGCTTCGTGACGCAGTGCGAGGCGGAGGGCTTCCGGCGCATCACCTGGTTCATCGACCGTCCGGACGTAATGGCGCGCTACACGGCGACGATTCACGCCGAGAAGTCGAGGTACCCGGTTTTGCTTTCCAACGGAAATCTCCGGGAAAAAGGAGACGAATCCGACGGCCGGCATTGGGCGCGCTTCGACGATCCGTTTCCGAAGCCGTCCTATCTCTTCGCGATGGTCGCGGCAAACCTCGACCTGCTGGAAGATGAATTCATCTCGAAGAGCAAAAAGAGGAAGCAGCTGTTCCTGTATGTCGAGCCTGGAAAGCTCGACCAGGCGGGCTGGGCGATGGACTGCCTGAAGCGTGCGATGCAATGGGACGAGCGCCGTTTCGGCCTCGAGCTCGATCTCGACCGGTACAACATCGTCGCGGTCGGCGACTTCAACTCCGGGGCGATGGAGAACAAGGGCCTGAACATCTTCAACACGAGGTACATCCTCGCCCGCGCCGACACCGCCACCGACGTCGACTATCTCAACATCGACCGGGTCGTGGCCCACGAGTACTTCCACAACTGGACCGGCGAGGACGCCGGGCCGATGAAGCACCCCGTGCGCCCGCAGTCCTATATGGAGATCCGCAACTTCTACACCCCGACGGTGTACGAAAAGGGCGCGGAAGTCGTGCGCATGCAGCACACTCTGCTCGGCGAGGAGAAATTCCAGGCCGGCATGCGCCTCTACTTCAGGCGCCACGACGGCCAGGCCGTGACCTGCGACGACTTCGTGCAGGCGATGCAGGACGCCTCCGGCATCGACCTCTCGCAATTCAGGCGCTGGTACGACATCGCCGGCACGCCGGTTCTGGACTGCACCGGCTCTTACGAGAACGGCTGCTTCACGTTGAGCGTCAAGCAGTCCATGAACCCGCCCTTCCACATCCCTCTTGCCGTCAAAGTGGGGGGCGAGGAGAAGGTCCTGTCCGTGAAGCGTCCGGAGGAGAAATTCCTGTTTGAAAATCTGAAAAGCAGACCCGTTCCCTCTTTGCTCCGCAGCTTTTCCGCGCCCGTCGTCCTCAACTATCCCTACAGCGAGGACGACCTGCTGCACCTGATGGCTCACGATGACGATCCGTTCAACCGCTGGGAGGCCGGGCAGAGACTCGCGGCCTCCGCGATTCTCGAGATGGGCGGTGTTCCCTCGGAAAAGCTGATCCAGGCCGCGAGAAGCATCCTCTCGGACGAGGATCCGGCATTCGCCGCCGAGGCGCTGACGCTGCCTCCCGAAAGCTCGCTCGCCGAGCGGATGGAGGTGGTCGACCCCGACCGGCTGCATGAGTCGCGCAACCGCCTGCGAAGGGAGCTGGCTTCTTCCCTGAAAAATGCTTTTCTGGAAGTGAAGGCGAAACTGGAGGCAAAAGCGGCTTATTCGCCCGACGCCGCGTCCATGGGCAGGAGAGCGCTGAAGAATCTCTGCCTGAGTTATCTCTCGGAGATCGGCATGTCGCAGCTTTGCTACGAGCAGTTCCGCGCCGCCGACAACATGACCGAGGCGATGGCCGCGCTCGGCTGCCTCGCGAACAGCGAATGCCCCGAGCGGCGGCCGGCGCTCGATGCGTTCTACCAGAAATGGCGGCACGACCCGCTGGTGGTCGACAAATGGCTGGCGGTGCAGGCGAGCTCGCGCCTGCCGGGTACCCTCGCCCGGGTGCACGAGCTGCTGCGGCATCCCGCGTTCGATCCGAAGGTGCCCAACAAGGTCTACGCGCTGATCCGCAGCTTCGCCGCGAATCACGTCCGTTTCCATGCCGCCGACGGCGCGGGCTACGCCTTCCTCGCCGACCAGATCATCGCCCTCAATGCGCTGAATCCGCAGGTGGCGGCGCGGATGGCGCGCGCCTTCGATCGCTGGAAAAGGTTTGATTCAAATAGAAAGGAAAAATCCAGGAAGCAGCTGGAGCGGATCCGCGACCACGCCGGGCTTTCCAAGGACGTGATGGAAATTGTGGTCAAATCGCTGGCATGACCGCACTGATCGTCGCGACCGCGCTTTTCATCGGAACCCATTTCGTCCCGAGCACGCCGCTGCGCCCCGCGCTGATCCGAGCGATAGGCGAAAAGCCCTATCGCGGTTTTTATTCGCTGGTCGCGCTGGCCACCATCGTCTGGATGTGCGTCGCGTACGTCCGGGCGCCCGTCGAGCCGCTGTTCACACCGCTGCGCCAGTTGCCCATGGTGCTGATGCCGCTCGCGTTCATCCTTCTGGCGTGCGGTTTCCGGCGCAATCCGACCATCGTCGGCGCGGACGTGCTCCTTAAGAGCGCGGAGCCGGCGCGCGGCATGATCCGCGTCACGCGCCATCCGATCATGTGGGCGTTCATGCTCTGGGGGCTCGCACACCTGCTGGCGCGCGGCGATCTGAAGTCGGCGATCTTCTTCGGCGGCTTTTTCGCGCTCGCGGCCCTCGGAACGCTGTTGATGGATTCCCGAAAGCAGTCGAACCCGGACTGGGCGAGGTTCGCGGCCGTTACGTCAAACGTCCCGTTCGTGGCGATTGCGCGGGGCCGCAACCGGATCGTCTGGCGCGAGATCGGCTGGTTGCGGCCAGCGATCGGGCTGGCGGCGTTCGCGCTGTTTGTCTTCGCGCACCCCTGGCTGTTCGGCGCGCGGCCCTACTAGGAGACCGCCTCAGGGAGCGCGCGAAGCCGCGTAGGCCGCGAGCGCGACCATGTCGCCGTCCGTGAGCTGATCGACCACCGCCTTCATCAGCTGGGCCCCGGCTCCGTTGCGCGCGCCGCTCTTGATGTCGTAGAGCTGGCGGAAGACATAGGTCGGCGAGCGTCCCGCGAGCGCCGGCACGTCGCCAAGGCCCCTCAGCTCCTTGCCATGGCAGATCGCGCACTGGATCGTCCTGCCTGCGCCGGTCGTCGCCAGCGCCTCGCCCTTCCTGACGCTCCCGGCGGGCACGTAGGCGACGAAGCCCACGCGCGAGTCGCGCAACTCGGTGCGCCCGAGGTCTTCCGCGGTCTCGATGATGCGCTCGCCCATCGGCTCGGTTCCCCCGCCTTCGATCGGCGCCAGCATCGAGCCGAGGATCACCTCGGTGCGCGGCACCACGGCGGTCTCCACCACCCGGATCCACTGCTTGTACTTCAGGCCGGAGAAGTATTCGGCGGCGGCCTTGACCTCGGCTTCGCTGGCGTGCTTCCCGATCTGCAGCATCAATGCGGGCGGCCGCATCCGCGGCTCCGCGCTCTTGCGCAGGCCGTTCCTGTAGTCCGCCATCTGCTGGGTTATGTACGCCGCGGGCAGCCCGGCGATGCTCGCGTTTTCCGGCTTGCCTTGCCCATTCGGGTAATGGCACATGCCGCACGCAAAGACGTCGGGCTTGCGACCGCGCGCCACGACTTCGGGCATCGCGGGATGCTCGTCGGGAAACCAGTCCTTGGCGCTGAAAAGGTTGCGGATCTCGGCCCACGGGTAAGCGACCTTGCTTCCCGGCAGCTGCTGCGGCTTGCCGTCGTCGGCGGGCGGCTTCATCCCAGGACGCAGCAGTGTGTACGCCCAGGGCGGAGTCTTCTGCGGCTCGGACGAGATCGGCGGCGCGCCGGCTTGGCTTCGCGCCGTCCCCGGCAAGGCAACCGCGAGCAAAGCGGTCGCTGCCGCCGCCCACCCGAAGCTATTCATCGTTCGTCCCTCCCCGCCTGAAGATTACTCCTTCTTCAGTGCCGCGAGCGCGATGCAATGAGTTCATGTTTTCGCAAGCTTCCTTTGCACCCGCTCGTCGAACTTTGCGACGTTCACCACGACGCGCTCGTGCGTGCCGTCGCCGATGAGCTCCTTCTCGTCGCGGACCTCGACGCGGAAGGCGATCGTCCTGCCCTCCACCCTCACCACCCGCGCTGAAGCCGTTATTTTCATCCCCACCGGCGTGGCGGCGATGTGCCTGACGTTGAGAACAGTCCCCAGGCTCTGATGGCCGGCGGGCAGAAAGCGCTCGACCGCCGCGAGCGCCGCCGCCTCGATCACATTGATCATCACCGGCGTCGCGAGGACATGCACTTTGCCGCTGCCGACGCGAGGCGCGGTGTGCTCTTCGCCGACCACGAGCTCCGCCTCGCCCGCCATTCCGCTCCGCAGCTGCCCGGACAGGTCCATGCCGGACATTATGCTGCGCCGCGCGGCTATTCGCTGCGGCTATGTATCATCGCGGGATGCCGCTTCCCCACGTCATCATCCTCGGCTGCGGCTTCGCCGGCCTGTGGGCTGCACAGGCGCTGCGGCGCGCACCGGTCGAGGTCACGGTGATCGACCGCACCAACCACCACGTCTTTACTCCCCTGCTCTACCAGGTGGCGACGGCGGGCCTGTCCGCGCCGGCGATCGCGGCGCCGATCCGCCATATCCTGGCGAAGCAGCGCAACGTCACGGTGCTCCTGGGCGAGGCGACCGGCATCGATGCTCTGAACGGGAAAGTTCATCTTGAAGATGGCGCGGATGTCGCCTACGACCGCCTGATCGTCGCGACCGGCTCCACGCACAGCTATTTCGGCAACGATGACTGGGCGCCGTTCGCGCCAGGACTGAAAACGCTCGACGACGCCTTCGAGATCCGCAGCCGCATCCTGCTCGCCTTCGAGCGCGCCGAGCGCGAAACCGATACCGCGCAGCGCGCGGCCTTGCTGACCTTCGTGGTCATCGGCGCCGGCGCCACCGGCGTCGAGCTCGCCGGCACGCTGGCGGAAATCGCCCGCCACACGCTGCGCGGCGAATTCAGACGGTTCGATCCGCGCACCGCGCGCGTCGTACTGGTCGAAGGCACCGACCGGGTGCTGCCGCCCTATCCCGAGGATCTCTCGGAAAAGGCGCGGCTGCAGCTCGAGCGCCTCGGTGTCACGGTCTGGCTGGGTAAACGCGTAACGGAGGTGGATACGCGCGGCGTGTCGCTCGGCAACGATCGCATTGAGGCGAAGACCGTCATCTGGGCAGCGGGCGTCGCCAGCTCGCCGCTCGGCCGCTCGCTCGGCGCGCCGCTTGACCGCGCCGGGAGGGTGCAGGTCGAGCCCGACCTGTCGGTGCCGGGCCATCCGGAGATCTTCGTCGCCGGCGACCTCGCCGGGGTGCAGAGCAAGCGCCCCGTGCCCGGCATCGCGCCCGCCGCGAAGCAGATGGGGCACCATGCCGCCAAGAACGTCGTTTTGTCTATACAAGGCGAAAAGACGCGGCCTTTCCGTTATCGGGACTACGGGCAGCTCGCCACCATCGGCAGGGCCGCCGCGGTGGCCGAGATGGGGCCCTTCAAGCTTTCGGGCTTCATCGCCTGGGTCGTCTGGCTGGTCGCGCATATCTACTTCCTGATCAATTTCCGCAACCGCATAGTGGTGCTGATCGACTGGGCGTCCTCGTACTGGACGTACAACCGCTACGCACGCATAGTGACCGGAAAATTCATATGGTAAGGATCGGCCTGCTGCGTTCGCTGGCGCTGTCGTGCACGATGGCATGCACGCTTGCCGTCGCGCAGGAAAGACCCGTCGCAGGCACGATCGACTTCGTCGAAGGCGATGCGATAGTCGAGACGAAAGACAAGCAAACCCGCGCCGCGAAGCTCGGCGAGCCCGTGTACGCCGCCGAGACGATCACCACCTTCCTCGCCGCCGAGCTGCATCTCAAGATGGCCGACGGCGGCTACCTATCGCTGCGCGAGAACACCAAGATCACCCTCACCGAGTACGTGGCCAACGGCGGCGACGGCGACCGCAGCCTGATCGATCTCACGAAGGGCGCCTTCCGCTCGGTGACCGGCTGGATCGGCAAATACCGCCGGGACGAGTACAAGGTCCGCACTCCCATGGTGACGATCGGCGTGCGCGGCACCGACCACGAGCCGACCCATTTCGAGCCGGGCGACCCGCGCGGCGAGCCCGGCAGCTACGACAAGGTCAACGAGGGCCGCACGGTCATGCAGTCGAAGCTGGGCACCGTCGAAGTGCCGGCGAACCGCGCCGCGCACTTCCATACGAGCCAGCGCGCGGCGCCAAGGCTGCTGCAGTCGGTGCCGACCTTTTTCAAGCCCGCACGCAACGAGCAAAGGTTCGCCCAGCGGGCAAAAGAGAGCGCACGTACGCTTGATACGCAGCGCACGGCGCGACGCGAGGTAATCCAGAAAAAGGGGCTGGAAAAGAAAGGGCTCGAACGCAAAGCTGCGGAGAAGAAGGCGCTCGAAAAGAAAGGACTCGAGAAGAAACAATTCCAAAAGAAGCAGTTCGAAAAAAAGAACTTCGAAAAACGCGAAGTTCAGAAGAAAAGGTTCGAGAAGAAAGAATTCGAAAAGAAACGGTTCGAAAAGATGCACAAGTAGTTCACGGATCCCTGCCCCATAGCCATGCGGCGCCGCGAACGCCGCTCGAGTCGCCGTGGACGGGTCGCGCCAGGCGGGTCGCGACGTGGTCGGAGAACACGTACCGTGTCCAGAGGCGCGGCACCTCGGTGTACAAGCTCGGAATGTTGGACATGCCGCCGCCCAGCACGATGACATCCGGGTCGAGAATATTGATCACGCCGGCAAGCGAGCGCGCCAGCCGCTCGCGTCGGTGGGAAAGGGCAAAGGGTTATGTCCCCATTCGCCGGCGACCGCATTCAGCCCGGTGAGCACGCGGCCGCTCACCACGATGCCGCCGCCTACACCGGTGCCCAGGATCACACCGAACACCAACTCGGCGCCCTGCCCGGCGCCGTCGACCGCCTCGGAGAGCGCGAAGCAATTGGCGTCGTTCTCCAGCCTGACTTCCCGGCTCAGGGCCTTCTCCAGGTCTTGCTTGAAGGGATGGCCGATCAGATAGGTGGAGTTGGCATTCTTCACCAGGCCGCTGACGCGCGACAGAGCCCCCGGTATCCCGACTCCGACCGACGCTTTTTCTTTCAGGGATTTTTCTAACTCGTTTACCAGACCGACGACCGCTGACACGGTCTGTCGATAGTCGTCGCGCGGCGTGGCGATTCTCTTGCGCAAGACCTCCCGGCCGGAGGGATCGAGGGCGATCGCCTCGATTTTCGTGCCACCTAAGTCAACCCCTATCCGTAGCGTCATCATTCGATAGGACTGCTACCACCGGATATTGGTCTCGGTGTAGACGATGCTCCCGCCAACCATCGTTAGAACCGAATGAATCTCGCCAATCTTGCCGACTGGCACGGTGAGATAGTCGGCGCTCAGGACGGCGAGGTCGGCGAGTTTGCCGGGGGTGAGGGAGCCGCGCTGGTCGTCGGAGTGGACGAACCAGGCGCTGCCGATGGTGTACATCTTCAGGGCTTCCATGCGGTTGGGGGTTTCGTCGGGGCCTCTTAGGGCGACGCCGCCGGCGGATTTGCCGTCGAGGATCCAGCGCAGGGCGACGAAGGGGTTGTAGTTGGCGACGCGGTGGGCGTCGGTGCCGGCGCCGATGGGGATGCCGACTTTCATCGCGGTCTTGAGCGGGGGCATGCGCTTGAGGGCATCGGCGCCCTTTTCTTTCAGGGCGCGCTCGCCTTCGTAGTACATGGCGTCCTGCATGGTCCAGCCGAGGCCGAGGGCTTTCATGCGGCGGAAGGATTCTTCCGTGCCGTCGTTGAGGTGGGCGATGGACCAGCGGAGCTTGGCGAGGGGGATTTTCCTGTCGAGGCGCTCGAGGACGTCCAGCAGGTGGCCCACGGACTGGCCGTTCTGCCAGTGCTGGGTGAGGGTCATGCCCTGCTCCGCCGCCCACTTCGCCGCCTGGTAGAACTGTTCCTTGTCCTCGGGCGTGGGGTTGTCGTTGTTGTACATGCCGAAGGTAACGCGCTCGCCGATGCCGTTGAAGCGGAGCAGGCCGTCGCCGAAGCCCATCGGCAGGAGCTGGGTGAGCTCCTTGAACTCGGCGAGCTCCTGGCCTTTCTTCTGCGAGAAGTAGCTGTAGGCGACGCGCAGGGTGAGCTGGCGCTCGCGCCACACCTGGAACAGCGGCGCGTACTCTGTAGGCGACATGTTGAAGCCGCCGGGATCGGAGAGGCCGGTCAGGCCGACGCGGTTCAGCTCGCGGAAGAATTTCTTCGTGCCTTCGACCTTCTGCGCGAAGGTGGGCTTGGGCAGCCTGTCGAAGAGCGGCACGATGCCGCCGACGATGGCGCCGGTCGGATTGCCGGAGGCGTCGCGCTCGAACTTGCCGCCGCCCGGCAGGTCGGCCTCGCTCTTGAAGCCGAGCGCCTCGTGCGCAAGCGGCGTGAGCATCGCCCAGCCGTACATCCACTGCACGTAGACGGGATTATTGGGCGCTGCAGCGGCAAGCTCGGCTTGTGTCGGTCTGCGGCGCTCCTTGAACTGCTCCTCGGTCCAGCCGCCGGCGACGATCAGCCAGCGGCCGGGCTCGGCGGCCTTCGCCGCGGCACTTACGCGATCGACGGCTTCCTTGACGCTCGTGGCGCCGAACCAGTGCACTTCGGTGCCGTAGGAGAGCGCGGCGCGGATCGCGTGGATGTGCGAGTCGATGAGGCCGGGGATCACGGTGCGGCCGCCCAGGTCGACCACGCGCGTGCCCTCGCCGCCGAGCCTGCGGACCTCGCCGTTCGAGCCCACCGCGAGGATGCGCATGCCCCTGATCGCGATCGCCTGCGCGACGGTGTTCTTGCCGTCGGCGGTGACAACCTTACCCCTGACGAGGATGAGGTCCGCCTGCGCGAAAACGGAGCTGGAAAGAAAGATGGTTATAAAGACCAGAACTCTCATGTCTTCCCCTCCTGGATACCGAACAGCTCGGCGGGATTGTGATGGCGTAGCTGCGCGTTAGGCCGCGAGCCTAAATCAACTCCGAGGCGCAGCAAAACCTGAAGCGCTAGAGCTATTTCGCTTCCGAAAGCTGCTTCAGCGTGAAGACGTAGCTCGTGCTGTCGAGCGGCTTGTGGCAGGCAAGGCATTCGGCCTGGTTGACGCCGGGCCGGTGCTGCTTGTCAGTGGTGAATATCGCGTAGTTCCAGTTGCCGTTGCGCAGCATGTCCGGGAACTCCTTCCCCCATCCCGCACCGGTCGCCATCGCGGTGTAGAGGAGGAGTTTCTCCGGCACGTAGAAGCCGTCGCTCCCCGTCACCGGCTTCTTGTCGGCGTCCAGCTTCGCCGCGTGCACCTCGACGAACAGCACCGCGCCGTCGGGCTGCGGCTTGCCCTGCTTGGCTGCCTGGATGGCGGCCTTGTTCGCGTAGTAGTAGCGCACCTGCCTGGTCGCGGGGAAATTGATGGTGTGGTACTTCGTGAATGTGTCCTTGTAGCCTTCCGGGAACGCGACGTGGGTCATCGCCACGTTCGGCAGGAAAGCCGATTTGGCGCTCTTCTCCGCGCCCGGCAGCGAAGCGAAGTAGGCGGCGACGTTCGCCATGTCGTCCGCGCTGAGCTGCGACGCGATCGCATTCATGATCGGGTTCTTGCGCGCGCCCTCCTTCAGCGCCTTCAGCTGCGCCTCGAGGTAGCCCGCCCGCTGCGCCGCGAGGTTCGGGATGGCGTCGCTTACGCTCACCCCGTTCGCGCCGTGGCAGGCGGCGCACACGGTGGCCACCTTCGTTTTACCGGCCTCGATGTCTGCTGCCAGCGAAATCGGCGCAATGACAAGGGCGATGGACAATCCAAGGGTTCTTTTCACGGGGCGCCTCCTTTTAATGGCCAGCATGCTAACACTCGCCAAGCGTGGGGCATTCCAGGCACGGCGCAAGGCTCAGCGCCGGTTGAGCGTCCAGTCGAAGTCGGCGAACTTGAGCTTCTCGCGGCCGCGGAACCGGTCGGCCTGCTCCACCGCTGCGTCGTCCAGAAAGCCGAGCACGAATTCCAGCACGGCGCTCTCGCCGCCGAAGTCCTTGGCGTACCACTGCAGCAGCCTGGGGGCGATCACCTGCGCGCCCTCGCGCTCGACGCGCGACATGCGCTGGACGTAGCTCGCGGCAGCCTCCTCGAGCTGGACGTCGAGCTTGCCGCCTTCGAACGCCCTCAGGGCGGGCGAGGAGCGCGCCGCCGTGTGCATCGCCAGGTGCATGCGCTCGTCGAAGGCGATAGGCATGTAGGAAAGGCGCGGATCGGTCCTGCTCATGGGGGAGCGCAGATGGCCGCGCTTGGGCAGGTTGCCCCGCAGCAGGCCGTGATAGATATCGTCCAGCGAGAACCAGTGCCCGAAGACCTTCAGCCGCGGGCGCTCGAAAAAAACCTCCTTGTCGCGCTCGCCGGCGGCGAGGTCGAGCTCGGCGGCGTCGCGCAACACCCCGGCGTTGAAGACGTTGATCCAGAACGCCGTCTGCGCGCCGAGGCGCACCCGCTTCGGGTCGAAGGATTCGAGCCCGGAAAGGCAGGCGGCGAGCCGGCCGTGCTCGCGCGAGGCGCTGAGCGCGCCGTAGTCGCAAGCGGTCCCGGCGGCGTCGAAATACGCGCGCCGTATGGCAGCCAGCGCTTCCAGGAGCTCCGATTCCATCGCTTGTCCCGTCATTACAATACCGCAAGCGAGGACCCGTGCAACTTCCTGAGGAACGATTCGGCAGCTACGACTACGTCATCGCCGGCGCCGGCAGCGCCGGCTGCCTGCTCGCCAACCGCCTGTCCCGCGATCCGCAGACCAGCGTCCTGCTGCTCGAAGCCGGCGGCAAGGACGATTATTTCTGGATCGGCATCCCGGTGGGCTACCTCTACACCATCGCCAATCCGCGCACCGACTGGTGCTACAAGACCGAGCCCGACGAGCATCTCGCCGGGCGCTCGATCCATTACGCGCGCGGCCGCGTGCTCGGCGGCTGCTCGTCGATCAACGCCATGATCCACATGCGCGGCCAGAGGGAGGACTGGGACCACTGGGCCTCCCTCGGCAATCGCGGGTGGTCCTGGGATGAAGTTCTCCCGATATTCAAGTCCCTTGAAGATTACGAAGGGGGCGCAACCGACGGTTACGGCGCCGGCGGCGAGGTGCGGGTGGAGAACCCGCGGGTACGCTGGGACATCATCGACGCCTGGCGCGAAGCCGCCGCCGCATGCGGCATCCCCCCGATCAAGGCCTTCAACGGCGGCGACAACTTCGGCTGCGCCTACTTCCAGATGAACCAGAAGCGCGGCCGGCGCTGGAGCGCAACCAACGCTTTCCTGCGGCCGGTCATGCATCGCCCCAATCTCACGGTTTTGACTCATGCTTCCGTCTTGAATCTAGATTTCAACGGGAGAGACTGCGTCGGCCTTCAATTTCTTCACAAAGAAAAGACATATCAAGTAAAAGCAAGGCGAGAAACCATTCTTGCGGCAGGAGCGATCGGCTCGCCGCAGCTGCTGCAGCTTTCTGGCATCGGCTCAAGAGATCTTCTCGAAAAGCATCAGATTCCAGTCGTGCACGAGCTGCCCGGGGTCGGCGAGAACCTGCACGACCACCTGCAGATCCGCATGCAGTTCAAGGTGAAGAACGTCCGCACGCTCAACGGCATCGCCAACAGTTTCTGGGGCAAGGCGGCGATGGCGCTCGAGTACCTGGTGTTCCGCACCGGCCCGCTCACCATGCCGCCGTCGCAGGCCGGCGCGTTCGCCAGGAGCGACCCGTCGCAGCCGACGCCGAACATCGAATGGCACGTGCAGCCGCTGTCGCTCGACAAGTTCGGCGATCCGCTGCACGGCTTCCCGGCAATCACGCCGAGCGTGTGCAATCTGCGTCCGGTTTCCCGCGGATGGGTGCGGATCAAGTCACCGGAAGCCTCCGCCTACCCCGAGATACGGTTGAATTATCTGAAAGAAGAGCAGGATCGCAGAGTCGCAGTGGATGGCATGCGGTTTACGCGGCGCATCATGGCCGCGAAAGCGCTGGCTAAGTACGAGCCGCAGGAGTTTCGACCGGGTCCGGGTGTTGAAAACGACGAAGACCTGCAAAGAGCGGCCGCTCAGCTCGGTACCACCATCTTCCACCCGGTCGGCACCTGCAAGATGGGCAACGACCCGATGGCGGTTGTCGACGACGAGCTGCGCGTGAGGGGAATCCGGCGCCTGCGCGTGGTCGACGCGTCCATAATGCCCAGAATCACATCAGGAAATACCAATGCGCCGACATACGTCATTGCGGAAAAGGGCGCCAGGGCCATCTTGAAACCTCGAGATAAAGCACCCATCTACGGCGGCAAAGGAGAATAAATCCATGAAGCGGATATTCCTGCTCATCGCCACCAACTTCGCGGTCCTGATCCTGCTGTCGATCGTCGCCAGCGTCCTCGGCCTGGACCGCTGGCTGACGGCCGAGGGCATCGACTACGGCTCGCTGCTCGCGTTCTCGGCCGTCTTCGGCTTCGGCGGCGCGTTCGTTTCGCTGCTGATGTCCAAGACCATCGCCAAGTGGTCGGTCGGCGCGCAAGTCATCGACGGCTCGGAAGGCACCACGCAATACTGGCTGGTGCAGACCGTGCACAAGCTCGCCGACAAGGCCGGCATCGGCAAGCCGGAGGTCGCCGTCTATGAAGGGCCGGCCAACGCCTTCGCCACCGGCGCGTTCAGGGATTCGGCCCTGGTCGCCGTTTCCAGCGGGCTGCTCGAGGCCATGAGCCGCGAGGAGGTCGAGGCGGTGCTGGGCCATGAGATCACGCACGTTTCAAGCGGCGACATGGTGACGCTTACCCTCATCCAGGGCGTGCTGAACACCTTCGTGTTTTTCCTTTCGCGCGTCGTCGGCTTCATCGTCGATAAGGCGGTGTTCCGCACCGAGCGCGGCGTCGGGCCGGGCTTCTACATCACCATGATAGTGAGCCAGATCGTGTTCGGGATCTTCGCCTCGATGATCGTCGCCTGGTTCTCGCGCCGCCGCGAGTTCCGCGCCGATGCCGGCTCGGCCGGCCTGCTCGGCACGCCGCAGCCGATGATCGCGGCGCTTGCACGGCTCGGCAGCCTCGAGACCGGCGGCCTGCCGGATGCGGTGAAGGCATTCGGCATCGACAGCAGGTCGGGCGTGCTCCAGCTCTTCGCGACGCACCCCCCGATCGAGGAGCGCATCGCGGCCCTGCAGGCAAAAAACTAAGAGACGATCGGCTTTAGCGCGGACCCGATCCGCTGCATCTGGGCTTCGGTGATCATGCCGCCCAGGATCTTCTGGAAGCGCTCGTCCTGCACCCCTGAACCGATGTACTGCCAACGGTAGGCCTTCAGCATCGTGTCGCGCAGCTGCTGTACCTGCTTCTTGTCGAACGTCCGGCCGCAGACCCGCAGAAAGTAGTCGACGTCGGCAGCGGCCTGCATCTGCAGGATGCCGTCGACCGCGGCGACCAGATCGATGAGGTCCGTGACCGACTGGTCGCGCTGCGCCGGCGTCAGCTTGGCGTTCTCCCGCTGCCATTCCAGCTCGTCCATGATCGCGTGCTGCGATTCCTCCTTCCAGTGGAACAGGAACACGTCCTTCCACAGCTCGGAGAGCTCCGCATCCGGGTCGATGCTTTGCCGGTAGTGTGCCTGCGTGAAGAGCTCGATATGGCAGGTGAGCCCGAGCACCGCCCAGGTCGACTTGCTCAGGACCGCGTTCGCTACATCGTTCGGCTGCGGCATGAAGCTGTAGCCGGCGGGCATGCCCTCGGCGACCATCTTCTCGACGCGGCGGAACAGCTCCTGGTGCTTCAGCTCCTCCTCGGTGAAGCGCACCAGTGCCTCGAGCGCGGTCTGGTCGCCGAGCCAGTAGTCGCGGCTGATCTCCAGCACCTTGGCGCCGATATAGCGCTCGACCAGGCCGAAGATGTTGGCGTAGGTGCGGCCCTGGATCTGGCTCACCAGGCGCTTCTCCTCTTTCCCGAGAAAATCGAGCTGAGCGGCCTTGGAAAGCCCGTCGGGCAGGAATTTCTTGGCGAAGTCGAAATCGCGGCCGCGGATCACGTCGCGGTCGATGTCCCAGCGGATTCGCTTCGATGCCTCGATACAGCGCGCGTAGCGCTTGGTGTCGGTGAGGGCGGTCATTTCGCTCATGGCTTGCTCCTTGTCGTTTCGGCCGGCCGGCGAAGGCCGGCTTTCCGTGAGCACATAGTCGGCTGAAAGGCGGCGACGGCGCATGAGTCCGGCGCCCCGGGACAAACGGGAAAGTCGCACGGGAAACCGGGGCAGGTGTCCCGGCAGCGCCCTACGGCTTGCCTAGGCCGCTGTCCCGGGCAAGAACGATGGCCTTGGAGCGATTCTCGACGCCGAGCTTGTCGAAGATATGCGTGATGTTGTTGCGCACGGTTTTTTCGGACAGGTCGAGCCGGGCGGCGATTTGGGCGTTATCGAGGCCTTGCGCGATCAGCTCGAGGACTTCGCGCTCGCGCACCGTCAGCCCCGGAAAACTGCCGCGCCCAGGAATGCCGGCGCCAGGCGGGTAAAACGCGGTGACCGCCTCGAGGAAATCCTGCCATGCGGGCTCGTTCTGCATCATCAGATGATTGCGGGTCTCGAGCGTGATGAAGCGCGAGCCGGGAATAAGCCCGGCGATAATCCTTCCCTCCTCGTACGGAATGCGTATCTCGCCGCGCCCGTGCAGAACGAGGGTCGGGCACCTGATCTCGCGCGCGTCGGCCTGCACGTCCATCATGCTATTGGACTTGAATATCATTGCCGCCGTCTTGGCCGATGCCGTCAGCGGCATCAAGTCGTTGAAGGCATGGATGGCATCGAGGCCGGCATCGGGCATGAACTGGGTGGTGAAAACCTGCCGGAACGAGGGATCGTCGCTGCCCCAGCCGAACTCGATGAGCTTGACCATCGTTTCCATCTGGTCCATTCGCTCGGGGGGCAGCCCCCGCTTCGCCCAGCCGCGTGCGAATCCGCCGCAGATGGCGAGATGGCTGACGCGCTCGGGGTGGCGCGCTGTATAAGCGATGGCGTACGCAGCCCCTTGTGACAGCCCGAGCAGCGCGAAGCGCTCGAATCCGGCTGCGTCCACTACGCACTCGAGGTCCCGCACTTGAGCCTCGAGAGAGATTTCAGGCACCTCGCGATCCGAGAGCCCCGTGCCACGCGGGTCGAAGCGCAGGAATGAATAGCGTTTCGAGAGGTCCTCGACCCACGGCCGGACTGCCGGGTTGGACCAGTCGTGCTCGAGATGCGTGAACCAATGGGGGGCCCGCACCAGAGGCGGGCCGTTCCCCGACCTGGCGTATGCCAGCCTGACGCCGTCGCTCGATGTGCAGAACTGCACCTGCGGGCGCATGCATGGGATTCTACAATCCACGGCTTCCAATGAACGCACTGCTCGCCTGGTACTTC
>WNFI01328064.1_pt2 | contig 28057 bp, 24 predicted proteins | sample 5400471 | NCBI WGS metagenome assembly WNFI01 (sample SAMN13153348, study PRJNA577476) | soil metagenome | isolation source: 100 cm saprolite on Douglas fir-dominated hillslope | place: USA:California | collected 2013-09-17
GCGCCCGCGCATGGTGTCCACGAGGACGTCGGCGGGCTCGAGCAGAGACCAGGCCCGCGCATGGCGCTGCTTCCACCTTTCCAGCCCCTGCAGGGCTTCGTCCTTGGTGGCCGCCCTGGCCACCTCGATCAGCGGCATGGACGAGCGGCGGCGGCCGGTGGGCCCGCTGGACGTGCCCGGGGCGGGCGGGGGAGGGCCGGCGGGCGGATCGGCCGACGCCTCCGGCGCCGCTGGCGCGCGCCGCTTGGACGGCTGCACTCGCGGCGGCTCGCCTGCCTGCTTGTCGAAATGCGGCGGCCAGGGCGCGTCGGGCAGGCCCGCCGCCGCGTCCCGGGCGGCCAGCTCGAGCAGCGGCTCCAGCGAGCCGACGGCGGAGTCGATGCCGTCCGCGAGATCGCCCAGACGCGCATACCGCTCGGGGATCGTGTCGATGGTGAACTCCTCCGGCCGGCACTCCGGAACCTCGTCCCAGGTCAGCGGCGTCGACACGCGCGCGTCGGGCGTAGGCCTGACCGAGTAGGCGGACGCGACCGTGCGGTCCTTGGCGTTCTGGTTGTAGTCGACGAAGACGCCGTGGCGCTCCTCCTTCCACCACCGGGAGGTCGCGTCCCGCGGCGCCCGCCGCTCGATCTCCCGCGCCAGCGCGACCGCGGCGCTGCGGACCTCGGTAAAGGTCCAGCGGGACTCGATCCGCGCGTAGACGTGCATCCCGCGCGAGCCCGATGTCTTCGGCCACCCGGTCAGCCCGAAGTCCGCGAGCACCTCCCTGGCGACCAGCGCCACCCGGATGATCTGCGCCCACGCCACCCCGGGCACCGGGTCGAGGTCGACCCGAAGCTCGTCGGGATGATCAAGGTCATCGGCGCGCACCGGGTGCGGGTTGAGGTCGATGCAGCCGAGATTGGCGACCCAGGCGAGCCCCGCTGCGTCCCGCAGCACCACCTCCTCGGCGGTCCGCCCGGACGGGAAGCTCAGCACTACGGTCTCGATCCAGTCCGGCCGCGACGACGGCGCGCGCTTCTGGAAGAACGGCTCGCCTTCCGCGCCGTTGACGAAGCGCTTCAGGACCATGGGCCGTCCGGCGACCCCGCGCAGCGCGCCGTCGGCCACGCTCAGGTAGTACCGGACGAGGTCCAGCTTCGTGTGCCCGGTCCGCGGGAAGTAGATCTTGTCCGGGTGGCTGACCGCCACGGCGCGCCCGGCGATCTCGATGATCTCCTTGCGTTCCGGCATGTCAGAAACGATAACCGGCTGCGGTGGCGCGCCGCCGGTCCGGCAGGCCTCGCGCGGCATCCCGCGGGTCGGCTGCGAGCAGCCGCACCGCCACTGCGCACACGGCGGCGAGCGGCAGGGTGACGGCGATCCGCCGCAGGGCCGGGAACAGCCTGTGTCGGGTTCGCATGGTCGTCACCGGATGAGCTCCTCCGGTCACCAGTATCGGCCCGGTCAGGGCGGGACGGCGGGCAGGCCCAGCCGTGCAGAGCCGGGCGGGTACTCAACCTCGGACCCGGCGTCCCGAGCGGCGCTCCTGGCGGGATCGACGCGCGCGTTGCGGCCGACCGCCGTGGCCGCGATCACGGCGGCGGCCGCCGCGCCAGTCAGCAGGCTCACCCGCTCGTCCAGCAGCAGCGCGGACCAAAGCAGCGTCAGGGCGGGCTGCGCGAGCTGCAGTCGGCCGACCCGGGCGACGCCGCCGCGCGCCATCCCCGAATACCAGGCGAAGAAGCCCAGGCACATGGAGATCAGGCTGACGTAGGCCAGCCCGGCGACGGCCCCGGCCGTCACGTGCCGCGGCGGGTCGGCGACCGCGGCCGCCAGCGTGACCGGCACGGTCACCGGCAGGGCCAGGATCACCGTCCAGCAGATCACCCGCCAGCCGCCGTATTCCCTCGCCAACGCGCCGCCCTCGGCGTAACCGAGCCCAGCCACCGCGATCGCGGCCAGCAGCAGGACGTCCGCCCCCCGCAGCCGGCCCGCGCCCTGGACCACCGCGAAGCCCACGACCACGGCGAGCCCGAGCACCAGCGCCGCCCAGTACGCCCGGCGCGGCCGTTCCCCGGCGCGCAGCACCGCCATCCCGGCCGTCGCCGCGGGGATCAGCCCGGTCAGCACCGCGCCGTGCACGCTGCTGACATCGCGCAGCGCGATCGCGGACAGCAGGCCGAAGCCGACGCCGACGCAGGCGGCCACGATGAGCATCCGGCGCAGCGCCGGGCGGGGCACGATCAGCGGCTGGCGCCGTGCCGTGAGGACGACGATCGCCAGCGCGGCGGCGGGGACGGCCCGGCCCACGCCCACCACCAGCGGGCTGAACGATGCCTCCGCGGCGCGCGTCGCCGGGAACGTGACGCTGAAGCACAGCACCCCGACCGCCCCGAGCAGCATGGGTGACGCTTTCCGGCGCAGCAGAGAAGTGCTTCTATTGGATCTCATGAACAACGATAGCAGCGTGCCCTCCGCTACTGCCGCGATCGAGGCCCTGGTCACCTCGCTGCCTCCGGACAGCAGGCTGCCGTCGTACCGGGAGCTGCAGATCCGCTACCGGCTCAGCCCGGCGACGGTGCAGCGGATGCTCGCGGACCTGGGCCGGCGCGGGCTCGTGGTGACCCGGCCGGGCAGCGGGACCTTCACCGCCGGGGCGCGGCCCAGCCCCGCGCCGGTCCCCGACGTTTCCTGGCAGACCCTCGCGCTCGGCTCCAGGTCCGGGCTCGGCCCGGACCTGGAGCGCCTGGTCGAGCCGCCGCCGCCGGACGCACTCCCGCTGGCCAGCGGGTTCCTGGACGAGTCCCTGCAGCCGTTGGGGCTGCTCGCCGCGGCCGCGTCCCGGGCCGCGCGCAGGCCGCAGGGCTGGAGCCGTCTGCCCTCGCAGGGCCTGCCTGAGCTGCGCAGCTTCCTCGCCGGTGAGACTGGCGCCGCGATGACTGCGCAGAACGTCCTGATCACCCCCGGCGGTCAGGCCGCCTTGTCGGCGGTGTTCCGGCACCTCTGCGCGCCAGGTGACCCGGTGATCGTCGAGTCGCCGACGTACCTGGGGGCGCTGGCGGCGGCCCGCGCGGCAGGCCTGGCCCTGGTCCCGGTGCCCGGCGACGCCGACGGGGTGCTGCCGGACGCCCTGGCCGACGCGCTCGCCCGCACCGGAGCCAGGCTCGCCTACCTCCAGCCGAGGTTCTCCAACCCGACGTCGTCAGTGCTCGCGCCAGAGCGGCGCGGCGCGGTGCTGGACGCGGTCGCGCGGCGCGGTGCGTTCTTGGTCGAGGACGACTGGGTCCGCGACCTTGATCTCGGGCCGCCTTCCCCGCAACCGCTCGCCGCGATGGATGACGACGGGCATGTGATCTACCTCCGGTCGCTGTCCAAGCCGGTCGCCGCGGGCCTAAGGGTGGCGGGACTGGCCGCCCGCGGGCCGGTGCTCGCCAGGCTGCGCCGCGGCCGGATCAGCGACGATCTGTTCGTCGCGCCGGTACTGCAGCAGGCGGCGCTCGACGTGCTGACCTCCGCGGGCTGGGGCCGGCACCTGGCCGGCGTCCGGCGGGTGCTGCGGGAGCGGCGTGACGCGCTGGTCGCGGCCGTGCGCGAACTGCTGCCGGGCTGCGATCTGGCAGCCGTTCCGCGCGGCGGCCTGCACCTGTGGCTGCGGCTGCCCGATCGCTGCCCGGACGTGGATGTGGCCGAGGGCTGCGCTGCGCGGCATCTGGCGGTGAGCCCGGGCCGTGCCTTCTTCGCCGGCGAGCCGCCCGCGCCCTATCTGCGGCTCAGCTATGCGGCCACGCAGCGGCCTGGGCTGATCCGCGGCGCGCAGATCCTCGCCGAGGTGATCGGGGCCGGGTAGCCGCTGCCGCTCCCGCTGGAACGCTTGGCGGGCCGGGCCCACGGCAGTGTCGCACGCCAGCACCCGAAGCTGGCGGGCCAGACCGACGGCCCGCAGCAGTCCCTCCACCTCGGCGAGCTCCGCGGCTAGTGCGCTGACCATGAACGTTGCCGGGCCGGTCACGCTGCGATGGCTCTTGGCTAGCCCGTTCAGGCCGCCGACGCTGGCGTTGCAACGCCGTCGGTGAACAGGGCTCGGTTCCCGGGTGTGACCGGCATAGCGTGGCGAGGTGACCTATTCGGGTGCTCAGTTCTGGGATCAGTTCTTCCGGCAGCGGCGGGAGTCCGGCAATGATCTCGACTGGGAAGGCTTGTGGACCGGGCCGTTCCTGCTCCCGCTCCGGGAGGCGGGCGTACGCACCATCCTTGAGCTGGGGTGCGGAACCGGCAACGACGCGGCGCGGCTGGCTGATGCGGGCTATTCGGTCACGGCGATCGATCTCTCTGGCGAGGCCATTGAACAGGCGCGAGCCAGGTTCGGCTCGATGGTCAGGTTTGCGGTGGCCGACATGACCCAGCGGCTTCCCTTCCCCGGCGGCGGCTTCGATGCGGTCATGTCCAACGTCGCCATGCACATGTTCCCTGACGGGGTTACCCGTGCGGTCTTCGTGGAGGTTGGGCGGATTGTCCGCCCGGCTGGGCTGTTCTTGTTCCACGTCAACGCGCTGGAGGACCGGCCGCTGCGTGCTCGCTGGCAGCCCGCGCGCGAGCTCGAGCCGGATTATGTGGCCGAGGAGTCGGGTCAGACGGTGCACTTCTTCTCCGAGGCCTACCTGCGCGAACTCCTCCGGGGATGGCGGGAGCTGCATCTCGACTCGGTCCAGATCCCGGACCGCAAGACGGGTGAGCCGTTCAAGCACGTCTGGCGCGGCATTGCCCGCCGCTGAACCTGTGCGGGCGAGGCCGCCCGCGGTCAGCACACTGACGACCGGCCGCTACCGGTACGCAGCACAGCGTCCCGCCTAAATCTGCGCCTGGCTGTCCATCGCGGGCGTGTTTGTTCGTCGTGGTGGTGACCAGGCTCATCCGGGTGCCGCCGAGAGGCGCGGTTCCGGCGATCGAGGAGGACACCATGAATCCGGTTATCACCCAGGCCCTCGCCGCCGAGAAGATCAGGGGCCAGCACGCGCATGCGGTGTGACCGGCGACATCAGCGCCATTTTGCGGACGGCGTTCAGGCCTATCCGAAACCTGCTGGTCTGCGCGGGCGAGTTCGCCGCCCCAGGGCAGGCCGGTCAGCTGCGCAGGTCGTCGATGATGGCGGTGACGTCGCGCAGGGTAGCGCGCAGGACCGGGATCCGGGAGGCGGCCACGAGTCGTCCGATCACCGGCACGGTCGCGTCGATCAACCGGTAGGTCCGGGCGCAGCCGGGCGACGTGTCGTGCACCCAGTACAGGATGATGCCCATCGACGCCAGCCAGAGCAGCTCGGGCAGCCGGCCGCGCAGGTCACCCGCCACCCGTGCGTTCGAGCCGTCGACGACGTCGCGGTACAGGGCGATGGACGCCTCGCGCGCCGGGCTCGACTGCTTGCTGAACGGGCTCAGCGGGCTGGTCGGCTCGGCTGCCTGTTTGTAGAACGTGGCGGCGAACGATTGATACGGAGCCATAACGTCGATTAGCGCGCACAGCGTGCCGTGCAGCCGCGCAGTGAAGTCGCTCTCGGTATCCAGCACCGCGTGGCAGGCGGCGAGGTGCTCGGCATGGTTGCGCAGGTAGAACTCCTGGATCAGCTCCTCCTTGGAGCCGAAGTAGTAATAGGCGTTGCCGGTGGACACGCCCGCCTGCTCCGCGATCGCCCGCATCGTGGTCGCCTCGTAGCCGCGGGAACGGAACAGCGCCAGGGCCGCCTCCGTGATGGCGGCCCTGGTCTGCTCGGCTCGCGGCGTCAGGGCGGGGTCGGTCACAGCCGTTACTCTAGGCCGTGACCCTGGTGCGCCAGCAGATCCTGCTCCTGGGCGCGGCCGCGGAACCTGGCGAACACCGCGAGGTTCGCGAAATGCAGCGCACCGAGCACCAGAAGGACCTCGCCGATCTTGACCGAGAGCAGCTGCAGTCCCTGCCGGGCGCTCTCGATATTCCCAGACGTCCGCATGGTCAGCGTCACGAAACCGAGGTTGAGCAGGTAGAAGCCGACCACGAGCAGCCGGTTGACCGCGTCGGCCAGGCCGTCGTTCCCGTCGAACACGTCGAGCAGGAAGGTCCGGCCGCTGCGCGCCAGGGCCCAGCCCACGCCGACCGTGAGCCCGATGCTGATTAGCAGGTAGATGACGTAGGTGAGGACGACGCTCATGACCCCTCCCGGGGGGCTTCGGAGTCTTCTTGAACACGTTCAAGTCTGCGCCGCGCATGACGCTGGGGTCCATGCGTCAGGGTGTGATTTTGAACACGTTCAACAAGCTGCATCGGCCACCGCCTCCCCGCTCTTCCGGAGCTTGGCCGCCGTAGGCATGCCATCCGGGCCCAGGGCTAAGCCGTCGCCGCGGCCATCGAGCATGCCGAGATAGCTGTCGTAGGAGTGGTTCTCCATCATCACCACGACGATGTGGCTGATTTCCGGCAGCAGGTCGGCGCCGGCCGGCTGACCCGGGCGAGAGCGCCGCGGCCGGCGCCGCCTAAGGCAGGCGGGCAGGCAGGCCGAAGGCGGCGAACAGCTGGGTGTCGACGAAGTTGTGATGCCCGACGATCCGGTCGCCGGAGATCTCGATGACCTGGATTGCCCACGGCTCGTGCCCGCCGCGGGGATCCCGGTGGTAGGAGCCGAACGCCGCGCAGCCGTTGGCCGCCGTCGCCACCAGGCGCGAGCCACGGCATCCGCTGCCCGGGCCGAGGAACCAACGGCTCATCTCGGCCGGCCCGCGCAACCAGAAGTCGTACGGCGGCATCGACATGACCGCGTCGTCGTGCAGCAGGGACACCAGCGAGCTAATGTCGTAGCGCTCGAACGCGTCCACGTACCGGGCGAGGAGCGCCCGCTGGTCCCCGGCCACCACGTTCGCGACGGGCGCGTCGGCGTCACGGGCCGCCAAGGTGGCGCGAGCTCGCTGCAGCGCGCTGTTGACCGACGCCACGCTGGTCCCGAGCAACTCGGCCACCTCGGCCGCCTGCCAGCGCAGCACCTCGCGCAGGATCAGCACTGCCCGCTGCCGGGCCGGCAGGCACTGGAGCGCGGTGACGAACGCGAGGCGGACGGTTTCCCTCGACGCCGCCAGCTCGGCCGGGTCGCCGTCGCTGGGAAGGACCCGCGCGTCAGGGACGGGCTGCACCCAGGCCTGCTCGGGGAGCGTCGCGCCGGTGAACGACTCGGTCGTCCAGGCCGGTCCCATGTCCATCGGCCTGGCCCGGCGCTGGCGGCCGCGCAGCATGTCCAGGCACACGTTGGTGGCGATGCGGTACAGCCACGAGCGCATGGCCGACCTGCCCTCGAAGCCGTCCATGCCCCGCCAGGCTCGGACCATCGCCTCCTGCACGGCATCATCCGCGTCGAACACGGAGCCGAGCATCCGGTAGCAGTACGCGGTGAGCTCGCGCCGGTACTGCTCCAGCGTCTCCGCGGGAACCTCGCTGCTGTCGATGGCATCAGAACGGACGGTCATGCCCCGAATTTATCGCGACCCACTGACAAGAGTCGGCGGCCCGCCCAGCAGAAAGGAATTTTATGTATATAACGGACGGATGCTCGTCCGGTCACGCCAGAGCCAGCCATTCGAGTGCGATGGTGGGCACCTTGGGCCGGTTAGAGGCATACCGAGGGCACCGCCAGCCGGCTGGCGTGGCATCCAGGGCTCAGACGCCAGCCGGCAGGCCGGCCAGGGCCGCCTCGATCACGCTCTCGGGGAGCTCGAGGTCCTTCAGCTCGCTCGCCACGTAGTCGCCGTAAGCCGCGAGGTCGAGCAGGCCGTGACCGCACAGGGCGGTCAGGATGACCTTCTCCTCGCCGGTCTCCTTGCAGCGCAGCGCCTCCTCGATGGCGGCGGCCACCGCGTGCGTCGGCTCCGGTGCCGGGACGATCCCCTCGGTCCTGGCGAACCGCAGCCCGGCCGCGAAGCACTCCGACTGCGGCTTGGCCACGGCCTCGATCAGGCCCAGCTCGTAGATGTGCGACAGCAGCGGCGACATGCCGTGGTACCTCAGCCCTCCGGCGTGGATCGGGTCGGGGATGAACTCATGCCCGAGCGTGTGCATCTTGAGCAGGGGCGTGAACCCGGCGGTGTCGCCGAAGTCGTACGCGTACACGCCGCGGGTGAACGACGGGCAGGCGACGGGCTCGACCGCCCGGAACACCGGGTTCATCCGCCCGGCGAGCTTCTCGCGCAGGAACGGGAACGCCAGGCCGCCGAAGTTGGACCCGCCGCCGGTACAGCCGACGATCACATCCGGCGTGTCTCCCGCGAGCGCCAGCTGCTTGATCGCCTCCTCGCCGATGATCGTCTGATGCAGCAGCACGTGATTGAGCACGCTGCCGAGCGAGTACCTGGCGGCCGGGTCGCCGCCCGCGACCTCCACGGCCTCGCTGATCGCGATGCCCAGGCTGCCGGTGGAGTCGGGGTGATCAGCTAGGACCGCCCGGCCCGCTGAGGTGAGTTCGGAAGGGCTCGGGTGCACGGTGGCCCCGTAGGTCTCCATCAGCAGCTTGCGGTACGGCTTCTGGTCGTAAGAGGCGCGGACCATCCACACCTCGAGATCGAGGCCGAACAGCGCGGACGCGAACGCCAGCGCGCTGCCCCACTGGCCTGCGCCGGTCTCGGTGGTCAGCTTGGTCACGCCCTCGGCCGCGTTGTAGTAAGCCTGCGGCACCGCGGTGTTCGGCTTGTGCGAGCCGGCCGGGCTGCCGCCCTCGTACTTGTAATAGATCCGGGCCGGGGTGCCGAGATCCTTCTCCAGCCGGCGGGCCCGGAACAAGGGAGTCGGCCGCCACAGCCGGTAGACGTCGAGCACGTCATCCGGAATCGTGATGTGCCGCTCCGGCGACACCTCCTGCGCGATCAGCGCACTGGGGAACAGCGGCGCGAGGTCGTCGGGCCCGACCGGCTGCCGGGTGCCTGGGTGGAGCGGAGGCGGTGGCGGCGACGGGAGGTCGGCGATGATGTTGTACCACTGCCGGGGCATCTCGGATTCCTGCAGAACGTACTTGACCTGGCGGTCCACGGTGTAACCCCCCAGCGGTTCTGGAAGCGTTGGAGCGGATAAGCAACCGTATCGGAGAGCGGGTCGCGGCAGGAAGTGACCGCCGGGCCGGAACGGCCGGCGTCAGCGAGGGTTGTCCGGCCAGGGAGAACGCTGGGGAGGCTGGGCCCGCTCGGGGGACTGGGCGCGCTGCGAGCCGGGCGCCTGCGTCTGGGCGGGCGAGTACGCCGGAGCGGGCGCCGCGGAGCCTGTCGGCTGCTCCTGCCCGACGAGCGGCGGCCGGGTGGCGCGGATCGCCCCCCCGACTGCGATGAAGAACGCGGCCACCCAGCCCACCCCGGTCCAGAAGAACAGCAGGGACAGCACGGCTATTGCACCCTGACGAGGCAACTTGTAGAGCGTCGCGATGATCAGTGGCATGAGCAACGCGGCCAGGAACGAGATGATGAGGAAGGCCCGGACCATTAGCCCACGACCTTGGCTAGCGGCGGAACGTTACGCATTTCCCGTATCCTTCCATCGCGCCAATGATCGACGAGGCCGACCGGGATTGTCCGCATCACCTGGAGCGTAACCCCTGGCTATTGCCTGGTCCATGACCTGTCCAGCGCGCCGGCATGATCGGCGCACGACACGGATGCGGCCAGGCGAGGGCCCGGCACGGCGGAACATGCGCCCCGCATTTGCGTGTTGGCGCATATGACAAACGACCGGGCCGAACCTGGAGGACTGCCCATGCGCGTGGACATCTGGAGCGACATCGTCTGCCCATGGTGCTACATCGGCGAGCGTCGTTTCGCGCGCGGCCTGGCGGGCTTCGAGCATCGCGACGAGGTCGAGGTGGTCTACCGCTCGTTCGAGCTCGACCCCTCGACTCCGAAGGGCCAGGTCACCCCCGTCCTGGACCTGCTGGCGGCCAAATACGGCATGAGCCGGGCCGAGGCGGGACAGGCCGAGGCGCGGGTGGCCGCCCTGGCGGCTGCCGAGGACCTGGGCCTAACCGCCGACCGGGCGATGGGCAACACCTTCGACGCGCACCGGCTCCTGCACCTGGGCCGGGAGCGCGGCGTACAGGGGCCGGTGCTGCAGCGCCTGTACCGGGCGTACTTCGCGGAGGGACGGCCGGTGTTCGAGGTGGGCACGCTGGTCGGCGTGGCCGCGGAGGCCGGGCTGGACCCAGGCCGCACGCAGCAGGCGCTCGAGGACGGCAGCTACGGCGACGCCGTCCGGGCCGACGAGGACGAGGCGGGGGCGCTGGGCATAACGGGAGTGCCGTTCTACGTCGTTGACGGCAAGTACGGCATCTCGGGTGCCCAGCCCGCGGAGGCGTTCACGCAGGCGCTGCAGCAGGTGTGGGCACGCTGAGCCGCCACGGCAGCCATTGTTCTCGACGATTGTCTGCGGCCGTGGCCGGACAGAGCATGCCGGGGGGCGCACCCGCCACGCCACCATTTCTGGATCGGTTGCGACGCTCTGCCCTGCATGCGATGGTTGGGCAGTGAGGTCAGGCTCGATGGCTTCCGGACGGTTGCGTTTGGCCATGGGCCTGACGGTCGTCGGCGCGGTGCTGCTCATCACCGGGCTGTTGATGGTCCTGGTCGGCGAGGCCCTGCGGCTGAAGTCCGGGCACGGCGGGCCAGGGATCACGCGTACGGGTGAGTTGGTCGCATTCTGCGGGCTGGGGATCGGCGTGGCCCTCCTCGTCGGGCTGATGGTGGGCCGGACTGATCGCGCCCGCGCTGATCGCGCCCGTGCCGAGCACGCCCGTGCCGACCGGGGCAGTCGAAGCAGGCGTCGCCGGGCGGCCGGAGCCGGACCAGGCCCGAGGCGTGATCCGGCCGAGAAATGGCTCAGCCCGATGCATACGACGGGAGCCGGGCTCGTTCCGCTGCGTGTCCCTCCGCCCTGGCCAGAGCAGGCCGGCCAGAGCCGACCCGGGGCCGATGACTACGCGGACGACGGCTGGCGCCCCGAAACGGGCGACGGCTGGAGCCCCGGCCCGGCCTACGTCTGGAGTCCCGGCCAGGAGGATGACTGGGACCGCGGCGGGGACGAGGACTGGAATCCTGGCGGCGGCGAGGACTGGAGCCTCGCCGGGACGGCGGGCACCACGGCGTGGCCGTCCGACGAGCTGCAAAGGCCAGAAGGGACCGGCCAGGAGCCCGGCCACGCGACCGGCCCGCGGTACGGGAACGTGACCGGCCCGCTCGCATACCCGAGCGCTCCGGCCCTCGGGTATGTCACCGGTCCGCAGCCCGCGTACTCGTATGGCCCGGAACCCGGGCATGGGACCGACCCGGCGCCGGTTTACGCCGGTGACCCGGACGCCGCGCGTATCGCTGACCCCGAGGGCGGTTACTTAGCTGCTGGCCCGGCGTATCTCGAGGCCCAGCGCTCAGGAGCTTCGGAGCCCGACAGAACACGAGAAGACGACGACACCTCCCCGGTCCCGGTGATCCGCGGCCCGGGCCAGCCTGCACCGGAGTCGTTCTCGGTATGGGAGCCGGCCCCGAAGCCGAGCCCTGAGCGGGGCCGGGACAGTCGCTCGGATGACGTCTACCGGCCGGCTCACGCCGAGCCGCCGTCGACGAACACGCAGGAGAAGATCGAGCAGATTAAGGATCTTTACCTGACCGCCGAGGCGATCGGGGAAGATGCGCTCGGCAAGCACTTCGACCAGCTTCGCCAGCGGCAGCATTCACTGATCCGCGAGTTCTTCGAAAAGGCCGGCCTGGGATCGAAGGACACACCGGGGCTGCTCGGCGACGACTCGGCGCAGGACGGCGCTTCTCTGCCTGGCTAAGCACCGCTGGCCCTGGGGGACACCGCAAGGTGCCTACCGTCAGCCTCGCGCGCCCCATATGACCCGGAACCCGGCAATCACCCGGTTCGCCGCTGCCTCGCTGACCTCGACCAGGTCGGCGCCCACCTCGCCGTACTCCCACTCGACAATCGCCGAATCCGGCTCCCAGCTAAAGTCCCGCCGCAGGGCCTCGTCCACCAGGCCAGTGCCGGCAGACCTCCGGCGGGCCAGCCCTGAAGGCATCTGCGCGGTTCGGCCGGTCCCCACTATGGCGTAATACCTCACCCAGTCGGCCACGGTTCTACAGAGCTTCCTTGCGGTAGTCCGGAATGGCCGTGCATCTCGGCGGCACGGGAATCCCGGCCGACATCTCGGCCTGAATCCCGCGGAGCCGCCCCCGCTCGGAGGGCGACGTCGCGGGGTCCATGATCCGCTGGCGTGAGGCGTCAGCGCGCTGCCTGGCATCCCAACTCGACGAGGTGTGGAACTGCACCTCGAAAACTATGTCGTGCGCAGGGTCTCGCCAGCGAGTGTTGATGCCCTTGTACTCAGGGTTCCGCCAGCTGTTCCTTCTGGCCTCCAGCTCGAAACCCTGGCCCTTGAGCCGGCTGTGGACCTGGAGAGTGGCATCGGCGTAGTGCTCGGCCTCGAAGAGGTAGACATAGCTGATGCTGTCGTGGACCTCGTGTGAGAGTTCCTGCGCCGACTTGTCAGGATGCCGCTGGATCAGGTCGGCGAGCCTTTCCTTGAAGAGGTCAGGGGCCTTCAGGGCGTAGCGCTCGGTGTCCGGCACCAGCTGCCCGCGCTCGAGCTGGGCCTCCAGGCGGCGCATCGCGGGCGTCAGGCCGCTGTGGCCATAGCTACCGAACACGTTCCGTCCCTCGGCCGTGCGGCAGCGGTTCAGTGCCTCCTCAGCGATCTGGCACTCGTCTGGCGTGAGGTACCGGCCGTTCCATTCCCAGGAGCCATCCAGGCCCGTCCGAGCCTCGTCGCTGCGGCGGTTCCGCGCCGCGTCGGCGGCGGCGTGGCTGTCGGCCTCGATCGTGGGCGCTGGCTCCAGCCACGCTGGCTTGGCCGCGGCGTCGTGGTTGGCTGAGCCGTCCCAATCGTGGGTCGAGCCGTCCCGGTCACGGGTCGAGCCGTCCCGGTCGCGCGTGGTGTTCCAACCAGAGGTTCGGCTCCACTCGGCCGTGTTACTCAGGTCGTCGGTACTGCTCCACCGGGTGCTGCTGGGCTCTTCGGCGGCGCTGACCTCGTCGTCCGCGCTCGTCCAGTCGGTCGCGGTGACTCCGTTGGTCGTGCCAGCCCAGTCGTCCGCCACGTTCAGATCGTCGGTGCCGCTCCAGCGCAGGGCGCCGATCCCGTCATCCGCGCTGAGCCCGTCCTCCGCGTCGGTCCCCTCGTCCGGGCTTATCCCGTCGCCCGTGCCGGGCCGGCCGCCCGTGCCGCGGCCGTTGTCGGCGCCGAGCCGGTCTTCGGCCCCGAGCCCGTTATCGGCGCCGAGCCGATCGTCGGTGCTGACCCGCTCGGATGAGCTGGGCCTCGTGATGGCGCTGCTCCAGTCGGCCGTGCTGGTTCCGTCGGTGGCGCCGCTCTCGTCGTCCCTGCGGGTCCAGTCGCTGCTCCTGCTCCCGTCGGTGGTGCTGCTCCCGTCGGTGGTGCTGCTCCCGTCGGTGGTGCTGCTCCCGTCGGTGGTGCTGCTCCCGTCGGTGGTGCTGCTCCCGTCGGTGGTGCTGTCCTGGTCGCCCATGATGAGCCCGGTGGCCGCGTGGTTCCGGCCGCCCGTACCGTTATTTCTCCCGGTCTCGGCTCCCTCGAACGCGGGCGCGTCTTCGGCCATCTCAGGCTCGTACTGCTTCGCCGCGCCGTTGGTGTCGCCCCCGTTGCCCTGCAGCGGCAGCTCAAGATCTTTCAGCCGGGCGACCGGCGGCTTGCGTGACAGGTCATCGTTATAGGGCGAGGACGGATGGCCGGCCGGCAGCCGCTCGAGTCGCAGCCGGAGATCCGCGAGCGACCCGCGCTCGGGCCGGTCGGCGATCCGCGGAGAATCGAGCTGCGTGGGTGCCTCCTGGCTGCGCATGCTCGGCTCGGCGAGCTGATCCCACCGGTCCTGCGCCCCTGGCATCGCGTGTCTCCCCGCACGTTGGCGACGAGGTCATCGTAACCGCCAGCTCAGCCGGGCATCGTGCGAAGCATCGGGGCGCTGGCCGGCGGAGTTCATCGCGCGTGGCGTTCAGCGTGCCTAGGGTGGGGGTGTGACCGGCCTTTCTGTCCTGTTCGTCGGCGGCAGCGGAACCATCAGCTCGGCCTGCTCCTGGCTGGCGGTAGAGCGGGGCATCGACTTGTTCGTCCTCAACCGCGGCTGCAGCACCCTGCGCCCGCTGCCCGGGCAGGCCACCGTCCTGCGCGGCGATGTCCGCGATCCGGCGTCGGTCAGGAACGCCGTGGGTGATCGCAGCTTCGATGCCGTGGTCGACTGGATCGCCTTCACGCCCGAGCATGTGCGGGCCGACATCGACTTCTTCCGCGGCCGCACGACGCAGTACGTGTTCATCAGCTCCGCGTCCGCATATCAGACGCCGCCCGCCCGCCAGCCCGTCCTGGAGTCCACGCCGCTGCGCAACCCGTTCTGGCAGTACTCCCGGGACAAGATCGCTTGCGAGGAGACGCTCGTGGCGGCGTACCGGGATGAGGGGTTCCCGGCCACGATCGTGCGGCCCTCGCATACCTACGACCGGACCCTCGTGCCGTTCGATGGCGGCTGGACCGTGCTGGGCCGGATGCGGCAGGGCAAGCCGGTCGTCGTGCATGGCGACGGCACCTCGCTGTGGACGCTGACCCACCACCGGGACTTCGCCCGGGGCTTCGTGCCGCTGCTCGGCCACCCGCGCGCGATCGGCGAGGTCTTCCACATCACCTCGGACGACGTGCTCACCTGGAACCAGATCGCCGAGACTCTCGCGGCGGCGGCGGGGGTCACCGCCCGCCTCGTCCACGTTCCCTCGGACGCGATCGCGGCCGCCGACCCGGAATGGGGGGCCGGGCTGCTCGGGGACAAGGCGCACTCGATGGTGTTCGACAACTCGAAGCTGCGAAGCGTCGTGCCGGGCTACCGGGCGACGATCCCCTTCGAGCAGGGCGCGCGCGAGATCGTGGCGTGGCACGACGCGGACGCTTCGCGGCAGGTGGTCGATGCCCGCCTCGACGCGGTCATGGACAGGCTGGTCGAGACCTACCGGTGACCGCGGGTGCTGTGCTGGCCCGGGGAGGACGAGCCCCAGGACCGTCCACGGGGTCTCGGGCGAGGGCGTTGATCGTACGTTTGGTCCAGGCCAGGCTGGCGGTGAGCGTCGCCAGCCCGTGATCCAGGGCCAGCGGGGTGTGGCGGTGCTCGGAGGGCGCGGCCGCGGCGTAAGCCTCCAGCCCGTCGAGGAAGGCCGCCAGCGCGTCCCGCAGGTCGGCGAGGAAGGCCAGCACCTCGCCCCGCGGCAGCAGCGGCTCCATCATCACGAAGCGCATTAGGTGCAGCGGCAGGTCGCTGGAGATCGTGGCCGGGTCCACGGGCTTGCGCACCCAGGCGGCGTGGGCCGCGCGACCCTGCTCGGTGATCTGGTAGACGTAACGGCGACGCGGCCGGGCCTGGTCGCCGGGATTGCTCGGCTCGGCCCGCAGCAGCCCCCGGCGTTCAAGGCGGCGCAACGCCGGATAGAGCGCCCCGGAACTCGGCTGGTACACGCCCATCGGCGTGGTCGCGAACGCATGCTTCAGGTCGTAGCCGGTCGACGGCGCCCCGGCGATCCTGCCGAGCAGCACCTGCTCGAAGTCCGTCGGCTGCCGTCCCGCCATGACGAGCAAGCTTAACCCCGGGGGCTTGAATCTCTTCATTTGTGTCGACTCGATCCATGGTGTGGGCGACGGCATGCGGCCAGCGGAGGAGACGGCAATGCCCCAGGTCAAGGTCAGGCGCCGCGGAATTTCGGCCGAGGACACCGCCGCGGTGATCCGCGGCCGCCTGGGCCAGGATCTAAGTTCACCCCGAACGGAGACCGCGAGCTCGAGCTCTCGAAGAACGCAGGCCACGCTAGGCGCGAGCTGATGAGGGGTACACCCGGATTGCGCCGGGTTAACTGGGTCGATGATGATCTGCGGGCCTGCTTCACGCGCGGCCCGCCCGCGAAAGGGGCCGTCATGCTGGTGGTCGGGGTGGACTCATCGACGCAGTCTTGCAAGGTCGTGCTGTGCCGGGCCGAGGACGGGGCCGTGGTCGGGCGGGGGAGCGCGCCGCACCCGCCAGGCACCGAAGCCGACCCGGCCGCGTGGTGGACGGCGCTGCGCCAGGCGGGGGACGGGCTGCTGGAGCGCGCCGACGCCGTCGGCGTGGCGGGACAGCAGCACGGCATGATCGTCCTGGACGAGGACGGCGAGGTCATCAGGCCCGCGGTGCTGTGGAACGACCTGCGGTCGGCTCAAGCCGCGGCCGAGCTGGTCGCGGAGTTCGGCGGCCCGCAGTGGTGGGCGAGCCATGTGGGCAGTGTGCCGACCGCCTCGTTCACCGTCACCAAGCTGCGCTGGCTCGCCCGGCACGAGCCGGCCAGCGCGGCGCGCGCGACTACCGTGCTGCTGCCGCACGACTGGCTGACCTGGCGGCTGCGTCGCGGGGTGGGTGAGCGGAGCTGGCCGGACGAGCGTGCTGAACTCAGTGACCTGGCTGGGTCGACCCCGCCGGTGACCGACCGGGGTGATGCGTCGGGCACCGGCTACTTCTCGACCGCGGCCGGGACCTGGCGGCCCGACCTGGCGGAGGCGGCGATCGGGCATCCGCTGGGGCTGCCGAGGGTGGCAGAGCCCGGCGAGGTCGTCGGGCAGACCGAATGGGGCGCGAAGGTGTCGGCCGGGACAGGGGACAACATGGGCGCCGCGCTCGGGCTCGGGCTCGGGCCGGGCGACGCGGCGGTGTCGATAGGAACCTCGGGGACGGCGTTCGCGGTCAGCCAGGTGCCCGCAGCTGATCGGTCCGGAGCCGTGGCCGGGTTCGCCGACGCCACGGGGCGCTTCCTGCCGCTGGTGTGCACGATCAACGCGGGCCTGGTGCTGTCCGCGACCGCGTCGCTGCTGGGCACCGACCTCGACGGGCTCTCCGCGCTGGCGCTGGCCGCGGAGCCTGGCGCCGGCGGGATAACGCTCCTGCCCTACCTGGACGGCGAACGGACCCCGGACCGCCCCGCCGCGACCGGGGTCCTGCGCGGGCTGACCACGCGGAACGCGACCAGGCAGAACCTGGCCCGGGCCGCGGTCGAGGCCCTGCTCGCCTCGCTAGCCGACGCGGCCGACCGGCTGGCCGCCGAGGGACAGGCGCCACGGCGAGTGCTGCTGATCGGCGGCGGGGCGAGATCGGAAGCGGTGCGGCAGCTTGCGCCGGGCCTCTTCTTCTCACCGGTCCTGGTGCCCGAGCCCGGGGAGTACGTCGCCCTCGGCGCCGCCCGCCAGGCCGCGTGGGCGCTGGCCCGGACCCCGGAGCCGCCGCCGTGGCCATCGCCTCCCGCGGCCACCTATACCGGCCCGGCGCAGCCGGAGATCCGCCAGCGCCACGCGGCGCTCCGCGACGACACCTCCGCCTGGAAGGAAGCAGCGGGCACGTGACCATCGCCCTCGCGCACCTCGACGGTGCCCGCCAGAGCACTTGTCGGAAAGCCGGGACGCGCGCTGATGCTCCGCGAGCTGTCCGGGGGCGGGCCGGGCCGTGGGTGGTAACACCATGAGAGGTCCAGGAGAGGCGGCGGGGTCGTGACGAACCAGAGCGAGCGGGGTCAGCTGCGCGAGCGGCCGCGGATCGGGCTGATGATCCCCTCCTCGAACACCATGATGGAGGCGGACTTCGCACGTGAGCTTCCGGCCGGCTGGACCCTGCACACGGCGCGGATGTACCTGGAGGACACGACCGCCGCGGCGGAGCACCGCATGCTCGACGAGTTCGCGCTACCGGCCGCGCGCGACCTCGGCACGGCCTGGCCCCACGTGGTGGTCTTCGGCTGCACCTCCGCCGGCGCACTGCGGGGCAGCGACTATGACCGCCAGCTATGCGAGCGGATCAGCGAGCTCACCGGGGCGCCGACGGTCAGCACGATCCAGGCCGTCCGGACGGCCATCGAGCGCGCGGCGGCGCGCCGGGTCGGGGTGGTGACGCCGTACGTCGACGAGCTCAACGACCGGATCCGGGCCAGCATCGAGGTCGACGGGGTCGAGGTGGTCCGGATCGCCGGCCTGGGCATGACCGAGAACTACAAGATCGCCCGGGTGCCGGCCGACCGGATCACGGCCTTCGCCGTGGAGGTGCTCGGCGGGCTCGACATCGACCTGGTCTTCGCGTCTTGCACGAACTTCGGTGCGATGGAAGCGATCCCCGAGCTGGCCGATCGGCTCGGCCGGCCGGTGGTGACCAGCAACCAGGCGGCGCTGACCGCGGCCGTCGACCAGGCCAGGGCGGTGCCAGGGCCGCGGTGACAGCCGCCAGGGCGGTCGTGGTCAAGCTGTCCGGAACTTCGGTCAGAACGCGCTGTGGGAACAGCGCGTATGACCGATGATCTTGAACCCAGCCCTGCCCTGGCTATTACGTGACCGGCACTTTAGGTGGCGCCCGGGCGGGCTCGGTGACCATGGGTTCTGCTTGGCGGTGCCGCCGAACACCGCGCCGATGGTGTTGAAGAGGAAGCGGCTGCCGTAGGAGGCGCATTGCCGCGCCCTTCCCCGGGTTGGCGTGGACGCAGGCCAGGTCTGCAGCGGTCGCCTGCCTGGCCGCCGATGGGGTGACATCCTCACCTCCGACCCCGGCGATCTTCGCGCAATTGCGGAGGCTGCCCACATCCATGTAGAACTCATCGCCGTCTGGTTGCCCGTACCTCGCAGCCCCTGCTCGCGGCGGCCCGGGCCAGATCAGGTTTCACGGTCGGCATGCCCGGGAACCAGTCCAACTGTTCTGCCGACCCTATGTGGCTGGCTTCGGGGGACTTTGGCGTCGCTAACGCGACGAGGCGGATGCCGTTCAGCGGGCGCACATTTAATGCGCAGGGCGACCACTTGCGCGCGCCCGCACGACGGGCATTCCCCGCTCTGTCCCAAGGTTGATGGAAGGGTTTGAACCTTGACCACAGATGTACGCCCGGTTGGTGCCGGGCTGCCCGCACTGGACAACCTCTCTTCGGGCGACGTCGTTGGCGCCAACGTCGTTAGCGCCGTCAGGCAGATGTATGCGCGGCACCCGTTCCCGCCGCCGCAGCGGAAGAACAGCTACCGTCGTCATGCCGCTTACGTGCGCCAGTTCCTCCGTGAGCGGGGCGTCGTTCCCGAGGGCTCGACATTCGGCGATATAGCATGCGGAACCGGCCTGATGATGCTGGATTACGCGCGGGAATTCCCGGAGACCTCGTTCATCGGCTACGACATCTCAGAGACATCCGTCGGGCTCGTGAACAAGACCCTGGACGCCGAGCGGGTGGGCAACGCGCGGGCGTATCTGCAGGACATAACGGCTCTCGACCGGGAGGACGACTTTGACTACATCCTGTCCTGGGGCACGGTCCATCATCTTCCCGATCCGGCCCTGGGAATCGAGATCCTGTGCCGTGCCCTCAAGCCGGGAGGCATCCTGCGGCTGGGCGTCTATGGCTTTTACGGCAACTGGGAGCGCCGGATCCAGCAGGAAATGCTGCGCAGGATCGCCGGCCCTGAGCAACTGGACGACCAGGCCAGGATCGAGGCGGCACGGGTCTGGGCGCAGGGTGACAGGAACTTCAAGAATTACTACACCGCCCCTCCCGTCGACCTGTCCGACGACAACTGGGTGGTCGATGAGTTCCTCCACGTCTGGGAAAAGCATCTGCGGCTCAGCGATGTGGTGTCGTGGCTGCGCGGGCAGCGCATGGAGGTGCTGCGCATGACCGACTACTACGACCAGGAGATCCCGCTGGACGTGACCCACCACTCCAGCAGCCCGGAGTTCGCCGACCGGGTCGGCAGGCTCTCGTTCGAGAGCCAGTGCGACGTCATCGACATGATCGCCCGGCCGTACTGGATTTCCCTGTTCGCGCAGAAGGCCCTGTGAAGGGGGATGGCGTGGGGGGCGGGGGCCAGGCCGGCCGGCTGGCGGGTGCGACGGCCAGGGCGGCGGCGGTCAACGCCGGAAAGACGGTCCGGTTCATGTCGCGCGCGCTCGGCCGGGGCGGCGGAACCACGCTGCCGGGCCATGTCGCGGACCGGATCGACCCCGGACTGGTCGCCGGCCTGGCCCGCGCCCTGCCGAACGGCTGCGTGCTGATCACGGGGACGAACGGCAAGACGACCACCACCCGGATCATGGCCGGCGCGGCGCGCGAGGCGGGACTCGAAGTGATCACAAACCCGGAGGGCTCCAACATGCTCTCGGGGATCGCAACGTCCCTGCTGGTGCACGCCAACGGCCTCGGCATCCTGGAGGCTCCCGCGTCGGCCATCGGGATCTTCGAGGTCGATGAGGGAGCACTCCCGGCGGCGATCGAGACGCTCGGGCCCCGGCTTATCGTGATCACCAACCTTTTCCGCGATCAGCTGGACCGGTACTTCGAGGTGGACTTCATCGCCCACCTTTGGCAGCGCGCGCTGTCGGCAGCGGGGCCGTCAACCACCCTGGTCCTGAACGCCGACGACCCTCAGGTGGCACACCTCGGCGAGGGCACTGAAGCCAAGGTCATCTATTTCGGCCTGGAAGACCGGCAATGGGCGCGGCCGGCGCTGGAGCACGCCGCCGACTCCCGCCGGTGCCCCCACTGCAGCCACGACCTGGTCTACGAGCTGAGCTTCTACGCTCACCTTGGTCACTATGCCTGCAAGGAATGCGGCTGGCGGCGCCCTGATCCCCGCTTCGCGGCCTGGAAGGTGCAGCTGCAGGGGGTAGAGGGCAGCGAGTCGCACGCGTCCACCCCGGCGGGCGAGCGTACCCTGCGGCTGCCGCTGCCCGGCCTGTACAACGCCTGCAACGCGCTCGCGGCGGCGGCCGCCTCGTCCTGCCTGGGCGTGGACCCGGACCTCGTCCAGGTGGCGGCGCAGGGAGCGGTGTGCGCGTTCGGGCGCTTCGAGCGGGTCAGCGTCGGCGACAAGAACGCCGTCCTGCTCCTGGTGAAGAACCCGACCGGCTTCAACGAGAGCCTCCGGCTGGTGCTGTCCACCGACGGCCTCAGGTACCTGCTGCTCGGCCTGAACAATAACGGCCCTGACGGGCGGGACGTCTCGTGGATCTGGGACGTCGAGTTCGAGGCGTGCGTGGGGCGGCTCGAGTACCTGGCGGTCACCGGTCAGCGGGCGAATGACCTGGCGCTCCGGCTCAAGTACGCCGGGGTCTCTGACTCCCGCGGCGGGCCGCAGGCCCCGTCCCCCTCTGCCGCTCCGTCGGCGGGCGAGGACATAGTCCGCACCTTCTTCAGCGCCATCGATCAGACGCCGCCAGCGGAGACCTTGTACGTGCTGGCCTCGTACACCGCGCTGTGGACCCTGCGCCGGGAGCTGGTCCAGCGAGGCTACCTGGCCCCGTTCTTCCGCCAGGCCGAGGCGGGGATCGTGACGCGATGAAGCTGGTAGTCGGCTACCTCTACCCGAGCGTTATGAGTCAGTACGGCGATCGCGGGAACGTGCTCACCATCCAGAAGCGCTGCGAGTGGCGCGGCATCGACGTCGAGGTCGACCACCTCGAGCTGGGCGACCGCGTTGACCCGGACCGGGTCGACCTGCTCCTCGTCGGCGGCGGCGCAGACACCCATCAGCGCCTGGTCTGCGACGACCTGCTGGGCGTGAAGGGCGACGGGATCCGCCGCGCGATCGAGGACGGCGCGGCGGCCTTCGCCGTCTGCGCCGGGTACCAGCTGTGGGGTCACTACTACCGGACGGCGACCGGAGAACAGCTGCCCGGACTCGGCGTGTTTCCGGCCCACACCGTCCACCGGGCGGCCCAGACCGGAACCCGGCTGGACACGATCACCAAGGCCGGCAGCGTCAGGGCCGTCGGCAACCTGGTCGTGCGGTGGGGGTCGAAGGTCCTGGTCGGCTTCGAGAACCATGGCGGCCGAACCTACCTGGACGGGGGAGCCCGGCCCTTCGGCAGCGTCCTGGCCGGTGCCGGGAACAACTCCGAGGATGGCTGGGAGGGCTGTGTCTACCGCAACGCGATCGGCACCTACATGCACGGGCCGGCCTTCCCCAAGAACCCGGCCCTGGCCGACCACTTCATCAAGACCGCGCTGAGGAGGCGGTACGGCTCGGTGACCCTGGACCGCCTGGACGATGCCCGGGAGACTACGGCTCAGCAGCGGGCCCTGCAGCAGGCGACCGCCAAGCCCGGGCGTTGGCGCCGCCTGTGGAGCGACGGCGTCGGCTGACCTGCTCGCGGCGGAGGAGGCCGTCGTGCCCCAGCGATCCCGCCCGTAGCCGCCGGCCCGCGTGACCACGCGGGCCGGCGGCCGGCCCGCGTGACAACGCGTGCCAACTGGCGGCAGAAGTGTACATTCGGTGCCTCATACGGCTATTCTCTGCGCAATATTCTCTGCGCAAGGCCCGCTGTCCCCGTCAGCCACGAGCTGGGTCCCGATCCGGCTGCCTGACTCGATCGGGCTGCCGGGGGAGGGAGACCAGCCGCGGTGAGCTTCGTACCCTACGGCCGTCCGGTGCGCGCGGCGTTCATCGGCCTGGGCCGGATCTACGACCTGAACGTTCGCGGCTACACCGACAACCCCGACGTCGACATCGTCGCGCTGGTCGACCCGAGCGAAGAACGCCGCGAGCAACGCCAGGCGGACTGGCCGGGCGCCGCCACTTTCGCGTCGGCCGCGGAACTGGCGTCGAGCGGCATCGAGGTCGATGCGGCTGAGGTCCTGCTGCCGGCCGCGTTGCACGCCGACGGCGTGGTCGAGATGCTCGGCTTCGGCTGGCACGTCAACCTGCAGAAGCCGATGTGCAATGACCTCCTGGACGCGCAGCGGATGCTGGATGCGGCGAAGGCTGGCGATCGGATCCTGCGGGTGATGGAGAACTACCTGTTCTACGAGCCGCTGCGGAAGCTCAAGGCTGTTGCCGAGTCGGGAGAGATCGGCGAGATCTGCGGCTACCACATGAAGATGGTCGGAACCGGCAAGGGCGGCTGGGACGTGCCGTGGAGCAGTTTTGAATGGCAGATGGAGCAGATGAAGCGCGGTCGCGGCATCCTGGTGTTCGACGACGGCTGGCACAAGCTCGCGACGGCTCTCTGGCTGTTCGGCCCGGTCCGCGAGGTCCGCGCCTGGATCGGGAATCTCTCGGTCGGACCAGGCGTGGACCTCGATGCGCCGTCCACGATCATCTGGGAGCACGCCAATGGTGTCCGCGGCGTGTGGGATATCACGCTCGCAATGGACATGTACCTGCGGTCCGACTACTACACAAACGACGAACGCTGGGAGATAACCGGCAGCAAGGGATTTGCGCGGGTCAATCGCTGCACCGGCCGCGGCATCCAGCAGCCCAGCCTCGAGATCTACACCGAGGGCGAGATGCGCAGCTATCATGCGCTCGACGACGACTGGGCGAGCAGTTTCCGCGACTCGGGCCGCCACTGGCTGCGCTGGCTGCATACCGGCGACGGCCCGCTGCTCTGGGGCGGCGAAGAGGCGGTCGACGTGCTGAGATTCGCGCTCGCGGCGTACGCGAGCAGCGCATCAGGAAGCAGCATCGGCGTGGATCCCGGGCAGGTCATCTAGAGGATCCTAGGTTTGCGCCCGGTCCCGCCCGGGCACGGCCGACCGTACGGGGCACTACATAACGTTCAGTCCGTTCGGGGGGGAGACATGATGGGGAAAGAAGCACGCGTGGCGCTACTTCTTGCTGGCGCCGGCTGTCTCCTGGCCGTCATGGTCGATTGGGTCGTGGCGGAACTTAAGTAGCCGCGACGTCGGTGCCGAGCCGCGCTCGCTGACGCGGCGCGTCTGCCAGCGGCTGCCTGTGGCCACCGTCGGCTGGGGTGACACGTTACCCGAGATGCGGTGTTCGCCAGGCAGGCAGGTCGCAGCCAGAGCCTGGGAGGTGACGTCACGCACGACGCAGTGCTGTTGGCGGGGTCGCTGGGGCTCGGCCACGAGATGCTCGCGCGCAGCTGCGCCGACGTGCTTGAGCGGTCGGGGTGGCGCACCCGCAGCCTGGACAGCATGTCCCTGCTGGGGGCGAAGAGCGGGGAAGCGGGCGAGCGGCTGTTCGGCCGCCTGGTCGCCATCCCCGGCCTCTACGACGGGTTGCACTTCGCCCATCTGCGTACCGGCAGCCGGCTGGCTGATCTCATGGACCGGGCGGCCAGCGCCAGGCTGGTGCCGTCGCTGCGGGCTGAACTGGAGCGGCAGCCTGCCGACCTCGTGCTCAGCGTGTTCGCGACCGGCGCCTCGGCGGCGGCCAAGCTCAAGGCCGCGGCGCCGGACCGCCGCACCGTCGTGCTGTGCACGGACGTGGCCGTGCACCGGATCTGGGTCTCGGAGGGAACCGATTTGTTCCTGGTGACCTCGCCGGCGGCCGCGGCCTCGGTCCGGCGCTACCTCCCCCGGGCGGCAGTGTCGGTCGTGCCGCCGCCAGTACGGGCTGCCTTCTACGCCGCGCCGTCCCAGCAGGAGGCGAGGGTAGCGCTCGGAGTGCCGCCGGACGGCTTCTGCGTGCTGGTGATCGACAGCGGATGGGGATTCGGTCCTCTGGTGGAGAGCGTGTCCGCGCTGGCCGCGGCCGGCGTGCACGTGCTGGCGGTGGCCGGGCGCCAGCAGAGCGCGGAGCGACGGCTCAGGGAGCTGGCCCAGGTGACGCCCCGGATCACGCCGTTCGGCTTCACCGACCGGGTTCCCGAGCTGATGGCCGCCGCCGACGTGGTCGTGGCCCTGCCTGGCGCCACGACCTGCAGCGAGGCGCGCGTCGTGGGGCGTCAGCTCCTCCTCTTCGACGTCATGCCCGGCCACGGGCGGGACAATTTGCTGCACGAGCTGGAGCTCGGCGCAGCGCACGCGTGCCTGCCCACTCCTGACGGAGTCACCGCCAGCGCCCTGGCGCTTCGCGACGAAGCTCCCTGCCCGGACGTGCAGGCCATTGCGGCGGCGCGGTGGGAGCCCGCGTTCGTGGCCGCCCTGGCGCGGGTCGGACTGGACCTGCGGCTCCCGGTCCCCGCCCAGGGCGCGCCTGCCGACCTAGGCGACCCCGCGACCGCCACGGGCCCCGGCGGTGTCGCTCACGATGCCCAGGTGATGAGAGGAGTCGGGTCCACATGATGCGCACGCTCTTTCTCCATCCCCCTTCGTACGAGGGCTTCGACGGGGGGGCTGGCGCGCGGTACCAGGCCAGGCGGGAGATCCGCTCGTACTGGTACCCGACGTGGCTGGCCCAGCCCGCCGCCCTGGTGCCCGACAGCCTGCTGGTCGACGCCCCGCCCTCCGGCCTGGCCCTGAGCGACGTGATGCCCCTGGCCCGCAGGCACGACCTGGCCGTCCTGCACACAAGCTCTCCGAGCTTCGCCGGCGACGTCAAGGTGGCCGAGGCCCTTAAGGCGGAGAACCCGTCCCTGCTGGTCGGCCTCGTCGGGGCCAAGGTGGCCGTGGAGCCCGAACGCTCGCTGCTGGCCTCGGCGGCCATCGACTTCGTGGCCCGCGAGGAGTTCGACTTCACCATCGCCGAGGTGGCCGAAGGGCGCCCGCTGCCGTCGGTCAAGGGCATCAGCTACCGGGACCTGCAGGGACACGTGGTGCATACCGCCGACCGGCAGATGCTGGAGGCCATGGACCGCCTGCCGTTCGTGACACCGGTCTACAAGCGGCACCTGCGGCCGGAAGACTATTACATCGGCTACCTGCTGCATCCCTACCTTTCGCTGTACACGGGGAGGGGCTGCCGGTCGAGGTGCACGTTCTGCCTCTGGCCCCAGACCGTGGGCGGCCACCGGTACCGGACCCGGAGCGTGGCTCACGTGCTGGCCGAAGCCGCCCTCGCGGCCCGGCTGTTCCCCCAGGTGAAGGAGCTGTTCTTCGACGACGACACGTTCACCGACGACCGGCCCCGGGCCGAGGCCATCGCCCGCGGGCTGGCCCGCCTCGGCATCACGTGGTCGTGCAATGCCAAGGCCAACGTCCCTCGCGAGACCCTGCGGGTGCTGGCCGACAACGGGCTGCGCCTGGTCGTGGTGGGCTACGAGTCCGGCAGCCAGCAGATCCTCAATAACGTGAAGAAGGGTCTGCGGGTCGACCGGGCGCGCCGCTTCGCCGCTGACTGCCGCGACCTCGGGATCACCGTCCACGGGACCTTCATCCTCGGCCTGCCCGGCGAGACCAGGCAGACCATCGAGGAGACGATCCGATTTGCCCGGGAGGTGAATCCCCACACCATTCAGGTCTCGGTCGCGGCCCCCTACCCCGGGACCGAGCTGTACCGGAGCGCCCAGGAGAACGGGTGGCTCCCCGAGGATGGCGACGGCTCCGCGCTGGTCAGCGAGCGGGGCACGCAGCTGGCGGCGCTGTCGTACCCGCATCTCGGGCACACCGAGATCCTGGAGTCGGTGGACACGTTCTACAAGCGGTTCTACTTCCGCGCCGGGAAGCTGGCCGAGATGTCAGCCGAGCTGCTGCGCCGGCCCGAGATGGCGGCCCGACGGCTGCGCGAGGGCGGCGAGTTCATCCGCTTCCTGAGCCGGCGCGCCCGTACGCCTGCGGCGCCGTGAGGTCGGGAGGCCTGTCTGATGCGTGTTCTGCTGGTTCATCCCAGCGCGCTGATGTATTCGGAGATCTTCTTGCGGCTGGAGCCGCTGGGCCTGGAGCGGGTGGCCGCCGCAGTCCTGGCCGATGGGCATGAGGTCCGCCTGATCGACTTGCAGGTCCATGACCGGGCGGAGCTGGAGCGCCAGCTGGCCGAGTTCCGGCCGCAGGCGGTCGGGTTCAGCCTGAACTACCTGGCCAACGTTCCCGAGGTGGTGGACCTGGCTCGGGACGTCAAGGTGGTCCTGCCCGGCTGCACCGTCTTCGCCGGCGGGCACAGCGTGTCGTTCGTGGCCGAGCAGGTCCTCGCCCACTCCGGCGGCGCCATCGACGTCGTGCTCAAGGGCGAGGGCGAGACCGGAGCTCCCGCGCTGCTCGCGGCGCTGCCCGACCGGGCGGCCGGGGCGCTGGCCGGGGTGCCCGGCGCCGTCACACCCGAGGGAGCCGGACCCCCGCCGGTGATGGCACACAGCCTGGACGACCTTCTTCCGGCGCGCCATCTCGGCGGGCGGCGGCGGAAGTACTTCATCGGCTCCATGGACCCGGCGGCTTCTATCGAGTTCACCCGCGGGTGTCCCTGGGACTGCTCGTTTTGCAGCGCCTGGACCTTCTACGGCCGCAGCTACCGCCGGCTGTCGCCCGAGGCAGCCGCCTGGGACATGGCGCACATCGCCGAGCCGGGCGTGTTCATCGTCGATGACGTGGCCTTCATCAAGGCCGAGGAGGGTGATGAGATCGCCCGTCAGCTCGAGCGCCGCCGCATCCGCAAGGACTACTACCTGGAAACCCGGTGCGACGTGCTGCTGCGCAACGAGGAGGTGTTCCGCCGCTGGAAGCGCCTGGGCTTGACCTACATGTTCCTCGGCCTGGAGGCGCTGGACGAGGAGGGCCTCACCGCGTTCCGCAAGCGGACCACGCCGGTGGTGAACAACAAGGCCCTGGAGGTGGCCCGGTCCATCGGGCTGACCGTGGCGATCAACATCATCGCCGACCCCGACTGGGACGAGGCGCGGTTCGCCTTCGTGCGCCAGTGGGCCATGAGCGTCCCGGAAATCGTCAACCTCACCGTGCAGACGCCCTACCCCGGCACCGAGACCTGGCTCACCGAATCGCGGCGCCTGACCACCCTCGACTACCGCCTCTTCGACGTCCAGCACGCCGTCTTGCCCACCCGGCTGCCGCTGCACCGCTTCTACCAGGAGCTGGTCAAGACCCAGGCCGTGCTGGCCCGCAAGCACCTCGGAGTCGCCGCGCTCGCCAAGACCACCGGCATCGTCGCCCGGCAGCTGCTGCGCGGGCAGACCAACTTCGCCAGGATGATCTGGAAATTCGACAAGGTCTACAACGCCGACCGCCAGCACTCCGACCACCTGCGCCCGGCCGAATACCTGCTCCCGCGCCCGGTGCACACACCGACGGCAGCGCCCGCCCGCACCGAGCTCTACATCCACGCCGCGCCGCGACGAAGATCCTGACCTGGGAGGAGGTGGGAGCCGGT
>WNFI01694378.1_pt1 | contig 28056 bp, 28 predicted proteins | sample 5400471 | NCBI WGS metagenome assembly WNFI01 (sample SAMN13153348, study PRJNA577476) | soil metagenome | isolation source: 100 cm saprolite on Douglas fir-dominated hillslope | place: USA:California | collected 2013-09-17
CCATTGAGATGCTTGCACTCACAGAGTTGTATGTTCCACCGGGTGTCAACATTGAAAAGTCCATATCCTGTATTGAATGCATATTCCAGTTGATCGAGCTAACCAAATAAGGAGTGATTATTGACTCCATGAGGAGAGATAGTTACCTACAGTCCTAGGTGATGTCGCAGCTGGTATTATGTGTGAAAGCACAATACTATCGCGGTCTGAAGTCAACGTAACAAGGTACTTGGGAGGCTGGATGTGGACCGAGTCGATCCTAATGCGGTCAGTTATGGCTAAGCCGCGGTCTCTGCACTTCGATGGAGTGTTCTTTTTCGAGCTTGCAGATTTACGATCATGGTGCTTGTCCATGCCGGGGACAAAACTTTGCGATTTGTCACCATCCTCAGTTTCAGAGGAATCTAACATCACATCTGAGTGGGATGTTGGTGATGTGGTTGATCCTCGATTGCTGTCAACCCGCACTACCTCCTCGGGGGAGAAAGAAAGCTTTGCACGGAAGACAATCAATATCCGGAGGCTGCCGATAGGCGCATACTAGAGTACTTGGCCTTGAACGGTTCATGAACCACGTGAACCGAAGTTCACGGTGCTTTGCGCGTTGATGCCACTGCAACATTCACATCTCTCAGGGGTTCTCATCTCAGTTCTTAGTTGGTTGTTCGATGTTATGGCATAAAGACGACGGACGAAGCCAATCCTCCCGGTTCAGGTCCGAACCCGTCTCTTACTCCTGAATAGGACGACTATCCATTAACTAACCGAGATACTGATTGCACTTCGGCACACGTCCGATCTGGTCTCACTACACTGACCCGCTTCTCTTTACCCCGATCGGTAGTCCCAAGAAAAGCCAAACTGTGCGCCTCTATTCCCTGACCGAACGAGCGGGTTTATACAGCCTTTCTTTGCGGGGTGGAGTCTGACTATGGATATGAACTCCTATTTCTAATATTGCCTATGCTTTTGCTTCAGTATCATAATTAATGTCCCAACAGGAGGAAAACACGTTGGTATGATTGGGAAATCATCCAGATCCTCGTACTCCTCCCGGATCAATCTATCATTAGGGTCTGCTTTGATTTGCATTTCCGTCCCATGGAGTCTACTGGCCACGTGGCTACCGGACCTTGTACGAAGGGGGTTTACATCGATAGCACTGGCGTCATCGAGAGAACTTGTACACCCATCGTATGTTCCATATGTCCACTTGTCTATCATATCAAGTCCCCTAAAATCGTCAATCAATTTTAGCCTGTAGAACCCAGACGAATGTGGACAGATGTCTCGACTCTACGCAGGACCAATTGGTGGTCTAAATCTTCGCGACATGCGACGACACCAACGTTCATACGAAGCCAATATTGGATTATACATTTGACGATACATGTGATCGGTGATTCTCAATTGAATAGCCCGCCAATCAAGCCTCAACAATCGGGGGTTTACGGTAATGATATGAGGATCACTCATCATCCCCCATCACCTCCAATACCACACAGGCTTGTGTTGAAATGACACGCGAGTCCAGCCACCAACAATTTTTCCTCTGACGGTACTGTTCGGGCCCCGTCCCAAGCCCTAATATAATAACTCTGGAACATATCTTCATCCCGTAACACACATACTTGTCCACTGAGATACAGGCCAAAAGGTCATGATGCGATGGAGTAAATGAAATTGATGAACAATCTCGTCATAGAAGTTCGACCTCAGTTCAGCTGAGGTCCAACATTCACATAGCCCGATGATTACAGTACGACAAGTTGTAGGACGATCGAGCAAGTGGTATGTCCAGAAAACCAGAAGTCAGCACGAGAGGTGGAACAGTTGTCCTACTATCTAGATTACGTATATACTGAAACGTATTATATCACCCTCGTGATGCTTTTAACTATGTGTGTCCATCGTCGTACCGGATTTGTAGTCTGTGCCTCTGGTCACGCATTGAGAGGGTGGCCAACCCTTGACCTGTGGTGGAAAAACCATCAAATGGAAGTCGAAGGGCAGAGCGGTCAACGAACTACAATTGAAGCCCAAGGTGAGAACAGAAAAGTGCGAAAATGACACAGGGACGTACAGCGCATACAACACGGAGAACTCCAGGGTCTCCTCAGGTGGGGCCCCATTTCATTGCCACTCCATTTCTAGCCAGTTTGTGTCGCCGTTTCAGCTCATCCCGAACTAAACTTAGCGCTTGCCGCGCCACCTCCCTGTCATGCTCATAAGTGAGCATCTGTACGGCTTCATCCGCCCTAAACCAGCAACTTCGAAACGAGGATTCGGACGGCATGAGTGTGCCTGGTTGGAATTCCCCAGTAACTTCTGATATGAACCAGTGTATGAGTTTGACATTGCCGGATGCAACAGTGCGGATAGTGATGGCGAAAGGCTCGATGCAGTTGTGGACTGGTGTTCCGGTGGGATTGTCCTGAGATAATAATAGTGGTCGTGTGAGCAAAGGAAGAGGTAAATAAGCAGTGGAGGAAAGGAAGAACGCTAAAATTGTGTGGGAATTTCTATTGATCGAGCCCTCACCTTGACGTCCTCATGTGGGCTTGGTGCCCTGGTGGTGATCGTGACGGGCAGTGGTCTGCAAGGGTAACCAGTCTCTTCGTATGTCTCTCGCATAGCGGTCACAATCAGCGAGTCTTCGAACTGATCCTTCCGTCCCTTGGATAGTAAATATTCCTGTTTCCGCAGATGATAGATAAGACACATCTGCAGGGGTTCGTCTGGCTCTTCATCATCACTGCTACCATCCAGCAGGGTGGATGGTACAATGGCGTTACCGTTCGATGATGGTTTTGACGAGCAGAAGCGTGCTGATCCAGCTGATGAATGGACGGCCGAAGGGAGACGAAAAAGGATAGACCCGGCGCAGATGAGGAATTCAGGGGATAGGAGAAGTTGGTAGGGGATCTTGGAAGCACTTCCTGTGTTTGTGCCGAGACCGTTCGCCGTCGAGGCGCCTGAGCTGAGCGGAGGTTGGTCCGACATGACGGTAGGTGTTACGAATCAAACGGTCACGCCTCAATATACTGAGATTAAGATCAAGGGGGATAATGAAGGCGAAGAACAAGCCGGGCGTGTGAGAGAGGGCGCAAGGAGCGCGCGATCTTGATGAGGGAAGGGAAAGCCCTTCCCGTGTCGATCTTCTGAAATGTTGATGCAATGCGGATGGACCAAGTCAATGCTCGCTCGCCTTGATGAATACAAGTATAAACAGATTTGTGAGCATAGAATGGTCTAATAGTAGTACAAGTATTATGAATAAAGGGACGCTGAGCTACAGATCGGTCGACAAGGTTCACTCTCGATGTGAGAATCACCGAGGATGCTCTAGATCCTGGCCTCCCAACTTACCCCACATCCGCAGCCACTATCTGCCTGAGGGTTATCAATGACACGGAAACTTGAGCCGATTAGCTCTGTCGCAAAATCCAAAGTGGCACCGTTGAGCAGGGCAAGAGAAATAGGGTCAATGAGTACATTCGAAGGTGCAATCATCGGTGATAAAAAATGACTGCAGATGGATAAGCCGTCAACATAAGATAATGCATGGACGGTAGAACACCCACTAATCCCCTTCCCCCTCCAAGAGTCTTGTAAGGTTCATTTTGTATTGATAGCCGTGACAACCTCCCGACTCGACCGCTACTCGAAGCGCGACGTCTGAATCATTTTCACGCAAGGAAATGGATCTTAGTTGCTGGATTCACCTGGGTCTTAAGTTTCAAGCGGCCAAAGAAGAGAGGTAAATCCGCACCTCTGCAGCTCTTGGCGTTATCTTGAACGATATATTGGATGGTTCTATTGGTTCGTCCACTTCCTCTAACACGGCGGCCGATGGGCCCCGAACCAGTGCGGTGTCATTTGCGGACGAAACGCGCATCCCCGGAGGTGGCGTCTCAGTAGAAGGACCCTGTTCACTATATAATGCTGTAGCATACAAGCGCGAGGATGAGAAGCCTCTGGTGGCATGCATCTCAGCACGAGACGTTGCAGCAAGTAACCCTAGGTTCATTGTCACCGACGATCCGTGTGGTGGGGCTGCATGACGAGCATCTCGGTAGACTAGCCTCCGTGCTAGCTTGGTGGATGATGGACGGATTAGTTGTATGTGCCGTGCGCTCGCGTGGATCATTCGTCAGCGTCACTCGTATTACTGGTAAGTGTTCTCAGAGTCGGTCACTCCGGTCAGGTGATTGCAAAGGTGTGAATTGAATCATCTCCACAAGCTCGACGCGAGCACGCTCAACAAGGGCGGGTCAATCGCGTGAGCTTGGGCTTTTTCTTCTTGGATGGGTAATACGGAGATGTCAAAGTGGGAGCCTCTTCAATAACTCCAGCAAATTGCACTGAAGATTGTGGTTCAGGCAGGATGGAAAGTGTTTGATCTGCGGGCTCCATTTGGGACCATACCAGAACGGAAAAACAGAAGAGCACTATGAGATTCACTTGGGGGAAAATAAGCGTGCGTAGCCTATATGTTGTTTCGATCAGTCTCGCCAAAGTTCTCCATAAAGTATCGACGCTACGCCCTCTTAAGTGGCGTTTACCGAAGCGTTCTCATAAAACCTTCTCCTCTGAAAAGAATTCATTCTGGCATTCGGGTTTGGATCAAGAGCCTCCAGACAACGCTACTCCCTGTTTGATTCGTCTCCTGAAACAGTCGCTGACTCGGCTCGTCGAGATGAAGAAAATCAACAGAGCTGTGTTATGTCGAGAAGGAGTGTGTCATTACGCGGTTAATACATGTATGTATCCATTGTTGTCCTGTATTTATTGGCTTGCTGAATATCTTGTAGTTGACATTCTTTGGGGTTGCGGATACAGAAACTTTATGGTAGCTTGCACAGTTTTAGCGGTGCAAGAGGAACAACCAGCGTATATGTCATTGCTTCATGAAGCAAATACCAAGATGGAAGAGCGGCATCTGAAGGACGAGAAGGCCGTTCCATCCAGTGGGGGCCTTAAAGGAATGGGCGTACGTGGACTTCAGGCTTGGATTGAGTATGCTTGGGAACAGGGTATGCCTCATTGCTTCAAGAATACGCAGCTTCAAGGCATAATTCTACATTCAAGGGTATGACGAAGAAGGAGCGAACGATAAGCACATGAAGCACGAACTTCTTGGGACTTCAAAGTGGATCGGAGCTACAGGTCGGTTTTCCTGTAAGACGCAAATACAAGACCCTGTTGCTCAATTTCATCTTTCAGACGTACATGTTGCGTTCACGGCTTGCGGCATACCGTGGGTTTTGGTCGCCGCTCTGTATCATTCTTATCTAATCCGCTGAGACGTAGGACGTACCTTGTAGACTTCATCCGACCTGATCCGTCGAAGAAGAAAGATGCAGGTGATGGGTCTGCCCCATCAGCGGCCAACTCCCTCATTACTTGGGTATTGAACTACTTTGATGACATCCCACAACGCCCAACCGGCGGCGGCGGAACCAGGGAGACACGCTCGAATGCCTTTGAGAGGCTAATGGGTGGAGGTGTGCTCATGAGCGGGAAAATGCCCATCTTTCTACAGGTAAGTCTATGCCATTATGACACTATTCTCCCTCGATTTTACCCTTAGGCATCAGCATAAAGGTCATTCACGGACCATTATTGGTTATGTCAACTCGCATCATTCCAAATCCCCCCATAACTACATCTAGGACAGCATCAGCGCCAATCATACGCGTCCCAGATTCGGATAATGAAACTTCTGTGATCTCGAGCGATGATGACATTCAAGTGTTGGAAGACGAAATCAACACGCCCACTAAAATTGGGATGCGTAATTCTGCATCGCTATCGTTTCATCAGGCCGGGGGTAGTTTGCCACCTAAGCGCAAGAAACAACGCATCTCGCCACCCTCGCCACTGACTTTGCCTAATATGGGAAAGGGGCGCAACCCGCCCAGTCCTCCGATATCCTCTAGAGAAGAAGCATCACCTTCAAGAATGTTCTCGGTTATTAAGCGCACGCGAGGCGGGAACGGTCAGGAGCAAGATGGCATTGAAGGGGAAGATGAAATTGTGATCATTGATGATCGTAACACCGTCTCAAAAGACGCCCATACTAAAGCGGAAGTCTCAGCTGGTCCACCTTCCAAATTTCGGCCATTAGTATCCGGCGTGAAGTCGAAAATATCTTATTTCAACTCGAAGACTAAGATGGGAGACGGTGACCCGACGTTGAAGATCGTGAAGGAATTCCGCGTGAATCGGAAAGATCTCCTGTCAGTCACGTTATGTAGATTCTTGTCTTTTGATTGCTGGCTGATCAATCGATTCTTCTGGTGCAGCAAATGCGATCAGTACCAAATTTTGGGCTTCTCACTTGAAGCTCCGCTGACTTTTCAACAACAAGTCGCTATGAAGGAAATCACATCCACCCCCATTCAGGCTTCTTAATAATAAATTTATGCACGCATCACTCCATCTTGCATCTCTTTACACATATTCCCATTCATTTTTCTCAACATGATTGCTTCCATGGGTGGGACTGACACGTTGTGGACTGGATTGGATCATCAATCTGTATATACTGTGTATTTTTTTCTGGAACTCTCTTGATTGGGTTCGACTTTGATGTACGTTATGCACCCTTTGGAGGGAAAAAGAGAAAAAAAATTGGTCCGCCACTTCAAGGAGTATGAAGTAGCCTGGAAACTGTGCATGTGCTCGTGCAGACACTGCCACATGAACGAGCCAGCCACTTGCAATGCCAGGTGGTTCCGCGGGATTGTGACGTCGGTACAATGTGTCCTCCCGTATGGAGGTGATATGTGTAGTCTTTTGGTCGGAAGATCAAAATCCACTCTCACGCCACTGGTTTACGGGAGGGAAGCACGCATTGACTTTGAACACGATACGAGCCAAACTATCACGCCAAAACACAACATGTACTTCCATTGGTGATCCGAAAAAGCTAACATGCAGCCGCGCGCGGATTTGCCTGTTGCCTACAATACACACGTGGACAAGTAAGGCTTTCATATTCGGAGCAAGATTAAGCCACGAGGACAACTGTTCTTAATGAATGAATGGAATGATGCCTGAGCAGTCCAGATTGAGGGTTGTGAGGGGTCCTGGGCAGGTCGGATGTTGCGTTTCCCCACCCCTTTCAGAGACACTGCTTATCTATGTACGAAGGTGAAGCATCACTGAATCGGGCGCCGTGTTGTACCATAGGGTGGAGTTAGTTCTGAGCTGATTTGATCGGTCAGTGTGATTGATGGATCAATGAGAGTGGGGCGAGTAGACTAGGTTCGAGCGAAAGGCAAGGAAGGGGGGGTGGACGCAGAATCACAGAGGGCCAGAGCATCCTTGTCGAGGTCGCAGGCCCATGGTGATGCTACAAGGTACTGAAAGCAAGCTTCAGGAAACTTTGATGGTTGCCATAGTTCGGGGAAAGTGATGCGAGAGCTATCCAGCACGTTAGAGGTGCAAGGCTGAAGAATTCAACATTGAAAAGGCGAGCGAAGAGGAGTACACAGACACAGTCCCAACAACAAGAGGAAGGGGATGTGAAGGGATGGACCTGGGGGCTCTCGAAGAACAATCATCCTCGGGAACAACGTTCATGTACAAACGAAAGGCTTTGTTGAAGTGTTGTCATAGAAATACCGTGCAAACCTCGGCGCAAACAAATACCCAACCAGACCTCTCTCCTCCCTCCCTTTCCACCACTACTTCTTCCTCGCTGCTTCTCTACTCGGCGGTTCAGGTCCTCGTGCGGCCCCTCGACGTAGTCATCCATTTCGTGTCTTATATTCTTAATTGGCTTGTTCTTCTGCTCTCTGTCTCGAGCTCAGAGCCGTTGAATTCTGCTCCGATCAAGTTACTCTTCGCTAACCCTACTCTCTTGCCACGGACAACTCTCGCTGGTCGACATCGTTCGCGGCCCTCTCTAAAGCCTATTAGTACTCAGATGGGCCATTCGTTGGTCACTCCAGGACCTATCTTGACGCCGAGCAGAAGCGCTTCCCTTGTTACCCCGTCCGCCAGGCAAAAGCCCTCGGTCCCTAGCCTTCGCATTGTGACTAACACCTCGAATAGTACTAGCCCCAAGAATATGGACTCAGGCTACGAGACTGCTCTCTCCCCGCTTCAGGTTGTAGAAAGTCCACGGCAGCGCTTGCCACCGAGATCGACCCCCCTCCAAGCCCACCGTCAGATATGGGAGTTTTAATCCCCACTTCCACTGTTCCTGCGAGAACGTCAATGCCTTTCGGGAAAAAAAATGTGAAAAAGCTTAGTCTCTCCTCGGCCACTGAGATCGGGAGACCACAATTGAATCCCACTCCCTCCATACACTCTCTTCGTTCAGTCGCGCCACACAATGTTCCCGTTTCACTCCCCTCCTCACCACGCCATCCTACTCAATCGTTTGGCTTATTATCGAGTACTGTTGGGACCGCGCAACCACCCTCCATTGTGCCATCAGACCCTGCCGTTCCGAATCGCCGGAGACCATCAGTGATGTCGCTCCCTGCTGCATCATCATCATCCTCTAACCATCGACGTCGGGAGGTGGAAGACGAAGGCGAAGGAAACCCGTATGAGAACGGGCCGTTAGAGGTCTTACCTGGCGTTTGGCTAGGTGCCGAAGAGAACGCGGGAACATGGGATGTCCTTTCTAGGAACAAGATCGGTGCGATTCTCAATGTTGCCAAGGAAGTGACATTGCCCCTCGATACAGAAGTTGCCTCCATTGTTGATGGAAAGGTGATGCACTTCGAAGCGGATCAACTGAGCGGGAGGCAGGAGATCGCCTACTTGCATTTGATGTGGTCGCATGGGCAGTCCGATCTGGTCACGGGAGGGTTCCCTGAAGGTCTCGACTTCATTGACCAGTCATTGGCTAGGGGAACCGGGGTTTTGATACAGTAAATTTATTTTCTATCTTACATGTCATGCGTCCTAATTGGGCCCTATGTTTAGTTGTCAATGTGGAATATCGCGCTCCGCTACGCTGGTAATCGCATACGTGATGCGAGCTGCATACGCTCCAAATGCGCCCCCACATCTCGCAGCGCTAACGAAGGATGGCATGCAAGGTTCATACCAGTTCGTTAAGACGAAGAGCGGTGTAATTGGACCTAACATGTCGTACGTGCTCTGAGATCATTCGATAGTAGGTTCCTCATTCCCCCACTTTAGGCTAATCTATCAGCTTTTGGAATACGAGAGGACCCTGTCCAACAAGCCTTCACCGTCTGAGAGCTCAGCACGCTCAGAGGAGGAAGAGTGGTTGAGACGACGCCAGGCTCTGGAAGAAGATGAAGGTGCTGAATCATGCAACCACTCTCCGGGTCCGCAATCAGATATCGAGAAAGCTGAAGCACTGGAGCTCGACCAACGCATGATCAACCGTCGGAGCAATCAGTCACGTACGTCACTCACCTCAACGGCTATGTCGTCTGATGTGGGTGGGTGGCCAGCTCGTAATAGTGCATCCGGTGCTAGTATTACGAGAAGTCGAGCACTGAGTGTAGCAAGCAGTCGGAGCAGTCTCATTAGTGCGGACTCGATTGTAGAGATGGATGAAGACAGGGTTGTCATGATGCATGATCTTGACGCTTCGGTCTCACTTTCACACCAGGCGAGCGATGAGATGGATAAAGATGAGCCTGGTGGAACAGTGTTGACCTTTCCGTCTGGCAAGGTAACACCGCGGGATACATTCATTTTACAGCCTGTTGTACCAGGGAAGAGGAAGAGTGCTACTTCGCTGGGTTCGGCGGGAGGTGGACGGACCAACTTTGCGAAACATCGTCCCTCGTTGGATACGCTGAGTCTGGCATCGAGTACAGTGGCAGCGTCGACAATAGCCACCTCGTGTACAGCCGTTTCCTCTTCCGCTTCTCCAGCATCGTCGAGGCGAACAAGTGACGCCTCGATACCTTCATCTGGTTCCCAGGGGCTTTCTCCTCTCCAGTCTGCCTCGACCGCCAAATTTTCATCCGACCTGAGCACGACTCTGCCCTTTCCTCGTCGTCGTTCGGAATCATCGTCGCTTGGTCCCCCACCTGTACGGAGAAGGAATGGTGGATCGTCGCCTGCCGTGTTAGACACTGTCCCACCATCTCCAAGTACCAGTGAGGCGAGGGAGAACGAGTTGTCGCTGAGGGATAGACGCAAGTCGCGGCCCATGGACTTGAAGCTCTCGTTGACGAAGGCACCCGTCACTGCCATATCAGTCTATCAGGATAGCGAAGATCATGTTATGTCCGAATCAACCGGAGCGGAGAACTCAGCCACGGCGACCACTACCACCTCGAAGTCGCCTCGAACATCTTCATTGCCCAGTTCGAGCTCGAAACAAACAGGGTCAAGCAGAAGGACCAAATGGTTGAGGAAGAAAGGGGTTGTTTACCCACCCCGTACAACTACAATCAGTCTCGTCGAGGCTGCCACCCCCCAGCAAACTTTATTTATTTTCCCAGCGTCGCCTCCTCGTTCACACAGTGTGGCTCCTGACTCGGGGACTCCCGAGCCTATGGCAGTTCCTTCGACGCCTTCCACAGTGCTCGTCACGACGAACATGACCCCACAACATCCTTCGACTTCATTAGATTTGGGTGCGGGTTCACGTTCATCGTCGCTAGGGTCTCGATCGTCCCTCTCGTCAGATGCGTCGGGTGGTGGAAGTACAAGACGGAAGCGACTGAGTGCCATGATATCCGGTATTGCCCCTTCTCTTTCTGCGCTACGATCACCTTTCCATGGTGGCGCTGGGAAGAGAGGGGAGTGGAATGGTGCAGCACCTAGTACGCCTACGACTGCTACGGCACATGTGGAAGCGAGAGGGTGGGTCATGAGCGGAGTAAAGTCGCCTAGTACTGGTACGGTCCCGCTCTCGCCTTTGGCTACTGCGCGACCTTTCAAATGAATGTTAAGCTAGCTTTGATGAATCTATGTCTCAAATATGGCAGTTGCTCTTCCCCCTAACCCTCTATTATTGGACAGTGTGGTTTGTTCGTGCTTTCCTCCCATTGCTGTTGGCGAATTCTTTTTTTTTTTTTTCAAAACTGGAAGTCTTGCTTTTATCTCGTTCTTCATCCGCTTGCAGCTGTTTTCGGACATACTTCTTCCTGCCGCCGCACTAGCTTTCCTGCTTCAGTCCTGGTTACACTTGCTTCTGCTTTTTCGGTCTACTTCCTCACCACTATCCATTGGACTATTAGGAATTCGATTTCATCCGTTCACACTTTTAAGTCAATAATTTTTCCTGGAATTCAATCGGGTTTCGATTCAGCGACTGCGCTCTACGTCATGCTAGTTTAATAGTGCCGTGTGACCTGGGAACCCGCAGTCGAACTGGAAATGTCCGATTCCAAATCCAGTAACCTCTGGGTGAGACTTAGGCCACCAGCCTCTAATAATAGATAGACCGTTGCGTACGTATTTATGTACTGCGTGCCTGATGAGCCCAACCAACAATGCTTGCGAGGACAGAGCAACTTTCTATTGAGGAGCGCCCCTGCGATCATGGTCCTTTCGACGCAGACAATTCATTTGAAGGAGTCTTGGCGACGACCGCGACAAGCCATATATGCTTGCAACCCAAACTTTTAGGCTTTGCACCTCTGTGGCTCAACAAGCTTTTAAGATGGCTGAGTGGACCAGGAAAAGAGGTTGCCTTATCGTATCCACAGCCATGGGTGCATCTCACCGTACACTACCAAAACACCATTCGATCGTATCCTTTGGAGTCCCTGATTCTCAAAGCCACACGTCACTTCGCATCACCTATCCTGCTAGCGTTATGCATTGTGGCATACATAGTTTCTCTATCGTTCCTTGCTCGTGCTCAAGTACGCCAATCCTATTTTATCGGACAGTAATTTCACAACGCTCACGACTTAACAGTGGTACCAGACACCCGAGGATGACTTTGCTAGTTGTGACTCGAGTTTTTGGCGTCAAGATGATGGATGCGGTCTAAATGGTCAATTTTGTCAACCCTTTAATTCCTCCACTCCGATCGAATTTCGATGTCCAGCGGCATGCCTCAGCGTTATACTTGCAAATAACCGTGCAGTCGGTGCAAATGAAGTCCGTTATGTTCCTCTAGTTGTTGGTGGAGGCGACAACCAACAAACATACAGAGGAGACTCTTGGGTTTGTGTAGCAGCTGTCCAAGCGTAAGGACATCATGTTGCTTTCGAAGAGGTGTTGCTGACGTGCTATGCAAGAGGCGTGATATCGGCTAAGACAGGGGGATGCGGCGCACTGGACCTCATTGGCGAATATACTGACTTCGTTGCCACGTCAAGAAATGGCGTGCGCTCGGTAGACTTCCCCTCCGTGTTTCCATTGTCATTCCGATTCATCGGATCCAGGGGAGCTTTCACTCATTGCACCGACCTAAGGGACTATGTCCTTGTATTCAACGTTTTCGTCACTGTCTTCCTGTTCGTCATCCTGCGGCCGACGCCACTTGTAGTAAGTAGACTTGGACCTACATGGGAACTCGTCTATTGACTGATGCCCAAAAGCTTTTTTGGTCCTTGGTTTGCATTGTAGGTTTCTTAAGGTTTGGCTCGCCAAATGTTCTAACCACGTTCTAGGGATTCTGGCATATTACATTCTTTTCGGATCCTCGGGCTGAGCCCGCTCCAATTTCAGACGCTTTTGGCGCGTTTCTCCCCACTCTCTTCGTTTCATATGTGTTTTGGCGTGCTGCATTCCGATTTGTCCTCCCAACCTTTGCTAGCTTGCCCCTGGAGCGAGCAGTGTACTATGTAGGCGCATTCTGGCCCGGCGCTCTCATCAATGTCATCACAAGCAAGATCCCAATTGACCGTCTCCTCTGGAGGGACATCAAGCATCGGCCTGGAGCTTTAGTTGCTCTTATTATAATCGCCGCAATTGTGTTGTTGGTCGTCCTGAACCAAATGCGCATTGTCCGGAAAACGGGCCTACTCCTACACTATCTTATGTATTATGTCATTGGTGGCCTGGTAATTTTGATTCTCTCGCAATTACCAAGTTTGACATTCCGTCTTCATCACTATGTGTTTGCAATGCTTATGATACCTCTAACGGCGTTTCCCACACGGATAAGTGCTATCCTTCAAGCGTTTTTCCTTGGCGTGTTCCTGGATGGTGTCTCTCGCTGGGGTTTTGCCTCCATCCTCCAGACTGCCACTGAGGTATGTTGTCATATTCCTCTGATTTGTCCATTTTCTGAGGCCGAGGACGCTCCAGCTCCAAAGAGATGCACCTCTGGGAACAGCACTCCCTTCTTTTACGGCTAATCTTACCTCTTCAACCATCTTCCCTTTGAACTCCTCTTCGGTGTTTCTAACTTGGGATGCTATAACCGCAAGTCTCAGCACAACCGAGGGATGGAATGGCTTCTCGATCATAATTGACGATGTGGAACGATACACGGGTACTGCCACGAGTTATAATCTATCCTCCTTGGATTGGAGCATGATGCACTTCTTCAGACTGGCGGTGAGTACTTTTAAACGCATGTATAAATATGACTTTCTAATTTGGCACTATAACTGCTCCTAGTTTCAGAAGGATGGAATAAGTGGGGATTATACAAGGGCAGGGACCATCCTCCCAAACGGGACCTGGATTTCTCCCCTGCCGGGGCCATCGTAACATGACTCTTAAGTTGTCGACTCCTATGTAGTGACGTAGTCACATATGTATATCTCGCTGTAGAGTTTATACAATCTTCATTGTCGGTCACAAGCTGTCATAAGTTCTATGCCGTTTTCCTTTCCGGATGGCGGGCTGGTTTACCTAATCAAACTTTGTCGTAACGTGTCCGTGCTGAGCCGCCCAAGAGAGTGAGATATCATCAAAAAGGAGGCTTTATCAGGACTCGAGCTGAGAGCCTTGCCTAATAGGGAGTGAGTGAGTTTCCGAATTGTTAAGCTTCAACACTTCACCGTTCGCTTCGTCGGGCTCAGTCGAAGTCGATACAACAGGCTACCTACGGCCTTAATTGAGGAAATAAGGGATCGAATAGCAGGGGAGCTGATACGTGTGAAGTGCGACCTAGTATAGGCTTTTCGCTGCCCAAAGACCATATCCCAATCGATAATTGAAATGGCCCCCGGGCTCCGAGTAGTAACTTTTATGAGTGTAGTCAGATCGTACATTTACATGGCCCATAAGTCGAGCGCACCAGTAGACGACAGGAACTGACGGTACGGGTGAGTGGATAGAGGTCACTGATGATGATCTTTAGCCCTCAATACAGTATTGAATACTACCCATACATCCGTCCAGAAAGCCAAACATGAGGGGTCACCCACATCCCAGAGTGTATAGATGCCAACAAGACGGAGGACACGGGTATTGGTGAGATATCAAAAGCAATGACACGATCACGTAGTGAGAGGGGGATTTCCAGCCGACGTCTTAGCTGATATCCTTCCCGGGGAGCTACAACTACTCCTCACTTGCCTACCATGCGGGAGGGCTGGCATCCCGGGACTTTCGTACACATCATATCCAAGGAGATCCAGCATGTGCCACATGAGACGCAGATTTCGTTTCAACGAGGATAGCAGCCATATGTCGATGATTTAGGATGGCGTTTGCAGCTAAATTGAGCTTGTACACATCACCGAACCCATTGAGGTTTGCGGATAGGAAGCTAAAGGCGTTAGGTGTGGCACGAGCACACGGAAAGAACAGAACAAGGGTAATTATGCAGCTGTTGTAGTACACGAAAAAGGGGTCAATATGGGTGTGAAACTTTGGTAATCATGGCGAGTTGGAGGCACATCAGAACAACAGGGGTTCGAGTGAGCGGGACGATGACATATCACATATACAGGAGAAGAAATCGAGAGGAACGGGAATGAGCGTGTAGAGGACAATGAACACTCACAGGAGACTCCTTGGTATCCCTCATGTTGGCCTGGTGATGGACACTTAGACACAGCATGAGTTACACCTCGAAGGTTCATTAACCTAAGGATGCAAATGATTAGAATGACAGCGAAATTTGGAAATAGCAAAGTTATGAAGTAAATGGAGCAGGGAGGATAATGGAGCACGAACGGCGGCTTGGCACAAAAGTTAAAAAGTCAGTACTTACTGCCTTCCTTTTCCTTACAAAAGTTCCACTGGGATCGATCTCCATCGATTAAGGAGCATCAGCTACATCTAGAGGGTCGGAAGCGCCGGTTGTCTGCGAAACCACTCCTGGTTCAGGAAGAAGCGGAGAAGAGGCCGACGCTGCCATGATGACATTCATAGCCTCCTTGTGAATGGTGGCTGAGTCCTCCAGTTGTTTTTCCATATCCTCTGACAAAGCCATCTTCCTTGCCTGTAATGTTGCAATTTCTTTTCGAATTTCGGCCGTTTCCTCTGGTAGCGCAGTTCGAAGTCGCAGTACAGCCACGAGGAGGCTATTGTCCAACCGCTGTGCCTGGATTTGCATTCGGGACGTTTTATGATGGTTTGCCATGGATAAGGCTAGGGTGCTGATTGCGCGACTGTGATTGGAGATATTTGCCTGCTGAGCATCTAGTTTCGTTTCGAGAGCCCTCATCGACCGTCCGACTTCATTGGACATTGAGTCAACATTTCGCTGTAATTCATTTACTTTCTTGGTGATGCGGGAAAAATATGCCTCCGTGTTATTTGAGTGCGGGTTTGCTCTGGAGTGGTTGGGAGCTGTTGGGAGTTGCTGGGAGCTTGGGAATATGGAACCAATATCCTGAGCGATCCCGAGTGCTTCCAAGCCAAACCAGTATCCGTGACAATCTTGCACAGGGTCGAAGAGGTCTGTTAATGGGGGGTTGTCCCCAGCTGGTGGAGAAACAGGGTATGGGGAAGAAGGAAGGGAATCACCGGATGGGGATGCCCCTATCTCGTCAGGCCACAGGTAAGAGAGATCCAGCGGAGGGATGCAAGTACGACGATTCAACGTGTTCGAGATCCATTCACGAGTTTTTGTCCGCACCGAGTCGCAGATACCGGGAGCCTGTAGGAGCCTCCTGAGTCGATCGCAAAAGAACACAGGAAGGGGAACGTACAGATGGCCGGTCTAATCCTTGTCCGCAGCAAATGATATTATACTTTCTGCAGTTTTGTCGCTGGTATCGTAATCGGGCCCATCCTCGTCGTACGTTTTGCAGGTTTTCTTACGGAAGCGACATATCCAGCAGCCATTCTTATCTATAGTGGGCACGAGGCCGGGGGACTGGGAGGGACTGTCCTCTGGGAGGGATGGATGATATACGTGCATTGAGCAGGACATGTCGGAGAAGAGTGACTCGAAAGCAGGAGACGATGAGGTGATGAGGGTTATATATGCGAAAGCGGCCTTGGGATTGGACCCACGGGAAATTCCTTGTGCCTCGCCATGATGAACAATGACCATGCATGATTGGACAGCGCCCGCCGAATGGAGTCGACTATTTGGGAAAGGATGCACAGCGAATTCTGCGCGGCTTATTCCGTCCGGTCAAGAAGGGAAATGTAGCACTCTGAAGATGCGACAGATACGTACACACTCGGAGAACCACAGCGCACAACGAAGAAATGGGGTTCTAATGTCTAACGCCCCAAATCCTTCAATGTACAATGCTTTACAACCGAGCGTTAATCAAGGTATATTCCCATGACCTCCCCTTATATTAAGCTGATGCAGCCTCGATCTATAGAAACCAGTCTGTGCGCGAGACACATATGTAGAGCGCTATGTCGAAGGTCAAGGCGCCGCCCGGTGATACAATATGGCACTGCAATTGGTGGGTGGCGAGACACTCGAAATCCGCTGTGGCGCACTTGTCGACTAAGAGTCCAAGGGGTGCATGCAGGTATATCAAATCTGTCAAAACATCCAGCGACGATTCTATAAAAGGCGAATGACCAAAGAGGAGTAGTTGACTAACTTCCCTATCTCATCTTCAATCGTCATTGGAAGTAGTGTTTGACCTTTCGTATTAAATGAACTCACCAGCTACCTCATTGGTCCCTCACAAATAATGCAACAGTTTCCTTTACAGACACAAATGAAAGAGCACCCGTGGGAAAATTTTCGTGACTTTGATTTATTCCGATTCGGGGACTTGCCGCTCGCGGTCGCATTGTGAGGCGCGATCTTGGCTAGCTCGTACATGGCCCGCCCGACTCTGGAAAGTCACCCGTCTTTAATGGGCGTCCACCAGGGCCCCCATTCAGCATCAACCACCCTGTTCCGACGGCTAGTTAGCTCATCTACTCATTTCCGCTCACCATGTTTATGTTGAGCTCTCCTATGCGTAGATATTCGATGGTACCGTGCCATTGGAAATAAAGCTAGATCTCAAGGAATTGCCAGCCAATAGTGATAGAAGCCTTGAATACTACTTTGTGTGTACTGATCCTGCCGTAAGAGATAATAACTAACAAGGCTCGTCTACGCTGCACATCTCGTGGACAGATTCAGGCACCCAGAATATCATATCTACCACTTCTCATTCCTGATATAAGGAAGCATCTAGCTGAAATTGTCCTCGACGATTCTGCTATCATCAAGGAAGAGGACTGGTGGTTTGAGGAGACTAACTCGGGCGCCTTGATGAAGTGGTAAGCCATCATTCCACGTCATTCTCTCGCCACAATTCATGCTGTTGGGATTATTCCCAAGGCACTGGCCAATTGGTGCCCTTTATGATAGTCGTACTGTTGCTGCACGACTTGCTCAAGTAACTGCATCAGGCTATCTGAATGGGCCGGGGTTTGATCCCACTCCCACAGAGCCGTTACGGTTGACGTTACACTTGGCATCACCACCCACAGATAAGTTGCTATTGTCTCCTTCAATTGAAGCCTGCAAACAGGCCTTTATGGGGCAAGTGAAGGAAGCGGACTTCCTAAGATGGGGAAACACGAGACGTGTGACAAGCTTGCGAAAGCAAGAACAAGACGGGATGTGGGATGGCCTCAGAGAACGTATGTCCTTGTTCGTCCTCATCCTCATGATTGTTTCTACTATCACACTTCGCTCCTTCATAGATAACTTTGATGAGTTTTGGCGTTATGCGGCCAAGATTTTTCCAGCGCCTGGTTTCACCCAAGGCATCTCATCCTCCGCTCCTGATGCATACCCACGGTCTCAGACCATGGAGCCGAGTGCACAGGTAGGTGATAAGGACGAAGCGAACACCGTCCGCTGCGTACCCGCGCGGATACATCTGCCGGACGGCCCAGTGCTGCAAGATATCGTAATGCCTTTGAATGAGGATGGTACGTTGTCCCGTTCGGAGGGTTCCACGTTCTACTGACTACATTGGTGACTTATACAGGGCGTCCTACCACGCTCCGGGAATTGCTTCGTAGCCACGTACCGTTACTGTTCCCTCCACCACCATCAGTTCCATTGGCATATTCCATAGTTCAAGGTGTGGTCGTTCCTGGTGAGGCAGAAGTGGCATGGCTGAACGCTTGCATGGGTGGCATCGATGGTTTCTTATCTATCTTCATTGGTATTGGCATTGCATCCTGAGCTACCCGCTACTTGGACCGATTCAGTCACTTTTGCGCTGTCGACGATTGTTTCGAGCCATACCAGATCCATTTTTTCCGTGATAGCAGAGTTGAATATCTTTGTAATGCTGAGGAAGAAATTAGAATCATGTTCATGCGACCAGTACCTCCTTATCAGAAAGTACATTCTCAATTTTTCACTCGCACGTCATGTCTTTTCTGCATAAAGCGCGTACTTGGCACTCCTCCTGTAACCGTATTACAAGGGCAAGAGATCGGGTGCACAAAGGATGAGCCTCGGTGGGCAGGCGCTGGTGTCAGTAAATTGCCAGGTTGACTGACCCATTCAGCCTCGGAAGGAATACGGACAAATGGGTATCATATTCAGTGTGATGAATGATACTTGTACATGATGCCGTGTCACTTCCCGAATCAATGTTGAGTAGGCATGTCGACAGAGGCCTTGTTCTTAACCAGAAATGCATCAGATACGGAGGAAGTATAGGAGAATCGAGTACCCACTCCAGTGGCGTCTTCAGCGCGCCATAACACTGTGGTGGTCTGCACGTCGCAGTATTAATGAAAACTGGATCAGTCGAGAACAACGACATACTGACCTTCCGCTGAGTAAAGAACTCGAAACCGCTTGGGGAGAGATTAGTGTTCAATTTCAATATGGAAGCACCCATGCTTACGTCTTGCCGTAAAATGGAATGTCTCCCAGGAAGCTTCCCTAGATTTCAAGTTGGTGAATGTATATCGCAAGTATGAACGTCTGACGTTACCTTATTACCGCTCCACGAGAACATCGGGAGCGGCACCGGGATGGGAACATTAATTCCAACTTGGCCAACGTTAACATCGTTCTCGAATTTGCGTCCCGTCGCCCCCGATTGGGTAAAGATTGCCGCACCATTTCCGTAAGGATTTTCATTGATTATCGCAATCGCCTCGTCTAATGTTTCGGCAGCTAGGCAGAAAAGCGCAGGCCCGAAGATCTCCGTCCTATATGAGTATATTAATGAATTTTACCTTGATGGAGATAAACGACGGAACTTACTTATAGGCTTCTATCGTAGTAAGCCCTTCGAGCACAGTGGGCCCAACGAAGTTGCCTTTCTCGTAGCCAGGAACAATGATGCTGCGACCGTCAAGATGTATTGTCCCACCCTCTTTCTCCACGCTTTCAATCAGGCGAGACACACGTTCTTTTGCGAACGGCGAGATGAGGGGCCCACTGTGGTTGAGTTTACTGTTAGGCCTCTTACTTTCCAGGAGCAGAGCTCGTACTCACAGATCCGCCCCTGGCTCAAAACCTGCATTCACCTTGAGAGCCCTAGCCCGTTCGATAAGTTCGGCCAACCAAGACTTGGTGGACCCCACGAAGACCGCTAAAGTAATTATCAGCAGAAGCGGCAATGGGTGCATGAAGAGGCTCACCGACGGAAAGGGCCATACATCTCTGACCAGCGGCTAGATTGTGTAGGGGATGAGAAGAAAGCCAGAAGAAAAGAGCGTTCCCCCCACCTCCGAATGCAGCCCCAACCAAAGAATTGAGGGCAAGATTCTTGTTCGCTGCAGAGGCATCTTAACGTCTCATACGAGATCAGAAAGTATCACGTACCATCTGGCATGATAACGCCATGGTTTTTGGCTCCTAGATTTGCCTGGACACGCTTGCCGTTTTTCGTCCCTCTATTAGGATGATCGGTCGCCATCATACACTGATGGACAGAGTAGGGTCTACCTCTCATATATGTGTTTCCCGGCCTTGTCTCCTCCTACAAAACTGATGGCGCGGATAGCTGGATGGTCGCAAATAGCGTTGACGGTGGGGACCGTGCCGTGCACGACGTTCAAGACTCCCGAAGGCAAGCCTACGAAGATGTCAGAATGGAAAGACAGCTGATGTCGTTTCTGTTGATTACCAGCACGGGCAGCGAGCCTAGCAGAAAATGATTTGGTAGAGTTCAGTTCTTGGCTAAGTGGGACTCACTCAGCAAGAATCATAGTGGCTCCAGTGGCCCGTTCCGATGGTTTGATGATAACAGTATTTCCACTAGCAATCGCATAGGGTATGCTCCATAACGGGATCATACTAAACAAGAACAATTAGGACATCACGTCTGGATTGATCATATGATGCCTTTCCGCACGCGGGGAAGTTGAAAGGAGCGATGCTGTCTTCGAGATAAGTCACTGGAACGGGAAGAATAGAGGCAGTTACTCACACGCCGCACACGCCCAGCGGTATTCTCCGCATTTCAGTATCCATATCCTTGCTCACTAACAGAATAAGATGGCTGTTTGTCTATGCGGGTAAAGGGATCAACACCTACCCTCTAGTTTCTCCCCCATGAGACCAGTGGTGACAGATGCAGCTGCTTGGACGGCTTGAAGTCCACGATGAAGGTCACCATGTGCATCAGTAATGGTTTTCCCCTGTTCAAGTGTCATGCTCTCCGTGATCGACTCCGCATTCTTACGAATCTCCGTCTGGAAGCTATTAAAGCATCAAGCCTTGCATCTCGATGCAGAGAATAAACCCACTCAAGTAAGAACTTCTGTCTTGTCAGGACGCTCGTCTTCCTCCATGACTTGAAGGCATCAGATGCTGCATCTGCAGCCAGATTAAATTCCTCAGCAGTGGTCTCGGGAACCTTTGTAAGAAGTGTTTGCGTAGACTGGGCGCATAAATGATGAGTCAAAATACAATCTAAATACAATGTGGCAAAAGAAATGCACACCGGGTCGCGAATTTCGAGCCATTCAGAGGTTGAGCTCTCTACAAAAGCTAGTTGATTCGAGCGTCCCAGAGCATACAGAGAAACACATACCGAGGAACTGCCCGTTTATGTAGTTCTTTGTATTACCGCCATCTGCTGTGGTACCTTGCCACTGCCTGGATATACCCTCAGCAGCAGTCCTTGCTCTTCCAGAAAGCCCAACAAATGCGGCATTGGAACCCGATGCTGCTGTCGCGAGTGCTCTCATTCCTCCTAGTGAAACCTTCTTCAGCATGAAGAGAGGGGTGAAAACGAGTTGATCGATGAGATAGGCAACGAGCTCTTGTATTAGTACGTTACCGGTGGGATCGGCAATTGTGTGCCACAGATCACGTAAGCAAATCCCTCATTACAATTCAGTCCGAAGGCGCAGACTCATGTCGGTTCTCGGTCACCGAGTTAGTCGACTACGCGCAGGAACTCTCTGGTTTACACGAGACCACGGTCGCGGGCTGGTACGGTGACGCGTCCGATTTGCGTCTCTAACTGACCTCCGATCCCAGCGTTATGCCTTACCTTTAACGATCCATCCTGAAGTCGAAGAAGCTCTTGATGCAGGAAGACCTGTCGTTGCTCTAGAAAGTGCTATAATCACTCATGGTACCCTTCCTTGTTACCCATACTCTCGGCTCTCGTTCTTATACTGCGTTCAGGCATGCCACATCCGATCAATCTTGACACTGCTCTCTCTTGCGAGAGAATCATTAGATCCACTGGGGCCATTCCAGCTACTATCTGTCTTCTTTCGGGTCGTATTCACGTCGGATTGAAAGCTTCTCAGATTGAGCGCCTCGCCGATCCTTCGAATGCTGGAAGAATAAAAGTGTCGAGACGTGACTTGGCTCCCGCCATCGCCGCTCGAAGGGATGGCGGGACGACCATTGCTAGCACAATGACCATTTCCCATTTAGCTGGTATCAAGGTTTTTTCTACAGGCGGACTTGGCGGTGTTCACAGGGGTGGCGAGCTTTGTTCGTTCATTATATGCTTCAACAATCCCGCCCTCACTACCTTCCTGCTTAGCTTTGGATGTTTCGGCGGATGTAACAGAGCTAGGGCGTACTCCCGTTGCTGTGGTATCTGCGGGAATTAAATCCATTCTCGATGTTGGTCGTACGCTCGAATATCTTGAGACAGAAGGAGTTACGGTAGGCAACTTCGGTCCATCCAAAGACTTCCCAGCGTTCTTCTCCAGGAAGAGTGGTTTCCAGGTATCTATATAATGTATTTTATGCGCGCTGTACCGTATCATACCTGTCTTCTTCAGTGTCCATGGAACTTCGAATCCACAACACAAGTTGCCGAAATGCTATGTATGCTTCTCCCCTTGATCATTAACATTGGCTAACAAGATTATAGATGCTCAGTATCGACTACAACTTTCTTCTGGGGCACTCATCGCATGCCCAATACCTGATGAGTACGAGGAAGCCGGGCTCAAAATTCAGCAGTCGGTGGAGCAAGCCATTCGAGAATCAGAAGAATATGGAGTCAGTAGGACAGGAAAGGATGCGACGCCATGGCTACTTCGCCGAGTAGCCGATCTCACTGGAGGGGCATCCATCCCAAACAGTAAGCTACATCAAATACTGTTCTGTTAGCATCTTCTTATATTTTGATAGATATCGCCTTGGTTGAGAATACGTCTCGAATAGGTAAGATTCTTAGTTTAATATATTCCGCTCACTGCCAATTACTTTCTATTTTAGGAGGTGAGATTGCCGTAGAATATGCAAGGCTGGTGGCAGAAGGCATACAATATGCACCAACTAAACCACCTGTAAGCTAACTCCTAATCTATATGCTACGTTCTCGTTATGTGTTGGTTGAATGTGGAATGGATCCTCTACTTCGAAGACCCACTCCAGGCTGTCTAGCATCCACAATCTCAGCTCCAGACCTTCTGCACGACACATAACATCTGAAACATTGCCATCATCGTCTCCTTCAGGTGTCATACAAGCACCACGAGCACAACTTCTCGTAGTAGGCGCTACGGCCGTAGATGTGATTGCACGCGGAGACCCATCCACCGACCCCGCTCTCATGGTGCAGTCTACTATACCTGGACGAGTATCGATTAACCTTGGCGGCGTAGCTAGAAACATGGCGGAGGCGGCCCACCGAAGTCTTGCGTCTATGTCCTTATCTCGTAGTTCTAAAGAGTCCAATTCAGGCGCAGTGCAACTGGTATCGCCAATCGGCAAGGACAGGTTCAGTGCTCTTATATCCAATGAGATGAACGGGATAGGAATGAGAAACGATGGTCTTCTCTCTAAACCACCTGACGGAAGCCGATGTACTCCTGTGTGTAACATGATACTGACCCCTGCAGGAGACCTTGTAGGCGGAGTGGCGGATTTCTCGGCCCTGGATACTTTCAATTTTGGAGAGGTAGGGATAGATCTTCTCAAAACGTTACTCTATCTCGACCACTAGTATTCTATTCAATTAGATTTCCGGAACGCTTCGAAAATCCAATGCCAAAGTTATGGCTATGGATGGTAATTTAAATCCAAATGTCATTTCAGACTTGGTACAATATGCATCGGAGCGCCATCTTTCGAGTAAGAGCGTACCTACGTGGACTATTACTATTAGTAGGAAAGCCGATATTCACGGGTGTTTTATTGATAGCTTGGTACGAGCCTACGTCGGTTATCAAGTCCATTCGGATACATCCAGCACTTCATACCCAATACCAAGGGACATCGTCTCTTCCGCCTATAAGCTTCATCTCTCCTAACATCTTCGAACTTGAGCATCTCTTTCGGTACATCCGAGATCCCTTGCTTGACCAAACCTCAAGAATCAATCTCTCATCTTTTCCTCGTTGGTTCGAGACCATTGATAGCTTCGAATTGGGAACGAACTTCAACGAGGAGATTTCACGGTTGAGAAGAAGTGGGCCTGGGTTAGATTTCCTAGCTCAGAAGGGAGTGATGCAGATGACAATCCAGTTACTGCCATTTTTCCAACACATTATCGTAAAATGCGGATCCCAAGGTCAGCGCTAACAGTCTAGCACGAGTAAAAAGAGTTTCTGATCCGTCTAATTCTAGGAGTCTTCGTTGCTATGCATCTATATCCATATGAAGCGATTCGAAGCGCATGGCTTTCCACTCAAACGGATATGACGAAACATTTGATAGTCAAGATAACAAGTAAAGGAGCTATCCTAGTTTTCCAACATTTCCCCGCACATCTCCTACCCAAAACGTCAATAGTTAACGCCACAGGAGCAGGCGATTCTCTCGTTGGATCACTTCTCGCATCCCTGATTGGAAGAGAGAATAACCCATTTCATGATCCTGGAGAGATGGATCAAGTCGTGCATCGAGCTCAAAAAGCAGCTGTGCTGACACTTTGTTCGCCATTCGCTGTCTCACCGAAGCTATCGGAGCGTTGAAGTCCTATTCTTGACGCTATTTCGGCAAACATGGACTAAGTTATTTGCTTTTCGTATTCAACTCTTGGGCCGGTCTTTGTCTACTTGTATCGGATCATCTTTGGGCATATCATATCTCCTCTTCCGCTTCACGCTCAACTGGTAATATAATGTATCTTCATGCCCTAGTCATGGCAAGTCGCTTCTTAGGATATGGCCCGTATTGTCTCATCCGTCTCTTAGACTCACGATATTGTAAGTTGGCGCAGAGCTTTGTCTCTTCTATGGAAATATTTACAGGCTCTTGTGACTAGAATATCACAGTGGGTTACAGCTTTAAAACCCGAGTCGTTCTTGAGGGGTGGGACGAAGGATTGCTATTCTTACGTTTTATTTGATCACAAATATGTAGAGGAACCAATAAAAAGCCATTGCTCCAGGGGGGTCCACGTTGCAAGGAAGAATGTACTGAGAATGAAGCCGGTACGAAATGGCGAAACCCTGGGGATGAGCCATCCTTACGAACCGTAAGCGAGATTCATGGATGACACCAGAAATACTGACATCTGTCACGATTAGAATCGGCTGTCACCCCTTAATGAAATGAATTGGTGGCCGACCTCCACTAGATGGCAATACGATTATTGGATATCCGCAAATCCGTCCGCCGGATCGCGGATGCGGTTGGAGGTCTGAGTTGTCCTACTATCCGCGGATGAACCGTGGCCTGGGAATGCGATGAGAGCAGAGACCATCTACGCCCCAGTATGTGAGTGGAACCCATTAATAATTGATTTGCTCGCGGTCATTGTCAGCTCGAACACAGAAGATAGTCTGAAGTTGCGGTCAAGACTACGGGGCGAGATATCGGTAATCGGGTCATTAGGGTTGATGCCGAGATCCGCTTTTATTTCACAGTTGTCTATTCACTACAAGAACGATATAATACCCATTCGAAAGTATGTATAACCGACATGAGCATGCCACTGCTCGGTCGAATCATCAGGACTTGGTGGGTGAATTAACACTCGATACCGAGCTGCTCTGCGACCATCCTCCGTACTTGGCACTCATACTCCTAAGTGGAAGAAAATGGTCAAGAGGAAAAAAATGACATCGAAAGACACTTACTTCCTTATTTTCTCTGTATAACTTGCAGCAGTCAATGTTCGCGCCGCTCTCTAAGTTAGGCTCTGGATGATGAGAACAGACTTAGCTCTGGTCAACATCGATCGTGGAACAGCCCTACCAGCCAGCATGGATATGACGCTTAGAATGACCTTCTCCACGCTTTGGACTGGAGACCAACGTTCAGAAGATAACTCATACATCGTCGGGTCATCTCCAGGGGTATGAAGAATTGATATACAGACATTCCCATCCTTGTAAACTACCAAGTGTCAGAGCTCTCAATAAATAGGGGGAAAAGACACCCACTGTTAGGGTGCAATACAGGCGGATCGAATTTCATCTTGAATGGGCTGAGGGGATAGTCGCTAGGCTAGATTTCGTAAGCATAGAAATGCAGTTCCTTGACCACCTCCGCTCACGAATGACAGCTTGGCGGTGAAGACACCACCTTCCTATATCAATTAAAGGATAGAAGGCACAGCAGGACGTATGGCGAAACATGACTCACGAAAGGTGTGTCTTCCGGTCCTTGGATCAAGGCTTCCTGAGCGTACGGTGTACGATAATCACCAACGCCTCCGCAACACAACAGAAATATCATACCCATTCGAAGAAGTTGTCCTCAGATATTGGCCCTGGGAGAAGGAAGACACACAGTTTATCTTACACTTTTCAAATATCACTCTCAAAGTGTACCTGCCGTGAACATGTTATCCGGAGAGCCACTCGACGTCAATTGCTTGTACTCCGTCATAAGGCGGCGTAGAGCTGTCGCAGTCTGAGCCGGCACGGGCATTGTGAGTGTCTGAATCTGAATCTGAATGAATCGTCAGGTTTGGGCACGTGGCATGGCCTGTAATTTAATTTGGACGCCGTGCTTTGAAGACTCAGAATTCTCATCGTTCAGAGCCTAACTTAGAGAGCGGCGCGAACATCGACTTGCAAGTCATAGAGAAAATAGGGAAGTGGTATCTTTCACTGACATTATGTTTTCTCTTGACCATTTTTCCATTTAGGAGTACTAGCGCCAAGGACGGAGGATGGTCGCAGAGCAGCTCGGTATCGAGTGCTACTTCACCAACTATTAATCCTGATGTTGTGTTCCTTCTGCAGGGCGGTGGCATGCTCTCACTACGTCCATTCTAGACTGTGGAAGATATCGGTTATACGTCCGATTCTCGAAGGGGTATTATATTCGTTCTTGTAGTGAATAGAGAACTGCGAGATAGAAGTGAATCTCGACATCAATCCGATTCGGACTACCTGCCTTGATGTTTCGCCCCGTAGTCTTGACCGCAACTCCAGGTAATTGACTATCGGATGTGGCAGCTTCTCGTTCGAGCTGACAACGACCGCGAGCAAGCCAAATATAATCACGTACTACTAACTGGGGGCGTCGATGGTCTCTGATCTCACTGCATTCCTAATAGTTGCTGTATCAAAATGAGGATTATCTCGTCTTCTAACCCCAAGGCTAAATTATGATTATGGAGCCTATTCCTGTCCATCAGAAAGAAGATGGCCCACTTCGTTTGGAGATACAGATGAGTACAATGTACTGCTGCCGAAAAACCTCATCGTTTTCCATTATGGCTACAGAAAATTTGTTCGAATCGTAAATGCTCATCGCCCCCGGATGAGCACTAGGGAACTGGTGTCATTGGGGTCTATGTGGTCGTCTTATAATAATACCCGTATCATTAGAGCTGATGCATGGACTGGTCACTGGAGAAGAGTAAACGATTATCACCCTGTAAGAGATATACCAGTGTGGGTTCCGGGTTTGGAAGGTCCAATTCTTCGGTCCGTCGACGATAGAGTTGTGATAGACTATATACGCAAACAGGGGAAGGAAAGGACTGGTAGGCCCCGGAGGTCATATACGTAACTAAACGTACGTTAAGGGTAAGTGACATGATGGGAAGAGGGCAGCACCAGTACCACCTTACACGCCGGACTCGATGTCATCTGAGTCAACTTCCAGGCTGAATGACATTGGAAATAAGGAAGATAACACTCTCTTCATTCTCTTCGAGAATTAATTGGCAGTATTTCCAACGCGACGTGTTTGCTTTGGGACCCGACATGAGAAGGTAGGGAATTACGAAGACGGCATCTCCACGTACTCTACTTGGTACCATTGATGGCCAGCATCAGGAGAATTTGCAACTTTGATATGGCACTCATGATTGTTAAAACTAGCGTGAAACGCTCAGTTCACAACAAGAGAACTAATAGTATTAGATGTAGTTACCTAGCGTGAAACGCTAGAGTACAAAATATAATCAA
>WNFI01239308.1_pt1 | contig 28050 bp, 36 predicted proteins | sample 5400471 | NCBI WGS metagenome assembly WNFI01 (sample SAMN13153348, study PRJNA577476) | soil metagenome | isolation source: 100 cm saprolite on Douglas fir-dominated hillslope | place: USA:California | collected 2013-09-17
GATAGGCGACATCGTTTTGGACGAAGTCGCGGATGCCGGCCTCGACTTCCGAAACAACTGCGAGATTGCTATCCTCTTCAGCTGACTCAATTTTTTCAGCACGAGTGGTAGCGTTCATCGGCTATCCCCCATCTTTCGCATTGAGCGAGCGCGGATGTCCTCCGCACCATCAGAAGGTCATACACAGTGCGGGCTAGCGGTTAATGCCGGGTTTACTTCCAGCCCAACATGAACCGGCCGAGGCGGAATAAGCCCCCCGAAATGTTCATCCCACTTGCGTTTTCGGGTGGGGCGAATTGCTTTCGACTTAGCTTTATTTTCTTATCGCGTTTCATGTGCGACTCGCGCGCGGTACCATTATCGATATCTCGCGGCGCCCCCTCAGTGCGGAGGAACATCTGATGGCTAGCGCCACTCTGCGGATCAACGTCATTCCGAAACGTTTGCTAGAGAAAAAAGAAGCCGCACATCACTGTGGCCGGTCAGTGCGAAGGTTCGAGATCGAATGTCCGTGCAGTCGATTCGATTTCCGAACGGCGACCTGCGCCGCTGCAGCCTCAATCGGCCCGAAACATGCATGTAAAATTTATGCCTTGGCGGGTCCATCGATTCCCGACCACGCCAGTGCTCTCCATACCTTGGCCGTCGCACTTACCCGGCTGCGGCGGCCCCTTTTTTGCCCAGAATTGCCCCCGCTTTGAGCAGGGATGGTCAATAATGCTTGTCGTCGCGGACAGCGCCCGGGCTAGGCAGCATGGAGAGATTAAAAACCGTCGGGCTAAGCTATGGGGCGCTCCGAAAGGAATGCCTTGAGGCGGTTCGGCACTGGCCGGGCTGTGAAACCGTCGGCGGCATTCAAATCATTCGAAACAACAGACCGGGCGGGTTTTCAGTCCGGGTGACATTGTACGGGAAGGCCGACGCGAAAGTTGCTGATCGCGCGATCATTTGCGTCCAGCGCGAGAAGCGACGACAATTTCACTTGATCGAATGATCAGGTTTGGCGAGCGAGGCGACTGTCAGTCTCGACTCCCCCCTTCGGACCGCGCTTCAATGGCGCATGCCCGAACTCACCGGCCGGAAGAAGATCACCGTCGGAAAGATGCGCGCGCCGCTGGCGTTCGCGGTCTCCTGATCTATTGCTCGGACTACAAGTGCAGCCACTGGACGACCAAGAGTGCGGACAGATGGCCGGATGACGTCCGGCTGTCCGATCTCGAGCCGCTCTTTACGTGCCAGGCCTGCGGCCAGAGAGGCGCCCGCGCCCCTCGGTAACGGGGATTTAACCAAACGGGCGCAGCCTCGTCATGACTTTCTGGTGGTCACCATGTGGAACAGGAAAGCCGTCGCTGATCTCAACCCAACGGCGGCTTTTTTCGTAAGTGGGCCCCGGATCTCGAATCCGAAATGATCAAGCGTGGAATGCTTTTCGAGGTCATCGACTGGTCGGAAGATCAAGGAAAGCCCCATAAGCTAATGCCGCAGCGTTTTATACCTTGATCGGATTCGAGCCATACGGCACATCTTCCCCCCAACGAATGCTGCTTTCAGCTGAGGCGGTCATGGCAGTCCGGTCCTCTTCGGCTCTTAAAACGGCGGCCCCTCCCGCCGAAGAGGCGGTGGCCTAATTTGAATCTGCGAGTGGCCAAAGGAAACGGCCCCAGCGCAGGGGCGAGCTGGGGCCGCCTTAGTCTTAGTCTAGGGTACCCCATGCCGGGGGCGGCCCGGCACGATCATGGAACCGGCTAATAGCGAATAGGTTCCATTCCGGTTCCATTTTTCAGTGGCCTAATTTGATTTGATGAGTGGCCTATTTCGGCCAGTACCCAGCGCCGGGTGCTGGCCCCTTTCCATCCCCTATGGTCCCTTTTGATTTTTGCGGTGGTCCCTTTTGGTGCGGGACACATATCCCGCAGCTCTCCGGATATTGGGTGGCTGGCCTGAATAAAGGTTCATATCAACGTCCACCGTTTGGGCGTACCCCTTTGCCATGCGGCACTTGGGACAACGCATGCTAGATTACCGGGCCTATTTCGTCGGGTCTCAGATTCATTTTATCGGGTACAGGATCTTCGTTTGCGAAGACGACGGCGAAGCTATCGAAAAAGCCAAGGAGAATTTTCGAAGGTCCCACGATTGAGCTTTGGTGCGGTCCCCGGCTTGTCACCCGGATCAGTCACAAGTCGAAGTAGGGCCGCCGACAGAGCAGGGCTCGTTCAATCTCCTCCAAACCGATCGGACTTCGGGGCGCGGTGCCGGAAAAAAAGCGGTAGCCGCTTAAATGCCCAGGGAAGCCCGTTGGGTACGATATGCATCGCGCCGGCACCTGGGGACAGGGTCGGATTCCTTTGTATTTGCCATTCGGACTGAGAAATCTCTGCTTCGCTCCAAAAGCGAACTAAAATATTTCAATTGGTTCAATGGCTTACAAATCTTGTCTTGGATTGACTACTTGATCGGCGGTTCACCCGCCCAGTCCGGTTGTCCTTCGCTGAACAAGCGGCGCCTTCCACGCCTCGCGTCGCCAAGCGAGACCCTGCGCCAGCGCATCGACCTGATCGTCATGGCGGGCGATGAGGCGCTCCTCCTTGTCTCCCTTCGGTTTGTAATCGACGACGTTGACGTGCTTTTCGCGCAGGGCCTGGATCAGGCCGTAGCTGATGCCACCTTCCTCGATCACGAGCGAGGCCGCCCTTTCCGTAGCGCTCCTTCACCTCGATAATCTTGTCCTTCAGTTGGTCGAACGGAAACTTGCCCCGAATGACTTCAAGCACGTAGTACAAATCGCCGCGGTTGAGCAGCACGACACAGGCGGAATAATCGGCGGCTTCCTTCTCGCTCAGCGCGATGTCCCAGCTCAGAACAATCCGGTCCGTCTGCAGGCGTTCGAGTGCGGAATAGTATCGCAGCATTTTCCGCTTGATGATCTTGCCGCCAGCGGGTTCGGGCGCCTGCTGGTATTGAGCTGAAAACAACATCGAGCCCATGTTCTTCTTGATGTCCCGCAGCACTTCGGCAGGCTCATGGGCGGGATGAAGTAGATCCCCCTTTTCGCGGGTATGGGTGCGGCCACCGCCGAGATCGTAAGTGGTCGTCGACTGCGCGACCGCGGGCAGGCTCAGAACCTCAAAACCGGCATCGCTATCCAGCAGATAGCCGACGAGGTCATCGACATGGATCCGCTGCATCACGACCATAACGCGCGCGGCCTGCTTGTCGTCGGGCCGGGTCACCAGGGTCGAGCGGTACCATTCGATCACGCGCTCGCGGCTCACCTCGGATAGTCGAGATGGACTTGAGTCCATTTCCAGCCCTCTGCCTCCCGTGAGGCATCGGCTGCGCGCCCGAGCTTGGCCGTCACCAACAAATCGAGAAGCGCCACGTCCTCGAAATAGCCGCCGCGATCCTCGGTGAAGAGGTCGCGGAGGATCGTGCCGCCCGCCTCGGTATAGGCTTCCGCACCGACAAAAATCGCGCGGCGATCCGTGGCGGCGACGTGGGCTTCGGTGAGCATGCGGCGGATCGTGCTGGCGTCGCGGTTATAAGACAGCCGCTCATAGGCTGCGTCCTGCCGGGCGTGGTCCTCGGTGATGGCAAAGGCCATCAACTGGTCGAGCGCCAAATCGCCATCGCGATAGATTTGCATCAGCTTGGGCGATACTGCACCTAACCGCAGACGTTGCCGCACCACATGCGGCGTGACGCCGAACCGAGCGGCGATTTTTTCCGCGCCGAAACCGCGTTCTTCCGCGAGCTTCTTGAAGGCCTCGAACTGATCGGCGGGATGCATGTTCTCGCGCGTAACATTTTCGTCGAGGCTGATTTCGTGTGGATCGTTCGCGGTGTCGATGACGCAGCGGATCGGCTCAGTCTTTTTGATCTCCTTGCGCTTGACGCGGAGAAGCTGCGCCAGCCTGCGACCTTCGCCAATGGTGACCAAATAGAACCCGGTTGGCGCACCATCCGCGTCCAGTTCCGGTTCGACGACAAGATTTTGCAGGACGCCCTTCGTGGCAATGCTGGCGGCATCATCCAGGCCAACGTAATGTATTCAAGCCGGAAAGCCTGCCGGATCAGCGCAGCCCGGTCGTTAGCGATTTCGGAGGTGCCAGTCATGCCACGAGTGGAGGATAGGTCATGAATCTTCGCCGGCTCGTCGGTCGTCTGCTCGCGGTTTTTGTGGCGGCACCGAGTCATCGGCGCAATGAACAGCTTAGCCAACTGCGCTCACGCAACCGGCAAGGAGACCGACAAAAGCGCCGGTACGCGCGAGATCGGTTGGCGCCTATATTTTAGGCTCCGCTTGATCATCTGTCACGAGGGATGGCAGGGCCATAATACCGCCCCGGCTAAAATCCAATAAAATCAGAGGTTTGTTGGCGATCCGTGTGTGGCGCGGGTCTTGCAATGCCTGGCGTGAACTTGATCGAAGCCTCAGCCGGGTCAGATACCATGCGAGCGCAACTCCTAGCCGCCGCTATCCTATCGACGCTGACAGTCACCTCCGCCTCCGCAATGGTCATCCTCAGCGACGACAAAGGCGGCAAGATGGAAGAGTACACCGCCCGTTTTCAGCAGATGCGCAATTCGGGGGAAACCGTAGTCATCGACGGGACCTGCCTGTCGGCGTGCACCATGGTCCTCGGTTTGGTGCCACGCAACCGCGTTTGCGCTACCCCAAACGCGGTGCTGGGTTTCCATGCCGCGTGGATGTATGACGACTCTGGTAAACGCGTCGCCAGTGCGTCTGGCACTCGGGACCTGATGGAGACCTATCCCGCTGCTGTCCGCGCCTGGATCGAAAGGAACGGCGGGCTGAAGCCGCGCGCGATAAAGATCGAGGCGCATAACGACCTAAGTAATATAATAATCACAAACACGTGTACTTGTAACCGACGTCCCGCCAGCTCCGAATGAACAGTTAGAGGCGCATGACAGCGCTTCCAACACGGAGCTTATGCTATGATCAAGAAGTCTCTCATTGCCGCCGCTTTGGTGGTTCCCGCCTTTGCGTTGTCGAGCGCAGCATTCGCCGGCCAAGTCTATCAGGGTGGACCCAAGTCCGGACTCTCGGCGAGTGCGCAGACGTTCGAAGCCAATAAGCCCTATGCGCAATTTGTGCCGGACGATCGCGCCGCCACTAGCATACACACCTATCGCGGTGGTCCGAAGACTTTGATACCCCATACGCAGCGGTAACGATCAATTCGTGGCAATTTTGCCGCTTACGCAGCTCGGTCGCGCGATCGGATAGAGATCCTGCTTTGCTGCGGCGCATCGGTCGCGATTGGCACGGAAAATATCGGCTGAGGCGCTTGGGCTTCAAATTAACCCTATGTGTTTGTGACGGTTTCGAGGGCGCCAATCGCCGGCTGGCGAACATGTGAATCGATCAACCTTTCCAAGGTTCCCATGCTGTGTGATGATAGGTCATGAATCTTCGCCGACTCATCGGTCGTCTGCTCGCGGTTTTTGTGATCGTCGGGCTGGTTGCCGCGCCGCTGGTAACACCGGCTGCGGCAAAACGGCTGCCTGTTGGCGAGATGAGCGATATGGCCGCTATGCCCGGGGACATGCCGTGCTGCCCGGACGAACAGAAAAACAATAGCTGCCAGGATTGCCCGCTCGTCGCGATGTGCATGCTGACGATCGCTCAGGCTGAACCGTCCCCGACAAATGGTATCCAGGTTTCTTTCGAGGCCCGCAGTCTATCCTTCGCTTTTGAAGACATAGTCGCGGATGGCCTCGTTGGCGTCCCTCCGGACCATCCTCCTCGAACCTCGATCTGATCGGCGTTACCACGCCGTCTGCTGCTGCGCGGTTTTAGGGCCGCGCGGATAAACGCATGCCGCCGTTCGCGGCACATCAGGACATCGAGGATTAAAACATGAAGACCTTCACCTACACGCGCGCCCTCCAGGCCGCGCTGATCGGCATTGCTATGATCGGTTCGGCCACGCTCGCGCGCGCCGACGTCAAGGACTACGAGTTCCAGCTGGTCGACCAGACAGTCAAGAAGGGCGACGCGATCATCTCGGTTCGCCTGGTTCATAAACCCGACGGCAAACCAGTGCCCGATGCGGTCATTTTCGCGACACGTCTGGATATGGCTCCCGACGGTATGTAGGAGATGGCCACCAAGATCGCGCCTATCAATCCTCGCAGTTCTCTCTATGGCTTCGCCGGCTTTTGCCGTACGAAAAAGGGCCGAACGGAGGCCTGATGCTGGACGTCGCCGGCATCGATGCCGAACTTCTGACCTCAGGCAATACGGTTACGATCAACGTGTATGAGCCGTTTAAGCCCAAGCCCGTCTCGACCAGCAGTTTTACGGCGGCCGTGTTGATTGTCGGTGGCGCCAATCGCGAGCCGATGACCTTGATGCCATCAGGCGAGAACCGCCTGAAGGGCGTGGCGAAAGCGGCGATTGCACCCAACGCGACGATTACGCTCACGATCAAGACTGAGGCGGGGAAATCCGGTCAAGTTCGCTTCAAGAAGTGAGAATTAATTATGGACCACAATCACGGTGAAACGTCGGGATTGATTGTCCGGTTTCGCTATTGGGTTGCCAAGCTAATTTACGACGTCTCTTTCGTCATCCTAGTACCCGGAATCAGAGCTGAGTGATACGGCGGCCTTTGAATCGGCGTTGGCGGACCTTTTTCTTGGTCCAGAGGAAGGGCTCAGCTTTGTTGTTAAGATCGGCAACGTTTCCGTGATTGATACCACTCTTCTCGGGAAGCTTCCGTTTGATGCGGGTTCATTCGACAAGGCCGTCTGTATGCTTGGACTTCATGATCGTCCGCCGGAGGAGAAGCTTCGAATCGTCAAAGAGATCGTAAGGGTCGTAAGGCGTGGCGGCACATTGCATGTGGCCGATTTCGACAAGCCAGAAAATCGTGGCGAGGGCCGCATCCTTGAGTTCGCGAGACGCATTTCGGGACCAGCCGCGGTGGCGCCTCACATCAACGGAAGCTGGACTGAATGTCTCGCGAAGGGCGGGTTTACTGGCGTCCGCAGGCAGTCATCGTGCTCCATCGGAATAGGACGAATATCCGTAGTGAAGGCACGAAAGCGTTGAGCATCAACCAAGCAGGACGTAGATCCAATCTTCATAAATCCACAGCCGTGCTGCGCTGCAGCACCATCAAACGCAATGACCCAGCGATCTGACCAGAGTTCAAGTTGGCTCACATAACGAGGAGGTAAGCCAGATCTTCGCTGGTGGTTATTTCAATCAGATGTCTCACCGAAAAGTTACTTCTACCCTTTCTCAGGGAAGACGCGGCTCTGGCTATCCAATTCCTCAGTAAGTATCTTTCGCTCATGTCGTTCAACGTTGTTCGAAGGCTATTTGCCATCTTGCTGACCCTGTCCCTGACGTTGGGACCGGCGGTGAGCGGTGTGCATGCTTCGTCGATGGGCGCGACGATGGCAGTGGTTTCCTTGAGCGACGCACATGGCCAAGGGGACTGTAACGATTGCCCTGGAAGCAAGAGCGGCGTGCCCCCCGGCGCGTGCTCTGTGTGTTGCACTGGTGTTGCTGCGGTGTCCCCTGACGTGGCGGCAATCGATTTCCTCCCGGCTGAAACGCAGAGATATCTGATCCCCAGCCGTTTGGCTGATCACCACGTCCCGCCGGACCCTTATCCTCCAAGACCCACCGTCCTGAGCTGAGTCGCGGCCTGAGGGTCGCGACTCGTGATGCGTACCGACACATCACGTGTCGCGTGCGCGTCAGGTCATGAGCCGCGTCTGGTGCTTGACCCGACGCAATCTCAAGGCGACGTCAAGGACGGATATCAATGCTCTCGATTCGATGGTCTGACATTGACCGGCGGTCGCTTCTTGTCGGCAGCGCCAGTTTAGCCGCAGCGGCGGCAATTCCGCGCGGTGGTCATAGCCGCGCTGTGGTTCCCGCGAAGGAATTCGCGCTTGCAGCAGCGCCCGGCCGCGTTTCGCTGGTTGGTTCGCCTTATCCCGACACAGACGTCTGGTCCTACAACGCCAGCGTTCCCGGCCCCGAGATTCGGGTTCGCCAAGGCGAACGTCTGCGCATTCAAGTTGAGAACCAACTAACTCAGGCAACGACAGTCCATTGGCACGGTGTGCGCGTACCGAATGCAATGGATGGCGTGCCGTTTCTGACTCAAAATCCGATCGCTCCCGGTGAGAAGTTTGTCTACGAATTCGAAGTGCCCGATGCGGGGACCTACTGGTACCACCCGCATCATCACAGCTCCGAGCAAGTTGGTCGAGGTCTGTCGGGAGCGCTGATCGTCGAGGAAACCGAGCCGCTCGTAGTTGATCGCGATATCGTTTGGGTCCTTGGCGACTGGCGATTGGCGCGTGATGCGTCGATCGTAAACGACTTCGGCAATCGCATGGAAGTCACGATGGCCGGCCGCATTGGTAATATCGTCACGATCAATGGCCGTGTGCCCGAGACGATGTCCGTCCGTTCCGGAGAGCGATTACGTCTGCGATTGATTAACGCCGCGCCTGCGCGAATCATCGAACTCGAATTCAAGGATCATCGGCCGCTGATCGTTGCGCTCGACGGCCGACCTGTCGAGCCACACGAGCCTCCGAAGGGGCGGGTCGTACTGGGACCGGCGGTGCGCGCGGATCTCGTGCTCGATATGAGCGGCCAACCGGGTGCAGCGAAACCTGTGGCTGACAGGTTCTGCCGCGATCCCGGATACGAGCTGGTCAAATTCGCTTACAGCGACGAGCCCCCGGTAAGAACAGCGCCACTCGATCCGCCGGCGCGTATGCGCGCCAACACCATGCCAGAACCAAATCTCGACAACGCCGAAAAGCACGCCGTGACCTTGGAAGGCGGCATGATGAGCGGTCGCGGCATGATGATGGGCATGATGGGAGGCCACGGTATGGGATGGTCGATCAACGGTGTTGCAGCGAGCGGCCACGACATGGCGCCAATGATCACTCTTTCACGGGGCCGATCCTGCGTTCTCGCCATCCGCAACGAAACCGCCTGGTATCATCCGATTCACCTCCACGGACATTCGTTCCGGGTGATTACCCGCAACGGGCAGCCGACACGCGGCCGCGAGTGGCGGGACACCGTGCTCATTCCACCACGTGAGACCGCAGAGATCGCTTTTGTCGCCGACAACCCGGGCGACTGGATGTTCCACTGTCACATTCTCGATCACCAGGACGGCGGGATGATGGCCGTCATCCGCGTAGCCTGAGACGGAGTCGATTAATGAACGCGAGAGTCTATTTCCTCTTCGGCGTGATGCTCTTTATTTCCGTCGCGTCCCATGCGGCTCACGCGGATGGCGATCCGAAACGGGGCGCAAAGATCTACGGTGTATGCGCAGCGTGCCATTCCCTTGAGCCTGCGTTGAATCTGACTGGGCCAAGCCTTGCGGGTCTATGGGGAAAGAAGGCCGCTTCCGTAACAGACTTCGTGAGATATTCCAGTGCGCTCAAGGAGCAGGGCTTTATCTGGGACGAGACGTCGCTGAACGCTTGGCTCACCGATCCCAATGCCTTCGTGCCCGGCACTTACATGACCTTTCGCGGGATTGACGACAAAAAGGCACGTGGCGATCTCATCGCTTTTCTCAAAGTCGCGATGGCGCCCGACGGCGCCAAGTCGCTGGTGGCACAAGGACTGATCAACGCCGAAACGGCGCGCGGGCAGGCGCCAGAGCCATTGGCGACCGCTAGTCCTGAGGATCAGGTGACAGCTATCCGGTTCTGTCACGACACATTCTTCGTGGCCACAGCGGACGGAAAGCAACGCCCATTCTGGGAGATGAATTTGCGCCTGAAAATAGACACCAGTGCAAACGGCCCGCGGGTCGGCAAGCCGGTGCTGGTACCTGGCGGCATGCAGGGGGACAGAGCGTCGATCGTGTTTTCCGATCTGGAGGAAATCGGGCACCTGGTCGAGAAAAAATGCTGAGAGCACAGCTTAGCGTCTCCGTGAGGGATCAAATGCAATCGACACGTTTCCCAACTCAACAACGCCACGCCGTAGCGACGACTAGCAAAGGATGAATTTAATGTCTGATCTTCGATCTTCCTGGATCCAGCCGACCAAGATTCGCCGCCGATCGCTTCTTGCCACGGTCGCGAGTATTGTGGCGGGTTTAACGATCGCCCGTCGTAGTGACGGTGCCGAAATATTTGACGCCAACGAGGGCGCGAGGCGCAGTGTACGTCCAGCCGGTGCGGTCACCGCACGATCGTTGAATAGCCAAGTGCTAACCACCATCGATCTGAAAACGCTCGGACCGGAACATCAGGTTGCTTCGATCAGTAGCTCCAACGGCGCCTATCGCGTTACGACAGCTTCCGGACGGACGGCCTCGTTTTCCGAGTTCGACCTGCGCTTTAAGACTGATTCAAGCGCCCAAGGGCCGGCCGAAGGCTATCCCGTGTTGATGCCCGCGAGCATGCGCACCGACCGGGCCTTCGTTGTGTTCGCCAGCCCTCGTGAAATCAGCACCTTCATTGAACAACTGGCTTAGCGCGAAAGCCATCTCTGACGGCGTCAAAAGAACGGAATCTTACAAAAATGGAGAACGAGAATGATCAGAATACTGATGGTGTCGATCCTGCTGGGATTGGTGGCCGCGCCGGCGGCCGCGCAGGAGAAGACAAAAGTCACTCTTTACAGAAATCCGAACTGCAACTGTTGCCTGGATTATGCCGAGTATTTGCGCGGGGCAGGCTTTGAAGTCACGGTCGACTCGAAGCAGGACCTGGCGGTAGTCAGGAAACAATTGCACGTCCCGGAGAAATTCGAGGGCTGCCACGTGTCGGTGATCGGCAAGTATGCTGTCGAAGGTCATGTGTCCGCAGATGTCATCAAGAAGCTTCTCGCCGAACATCCCGCCCCGAGTAGAGCGGAGGCGGCCATGACGCAGCCGATGGCAGAATTCGATTTTGTTCAGGAATTGGCCATGCTCGTGGTCAAGGCGGCTGCCGGTCTGCTCGCGATAACCGTTGTGGCGGGCGCATCCGTGCTGCTGATCCGATATCTCCTGTGGCACCGGTCGCCAGCGCCGACTGCCAGGACCATGAGTGTCGGGCCGATCCTGGCAACCAGTGGGTCGGCGTCAGACAGCGTGCACCGTTGGCCCGGGCGGATTTTCTTTCTCGTTCCTCTCACGGCTTTTTTGGGCATTGCTGTAATCCTTGCCTGGGGGATGAACCGCGACCCGAGCGCAATCCCCTCTGCACTGATCAGGAAGCCGGTGCCCGAATTCGCACTGCCGCCGGTCAAGGGCCGCACACTTGGCCTGGCCAGCGCCGATCTCAACGGCGAAGTGTCGCTGGTCAATGTCTTTGCCTCATGGTGCACGGCATGTCGGGAAGAACATCCGGTATTCATGCATCTGAATGCTGCGAGCATCGTTCCCGTTCATGGCCTCAACTATAACGATCAGCCCGACGATGCTGAGAGATGGCTCAATACAATGGGCGATCCCTACACGCGCACCGGTGCCGATATCAATGGCCGTACGGCCATTGATTGGGGTGTCTACGGTGTGCCTGAAACCTTCGTCATCACGAAGGATGGCCACATCGCCCACAAGCACATCGGCGCGATGACGCCGAAGGTTCTCGAAGACACCATTCTTCCGCTCATCCGGAGGCTGCGGCAGCAATGACGTCGGCGAAAAGATCAATTGCGTACAAAATATCCTTCTGCCTCACAGCAGCCGGACTGGTCGCCGCGACCTTGTCAATTGCGGCGGCGCAGGAGCCGAGCAAGAATTTTATCATCCATGAAGCACCCAAACCGATCGCAGCGATCCAATTCGAAGACGCACAAGGCCAATCCCGGAGCTTAGCCGATTTTCGCGGCAAGATCGTGCTCCTCAACATTTGGGCGACCTGGTGCGTACCATGCCGCAAGGAGATGCCGACGCTCGATCGGCTACAAACCGCGTTGAGAGGAGCTGACTTCGAGGTGGTGGCACTGTCGATCGATCGCCGCACGGATGTGGTGCGCAAGTTTTTCGCCGAGGTCGGAATCCAAAAACTCGCAATGTATCTCGACAGTTCGGCCAAGGCGCTGCGTCAATTGGGTGCGGTTGGCCTTCCCACGACCTTGTTGATCGACCGCGAGGGACGTGAGGTCGCGCGGCTTATCGGGCCCGCTGAATGGGACTCGCCCGACATTGCTGCATTCATCGGCTGTGTGATTACCGGAAACGATGCGACGCATTCCTCAAATGAATCAGAACCAGCCGCGGCGTCTCGTTGCAGCAAACGCAGCTTTGGCGTTCCAGCAGGTGACACCGATAGCAACAGGCAACCATGACGGAGAAAATCTCATGACTGTACCCCAATCCACCCCGACGGCCGAGTCATCACTCGGGCGGGATGTTCTTAGCGCGGCAAGATACTATCTCGGCAATCGATGGGCCCTTCTGGTGTTCGGCAGCGTTGCCGTCATCGCTGGCCTGTCTTTCGGTGGTTGGGGGTGGCTGGTAGCGGCCGGCCTCGCGCCGATCATCCTGAGCACGCTGCCTTGCCTCGTGATGTGCGGGCTCGGTGTGTGCATGATGTGCCGCTCCGGCAAAACGCAATCGACGGGGTCGCTCGATGCGGCGGACTCCGTGACACCGTCAACCACGATTGGCATCGCCAGGATGGAACAGCCAATAGCTGGCGGCTCAAGCTGTCATGGCGGGGCTGATGAACCTCAGTCGCCGCAAGTCAAACAGGTTCAGGCGCTCAACGAAAGGACAGACTCCCATGCGTAAGCTCACAACATCTCTATTTTTCGCTTCCATTCTTCTCGCGGGCGTTCTGACCGCGCCGCCCCTCTACGCCGAGGGTGGCATGCAAAACGAACAATGCGACATGATGCGAGGCCGCCAGGGCGGCATGATGGGCCGGGGCGGGATGATGGGTGGGGACGGAATGATGCAAGGCGATCACGGCGGCATGATGGGTCGGGGCGGCATGATGCAAGGTAGCCAGGAAGGGATGATGGGCATGATGAAGCAAATGAGCCAAATGATGAAACAGATGAGTCAAATGATGGACCAGTACAGCAACATGATGAGTGACCAGGAGAAGAAGAACGCGCCCTCGGAGCCAGAGAAAAGGTGAGATGGACAAAGGCTAGGCCGCCGTCTCAACCGCAGCAGCCAGCCTTTCAATGTGAGATATCAGCCCCATGGGGGAATGCAATGAGACGGCATATTGGTTTTGCGCGCGGCCTGGGTGCAGCGGCTTTCTCGGCCGTGCTTCTTCTCGTTCTCGGCGCCGGAGCAATCCGAACTGCCGGAGCAAATCAGCAAGACGACCGCATTGTTGCTCTCGCCTATGATCCCGGTACGGACACGCTTCTGAAGGCTCAGACCCGAGCACTCTTCCGGAGCAGCGACAGAGGACGGAGCTGGCAAGCGATAGCAATTCCCTCTCTGAAGAACGGCCGGATTGCCAGCATAGCGACATCACCCACCGGCAAGGGCGTGACGTATGTGGTGGGGACTGGGTTGGGCGTGCTTCAGACGGAAGACGGCGGCAAGAGCTGGGTCGAGCGCAACGAAGGGCTTCCCGGACATGACGTTATCGCAGTTGCTGCCCATGCCACTCAGCCGGAGACCGTCTACGTCGTCGTGCCTGACCACGGCGTGTACCGCAGCCAGGATGCAGGGAAGAGCTGGCGTTTGATGGATCGTGGCTCTCGGAGCGGAATAAAGCAATTGATCCATTCCGATATGGCGGGAAGCATGCAGACCGGCTGGCTGTTTGCCGCCACCTCAAAAGGTATTCGCCGCAGCATGGATTGCTTCTGCCTTTGGCAGGATGCCGGAAAACTGGAGAACGAAGCTTACAGCGTCACTTATGATCCAGGTCAGCCCGAACAGATCTACGCCGCTGCTGAAAAGGGACTTTTTCGCAGCACCGATGGCGGAGAGAACTGGGTTCAGATGACGTCTCCGGGCTCCAAGGTGGTCGCGCTTGCGTTTGCGCGTGCTGGCGCCCTCTACGCTGTAGATGACGAAGGCATCTTGTTCCGCAGTCAGGATCAAGGTGGCACCTGGAATCAGGTGAATGCGTAGGTTCGTGGTGGGTACGATGATCGCCGTGGCAAACCATGTTGCGATAGCGCGCGCGGGCGACGAAGCGCCGTCGCTCGATCCTGGTCGCGCGATCTACCAGCAATATTGCGCGTCGTGCCACGGTGCCGACGCACAGGGCGCATCGCATTGGCAAGAGCGCGACGAGCATGGCGAGCTCCCTGCTCCCCCGCATGACGCAGAAGGGCACACCTGGCGACATTCAGATGCCGATTTGTACCAAATGGTGAACAAGGGTTGGCGAGACCCCTTCAACAAGACCAAGCGGCTCACGATGCCAGCCTTCGGCGACGTGCTGTCGCCAGAACAGATTCGTGCGGTGATCACGTATCTGAAAACGTTATGGACGCCCGAACAACGCCAATTCCAATTGGAGGAAAGTCAAGGTCACCCGTTCCCTTCTGAGGCGCCATAACTCTGCGTCAATAGCTCGATTGTGACCATAACTAAGGTTTCGTAATGAGGCTGACATCCAAACGACTGATCTTTGTTCTCGCAGCGGCAACCGCCTTTGCTCTCGCAATCGTCGGGATCTTGTTCGTGATGACCCCCGTGCCTCGGCCACTCCCGTCGGAAGCAGCGGTCGTCGGCAAGGCGATCAGAACCGGCACCCCCGCGATCGGCGGGCCATTCACGCTCGTTTCCACCAATGGCGAGACCGTCACAGATCAAAGCTTCCGCGGGAAGTGGCTCCTCATCTTCTTTGGCTACACGTTCTGTCCCGACCTGTGCCCGACCGCGCTCACGAATGTGAGCGTGGCTCTCGAGAAATTCGGCGCGGATACTCGTCAGCTCCAGCCGCTGTTCGTCACGGTGGATCCCCAGCGCGACACGCGCGACGTTATGGCTAATTTTCTGAAATCTTTTGATTCGCGGATTCTCGGGCTGACCGGGACTCAGGCGCAGATCGACAGCGTGATCAAGGAATACCGCCTGTACGTCGCGCCGCAGAAATCAGAGACCGGCGGTGATGACTATCTCGTCGAGCACAGCGCGTACATCTATCTGATGGATCCTCAAGGAAAATTCGTGGACGTCATCCAGGGCAACGAGGACGGCGACGCGATTGCAGCCTGGCTGCGCAAGGAAATGACTCGCGCGATGCGATGAAGATGAGGGAGACTCGAATGAAGTATGCTGGCCATCTGACGTCGATCCTGCCGCTGATATTGCTTCTTAGCGGCCAGGCGTATGCGCAAACATCCGGTCAAAATACCATTGTCGTTGAGCGTCCATGGGCGCGTGCAACGCCAGCCGGGGCAAAGACCGGGGCTGCCTATGTGACGCTGATTAACAACGGCAGCTCCAGCGACAGTCTGCTGAGCGCGACAACGCCAGTAGCAGACCAAGTCCAATTTCACAGCGCCAGTGAAGAAAATGGCGTGGCTCGCATGCGTGAGATGCGCACCGTTGAAGTCGCGCCTGGAGCGAGGGTCGCCTTCAGCCCGGGCGGCCTGCACATCATGGTGGTCGGACTAAAGCAGCCGCTCAAGGAAGGGCAAACCTTTCCGTTGACCTTGACTTTCGAAAAAGCGGGAAAGGTGGAAGTTACGGTTCCTATTGCAAAGGTTGGAGCGATGCAAGGCGGAAGTATGGATTCGATGATGCACGGGGCTGACGAGCCCATGAAGAAATGAGCCAGGCGATGATCGAAGAGCGGTAGAACCAATGACGCAGTCTACGCGACGCCGAAATTTGAAGGTCGTGGTGCCGGCCGTTGTCGTAATCGGCATAATGCTTGGCCTCGTCGCGTATTCACCGACGCTCTACCGGTTGTTCTGCGCGGCAACCGGATTTGGGGGAACGACCCAGAGAGCAGACTCCGATGCGGGCGCCGTCTCCGATCGTGTCGTTATGGTGCGTTTCGACAGCAACGTTGCGCCCGGTCTGGCGTGGCGGTTCGAGCCGGTGCAGCGCGAGGTCAAAGTCCATCTCGGCGAGCAGCAGTTGGTGTCTTTTACCGCCGAGAATCTCACGGATCAGCCGATCGTCGGACATGCGACCTTTAACGTGACGCCGGAAACAACCGGCATCCATTTCAACAAGATCCAGTGCTTCTGCTTCGACGAGGAGCGGCTTAACGCACATCAGAAGGTCGATATGCCGGTGGTCTTCTTCGTCGATCCGGCTCTGGCGAGCGATCCCGAAACGCGCGATGTCGACACCATTACGCTGTCGTATACCTTCTTTCGCTCGGTTAATCCCGAGAATGCCAAAGACCTTTCGCGCTTCGTTGCCGGTGCCGAACCTGACCCAATTCACGGGCAGCAGCTCTTCGGCGAACGTTGCGCGGCGTGTCACGCGCTCGGCGCCAACAAGACAGGACCAATGCTCGGCGGAGTGTTCGAACGCAAGGCCGGTTCTGCTCCCGGCTACAAGTATTCCCCTGCGCTAAGCACAGCCGGTCTTAGTTGGTCCACAGCGAATCTCGACCGGTGGTTGACCGATCCACGCAAATTCATCGTTGGTGCGAGGATGCCAGTTCGCGTTCTGGATGAAGTATCCCGGCGAGACATCATTGCCTATCTGGAGAAAGAAACCGGCGACGTGCGTGACCGGTCCCAGCTGAAATCGATCGCGCAAGGTTCTGCGGAGCAGCATCGGAAAGAATGAAGGGGGTTCGGATGACACGCAGAATATGGGCGCGGCGCTATGTTGCCTGGTTGATCTTGCCGCTTGTTCTGGTGGGTGCGGTGGCTGCATGGCTTGCTTTCGACCCTGGGTTTCGTCGGGGGCATCAGATCGCAAATCTCTCCACGGACGCGCGGAAAGACGAATTCGAGCGTCGTGTGCACGACTATCTGATGGCCCACCCCGACGTCATCATGCAGTCCGTCAATCAACTCGAGGCACGTCAACGCGCCAAAGACGAGACGGAAGTGCAGGAAATTGTCAAAAGCCGTGCAGACGAGATTTTCCGAGATGCGGCAACACCGACGGGCGGCAATTTGAAAGGCGATGTCACTCTTGTCGAGTTCTTCGACTACAATTGTCCGTATTGCCGGCAGGTAGCCTCCGTCATGATCAAAGCGGAGGAAGCCGAGCCGCAATTGCGCATCGCCTATAAGGAATTCCCAATTCTTGGGCCAAACTCAACCTTCGCCGCCAAGGCCGCGCTCGCGGCGGACAAGCAAGGCAAGTACGTTGCGTTCCATAAGGCCCTATATGAGGTTCACGGCGCGGTCGACCAGGGCAAAGTCAAGGAAGTCGCTGCGACGATCGGCTTGGATCTGGATCGCCTCAAGGCCGACATGGCCGATCCCACTGTTCAGGCCGCAATTGACAAGAACTTCGCGCTGGCCCAGGCACTCCGCATCAACGGTACACCGGGCTTCGTCATGGGCGATCAAATCCTGCGCGGCGCCACAGACCTCGAAACGTTACAGGGCATGATCCGTGCCGCGAGAGGACATCAGCAATAAATCGGGATGAAACGCCACGATATCGGTGAATGATGGGACTTTCGACCGCCTCGATGACTGCTGTATTTGTCGGAGGGATCGTTTCATTCCTGTCGCCCTGCGTCCTGCCGCTCGTGCCGGGTTACGTGTCGTATATTGCAGGCCAGTCGATGGCGGACTCGGCTACATCGAGAGCGCTGATTGTGCGTGTGCAGGCACTTGCCCTCAGTGCGTGTTTTGTCCTTGGGTTCGCAACGATCTTCGTGATCCTGGGTGCAAGTGCGACGACACTCGGCCAGGCCCTCATTTCGTATCGATATGAGCTGAATCTGATCGGCGGCTTGATTGTAATTGTCTTTGGTCTTTTCGCGATCGGGCTGCTGCGTCTTTCTTGGCTTCATCGCGATTTAAGGTTTGATATCGCGCTTCCGGGTGGACGACCGGTTGCCGCCTATCTCTTAGGGATGGCGTTCGCCTTTGGCTGGACTCCCTGCATCGGTCCCATGCTAGGGGCCATTCTCACCGTGCGCGGCCTCAGCCACGGTTGCGAAAGGGATAATGCTTCTGGCGATCTATTCGCTCGGACTCGGCGTCCCGTTTTTGCGGGTGGCTGTGTTCACGGGCGGTTTGTTGGCGCGGTTCAAGTCAATCGGCCGTGTCGGCCGGCTTCTTCACATCTTTGCCGGCGGAGTCATGGTTCTAATGGGGATGGCCATGATTACGGGTCAGCTTTCAACATTTTCGTTCTGGCTGCTGGAGACCTTTCCGCAACTATCGACCATCGGATAAACGATGAAAAAAGAGAAATTCTCGGCCGGGCTGTTTCGATACTTCGCGCTTAGCAACGGGAGGGGAGGTCCCATGTCTATCAATCTGTTCCGCACGGGCCTGTCAGGGCTCGCACTAGGTGGTGTGGACACTTACCGCAGCCACAAGACTATGGCGGCGAGAGTTACGACAGCACAATAATTTCGGGCGGTCTTTTCGAAGCGGGTTGCGACGCGGCGGAACTGCTTGAGCTTTGAGAAGCAGCATTCCACGAGATGGCGCTGGGCATAGAAATGCTTGTCGAGCGGATATTTGAGCGCACGTGACGGGTTGTTGGGGATGACGGCGATCGCCCCCTTGGCTGCGATGGCTTGGCGCAAATGATCGGCGTCATAAGCCGTATCGGCCATGACGACCTCGGCGGGTAATCCCTCAATCAATGCGGCGGCCTGCGGTGCATCGCCCTTCTGACCTGCAGTAAGGGTGAACCGCACCGGACATCCCAAGCCGCGAACGGCCATATGTATCTTGGTGCTCAGGCCACCGCGCGAGCGGCCGATCGCCTGATCTTCAGACCCCCTTTTTTCGCCCCGGCAGCGTGCTGATGCGCCCGGACGATGGTGGAATCGATAATTAGATATTCGAAGTCCGGATCATCGGACATCGTCTCGAAGATCCGCCACCAAACACCCTTGATGCTCCATCGACTGAAGCGCCGGAACACGCTGTTCCAATCCCCAAACGCCTCCGGAAGATCGCGCCAGGGAGAGCCCGTACGCACGATCCACAGCACACCTTCCACGAACATCCGATTGTCGCGCCCGGTGGAGCCTTTCTGGTCAGGTCGACCTATGGCGCCATCCGTTCCCACGCCGCGTCGCTCAAAACCAAACGGTCCTTCACACCCAAGACTGCCTCCCAAAAAGAAGCCTTGAATCTGATTTGCTCCTAAAAGGGAATCCTTAGAGTCCACACCACCTAGCGCTCGTTCCCCTTAACGAAAGCATCGGCCACGAAATCGTCGGCAATCGCTTTTTTCCGGCAACCATCGGCATCGACGATCCCGGCATCAATGATGAGCTTTCGCTTCCGACCGTCGACAGCTTCAAGACCGGCGACGTTCCGCCAGTGCGGCAGCGCGATATATCCTCAGAGTTCTCCAAACGCATTACCGAGGATTTCGCGGTGTCGTTTGGCTCAACCTATACCTTCCTCGGTCCGACCGATCCGACGGCAGCCGGCGCCAACGGATTTCAGAACCTCGATACGACGTTCAAATACCGCCTCTTCAAGAGTCCGGAGCATGAGTTCGTGATGTCGGTGGGTCTCAGCGTCGAGTGGGGCGGCACCGGCGCCGAAAGCGTTGGCGCGGAGACGTTCCATCACTACACGCCGAACCTGTATTTCGGCAAAGGGCTCGGCGATCTTCCGGACACGCTGTCCTGGATCAGACCAGTCGCGATCACGGGCCAGGTCGGTTACTCGATCCCAGAGAAAAATTTCACGATAACTTTTGGAGTCGATCCGGATACCGGCAATCCGACCGTTGACACCCAATTCCACCCGCGGGTTCTCAATTGGGGTGGGACGATCCAATACAGCATGCCTTATCTGAAATCGGCGGTGATCGACCTCGGCTTGCCGGAGTTCATCAATCATCTGATCCCGCTGGTCGAAGCAACGTTACAGACCCCGGTGGCGAACACGCTCACTTCGGGAACGATGACGACCGGAACCATCAATCCCGGGGTGATCTGGGTCGGCAACACCTTCCAGATCGCCGTCGAGGCGCTGATCCCGATCAACCGGCAAAGCGGCACCAATGTCGGGGTGATCGCGCAATTGCACCTCTACCTCGACGACATCGATCCGCGCGGCGAAGCTTCTGCCCATGCCTTTCTCGACCGTGCCGAACCGCGCGTCGGCAACAAGGTCGCGAGTGCGCCGCACGAAGTGACGTTGTGGTTCACGCAAAAATTGGAGGCAGCGTTCAGCACCGTCACCGTGACCAACGCCGCCGGTGAGCGTGTCGATACCGGCAAAGCGCGCATCAGCGGCACCCAGATGTCGGTCTCGCTGCGTCCGGGCGGTAGTGGAACCTACCACGTGACATGGCAGGTCCTTTCGGTCGACACCCACAGGACTAACGGCAGTTTCACGTTTCAAGTCGGTCAGTGAAGGCGAGCAATGGACTGGCTCGGGGAGGGGACTAACGAGCCCCTGATCGTCATTCGCGCCATACACTTCGCCGCCACCGCGATGACAGCCGGAGCTTTGATTTTCCGGGCGGTGGTGGCGGAACCCGCTTTGGGTTTGACACCGGTAGCAACAACGGTCGTCCGGTCGCAAATTCTCCTGGTAACTTGGATCGGTCTCGCGATCGCGGCCGTTTCCGGAGTGATTTGGCTTCAATTGCAGGCGGTGTCGATGAGCGGGCTGCCGTTGGGCGAAGCAATGACGTCAGACGTGCTGTCGACGGTATTGAGCGAGACGCAATTCGGATCGATTTCGGAAATTCGCCTGGTCCTTGCGGTCATTCTGGCCGGTTGTCTGACTTATGACCGCCTCGCGCCTTTGCGCTGGTTGGGGCTCGGGTCGGCTCTCAGCTTGATCGCGACCATCGCGTGGACCGGCCACGCCGGGGCAACCCTCGGCGAAATGGGAAATCTGCATCTGACAGCCGACGTGTTGCATCTCATTGCTGCAGCAGCCTGGCTCGGAGGTCTCGTGTCACTGGCGCTTCTACTCGCCGCCGCTCGACGTAGCCAGGCCGTTGCATGGGCATCGCTTGCCTGGGATGCGGCCCAAAGGTTTTCGACGTTGGGCATCGTCAGTGTAGGAGGTCTATTGGCAACCGGCATCGTCAACGCTTGGATATTGGTTGGCTCATTCCATGCGCTGCTTATCACCGGGTATGGACAACTCCTGATGCTCAAGATCGTTGTTTTCGCCATCATGGTGGCGTTCGCTGCGATCAACCGGTTCTGGCTGACGCCACAGCTTGCCGTCTCGTTAGAGAGAGAAGCGCGGCTCGAAGGGCTTCATCAACTTACGCGCAATAGTGTGATCGAGATCGCTTTGGGATTCATGATCTTCGTAATTGTCGGCGCACTCGGCACAATGCATCCCGCAATCCATTTCGCATGATTGCGATATTGAACGTAATGGGTTCGGAAGCTTCAAATGCGAAGTGATCGGATAAAACACCGCGAGTTCAAGCCGGTTTGATGATGCTCAGGCTGGAAATGAGTTGGCTGGATATGCGGACTCGTTGATACGAGGTTTTGCGAGGATTGGCGCGCTGGTGTTCTCCTCGCCAACATTCGGCGTTTTCGCACCGCGGTAGCAGCCTTTGGTCGAGTTTGTGCAGTGCAATCGCGCTTGCGCAGCGGTCCAGGCCACCCTCGTTGACACAAAAACAGGTGGCGCTCATTTAGCCTTCACTGCTATCCTATCAGCATGCAAGTCATCGCTCGTTTAATCCCCTTGCTGTTGCTGACTTTGGCATTGACGTTGCCGGCGCCCGCGCGGTCGAGTGAGCGTGCAAGTGTTCTGATTGAATCATCTGCTACCATCCTGCAATCGGCATCTTCGTACCACGCACTGCGAACGGAGATGACGTGCTATCGCTGCAAATGGAAGGCTTGCGGCGCATCTGCCAGTCTTTGTAGTGCATATTGTGGTGCTGCGAGCGCCCTCACTCCTACTGTCATTATTCTGTTGGCGATCAGCCGCCCCTTAACAGGGCCGTCTGTTTTCCGCGTCGTTCGAGATCATCGCGGCGCGCCTGACCCACATCCCCCTAGACTTATCGCGATCAGCTAAGGCCGCGCTTGCGGCCGCCGTTGGTCTGCGCGCGTCAGACCGGATCTTCGGTACCTGACAGCGCTCAGTGAGAACGGCTAATCGGTCGTCCGTCTCGATTGATGACGGACGGCGCTTCCGATGCGTGGCGGGCTCAAATCGGCGGCCAACAGCCGAGCCCCATCTCGTCGTCGGAATCGCGAGAGCGCATTTCTGGGAGGATGAAATGATAGTTTCGCAAACCTTGGCCGCGCTGGGAGGCCTTGTCGTTCTGCTTCCTGTTACTTTGGCCGATCTGCCCAGCATCAGATCACAATCGGTGCTCTGGAGTGGCGAACTGCCGCCCGAAGTCACGCACGTAGATCATCGTCGAATTGTCGATGCACGCCTGTCCCCTTACTCGGCAGTTGGAAAGTTCAGCGGAACGATGACCTGTACGGCAGCTGTCATCCTCGATCCAAGGATCATCATCACAGCGAGTCACTGCATCACGGAAAAGGATGGCACGACTAGGCGATCCAATTTGTTATTTCAACTCGGCTATCAAGCAGGAACCGATCTTGGACGGTTCGCAGCGACAGTCTGGGCCGTTGGGGCCAAGCAAAATTTCAGGTACGAATCAGTCCAGGAAGCCTCGAACGACTGGGCGATACTCGTTCTTGATCGAGCGCCCGCGGGCGTCCACCCGTTCCTCCTGAGCCATCATTCATCTGCAATGCTGAAATCGCTTGAGTGGCAGATCCTTTTGCCGGCGTATTCGAACGATATCGCCGGCGCCGAGGTTCTCAGCGTCGATCCGGATTGCGCTGTCCAGGATCTGATTTGGGATGCGCTAGTTCACAACTGTATGGCCCAGGCGGGTTCTTCTGGTGCGCCGCTACTGATGCGAGATGGTCCAGAATACACCGTGATCGGCATCCAGACCGCTTCGATGTTTGCGAGTGATGATGAAGGTCACGTCGCAAAGTTCATCGGCAACTAGGCGATCGGCTCTTGGACCTTTCAGGAAGCGGCACGCGCGCTTTCTCGCCAGCTAAAGGCAGAGCTCGTCCACGACGCCGACTCCGGCGGTGACTACTGACGTAAGGCTATGTTGGAAAGCCATATGCCGTCAGCTTAGGCGAAGCCCCATGACAACGGATCAACTGATTACTTTGCTCGTTGCGGATCTCAAGCCGGTCGATCGGGGACGCATTTTGCGGGCTGTGATCATTGCCTTGGCGATCGGTGCCGCGGCTGCTTTCGGTGTCATGCTCCTGATCTTTGGTCGTCGCACCGAAATGCTGGACACAAGAAATCTAGACTTCTTGCTGATCAAGTTGCTTTTTGCGTTCGGTGTCGTTGTGACAGCGGCGATATTCCTGCCTCAGTCGGCCCGTCCTGGCGCGCAAACGCGCAATTCCTCTGCTCTCATCTTCGCTCCATTCGTAGCGATCGCGACAGCTGCAGCCATGGCGCTCGGATCGGCTCATTTCTCCGGCTGGGCTGGCATGATTGTCGAAAAAGATTCGTTTACGTGCCTTCCCTCCATCCCGCTCCTTGCGGTTCTGCCATTCACGGCTCTCATTTGGGCACTACGGATGGGAGCGTCAACGGATCGAACGCGCGCCGGCGAGATCGCCGGTCTTGTTGCGGGCGGTCTGGGCGCCTTGGCTTGTGCGTAACTCATCTGTAGAGGCGGATTTGACCGCCGGAAACGCGAGCAGTTGCGGCCTGCGGCCTGCGACTAACGGAGGCGAGTGCTGGTCCGGCAAGGGAGCTCCTCATGAAGACTGATGAACTCATCGAGATGCTCGGCACGAACCTGGAGCCTGCCAAGGGTGGGCATCTCCACAATGCCCTCCTCATCGCGTTCGCGGTGGGGGCGGTGGCGGCGTTCTGCCTGATGCTGGCGATTTTCGGTGCGCCGACCGAAGTTTTTAATGGAGAGAATATAGCGCTCGACCTGCTGGCGATGGCCTTCACGCTGGCCTTGGCCGCTGCCGGCATCCGCTTCCTGATCCGGGCCGCGCGGCCGGGACAAGGAGGACGCAGACCACTGTTCCTGATCGGCTTGTTTTTCTTTGCCATGGTTTCGGCGGGCATCGGCGCGCTCGTCCTTGCCGGTTCGAGCGCCTGGAGCGGAATGCTGTTTGGACCGCAGTGGGCGGCTTGCTTGGTTTGCATTCCGCTGTTCGCCGTCGCACCATTCGCGTCGCTGGTTTGGGCGCTGCACAGGGGGGCACCGACCAATCTCATGTATACCGGCGCGATTACCGGACTGGTGGCAGGAGCATTGGGCGCGGCTGTCTTTGCGCTCCACCATCCCGGCGGCTCCATTCCGTTCATCGTGGTCTGGTATGGTGGACCTATCGTCCTCTGCGCCCTGTTCGGCGCTATCGTCGGACCTCGACTTCTGCGATGGTGATCAGGTCTATTTGGTCTATTTGGCCGCTCCGCTTCTGCGACAACTCGCAAGACGCTTTGCTTTACTCCACCGCCCGTACCCGCGCCGCTCGTCGTTTGCGCCGTGATTTGTCGAAACGCAAGACGATCGCATTTTTTTTTGCGTTGACGATGTAGCCGATACGCGCGTTTCTCCGAACTGATCAATAGAGCGATGAAAGACCACGAGAACGAACTTTTGCTCGGTCGCGTGGCGCTCTTTCTGCTGCCAAACCGGACACAGATGCACAAATGATCGACCTGACGAAAGCTTACATCGCCTTTATCGAACGCTTAGGCCCCGCGCAGGGCGCGGCGATCCAAATCGTTGTGATCGGGGTCGTCGCGACCTTGGCGACCGATCTGTGGCAACGGTTGCATCAGGCAATTGCCGGCCTTCCGCTGGCCAACTGGGGACTGATTGGTCGCTGGGTGGCATCAATGCCGCGCGGTATCTTCGTCCATCGGCCCATCACGGCGACGCCGAAGGTCCAGGGCGAGGTCGCCGTCGGTTGGGCATTCCATTACGTGGTGGGTACCGCTTACGCCGCCCTCTATCTCGCCATCCTCAGACTTGGCTTCGGCTCAGGACCGACACTTGCTTCCGCACCGGCTTCTGCAATTGTGCTCCTCGTCGCGCCCTGGTTTGTCATGCAACCGCCGCTCGGGCTTGGCTTCATGGCGGCGCGTACGACACATCCCGCCGCCGTCCATGCGGTCAACGTTTCGGTACACGCAATCTTTGGATTGGGCCCTTACCTCGGTACTGTCATCTCGCAAGCGAGCTTGGCATAGCGGCACATTGCAGAGAAAACCTTCAGGAGGATATCTATGAGCTTTTGCAGCGCATGGCTGTTTCCCCGGGTGCTCGACCTCGTGATGCAGCAGAAACAAATGATACCTTTCCGGGAACGGATCGGAAAAGCCGCCAGCGGCCGCGTGCTCGACATCGGTATCGGCTCCGGGTTGAATCTTCCAATTTACGGGCCGCAAGCCGATCACGTTTATGGCGTCGACCCCTCTGCAGAGTTGCTGCAGTTCGCCGAGGAGCGCGCTCGCAAGACACAAGTTCCGGTCGAGCTTCTGCGCGGCTTAGGAGAAAGTCTGCCGTTGGAGGACAAGAGCATCGACACGGTGGTGATGACCTTCACGCTTTGCACCGTCAACGACGCGGCCAGGACGCTCGCGGAGTTGCGCCGGGTTCTCAAACCCGGGGGCGTGCTTCGCTTCGCCGAACACGGCCGTGCACCGGAGATTGGCGTCGCTCGCTGGCAGGACAGGCTGACGCCAGTATGGAAGCGCCTTGCGGGCGGCTGCCATCTCAATCGCAAACCGGACGACCTGATGCAATCCGCCGGCTTTCGAATCGAAAGCCTGGAAACCGGTTATCTCAAAGCGCCAAGGGCGATGGGGTTCGTCTATACGGGTAGCGCTCGCCCATGCTGAGCTATCTCGCCCGGCTCCGCAGATATCGAGTTAACCATCTGATTTTGGACGGTTTTACTTGTCGGAAACTTCGTTGGCGTACTTGTGAAGCCGTTGATCTTTCCGGACCGCCGGTTCCATGCAATATTGAGACCATGGTCTTGTACCGATTCATATGTCGTTTGCTGGCGGCCTTCGTGATCGCTGGACTTGTTTTGCAGCCGCTGGCGGGTCCGGTGGCCGCGAAAGAGGTACCTCTGGCGGCAACGACGCATGTGACCTCCATGTCAGCTATGTCCCGCGATATGCCTTGTTGTCCGGACGAAAAAAAGAACAATGGCTGTCACGAATGTCCGGCTGCGATGTGCGCGTTGATGTTCGCGCAGGCTGAACCTTCGTCTACCAACGGCATCAAGATCTCTTTCCAGACCCGCAGGCTGCCCTTCGCACTCGACGACCTGATCGCCGACGGCCTCCTTAGTGCTCCTCCGGACCATCCTCCTCGAACCTCGACCTGATCGGCGTTCGCACGCCGTTTGCTATTGCGCGGCTTTCCAGCCGCGCGGATAGTCGCACGCCGCTTTTTGCGGCACGTCAGGACATCGAGGATTTGCAAAATGAAGAGCTTCAATTATGCGCGCGCCGTCCAGGCGGCGCTGATCGGCATTGCTATAACCGGCTCGGCCACGCTCGCGCGTGCCGACATCAAGGACTATGAATTCCAGCTCGTCGACCAGACCGTCAAAAAGGGCGACGCGATCATCTCTGTACGCCTGGTCCATAAGCCCGACGGCAAGCCCGTGCCCGACGCGGTCATTTTCGCGACACGTCTGGATATGGCTCCTGAAGGCATGCAGGAGATGGCCACCAAGATCGCGCCTATGCCCAGCACGGAACCGGGCGTTTACAAGTTCAAGGCGACCTTGACCATGGCCGGGGGCTGGCAGCTTTCGCTCGGCGCGAAGGTGCAAGGTGAAACCGGGACAGTCGAAAACAAGCTCGTCCTTAAGGCTACGCCGTGATCGGCCCGGCCGGAATCAATCGGCTCGCCGCGATTGGAGCAACCACAGCAATGCAGTGGTTGTCTCCGGCAGCGGCAGGCGATCAGACCTTGCCAGCAGCGACGGTGGAGAGCGTTGTCGCAATCGCCAAGCGTCTCAATCCCACAGTGGCGGCGGCGTCGCTCGACTTCGATGCGGCGGTCCACAAGATCGGAACGGCCGGCGTTTTGGACGATCCGGCCGATCTCTTGAAGCTGAAAGTCGAGCTGCAGACGAAATACGCCGAGATGGTACGTCTGGCGAGAGGTTCGTTATGAGAAGATCAGTAGGCCCTCTGTTGATAGTATCCGCGATCTTGGCTGCCGGATTGGTTGGATTGACCGTCGGGCGATCGAATGGTCCCCTCCCGGGATGGCTTTCCGCCGTAATGCCTGCGGCACCAAAGCCGAGTCCGGCTGAGCCGGCAACGGCCGGACCGATCATCTATTACCGCGATCCGGACGGTCTACCCAACTATTCGCAGACGCCCAGGAAAACACCGTCAGGCAAGGCATATTCGGCGGTCCATAGCAGCGAAGACCTTAGCTTCGAGGAGAAAGCTCCGGAAGCCATGACGGCGAACGGTGGCGACACTCATCGCATCAAATACTATCGCAATCCCATGGGCCTGCCCGATAAGTCTCCCACGCCAAAGAAAGACAATATGGGGATGGATTATCTGCCCGTCTACGAGGGCGAACAGGACGACGACTCATCAGTTAAAGTGAGTGCGGGCAAACTGCAAAAGGCCGGCGTCCAAACCGAGGTCGCGGAGCGGCGCACGCTGAATACGATGGTTCGTGCACCAGGCACGGTTCAAGAAGACGAGCGCCGCAAATCGGTCGTATCGCTGCGTTTCGAAGGCTTCATCGACAGCGTCGAGAACGTCACCACCGGCACGCATGTTCACAAGGGCCAGCCGCTGATGCGCATCTACGGCCCGAACCTGTCGAGCGCCGCCGCCGAATATCTGTCGGCGCTCAATGCCCGCCCGGACGCCGGCATCAGCAACCAGGCCTTGAAAGGCGCGCGTCGGCGCCTCGAAAATCTGGATGCCCCCGAGAAGTTCATTGCCGACATCGAGCGCACCCGCGAAAT
>WNFI01139592.1_pt1 | contig 28022 bp, 26 predicted proteins | sample 5400471 | NCBI WGS metagenome assembly WNFI01 (sample SAMN13153348, study PRJNA577476) | soil metagenome | isolation source: 100 cm saprolite on Douglas fir-dominated hillslope | place: USA:California | collected 2013-09-17
GATGAACGGGATCGCGCCATCCCAGATGGCCCGGCCGGCCTGCTGGTCGTCCTCGGTGAACCCGAGGTGGATCATCGTCTTCACGAAGTTGCCCGACTGCGACGTGCCCTGCACGATGGTCCACCGGACCCCGCCGGCCACCGGGTTCGGATTGCCGAAGTCGTCCTGCGCCGAGTAGCGGAAGAATGCGGCCGCGTCACGGAATGCCGCGAGGCCCAGCCCGAGGACGAGCGGATCCTTCACGTTGTAGACCAGGCGATAGATGCGCGCCTTGTCGAAGCCGCCGCGCACGCAGATCTTCGTGGTGCTGGCCGCCCCGGGAAACGCGGTCGCCGTGCAGTCGCCGAACGACCAGTCCGCGCTCGCCACGGTGCGCTCGTCGGTGAGGGTCGCGGTGTTGAACGTGTATGACGCATAGCTCGTGAGCTTCCCCTGCGTCGTGTCGGTCGTCGCGGGGGGATACGGAATCGTCGGGTTGTTGAGCCCCGCGTAGATGGTCGCGGTCGAGCCGTCGGTGCTGATCGGGCTCCCCGATCCGAGATCGGCGAGGGTCGTGGTGTACGAGCCCACGATCGACGTGCCGTCCGGATTTTTCGCGACCGGACCTGCGTTCCGGTCATGTCGCCCTGCCAGCCGCTGCTCAAGCCGACGTCGCCCGCGGGTCGCCCTCCGGTGTCGATGCGGCCGCCCCGGTTCGGCACCTGCTGGTACATGACATGGCTCGACTTCGACATGTCGATCGGCTTCACCAGCAGGAAGGTCGACGTGTAGGTGACCTTGCCGCCCGTCGTCTTCGGCGCGAGCTGGATGTCCTGGATGATGGCGTTGCGCCGGTCCGCGGGATCGTCCTCGCGTGCGAGCGCCGTGGCGAGCACTTTCGACAGTGCGTTCATTGTGGGTTCTCCGAGTGACGACCGCTGGATTCTCGGCGCGGCCCGCGCTTTCGTAAATTGAATAATTTGTATCGCTGTCATAATCCCCCGTTATGAACATCAACCTGCGGCAGGTGCGCTCCTTCGTGGTGGTGGCGGGCGCCGGCAGCTTCACTCGCGCGGCGCGCCTCCTGCACATCTCGCAGCCCGCCCTCACCGTGCAGATCCGCCAGCTCGAGGGCGCGCTGGGATTGAAGCTCTTCGACCGCAACACGCGCCAGCTCGACCTCACGCCGCTCGGCAAGGAGCTCCTGCCCACGTTCGAACGCCTGGTTCGCGACTTCGACAGCGTGACCGAGAGCGCGCGCCAGCTCGCCGCGGGCGTGACCGGCGTGGTGCACGTCGCGGCGCTGCCGTCCATCTCGTCCAGCCTCATGCCGGCGGCGATCGCGGCGCTGCGCAAGGAACACCCGGGCATCGTCGTGCGCCTCAAGGACGCGGTGGCGCAGCGCGTGCTCGCCATGGTGCGGGCCGACGACGCGGACTTCGGCATCGGGGGATTCGACCGCGTCGACGCGGACATGAGCTTCACGGCGCTCTTCTCGGACCGCCTGGAGGCGGTGGTGCGCGCGGACCACCCCTACGCGAAGAAGCGCAGGCTCACGGTCGCGGACCTCGCCGCCGCGGAGTTGATCGTGATGGACACGCAGAGCAGCGTGCGCGCCCTCCTCGACCAGGCGTTCGTCGACAGCCGCCTCATCCTGCAACCCGCGTACGAAGTGACCTTCATGGCGACCGCGGTGGCGATGGTGCGCGAGGGCCTGGGCGTGGCGCTCCTACCCACCTCCGCGCTCGAGCTCGCCGTCGCGACCGGACTCGTCGCCCGGCCCGTGCGCTTCAGCGGCTTCGACCGCTCCATCGGCATCGTGCGCAAGACGCGCCGCACGCTCTCGCCCGCCGCGGAAGGCCTGCTCGCGTTCCTGAAGAAGGTGAGCCGCGAGCGCAAGTAAACCCGCGGGACTAGTCGAGCGTGCCTTCGGCGACCTTCAGGTCGTGGCGGTGCTCGCGCGCGGCGGCGATGGCGGCGCGCACGCCATTCACCATGGTCGCGAGCGACATCGAGGGCTCGCCACGCTTGTCGAGCGCCTGCGGCTCGGAATAGGGCACGTGGATGAATCCCGCGCGCGCCCGGTGGCCGCTCGCCGCGATGTAATGCAGCACGCCGTACATGAGGTGATTGCAGACGTAGGTGCCGGCGGAGTTCGAGACCTCGGTCGGCGTACCCGCGGCACGCATCGCCGCCGCCATGGCCTTGATTGGAACGGTGGCGAAATAGGCGGGCGGCCCATTGGGCGCGATCGTCTCGTCCACGGGATGCGCGCCGCTATTGTCGGGCATGCGCGCATCGTCCACGTTGATCGCGATGCGCTCCACGCCCATGTGCGTGCGCCCGCCCGCCTGGCCGAGGCAGATCACGAAGAGCGGATGGTGGCGCTCGATGGCATCGGCGACGGCCTCGACGGAGCGGCGGAACTCGCAGGGCACGCGGCAGGTCTCGACGCGCATCCCCGCGATCTCGCTCCCCAGCTTCGCGCAGATGTCCCACGAGGGATTCGACGTCTCGCCGCCGAAGGGCTCGAAGCCGGTGACGAGGACCACCTCGCCTTTCCTGTGGGCCACGCCCTCGGGGATGGCCGGAGGAGGTGTCTCGTGCTTCTCGTGTTTCGCGCCGCCCTTCAGGAGGAGCTCGGGCGGCACATACGCGCCGCTGCGCGCCCGGCGCCTTCCGCCCGTCGCCTCCGCGGGCCTCGGCGCCCGCGCCTCGCGCGCGGGGATCTTGGGAGTCTTGTGCCGCCTGCGTAGCATCGCTAGCGCGCCGTCCAGCCACCGTCGATCGAGAACGACGCGCCGTTGATGCCCGCGGCGTTCGGGCCGGCGAGGAAGAGTGCGAGGGCGGCGATGTCCTCGATTTTCACGAACTGCTTGGTGGGCTGCGGCGCGAGAATCACGTCGCGCGCGGCCTTGTCGGTGGAGATGCCGAGCTCGCGCGCGCGGTCCTCGATCTGTACCTGCACCAGCGGGGTATGTACGAAGCCCGGGCAGATGGCGTTGGCGGTGATGCCGAGCTCGGCCACCTCCAGCGCGACCGTCTTGGTGAAGCCGACGAGGCCGTGCTTGGCCGCCACGTAGGCGCTCTTGTTGGGTGAGGCGACCAGGCCGTGGGCGGAGGCGATGTTGATGACGCGCCCCCACTTCTTCGCCTTCATCGCCTTCAGCGCGAGCCGCGTGGTGTGGAAGGCCGAGGTGAGGTTGATCGCGATGATCGCGTCCCACTTCTCCGGAGGAAATTCGTCGACCGGCGCGACGTGCTGGATGCCGGCGTTGTTCACGAGGATGTCGACGCCGCCCATCTCCTGCGACGCGCGCTTCATCATCGCGGCGATGGCGGCGGGCTTGGACATGTCGGCGCCGTCGTAGAGCGCCTTCACGCCCGATTGCTTCTCGATCGAGGCGCGCAGCTTCTCGATGGCGGCGGCGTCGCCGAAGCCGTTCAGCATCACGTTCACGCCCGCGCGCGCGAGCGCCTCGGCGATGCCCTGCCCGATGCCGCTCGTCGAACCCGTGACGAGGGCGCACTTGCCTTTGAGATCACCCGCCATTGCCGCTCCTTGTTCTAGCTCTTGACCATCTCGATGTGCATGATGCCGTCCTCGTCGTAGGGCTGCGAGGCCTTCACGAACCCGTAACCGGCGTAGAAGCCCTCGAGGTAGCGCTGCGCCCCGATGCGGATCGGCCTGCCGGGCCAGAGTTTAGCCGCTCTGGCCATCGCCTCGCGCATGAGCTCGCGACCGCACCCGGTGCGCCTCGCCGCGGGCGTGGTCACCACGCGGCCGATGGAAGGCTCGGCGTACTTCACGCCCGGCGGCACCAGCCGGCAGTAGGCGAGGAGCTCGCCGGAGCGCTGGCCGAGGAGGTGCCAGCACGCGGGGTCGGCGCCATCCACGTCCTGGAACGCGCACTTCTGCTCGACCACGAAGACCGCGGCGCGCAGGCGCAGGAGGTCGTGCAGCTCGCGCGGGCTCAATTCCGCGAAGGGCGCGCAGCGCCAGGCGATCAAGCAGTCGCTTTGGGCGCTGCGGCTTTCGCGAGATGCAGCCATGTCTCCACTACCGTATCGGGATTCAACGATATCGACTCGATGCCTTCGGCCATCAGCCACTCGGCGAGGTCGGGGTAATCGCTCGGGCCCTGGCCGCAGATGCCGACATACTTGCCCGCCTTGCGGCACGACTGGATGGCGAGGTGCAGCATGCGCTTCACCGCGGGGTCGCGTTCGTCGAAGGCCTCCATCACCAGGCCGGAATCGCGGTCCAGCGCGAGCGTCAACTGCGTCATGTCGTTGGAGCCGATGGAGAAGCCGTCGAAGTGCTTGAGGAACTCGTCGGCGAGGATGGCGTTGGAGGGGATCTCGCACATCATCACGATGCGAAGCCCGTTCCTGCCGCGCTCGAGCCCGTACTCCTTCATGATCGCGAGGACCTGCTCGCCCTCCTTCACGGTGCGCACGAACGGCACCATCAGCTCGACGTTGGTGAGGCCCATGGTGTCGCGCACCTTGCGCATCGCCTCGCACTCGAGCCTGAAGCAGTCGCGGAACGAGGCGGCGATGTAGCGCGACGCGCCGCGAAAGCCCAGCATCGGGTTCTCCTCGGTGGGCTCGTACTTGGCGCCGCCGATCAAGTTGCGGTATTCATTCGACTTGAAGTCGGAAAGCCGCACGATCACCTTCTTCGACCAGAAGGCCGCGGCGATGGTGGCCACGCCCTCGGCGATCTTGTCCACGTAGAAGCGCACCGGGTCCGCGTAGCCGCGCGATTGCTTCGCGACCTGCGCCTTCAGCTCCGCCGGCAGCGACGCATATTCGAGGCACGCCTTGGGATGCACGCCGATCATGTTGGAGATGATGAATTCCAGCCTTGCCAGGCCCACGCCTTCGTTGGGGAGCTGGCAGAAATCGAACGCGAGGTCGGGGTTGCCCACGTTCATCGCGATCTTCACCGGGATCTGCGGCATCTTCGCGAGCTCGACCTCGACCGCCTCGAACTCCATCTTGCCGGCGTAGATGTAGCCGGTGTCGCCCTCGGCGCAGGAGACGGTCACTTCCGAGCCTTCCTTCAGCCTGTCGGTCGCATCCTCGCAGCCCACCACCGCGGGCACTCCCAGCTCGCGCGCGACGATCGCGGCGTGACAGGTCCGGCCTCCGCGGTTGGTGACGATCGCAGACGCGCGCTTCATCACCGGCTCCCAGTTGGGGTCGGTCATGTCGGTGACGAGCACGTCGCCGTCCTTCACCGAGGAGATCTGCGACACGTCCATGATGACGCGCACGCGGCCCTGCCCGATCTTGGAGCCGATGGCGCGGCCCTCGGCGAGCACCTCGCCGCGCTTGCCGATGCGATAGCGCGTGAGCGTGTCCTTGCGCGTCTCCTGGCTCTTCACCGTCTCGGGACGGGCTTGAAGAATATAGAGCTTGCCGTCCTCGCCGTCGCGTCCCCACTCGATGTCCATGGGGCGCCCGTAATGCTTCTCGATCGACATGGCGTAGCGCGCGAGCTCTTCCACGTCGGCATCGGAGAGGGAGAAGCGGTCGCGGTCGGCTTGCGGCACCTCGACTTCCTTCACCGATTTCCCCGCCTTGGTCTCGGTGTCGAACACGAGCTTCACCGCCTTGGTGCCGAGGCTGCGGCGCAGGATCGCGGGCTTGCCTTTCGAGAGGCAAAGCTTGGAGACGTAGAACTCGTCGGGATTGACCGAGCCTTGCACCACGGTCTCGCCCAGGCCATAGCTCGAAGTAATGAACACCACCTCGCGGAATCCAGACTCGGTGTCCATCGTGAACATCACGCCGGCCGCGCCGAGGTCGCTTCGCACCATGCGCTGCACGCCCGCGGAGATCGAGACTTCGGAATGCGTGAAGCCCTTGTGGACGCGATAGGCGATCGCGCGGTCGTTGTAGAGCGAGGCATAGACGCGGCGAACGGCGTCGAGGACGTTCTCCACGCCGCGGATGTTGAGGTAGGTCTCCTGCTGGCCGGCGAAGGACGCATCGGGGAGGTCCTCGGCGGTGGCCGAGGAGCGCACCGCGAAGCTTGCATTCGGCTCGCCGGACGCCACCCGTTCGTACTCGGCGCGCACCTGCTTGTCCAGCTCCGGCGGCAGCGCGCCCTTCTCCACCATGGCGCGGATCTCGGCGCCCGCCTTGCCGAGCGCGGTCACGTCGTCCACGTCCACCTTGGCGAGGATCGCGTTCACCTTCCCGGCGAGCTGGTTGTGGGCGAGGAAGTCGTCGAAGGCCTGCGCCGTGGTCGCGAAGCCGCCGGGCACCCGCACGCCGCTCGCCGCGAGCTGGCTGATGAGCTCGCCCAGCGACGCGTTCTTGCCGCCGACGCGGCCGACGTCGGTCATGCGGAGCGTTTCCAGCGGGAGGACGTAGGGGTTCGCCATGGGGAAACCGATTCGGAGTGACGTGCCGGAGGGAATTTGTAATTATAGGGCACCCTTGGTTCCCCGAATCCCTCCCCAAGCTCCCCATGCCGCAGCGAAAGCGCGTGTTCTTCGTGTCCGACCGCACCGGAATCACGGTCGAAGCCCTCGGCTCCTCCCTCCTCACGCAGTTCGCGGAGATGGACTTCAACCGGGTGACGCTGCCCTTCATCGACTCGATCGACAAGGCGCGCGCGGTGGTCGACCAGGTGAACGAGGCGCTGCGCGAATCGCACCAACGCCCGCTCGTCTTCAGCTCGATCGTCGACGACGCGGTGAGGACCGAGATCAACAAGTGCGACGGGCTCGTGCTCGACGTCTTCGAGCGCTTCATCGTGCCGCTCGAGAACGAGCTGGGGTTGAAGTCGATGCACGCGGTGGGGCGCACGCACAGCGTCTCCAACGCGAAGGACTACAACCATCGCATCGAGGCGATCAACTACACGCTCTCCCACGACGACGGCGTGACGCACCGCGGGCTCGAGGAGGCCGACATCGTGCTGGTCGGCGTGTCGAGGAGCGGCAAGACGCCCACCTGCCTCTACATGGCGATGCAGTTCGGCATCAAGGCGGCCAACTACCCGCTGATCCCCGAGGACCTCGAGGCGAACCGCATCCCGCCCTCGCTCCTGCCGCTGAAGACCAAGGTCTGGGGGCTGTCGATCGCGGCCGAGCGCCTGCACCAGATCAGGAGCGAGCGGCGCCCCGACTCGCGCTACGCCGCGCTCGACAATTGCCGCTACGAGGTGAGCGCCGCGGAGAAGCTCATGAAGCAGGCCGGCATCCCGTTCCTCGACTCGACCACCAAGTCGATCGAGGAGATCGCCACGCACATGCTGCACGAGGCGCACCTCGTGCGCAGGGTGTACTGACCGGATTTCAAACGCTCGTTTTAATTTTCCGGCGCCGGTTTATACTCCCCGCATAAGAATTCCACCCCGCTCGGAGGAGAAGCCATGAAAACCAAGAAACGCATCCTGCCCGCCCTGCTGCTGTCCCTGTTCGCCGGCGCGTCCGCCCCGGTGAGCGCGCAGGTCGCCCATTTCAGCAACGTCTATGTCTTCGGCGACAGCCTTTCCGACGCCGGCTACTACCGGCCATTCCTCGCCGGGCTGGGGCTGCCCGCCCCGGTGGTCGCCCAACTGGGCCGCTTCACCACCAATCCCGGGCCGGTGTTCTCCGAGCTGGTCTCGCAGTACTACGGCGTCACCCCCGCACCGAGCAATGTGACCGGCGGTCCCAACGCGCTCTACTCCGTGTGGGCGGGAGCGAACGACATCTTCGTGAACCTCGGCGCCTTCACCGGCGGCGCGATCACCCAGGCACAGTTGCAAACCAATGTCCTCGCCGCCGCGACCGCCGAGATCGGCCAGGTCGCGCGCCTGCAGGGCGCGGGAGCGCGCTACGTCCTGGTGTTCGGCTTGCCCGACATCGGCGTCACGCCCCAATTCGCGGCCGCGGGTGCGGCGACCCAGGGCGCGGTCACCGCGCTTTCCGCGGGCTTCAACACGACGCTCTTCACGGGGCTGGTGAGTGCCGGAATCCACGTGATCCCGGTGGATAGCTTCGCGTTCCTCTCGGAGATCCGCGCCAATCCCGGGCTCTACGGTTTCACCAACATCACGTCGCCCGCCTGCGGCCCGTTCCCGCCGATCACCACGGCGGCCACCATCAGCTCGCAGTTCTGCCTGGTGGGCACGAACCTGGTGGCGCCCAACGCGCAGAACACCTACGTCTTCGCCGACGGCGTGCACCCCACGAGTGCCGCGCACGCGCTCATCGCGCAGTTCGCGGAGGCGCTCATCGACGGACCCACCGCCTATTCCTTGCTGGGCGAAGTGCCGCTGCGCACGCGCTCGGCGCACGTGCGCACCATCAACGAGGGGCTCGGCACCGCGGAGCTCGGCGACGTCGGCCGGCTCACGGTATTCGCGGCGGGCGATCGCGGCACCTTCGACATCGATCCGGGCAACAGCAAAACGCGCGCGGGAAGCCTCGGCGTGACGGCGCGCGTCTCCGAAGGCGTGACCCTCGGCCTCGCGATCGGCAAGAGCACGAGCGAAGGCAGCTTCGGCAACAACCTCGGCGGCTTCAACACCAGCGAGACCGTGTGGTCGGCGTTCGCCTCCGCGAAGTGGGGCGGCCTCTACGGCAGCGCCATCGCCTCGGTGTCGGACGTGAACTTCACCGGCGTGAGCCGCAACATCGTCCTCGGGCCCGCGGTGCGTACCGCCACGTCGCGCCCGGACGGCTCCAACTCGTCGTTCTTCGCGAACGTGGGCTACGACTTCCCGATCGGGCGCGTGAAGATCGGCCCGACGGTCTCCGTCACCTCGCAGAACGTCGACATCAACCAGTTCGACGAGGCGGGCGCCGGTTCGGCCAACCTGCGCATCGGCGCCCAGGCGCGCCGCTCCGAGGTGTGGAGCGCCGGCGTGCGCGCTTCCATGGACATCGGCCGCTGGACGCCGTGGCTGAAGATCACCGCCGACAAGGAGCGCAAGGACCAGGCGCGCGTCGTGACCGCCACCCCGCTGTCGCTCGCCAGCCTCAACAGCTACGACGTGCCGGCGATCGGCTTCGACAACTCGTTCATGACGGGCTCGATCGGCATCCGCGGGCTGGTGACCGAGCACATCGGCGTGAGCCTCGCGTACTTCAAGGTCTCGGGCCGCTCGGGGATCTCGGAAGACGGCGTGAGCGGCATGCTGTCGTACCGGTTCTGAAACGCGTTTACACCGCGGCCAACCTGCCGGAGGCGCACCTCCTGGCCGATTGGCTCGCGGATCGGGGCGTGCGCGCGCGCATCTTCAACGCGAACGCCTCGAGCCTCGCGGGCGAGCTGCCCATCGAGGCGTCCCTGCCGCAGCTGTGGGTCGTCAACCCCGACGACGCGCCGCGCGCACGCGGCCTGATCGACGAATACCTGCGTGCTTCTCCCAGCGGGCCGCCCGTCACCTGCCCGAAGTGCGGCGAGGAGAATCCTCCGACCTTCGACCTCTGCTGGTCCTGCGGCACCGGGTTGGAGAGATAGAAAAGTCGTGTCAGGTACGACTTAAAAAGTCGTACCTGACACGACTTTTCACGGCGACCCGATGAACAGGTAGAAGCGCCCGCGGCCGTTCTTGGCGTCGGCGACGCCGAGGTACACCGGGCCGAGGAAGGTGTTGGCGGCGAGGTAGCCGCCGAAGCTCCTCTGCCAGCCGGAGAGCGAGGTCTCGGTAAGGACCTGCTTGTTCATGCGCCCGGCCTCGGCGACCACCCCGGCGATGAGCGTGAGGCCGTACAGGGGGGAGGCGAAGTTGAGGCGGTACTGCGCCTCGAGGCGGCCGAACATGTACTCGCCGCCCAGCATCTGGTCGGTCGCGAATCCCGACATGCGCCGTGGCCCGCCGAGCGTGAACGCGTCGGCGAGGGGCAGCGTCCCCTTCAGCGCCGCGCCGCCTTCGAGGCCCGCGAGCCCGGTGTAGCGGTTGTGCGACCATGCCGCGCCCAGGCGCGCCTCGCTGCGCGAATAGGGCGCGAGGCCGGGTCCGTTCGACGACGCGTTCAACGCGTCGAAGTGCGTCACGTCGACCTTGAATCCGCGCGTCGGGAAGAACGGCTGGTCGTAGGTGTCGAAGGCCACGGTCGCGATCGGGCCGCCGAGGCGCTCGCTCGCGTTGGGAAAGGCGTTGGGCCCGGTGTCGAGCACCGAGCCCAGGCTCCTCTCCACCCACCCCGCGCTCACCTGCCCGTGCGCGCCGATGTTCACCCCGGCCTCGACGCCCGCGCGGTTCTCCTGGATGCGATAGACCGCGAGCCGGTCGCCGCCGGAGAAGAGCGGCAGCTTGCGCAGCCCCGCGCCCGCGTAGGCGCGCGCGAAGGTGAAGTGGCGCTGGTCGAACGGCTGGTAGAACTCGGTCCTGATGCTCTGCTCGCTGCCGATCTGCGCGCCGGTGAGCCACTCCGCGCCGAGCGCATTCATCCAGGTGCGCCGGTATAGCACGCGGAAGTTGTAGGCCGACTCCGCGCGGAAGTCCGAGGCGAGCCCGAGGCCGAAGCGCAGGTAGTCCGGCCCCCACGGCTTTTCCACCGGCGTGATGCGCAGGATCGTCTTGTCGCGCTCGCGCACCACGCTGTAGTCGAGCGAGTGCAGGTCGCCCTGGCTGTACTCGGTGACGAGGTCGGTGGCGAGCGCGCTCGAATCGAGCGGCTCGCCCTCCTTCTGGCGGATCGCGCGGCGCAGGGTCTGCGGATTCACGAAGCGCGTCTCGGCCACCTCCACCTGGTCCACGATCGGCGGCACGTGGGTGGGGGCGAGACGCACGCGCCCCTGCCAGGCGAGGAACTCGCGCTCGGGAATCGAATAGCGGCGCAGCTGGTCGGAAGCCGCGAGCGCCGCCACGCGCCCGCGCCTGGCCGCGTCGAGCTGGCGCGTGAAGCTGGTGGAGGTGATGTCCTCGAGGTCGGGCTGGATGTAGATGTCGCGCGGCGTGAGGAGGAGTCGCGACTTTTCCACGTTCTGCTCGGTGAGGAGGTTCACCACTTGTCCGAGCACCGTCACGACGCCCGTCACTTCCTCGGGCTTCAGGAGCGGCGAGCCCACGTTCACCGCGATCACGACGTCGGCGCCGCACAGGCTCTTCACCTCGGCGATCGGCAGGTTGTCGGTGAGCCCGCCGTCCACGAGCTTCCTGTTCTCGCGCGGCACCGGCGCCATGAGGCCCGGCACCGACATGCTGGCGCGCATCGCCGAGGTGAGGTTGCCCTTGCGGATCGCCACGCGCTCGCCGGTGCCGATGTCGGTCGCGATGATCGCGAGCGGCAGCGCGAGGCCCTCGATGGAGCGGTCGCCCAGGTCGGTGCGCACCAGGCGATTGAAGAAGAGCTTCAGCTTCTCGCCGGCGAGCGCGCCCTCGCGGAAGCGTAGCCCCTTGCGCGACACGCCGAACTCGAGCCCCGAGTAATAGCGGTCGTCGATCTCCTTGTGCCGGATGTCCACCGACTGGCGCCCGGCGCTGTCGTCGAACATGTTGATCCAGTCGGTCTTGCCGACGATCTCCTGGATCTCGGTAGGCGAGACGCCCGCGGCATAGGCGCCCCCCGCGAGCGCCCCCATGCTGGTCCCGGCGATGCAGTCGACGGGAACGCGCAGCTCCTCGAGGACCTCGAGCACGCCCAGGTGCGCGCCGCCGCGCGCCCCGCCACCGCCCAGCACCAATCCGATGCGCGGGTGCTTCGGGAGCTCCTGCGCGCCGAGCGATCCCGCCGCGAGCGCCAGGGCGACAACAGCCGCGCCCCGGGCGAGAGTACGATTCATCGTCATGGAGAACGAATCCTACCTTGCAACCGGGAGCCCTCGCATGAAGCGGATCCTTGCCTTCGGACTCACGACACTATCCTTCGGCGCCATCGCGCAAGCTCCGCCCGCGTCACCGGGATCGCCGGTCCAGTCGGACGTCCTTCGCAGGCAGGCGTGCGCCGATTGCGGGGAGGTCCGCAGCATCCGGCGCGTGGAGCGCCAGCAACGCCCGCCGAACGCCACGCCGGAAAGCCCCTCGGGGCTGGTGGCATCCATCCCGCTCGACGGCAGCAAGCCCACCGTGGGCTCGTCCACTCGCGTGGACCGCAAGCGCGAGCCGCCGCTCGTCACCTACGAGGTGATCGTGCAGCTCGACGACGGGCGCGTGCGCATCGTGGTGCAGGACGAGGAGCCGGTCGACGTGAAGATCGGCGACCGGGTGCGCATCGAGGACAACAAGGTCCGGCCCCACTAGACTTTCAGCGTGAACGGCGTGAACTTCGTGTCGCGGTCGTAGTAGTCCTCGCTCTCGGCGCGTTTCAGCCATCCCACGACGGCGTAGGTCGCCGGCGTGAACAGCACCTCCACCGAGACCTTGGCGATGAACTGCGCGAGCATCACCGCGGCAAGCCTGTCGTCGGGAATGATGCCGGTGCCGTAGAACGCGAGCGGATAGAAGAGCAGCGAGTCCACGCCCTCGCCGAAGATCGTCGAGCCGATGGTGCGCGTCCACAGCCAGCGCCCCGCGGTCATGATCTTCATCTTGGCGAGGATGTAGGAATTCACGAACTCGCCGCAGAAGTACGCGATCATCGAGGCGAGCGCGATCCTCCAGGTGAGGCCGAAGGCGATCTCGTAGGCCTCCTGGTTCTTCCAGAAAGGCGCCGGCGGCAGGCTCACCACCACGAACGACATGAAGGAGGCGAAGGCGAGCCCGGCGAAGCCGCACCAGATCACGCGCCGGCTGCGCGCATACCCGTACACCTCGGTGAGCACGTCGCCGAACACGTACGAGATCGGGAAGAAGAGCACGCCCGCCCCGAAGGTGGCGGTGCCGATCAGCGGCAAGTCCATCTGCGCGATCTTCGCCGGCCCGATCAGGTTGGAGCAGATGAGGATCGTCACGAACGCCGCCAGCACGAACTCGTAGTACTTGTACTCGCGCCTTTGGGGTTGGCGGCTCATGCGGGCGAAAGGCTTTGGAAACGCAGATGAACGCAGATGTAGCGCAGATGAACGTACCCCGATTGATATTTCGGGTGGCACGCCGAGTGTTCCATGCGCCTTTGAAGTACGTTCATCCGCGTTCGCCTCTATCTGCGTTCATCTGCGTTCCAAAGCCCTTTGCCGATTTACCGCGCTGTCGAACGGCCTCGAAGAGGCAGATGGATCCCGCGGTAGCGGCATTCAGTGACTCCACCCGTCCCGGCATTGGAATGCTCGCGCGCATCGTGGCCGCTTCGAGCAGCGCGGGCGAAAGGCCGGCGCCCTCGTTGCCCACCACGATCGCGATGGGCTTCGTCATGTCGAGATCGTACAGGGAGGCCTCGCCCCGGCCGGCGAGGGCGACCGAGGTCCCCTGGTAGCGCGCCAGGAAGGCGGCGAGGTCGGCGCCCTCCACGATGTTCAGCGCGAAGTGCGCGCCCATCGCGGCGCGCAGCACCTTGGGCGACCACGCGAAGGCGCATCGCGCCGAAAGGAGGACGTGGCCCGCACCCGCGGCCGCGGCGCTCCTCAGCAGCGTGCCGACGTTGCCCGGATCCTGGATGTCCTCGAGGAGGAGCACCAGTGGGGCGCGCACCTGCACCTCGCCGCCTCGCGGCGTGCGCACCAGCGCGATGACGCCGGTGGGCGAGTCCACCGTCGAGAGCGACTTGAACAGCGCCTCGGAGAAGAGCGTCACGCGCGCCGGCGCCGAACGCTCCACGAGCGCCGCGATCTCGGCATCGGCAAGCCCGGCGGCGTTCACCATCACCTCCTCGGGGGCGCGTCCGGCATCGAGGAAGGCGCCGAGGAGATGGGCGCCGTCGAGCACCGAGACGCCGCTCCTGCGCCGCTCGGCGCCGCTCGCCACGAGCTTCGCGATCGCCTTGTACGCCGCGTTCTCGCGCGAGGCGATGCTCTTCATCAGAACGGCAAGTCCCCCTGCAGCAGCACGTGCACCGGCTCGAAGCTGCGCCGGTGGATCTCGCAGGGGCCGAGCGACTTGAGCGCCGCGAGGTGCTCGGGGCTCGCGTAGCCCTTGTGGTTCGCGAAACCGTAGCCCGGGTAGCGCCCGTCGAGGGCCGTCATCTCGGCGTCGCGCGCGGTCTTGGCGAGGATCGAGGCCGCCGAGATCGCGCGCACCAGCGAGTCCCCGCGCACGATGGCGCGGCACTTGAAGGCGACGTCGAGGGTATAGAGCCCGTCCACGCACACTTCCTCGGGCTCCATGCCGAGCGCTTCGACCGCGCGGCGCATGGCGAGCAGGCTCGCGCGGAGGATATTGATGCGGTCGATCTCCTCGACGCTCGCGGAAGCGACCGCCCAGGCGAGGGCGTTCGCCCGGATGAGCGCCGCGAGCTCGTCGCGCGCGGCTTCGCAGAGGACTTTCGAGTCGGCGAGCCCGTCAATGGGACGCTGCGGATCGAGGACCACCGCCGCGGCGAAGACCGCCCCCGCGAGCGGCCCGCGCCCGGCCTCATCGACCCCGCACAGCAGCGAGGCGGTCGGAAGCGTAGCTCTCGGGCGGGGCATGGTCCTGGATGTTCTTCGTGATGTAGGGCGCGAGCGCCTGCGCGACGCGCTCATCATGACCTTTCGCGAGCTCGGCGTGAAGCCTCGCGAAGCGCCCGCGCAGGCGCTCGCGCGCGGCGTGGTTGTCGAGCCAGTTGCCGAGGGCCTGCGCGAGGTTGCCGGGCGTGGCCTCGTCCTGCAGGAGCTCGGGCACGATGAACTCGCCCGCCAGCACGTTGGGCAGGCCCACGTAGGGCAGCAGCAGCTTGCGCTTCACCAGCCAGTGGGTGAGGCCATTGAGGCGATAGGTGATCACCATCGGGCAGCGGGCGAGCGCCGCCTCGAGGGCCGCGGTGCCGCTCGCGACCAGCGCCACCTCGGCCGCGTGCAGCGCCAGGCGCGCGTGGCCGAAGAGGATGGTGATCGGCAGCTCGCGCGCCTCCAGGGCATAGATGCGCCGCTCGAAGTAGTCGCGCGTCTCGCGCGTGGCGAGCGGCACGAAGAAGCGCAGCTCCGGGCGGCGCCGGAGAAGCTCGCGCGCGGTCTCGATGACGAGGTCGGCGTGCAGCTCGAGCTCGCTCACGCGGCTTCCGGGAAGGAGCGCCACCGGGACCGCCGACGATCCGAGGCGCAGCTGCGCGCGCGCCTCCTGGCGGTCGGGCTCGAGCGGCATCGCGTCGGCGAGCGGGTGGCCCACGAAGGTGACCGGGATGCCCGCCTTCTGGTAGATCGGCTCCTCGAACGGGAACATCACCAGCATGCGGTCCACCGCCTTGGCGATCGCGTGGATGCGCTCCGAGCGCCACGCCCAGATCGACGGGCTCACGTAGTGCACCGTCGGAATTCCGGCGGCCTTGAGCTTCCTCTCCAGCCCGAAGTTGAAGTCGGGCGCGTCGATGCCGATGAAGAGGTCGGGCCGGTCGTTCAGGAGATGGTGCTTGAGCCCGCCGCGGATGCCGAGGATCTCCCGCAGGTGCTTCAACACCTCGACATATCCGCGCACCGCGAGCTTCTCCATCGGATAGAGCGTGCGCGCGCCCTCGGCCATCATCTTGGGCCCGGCGATGCCGTAGAACTCGATGTCGGGCCAGCGCTCCTTCAGCGCGCGGATGAGCGCCGCTCCGAGGAGATCGCCGGAGGCCTCGCCGGCGACGATCGCGACCCGCGGCCTCAACGCAGGATGCCCCGCGTGGAAGTGGCGAGGAAATCGGCGAGGGCGCGCACCTCGGGCGAAGCGGCGGCCTCGCCCTCCAGTTGCGCACGCGCATCGGCGAGGGTGAGGCCGGACTTGTAGAGCGTCTTGTAGGCGCGCCGCAACGCGGCGATCGCTTCGGGCGTGAAGCCGCGGCGCTTCAGGCCCTCGGCGTTGATGCCGAAGGGTGCCGTGGGATTTCCGGCGATGGTGAGGAAAGGCGGCACGTCCTGGGTGACGACGCTCGAGATGCCGGCCATCACGTGGGCACCGACCTTCACGAACTGGTGCACGCCGACGAAGCCGCCGAGCGTGGTGAAGTCGCCGATGTGCACGTGGCCCGCGAGGGTCGCGTTGTTGGCGAACACCGTATTGTCGCCGACCTGGCAATCGTGGGCGATGTGCACGTACGCCATGATCCAGTTGTCGTCGCCCACGCGGGTGACGCCCACGTCCTGCGCCGTGCCGCGGTTGATCGAGGCGTACTCGCGGATGGTGTTGCGATCGCCGATCGCCAGGCGCGTGGGCTCGCCCTTGTACTTCTTGTCCTGGTTGGCTTCGCCGATCGAGCAGAAATGGAAGATGCGGTTGTCGCGCCCGATCTTCGTATGTCCCGTGATCACGTTGTGCGCGCCGATGGTGGTGCCCTCGCCCACCTCCACATCCCCGTCGATGACCGTATACGGTCCCACGCTCACGCTCGCGTAGAGCTTCGCGCTCCTATCAACAATCGCGGTTTGGTGAATGTGGCTCACGGAATCAAAGTGCTTTCAACGCAGATGAACGCAGATGTAGCGCAGATGAACGTACCCCGATGGATATTGAGTGCAACACACCGAATGATCCATACGCTTTTGAAGTACGTTCATCTGCGCTACATCTGCGTTCATCTGCGTTTCCAAAGCCTTTCGCTCGCATCACTCACAGCTCACGCAAAGCGCAAATCAGCTCGGCCTCGGCGGCCACGGCGTCGCCCACCCTGGCGACGGCCTTGAATTTCGCGATGCCGCGGCCGCTTTTTCCCGCCAGGACCTCGATCAGCATCGTGTCGCCGGGAACGACGGGGCGCTTGAAGCGCGCGCCGTCGATGCCGACGAAGTAGTAGACCCACTTGCCGTCGTTCTTGTGGCCGAGGCTCTTCAGGGACAGCACCGCCGCGGCCTGCGCCATGGCTTCGACGATGAGCACCCCCGGCATCACGTGGTAGTGGGGAAAGTGCCCGGGAAAGAAAGGCTCGTTCACCGTCACGTTCTTGAGGGCCACGATGCGCGTGTCCTTCTCGAAGGCGACGATGCGGTCGATCAGCAGGAACGGGAAGCGGTGCGGCAGGTATTCCTTGATCTCTTCAATCGTCATCTCGGTCACGATCCGCCTCCGTTCTTCCCTTCTTCAGCGCGTCGGCGATCTGGTGAAGCCTGCGCAGGTGCACCACGTTCCTGAGCCACTCCGCGTGCGGCATGGCGGGGAACCCGGAAGTGTACGTCCCGGGCTGCGTGATCGACTTGGTGATGAGGGTGAAGCCCGAGATCGTCACGCGGTCGCAGATGGTGATGTGTCCCACCAGCCCCGCGCCCCCGCCGATGAGGCAATCGCGCCCCACGGTCACGCTGCCGGAGATGCCGGTGCAGCCCGCGATCACGGTGTGCGCGCCGATCACGCAGTTGTGCCCGATCTGGATCTGGTTGTCGAGCTTGACCCCGTCCTCGATCACGGTATCGTCGAGCGCGCCGCGGTCGATGGTGGTGTTGGCGCCCACCTCGACATCGTCGCCGATGCGTACCCGTCCCACCTGCGGGATCTTCACCCAGGCGCCCGCGTCGCGCGCCATGCCGAAGCCGTCGGCGCCGATCACCACGCCCGAGTGCAGGACGCAGCGCGCGCCGATGTCGCAATCGTCGTAGATGGTGACGCGCGGGTTCAGGCGCGTGCCCGCGCCGATCGAGACGCGCTCGCCGATCACGCCGTGGGCGCCGATCTTCGCCCCCCTCGCGATGGTGGCGCCCGCGCCGATCACCACGAAGGGGCCGATCTCGGCGTAGGCGTCGACGTTGGCGGACCCATCGACCTGGGCGAACGGATGGATGCCGGGCTTCACCGGCCGCTCGGGATGAAACAGCGTCACCGTGCGCGCGTAGTACGCGTAGGGATTGTCGGAGACGATGTGGGGGATGGTGGCCGCGTCGCGATCGCCCGGGCCCAGGATCACCGCTCCCGCGCGCGTGCCGGCGAGCTTGCCGCGGTACTTCGGATTGGACAGGAAGGTGACCTGGCCGGGACCGGCGGAGTCGAGCGTGCCGACGCCGGTGAGCGGCGTGGCGGCCTCGCCTACGGCCTCACCGCCGAGGCGCTCGACGATCTCGCGAAGGGTGAGAATAATTGCAGGGGGATGGAGCACATCCGGCTTCGAGCTGTGGTCTGTCCCCATGGCTCACTTGTCCGCCAACGCCCGGATCACTTTCTCGGTGATGTCGATCTTGCCGCTGGCGAAGACCGCTTCCTGCAGGATCAGGTCGAACTTCTCGGCTTCCGCGATCTGGTTGATGACGCGCGTCGCCCGCTCCTGGACGCTCGCCAGCTCCTCGTTCCTGCGCAGGTTCAGGTCCTCGCGGATCTCGCGCTGCATCCTCTGGAAGTTGCGGCTGATGTCGGCGAGCTGGCGCTCCTTCTCGCGGCGCGTGGCCTCGGGGATGGTCACATTCTCGCGCTCGAGCTCGGTCTGCAGGTCGCGGCCCTGCTTCTCCAGCTTGGCGAGCTCGGTGTTGCGCGCGGCGAACTCGCGCTCGAGCTTCTGCTGCGCGCGCTTGGCGGGCGCCGCCTCGCGGAACACGCGCTCGGTGTTGACGAAGCCGATCTTGAGCGTCTGTGCGCCCGCGGCGAATGCCAAGCCCGCGAGCACCAACGCGGCGATTGTCCTCAATGCCCGGTGGCGTCGAGCGGCGTGCCTTTCGTCCGCCCGAACGCCGCTCCCGATGAGATTGGGACGTATCACTGGAAAATGCCCGGTGGCGTTGAGCGGCGTTGCCTTTCGTCCGCTCGAACGCCGTTCCCGATGAGATTAGAACGCATCACTAGAATATCTTGCCCAGCTGGAACTGGAAGCGCTCGATCTTGTCGCCCTCGCGCTTCTTGATGGGGGCGCCGAACGAGAAGCGCAGCGGCCCCACCGGCGAGTCCCAGCTCACCGCGATGCCCGTGGACACGCGCAGGTCACGCCCCTGGAGCTTCTCGCCCGGGCCCCAGACGTCGCCCGCGTCGATGAAGGCGGCGATGCGCACGTTCTTTTCCTTGTAGCCGGGCATCGGGAAGAGCATCTCGAAGTTGCCCACCAGGCGCCGGTCGCCGCCCAGGACGTCGCCGTTCGCGTCGAGCGGCCCGAGGCTCGCGGTCTCGAAGCCGCGCACCGAGCCCACGCCGCCCGCGTAGAAGTTCTTGAAGAAAGGCAGCGGCTTGCCGCGGAAACCGTTCGCGTAGCCCGCCTCGCCGTTCAGCATGAAGGTGAGCCACGACCAGCGATCGGGCGTGAAGAACCATTGGCTCTGGTAGTTGAGGCGGTAGTAGGTGAGGTCGCCGGGCGGAACGCCGATCTCGGTGCCGACCTCGTTCAGCCAGCCCTTGGTGGGCCACGTGAGGCTGTCGCGGCTGTCGCGCGCGAACGAGATGTTGGTGCGGAAGGTGTTGCTTCTCTCGCCGAACTGCGCGACGAAATCCTGGTAGCGCGGCGGCGCGGTCGCGTCGATGGTGAGGCGCGTGCGCTCCGCGGTGAAGCCGATGTTCACCGTGTCGAGCTCGCTCACCGGGATGCCGAAGCGCACGCCCGCGCCCGACGAATACGTGTGGTACGCGGCGATCGAGAGCGATGACGTGTCCACGTCGCGGTGGAAGACGTCGAAGCCGCGCGAGATGCCGTCGGCGGTCCAGTATGGATTCAGGTAGCTCAACGAGTAGACCTTGTTGACCGAGCCGTTGTTGATCTGGAAGGCGACCAGGTTGCCGGAGCCGAGGATGTTCGCTTGCGAGACCGAAGCCTGCAGCGTGAGCTTCTCCGCGGCGGAGTAGCCGACGCCGAAGTTGAGGGTGCCGGTATTCCTCTCCGTGACGGTCACGTTCACGTCGACCTGGTCCGAGGTGCCCGGCACCGCGGGCGTCTCGATGTTCACCTCCGAGAAATACGAGGTGCGCTGCAGCCTTTCCTTCGAGCGCGCGATCTTTTCCAGCGAGTACCACGAGCTTTCCAGCTGGCGCAGCTCGCGGCGGATCACCTCGTCCTGGGTCTTCTGGTTCCCGGAGATGTTCACGCGGCGCACGTACACGCGCCGGCCCGGGTCCACGAAGAAGGTGAAGCTCGCCACGCGCTTCTCGCGGTCGAGGTCCGGCACCGGGTTCACGTTGGCGAACGAGTAGCCGTCGTTGCCGAGGCGGTCCGAGATGCGCTTGGTGGTCTCGACCACCTTCTCGCGCGAGAACACGTCGCCGGGCTTGGCGAGGATCAGCGCGCGCAGCTCCGGCTCCTTCACGATGAGGTCGCCGGCGAGCTTCACGTCGCCCACGCGATAGACCGGGCCCTCGGCGATCGCGATGGTGATGAAGATCTTCTCGCGGTCGGGCGTGATCGAGACCTGCGTCGACTCGATGTTGAACTCGAGGTAGCCGCGGTTCAGGTAGAACGAGCGAAGCGACTCCAGGTCCGCGGTGAGCTGCTGCTTGGAATACTGGTCGTCCTTGGTGAACCAGGTGAACCAGCCCGGCGTGGTGAGCTTCATGTTGCGCAGAAGCTCTTTCTCGCTGAAGTCCCTGGCGCCGATGATGTTGATGTCGGCGATCTTGGTGACCGCGCCCTCCTCGATGTCGAAGCGCAGCGACACGCGGTTTCTCTCGAGCGGGGTGACCGTGGTCTTTACCACCGCGGCGTAGAAGCCGCGCCCCGTGTATTGGCGCTTCAGCTCCTTCTCGGCGCGGTCGAGAAGCGATTTGTCGTAGATCTTGCTTTCGGAGATGCCGGCCTGCTTCAGGCCCTCTTTCAGATTGTCCTTGGTGAATTCCTTGGCGCCCTCGATTTCGATCTGCGCGATGGCGGCGCGCTCCTGCACGAAGACGATGAGGATGTCGCCGTCGCTTTCGAGGCGCACGTCGGAATAGAACCCGGTCGCATAGAGCGCCTTCACCGCGGCGGCGGCCTTGTCGTCGTCGATGCGCTCGCCCACCTTCACCGGCAGGTACGTGAAGACCGTGCCCGCCTCGGTGCGCTGCACGCCCTCGACGCGGATGTCCTTGACGACGAACGGCTCGATGGCGAGCGCGGGAAGCGCGGCGGCGAGGACGCAGGTGAATGCGATGCGCAGGAGTTTCGCGAAAGCGCTGGAACCGGTCACTCGAGAACGCATCAAGGGGTCAGCCCGTGAACAGGCGGTTGAGGTCGTTGTAGAAGGCGAAGAAGGTGAGGCCGAGAAGAAGGGCGAGGCCCAGCCGTTGCCCGATTTCCATCGTTTTCTCGGAGACCGGCCTTCCCTTCACGATTTCGGCGAAATAATACACCAGGTGACCCCCATCCAGCAGCGGAATCGGCAGGAGGTTCAGCACGCCGAGGCTCACGCTCACCAGCGCGAGGAAGCCCAGCCACGTGATCCAGCCCGCCTGCGCCGACTGGCCCGCGTAGTCGGCGATGGTGATCGGCCCCGAGAGATTCTTCCACGACAGGTCGCCCACGATCATGCGCCCGAGCATCTTCACGCTGAACACCGACAGGTCGTACACCTTGAGCGCCGCCCTGCCGAGCGCCTCCAGCGGACCGTAGCGCACGATCGTCGTGAGGCGGTCGTATTCGCGCCGCGCGACGTCGGCGGAGATCTCGACGCCGAGGCGCCCGATGCGCCGCCCGCCGACGCTCACCGGCTCGGGCGTGGCGTGCAGCCGCAAGCGGCAATACCTTGCCGAGATACGCCGGCGCGCGATTCGGCAGCGGGACGATGCCGAGCTTGCCGAAGAAATCCTTGTCGAGGTCGTCATTGGTGAGGGTCGCGAGATCGAGGCGCCGCGTCGCGTGGCCGCCGCGCCCGGTCTCGACCTCGATCGCGGTGGTCTCGCGCTTGACCGCCTGCTTGAGGAGCATCCAGCGCGCGTCATTCCACGTGACCACCGGCTCTTCGGCGATGCTCACCAGCGTGTCGCCCTCGGCGAGGCCGGCGACGGCGGCGGGCGTGTTCGGCGGCGGATTGCCGACGATCGGCTTCACGCCCGGCACCCCCGCGACGAACAGCACCCAGTAGAGGAGTAGCGCGAGAAGGAAATTCGCCGTCGGGCCGGCGAGCACGATGAAGACGCGCGCGGCCACGCTCTTCGCGTCGAAGGCGCGGTGCGCGTCGCGCGCCGGCACTTCGCCCTCGCGAGCGTCGAGCATCTTCACGTAGCCGCCGAGCGGGATCGCGGAGAGCACCCACTCGGTCTGGTCGGCGCCGCGGCGGCGCACGAGGAGCGGCTTGCCGAAGCCCACCGAGAAGCGAAGGATCTTCACGCCCATGAGGCGCGCGGCGAGGTAGTGGCCGAACTCGTGGAACACGACGAGCACGCCGACGGTGACGAGAAACGACGGGATGGTGAGCCAGGTCATTGGACGGGAATTGAGGCGCGAGGCATGAGGCGCGAGATGTACCGCGATGCCAATGCGCGGGCTTCGATATCCGCAGCATAAACCTGCTCGAGGCTGGAAAGCGGCTCCACGCAAACTTCACCGAGCACTTTTTCGATGATCTCGGCGATTCCGGTGAAACCCAGCCGGCCCGCCAGGAAGGCTTCGACCGCGATCTCGTTGGCGGCGTTCAGCGCCGCGGGCGCGGTGCCGCCCCGGCGGATCGCCTCGCGGGCGAGCGCCACGCACGGGAAGCGCAGCGCGTCGAGGCGCTCGAATTCGAGGCTCGCCAGCGTGGTGAAGTCGAGCGGCGCCGCGCCCGATTCGATGCGCTCCGGGAAGGCGAGCGCGCAGGCGATGGGAGTCCTCATGTCGGGGGCGCCCAGCTGCGCGATCACCGAGCCGTCGGCGTATTCGACCATCGAATGGATCACGCTCTGCGGGTGCACGACCACTTGAATCGTCTCGAGCGGCGCGCCGAACAGCCAATGGGCCTCGATCACCTCGAGGCCCTTGTTCATCATGGTCGCCGAGTCCACCGAGATCTTCGGGCCCATCACCCAGTTGGGATGCGCCAGTGCTTGCTGCGGGGTGACGCGCGCGAGGCGATCGGCGGGCGTGGTGCGGAAGGGGCCGCCCGATGCCGTGAGTAGGATGCGGCGCACGCCCGAGCGCTCGAGCTCGCCCGCGCGCCCGCACACGAAGCCGCGCGGCAGCGACTGGAAGATCGCCGAGTGCTCGCTGTCGATGGGCAGGAGCTGCGCGTTGCCCTCGGCCACCGCCTTCATGAAGAGCGCGCCCGACATCACCAGCGCTTCCTTGTTGGCGAGGAGCACCTGCTTGCCGGCGCGCGCCGCGGCGAGGGTCGCGGGCAGCCCCGCCGCGCCGACGATCGCCGCCATCACCGCGTCGACCGCATCGAGGGCGACGATCTCCTCGAGCGCCGCCGCGCCGCAGCGCACCTCGGTATCGATGCCGCCGCGCTTCAGCTGGAGCTCCAGGCGCTCGGCGGCGCCGGCATCGGCGAGCACCGCATGGCGCGGACGATGCGCCTTGCATTGCTCGAAGAGGAGCGCGTCGTTCTTGCCGGCTGCGAGCGCGACCACCTGGTAGCGGTCCGGATGGCGCGCGATGACGTCGAGCGTGTTGGTGCCGACCGATCCCGTCGAGCCGAGGATGGCGACGTTCCTCACACGCCCCCCAGGCGCAACGACAGCGCGAACGCCGCCACCGGCAGCGTGGAGGTGAGCGCGTCGATGCGATCGAGGATGCCGCCATGGCCCGGCAGGAGCGAGCTCGAGTCCTTGAGCCCCGCGCCGCGCTTCATCCACGATTCGAAGAGATCGCCCACCACGCTCAGGGCCACGAGAACGAGCATGCAGGCGATGGCGGGAATGCCGAGCGGGCTCACCGCGGGCGCGAGCTTGCGCCGCCCGAACCTGCGCCCGGCGAAATAAGCGGCGATGTCGGCGACCCAGACCAGTGCGGCGATCGCGAGCAGGAGCCACGGGCTCGCGTCGCGCAGCACCACGAACGCGAACCACGTGGGCCACATCACGAGCCAGCCCGCCAGCGCGCACGCGAGCGGACCCGGACGCGCCTTTTGCGCGAGCCACGGCGTGGCGGCGAAGATCCAGAAAACCGTCGACACCAGGAACGCGGTGCTCGCCGCCGACATGAAGGCCGTGTCGCCGGCGCGCGCATAGAGGAGCCAGAAGAGCGCGCCGAGCGCGCCCGAGGCGAAGAGGAAGATCGCCTGTCCGCGCCTGCTCAGGCCGCACATGCGCGACCATTCCCAGCATGCGGCGAGCGCCACGGCGAGCACGAAGAGCGACCACGCCATCGCCGAGGCGAAGGAGAGCATCCCGACGAGGACTGCGAGGATCGCGACCGCGGTGATGACGCGGGTGAGCAGCAAAGGCGCTACCCGATCTGGGTCACCGACTCGCCCTCTTGCAGCTGCTCGCTGGTGCGCCCGAAGCGTCGCTCGCGCAGGCGATACGACGCGAAGGCGTCCTCGAGCGCCGCGGCGCCGAAATCGGGCCAGAGCGCGTCGGTGAAGTAGAGCTCGGTGTAGGCGAGCTGCCAGAGGAGGAAATTGGAGACGCGCTGCTCGCCGCCGGTGCGGATGAAAAGATCGGGCTCGGACGCGTAGCTCATCGACAGGAAGCGCGCCAGGCGCTCCTCGGTGATCGGCGCCACCGGATCCTCGCGCCGGCAGCGGTCCGCGGCCTGCAGGATGTCCCAGCGCCCGCCGTAGTTGGCGGCGATGGTGAGCGTGAGCTTGGTGTTGTCGCGGGTGAGGGCCTCGCCCTCGCGGATGTGCTCGAGCACGCGCGCGTCGAAGGGCGCGAGATCGCCCACCACCTTGAAGCGGATGCCGTTCGCGTGGAGCTTGCCGATCTCCTGCTCGAGCGAGCGCAGGAAGAGCTGCATGAGGAACGAGACCTCCTCGGGCGGCCGGCGCCAGTTCTCGCTCGAGAACGCGAAGAGCGTGAGGTACTCGACGCCGCTCGCGGCGCACGCCTTCACCGTCTCGCGCACCGCCTCCACGCCACGCCGGTGGCCCGCCACGCGCGGCAGGAAGCGCTTCTTCGCCCAGCGCCCGTTGCCGTCCATGATGATCGCCACGTGGCGCGGAACGACGCCCGTGGCGGGGACGGATTTGGTCGAGCTGGTGAAGTCGCTCATGATCAGACCGCCATCAGGTCCTTCTCTTTTTCGGCGACCAGCTTGTCGATGTCGGCGATCGAGCGGTCGGTCATCTTCTGCACCTCGTCCTGGGCGCGCTTCTCCTCGTCCTCGCTCACCTCGCCTTCCTTCAGCAGGTTCTTCAGGTGGGTGATCGCGTCGCGGCGGATGTTGCGCACCGCGACCTTGCCGTTCTCGCCCTCGTGCTTCACGATCTTGGTGAGCTCCTTGCGGCGCTCCTCGGTCAAGGCCGGCATCGGCACGCGGATCACGTCGCCCGAGCTCGCCGGGTTCACCCCCAGGTCGGAATCGCGGATCGCCTTCTCGATCACCTGCGCCATCTTCTTCTCGAAGGGCTGGATCGCGATGGTGCGCGCGTCGGAAAGCGTGACGTTCGCCACCTGGTTGATGGGCATCTCGGTGCCGTAGTAGTCGACGCGGATGTGGTCGAGGATGCCGGGATGCGCGCGCCCCGTGCGGATCTTTGCGAGGTCGTGCTTCAGCGTCTCGACCGACTTCGCCATCTTCTCCGTCGCCTGCTTCCTGATCTCGCCAATCGTCATCCAGTCCTCCGCTGAATTCCTGCCGACAAATTCTACCTACGCCTTTCAAACATCAGCTATGCACCAGCGTGCCCTCGTCTTCGCCCATCACCACTCGCTTGAGCGCCCCCGACTTGAAGATCGAGAATACGTTGATCGGAAGCTTCTGGTCGCGGCAAAGCGCGAGCGCGGTGGCGTCCATCACCTTGAGGTTCTTCACGAACGCCTCGTCGAAGGTGAGCTGGGTGTAGCGCGTGGCGGTCTTGTCCTTCATGGGGTCGGCGGTATAGACGCCGTCCACCTTGGTCGCCTTCAAGACGATATTGGCCTCGACCTCGCGCCCGCGCAGCGCGGCCGCCGTGTCGGTGGTGAAGAACGGGTTGCCGGTGCCCGCGGCGAAGATGACGATCTTGCCTTCCTCGAGGTAGCGGATCGCCTTGCCGCGGATGTAGGGCTCGACCACCGGCTCGATGCTCAGCGCCGATTGCACGCGTGCCACCAGCCCGCCGCGATTCATCGCATCGCCCAAGGCGAGCGCGTTGATCACGGTGGCGAGCATGCCCATGTAGTCGGCGGTGGCGCGGTCCATGCCGGCCGCGCCCTGCGAGACGCCGCGGAAGATGTTGCCCCCGCCGATCACCACGCCGACCTGCACGCCGAGGTCGGAGACTTCCTTCACCTCGGCCACGATGCGCTCGACCATCTCGCGGTTGATGCCGAAGGAGTCGTTGCCCATCAGCGCCTCTCCCGAGAGCTTCAGGAGAATGCGCTGGTAGGCCGGCTTCGCCGGCGGGTTCGGCTCCGTTTGCGGGACGCCCGCCATCGTCACGCCGCTGTCTTTGTCATTGCCGCTACTTCGGCGGCGAAGTCGCTGTGCTTCTTCTCGATCCCCTCGCCCACCACCAGGAACCTGTAGCCGCGCAGCTTCGACTTCTGCGCCGCGAGCATCTTTTCCACGGTGAGCTTGTCGTCCTTCACGAACGGCTGGCCCAACAGCGTGATCTCGGCGAGGAACTTGTTGATGCCGCCCTCGACCATCTTGGCGACGATCTCCGGCGGCTTGCCGGATTCCGCCGCGCGCGCCTCGAGAATCTTTCTCTCCGCGGCGATCACGGCGGGATCCACCTGGTCGCGCGCCATGAATTTGGGCTTGGCGAATGCGATGTGCATCGCGACGTCCTTGGCGACCGTCTCGGAGCCCTCGAGGTCGACGATCACCGCGATCTTCGAGCCCGGGTGAACGTACTGGACCAGCTTCGCGTCGGTCTGCACGCGCTCGAAGCGGCGCACGGTGATGTTCTCGCCGATCTTCTGCACCAGCTTCTGGCGCAGCGCCTCGACGCTCTCGCCGCCGATCTTGAGGTTCGAGAGCGCCGCCACGTCCGCGGGCTTCTCCCTGGCCACGAGCTCGGCGACCGCGCTGGCGAACTGCGTGAAGTCCGGGTTCTTCGCCACGAAGTCGGTCTCGGCGTTCACCTCGACCATGGCGCCCAGCTTGGCGTCGGGCGAGAGCCAGGTGGCGACCGCGCCATCGGCGGCCACGCGCGAGGCGGCCTTGGAGGCCTTCGCGCCGCTCTTGATGCGCAGCAGCTCCTCGGCCTTCACGATGTCCCCGCCCGCTTCCTCGAGCGCCTTCTTGCATTCCATCATGCCGAGCCCGGTGCGCTCGCGCAGCTCCTTGACCATTGCCGCGGTGATCTCTGCCATTTCTAACTCCGTCACCCCGGCGTAGGGCCGGGGTCTAATTAATTGGACCCCGTTCTGCAACGGGGTGACAGTTACGAAAAAGGGGCTTCGCGCCCCTTTTTCCGTGGCCTCGCGGCCCAAGCCTGAAGCGCCGGTGTTCCCTTACTGCTTTTCCGCGTCCTGGACTTCGACGAAGTCCTCGGAGCTCTGCGGCGCGACCATCTCGTTCATCACCTGGCTGCGGCCCTCGAGGATCGCGTCGGCCACGCCGCGCGCGTACAAACGGATGGCGCGGGTCGAGTCGTCGTTGCCCGGGATCACGTAGTCGACGCCGTCCAGCGAGTTGTTCGAGTCCACGACGCCGACGATGGGGATGCCGAGCGTCCTGGCCTCGGTGACCGCGATCTTGTGGAAGCCCACGTCGATCACGAAGAGCGCGTCGGGAACGCCGCCCATGTCCTTGATGCCGCCCAGCGAGCGCTCGAGCTTCTCGCGCTCGCGCCCGTTCAGGAGCTGCTCCTTCTTCGACAGGCGCTCCATGGAGCCGTCGGCGATCATCGCGTCCATGTCCTTCAGGCGCTTGATCGAGCCCTTCACGGTCTTGAAGTTGGTGAGCATGCCGCCCAGCCAGCGATAGTCGACGTACGGGGCTCCGGCGCGCTGCGCCTCTTCCTTCACGATCTCGCGCGCCTGGCGCTTGGTGCCGACGAACAGGATCTGCCCCTTGTTCGCGGTGAGCTGGCGCACGTACTTGAGAGCGTCCTGGTACATCGGGAGGCTCTTCTCGAGGTTGATGATGTGGATCTTGTTGCGGGCCCCGAAGATGTACGGAGCCATCTTGGGATTCCAGTAGCGCGTCTGGTGGCCGAAGTGA
>WNFI01330285.1_pt1 | contig 28022 bp, 23 predicted proteins | sample 5400471 | NCBI WGS metagenome assembly WNFI01 (sample SAMN13153348, study PRJNA577476) | soil metagenome | isolation source: 100 cm saprolite on Douglas fir-dominated hillslope | place: USA:California | collected 2013-09-17
CCCGGCTCTCCAATAACGGTCTCGCCCGGGTCTAATTCCACTTCTACGAACTGGAGCTCTTCCCCGTAGATCTTATAGTCTATTTCATGATTATTTCTCATAGTGCTTTTTTTAATGAGGCATTTGCACGATAAAGATAATCCCCGGAAACAAAATCCGGTAGTTAAAATCCATGAGCGGGGACCATAAAAAAGGCCGTCTCCCGTGAAAACAAGAGACGACCTCCTTTGGGATCAATTCCAGGCTATTTATCAGGTCCTTGCGCCAGTATATCCTTGCTATAAGATTTTGAAATAAAATAGCTTCCCTTAAAACCAACTCCTGATCCAGGTCTCATCCACCCGGCCCTTTACTCTTCTTCTTCTTCTGGCAACTTCCATGCTGTGCAGGAAAATTGTCAGGAACATCAGGATAATGAACAGGATCGTAAATGGCGGAATACCCAAAAACGATATCCATTTCCCGCCAAAATGCCGGCGCATAGGTCTCTTCAATCTTTCAGCGATCAGGTACATGCTGGGCACCATGAACAGGGTCATGAAGAAGGCAAAAGCCAGCCCGAATATAATGGTCCAGGACAGGGGCTTCCAGAATACGGCATTGTCCCCCCCGAAATAAATATGCGGGTTCAGCTCGGAGAACAAGGTGACGAAATTAATATTGAACCCGACGGCCAGGGGAATCAGGGCCAGAATAGCGGCCATAGCCGTTAGTAACACCGGGATGATACGGGTCTTTCCTGCTTCTATTACCGCTTCCCGGGTTTTCATACCCCTGCCTCGCAATTCATCGGTGAATTCTATCACCAGGATCCCGTTCTTTACCACGATACCCGCCAAGCCTACGATACCGAGGCCCGTCATAATCACGGAAACTTCCATCTTCGTGATGGCGAACCCCAGAATAACCCCGATCACGCTGAACAGGATCTCCGTAAGGATGATCACAGATTTACTGACCGAATTGAACTGTAATACCAGGATGATCAGGATGGCCGCCAGGGCGATCACGAGAGCTTTCCCCAGGAAGGCACCCGTCTCGGCCTGTTGTTCTCCCTCTCCTGTCTGTTTGATTGTCACCCCGTCCGGTCTCTTTTTGAAATCCGCAATATGCATAGCCAATACCTGGTTGACCGCTGTGGGGGTATATCCATTCAATACATTAGATTTGAGGGTAATGACCCTTTTCTGGTTCTTCCGCTTCACACTACCCAACGTACTGGTGTAATCCACTTTTATCAATGAACTGATCGGCACATTTTTAATGGCGCCGCCGCCGGCGATGTCCCGGAAGGTTATATTCATATTCAGCAGGTCGGACAGGTTCTTCCGCTGGGAGACCAGGTTCCTTATATATATTTTGTATTCGTCCTTTCCTTCTTTGATCTTAGATGCTTCTTTTCCGAATAAGGCGGTCCTGAGCTGCTGACCGATCTGGCCCGAAGTAACCCCCTCGGTCATAGCTCGCTGGCGGTCGACCGTCAATGTGATCTCGGGGTTGGTGAGGTCGATGTCCATTTTCAATTCTTCCACACCGGGCGTCTGGATGGAGTCCAGGTAGTTCTTCAGGGATACTGCCGTCTTGGTCAGATCGTCAAAATTCTCACTGGCCACTTCGATATTCACCGGAGGGTCCGTTGGCGGTCCACCCTGTTCCTGATCGACGGAGATCTCGGCTCCGGGAATCCCCTTCATTACAGAACGGATTGAATCCAGGTAACGGGCGGTCACCACTCCATTACGTTTTCCAAATTCCACAAAAGATACCTGTATCCTTCCTAACTCAGGATGAGTGCTTTGGTCGCCGCTGGTGGGATCACTGGCCCCGATCGCCACATTGCTGATCACGCTTTCCACTACGGGGTTCTTCTTGCCGTTCTCCATTCCCAATACTTTGTAGACCCGCTCTTCCAATACCTTTGTAACGGAGTCCGTATAGTCCACGTTAGTACCCACGGGCAATTTCAGATAGACATACACCTGGTTGGGATCCCCCTTGGGGAAGAACACCACTTGTACCTTTCGTATCCCAAAGAATACAAAAGAAAAAATAAGCAGGAGGAAGGTGCTGAACAGGAGCCATGCAGGCCGCCATCCTTTCAGCGCCCAGCGCAGCAGGTTTTCATAATGGCCCATGATCCAGGGCAATACCCTGTTCTGGAATCCATGGATGAGCCCGTCGAATACGAATTTATTCAGGATCGCCAGGATAACGAGGAATATCAGGAGGTTGCCCAGGAAGGTTACTTTCCCCAGATCCAGCAGGATGCCCAGGATAAGGGCGATCCAGAATCCCGGTGTCCTGAAAATAGCGGATTTCGATTTTTTCCCTTCTTCCTCCGGGTGATTCATGAAATCCACCGCGAACACGGGGTTCATAATGAAAGCCACTACAAGGGAAGCCGTTAAGGTAAAGATCAGCATTGCCGGCAAATAGACCATGAACTTACCGATGATGCCCGGCCAGAACAGCAGGGGAAAGAAAGGCGCCAGGGTGGTCAGCGTTCCGGCGAATACCGGTATAAATACCTCGCCCGCAGCCATCATCGCGGATCGCTGCGTATTGATCTTTCCTTTACCCTGTGTGAAAATGCGGTGGGTATTTTCAATGACCACGATAGCATCATCGACGATGATACCCAGTCCGAACAATAAGGCGAACAGCACGATGAAGTTAAGGGTCACATGGGTGCCGATGATGATATCGGCCGCCGGCAGGAATACAAAGGCGACGAACATGCTCAGGGGCACAGACAGGGCGACGAAGAAGGCATTCACCACACCCATAAAGAACATCAGGATGATGAGCACCAGCACAAAACCGATGACGATGGAATTGACCAGGTCATTGAAGGAGGTCCGGGTCTTGGTGCTCAGATCGCCGGTGAGGACGATATTCAGGTCTTTGGGTAAAGAACTCTTCATTTCATTCACGGTCTTGTTGACATCATCGGAAGTCTCGATGAGATTCTCCCCCGAACGTTTGATGATGTTCAGGGTCACCACGTTCTTTCCATCCAAACGGGCATAACTCTCCCGGTCCCTGATCGTATCTTTGATGGTGGCGATATCTTTCAGGTATACGGCTCCCCCGCCATTCGGGCTGCGGACAATGATCTGGGCAATGTCTTCCGCTGTGTGGAACTGCCCCTTCAGCTGGAGGTTACGCTTCATATTGCCCACATCCAGCAGGCCACCGGATATATCGAGGTTCTCCCCTTTCACGGCATTGTCGATATCGTCAAAAGTGACATCCGAGCTCCGCATGCGGTAGTTATCCACGTTGATCTGGAACTCCCGCTCCGGCGCGCCTACGATATCGACCCGGTTCAACTGAGGAAGCTCTTCCAGCCTGTCCTTCATATCGTCTGCAAACTTTTTAAGCCGTTGCTGATCATAGTCCCCGCTGATATTCACGTACATGATCGGCTGGTCGGAGAAGCTCACTTCCAGGGCTGTCGGCTCCTGGGTGAGGTCGGTCGGCAGGTCCTGCTTGGCCTTGTCAACGGCATCTTTCACTTTCTGAAGGGCCACATCCGTCTGTACATCCGTTTCAAATTCCACCACAATCGCCGAATAATCCTGCTGGGAGGTACTGGTAAACTTCTTGATCTTTGCTCCGGTGATACTCTTGATCTGTTTCTCAATAGGCCGTGTGACCAGGTTCTCCATATCCTTGGGAGAGTTGCCCGTATAGATCGTTGATACATAGATCGTCGGTATCACGATATCCGGGAACTGCTCCTTGGGCAGGGTGAGGAATTGAAACACCCCCCAGCCGCTCACGATCAGCATGAGCAGATAAATAGCCGTCTTATTTTTAATGCTCCAGGTGGTAGGCCCGAAGTGTTTGAATTTATCAGTAAGATTTTCTAAAGCGCTCATAGATTGATTTTGAAATGAATTAAGCAATGGCCTTCCTATTCTTCTATTGAGTAGTGATCAGCTGCCCTTCATATAAGCCTTGAAAACCGTCCGTGATCAATTGATCGCCTACCTCCAGTCCCGATTTAATTTCTATCTTATCGGCATAGGGCTGACCGATGGTAACCGACCGCTTATGGGCGGTCCATTTCCCTTTTTCATTCGTTCCTACCATTACGTATTTCCCTTTTTCGTCCGTTTGCAGGGTGTTGACCGGGGCTGTAATGACATTCTTAGCTGCATAATCCTGCAGTTTGACTATGGCCAGCTGGTTAGCGCGGATATCCTTGTCGTTGGGGATCTTAATTTCCACCTGGAAAGATCGGCTGGCGCTGATCACCTTCCCTGTTACCCGTACAGTGCCCGTGATCTCTTTATTATTCAGTCCCGGGAAGTCGATCTTCACCGGCGTGCCTACTCTCACTCTCTCCTGGTAGGTTTCAGGCACCTGTACCACCACTTTCAGGTTGCTGGTATTGATAATGTGCAATTGCTGACCGCCCGGGGCGAAAGTCTCGCCAACTTTTATAGAGATCATATCCACAACCCCGCTGATATCGGATGTTACATTCGTGAATTCCAGTTGCTCCTGGTCCAGTTTTACCTGATTTTCTGCCTGGTCGACATCATTTTTTGCATTGATGAGATCTACCTCGGCACCAATTTTTTCGTCCCAAAGATTTTTGCGGCGTTGATAGATATCTTTTGCATGAGCCAGTTTGCTCAGATCAGTAGCCAGTTGCTGACGTTGGATGGCATCATCCAGTTTAAGTAATTGCTGTCCCTGCCTGACAGGATCACCTTGTTTGACATTCACACTTCTTACCACACCGCCACTTCCACGGGGAGAAATGTAGGAATTGTTCTCTGCGTCCACATTACCCTGCAGGTCGATATAATGGATGAAAGCGTCAGGCGCCAGCTTGGTGAGGGTCACCAGTTTCGCTTTTTCAGCGACAGCGGAAGCCGGGTCGGCCTTGACGATCTCCGCTTCGAGCGTCGTTATCTGCTTACCCAGTTTCTCCTGTTGATCTTTGAGAGCGGTCAGCTGAGCTTTCTTTCCTTCCAGCGAATCGTTGTTCGCCGCGCTATTTCCACAGGAAGACAGCAGGATGGAAGAGCTGATGACCGTTATAGTTAGATTTAGTATCTTATGCATATCAATGATTTTAAAATTTTATAGTTTGCCGATTGCATTCTGGTAATCCACTTTGGCTACCACCGCATTATAGAGCGCATTGAAATAATTTGCTTGCGCCGACTTAAGGTCTGTCAGGGCCGAAGTGATCTCCGTGTTAGAACCTAGCCCCTGTTCATATTTTTTACGGGTCTGCGCATACACGCTTTCGGCCAGGTCCATGTTCTTTTTCTGATAATCCAGGGACGCCAGCGCAGCAGTGAATCGCAATTGCGCCTGCTTCACATCATTATCAATGCGTATTTTAAGGGAATCTATGTTGTTCCGGGTCTGCTCCAATTTGAATTTTGCCTGTCTGATATTGGCGTCTTTGTAGAAGCCATCGAAGATGGGGACGTTAATATTGACGCCGACATAAGAGGAAGGGAACCAGCTATTTCTTTTGCCCAGATCGAATTTGGTTGAATACTGGTTTTGCGAGTAATTTACCGTTAAGTTAGCGGTGGGTATATACATTTGCTTATACCGCTTGACATCGTATTCGTTCAGTCTTTTATTAATTTCCAGGAGCTGGTATTCGTGACGGTCCGTATATTTATAGTCGTCGCCCAGGGCTGCCTCCCTTATCATGTCATAGGTGAGCGTATCGGTAAGTACCAGGGAGTCCTTTATGGGCATGCCCAGCAATACCTTTAATCCGAGGTAACCGTTGGAGATATTGTAGCTGAGTTGTATACTATCCGACTCCAGGTTGGCCAATTGTACGTTTGCTTTATCCACATCGAGTTTTTCGGAGAACCCGTTCTTGAACATTTCCGTGGAGCTATGCAACAATTCTTTCTGTTTGGCAATATTCGCATCACTCTGTTCCACCTGGGTATGGCTTAGCAGGAGCTGATAATAGATCTTGTAAATATTGACGCGCAACATTTGTTCCGTTATCTCCTGCTTCTTGCTGTAAAAATCCAGGGATGCCTGACGGGCCTGTAAGCCCACAAATACCTGACCGTCGAACAGGACTTGTTTTAGCGTTGCTCCTCCGTTGGCGCTCCACTTGGTACCGAATTTCAGAGGGATAAAAGTACCGGCAGGCTGTCCGGTGAATTCGCCGGGGATCAGGGTAGTCGGGATCTGGAGATAATCGGTCAATCCCAGGCTGCCCGTTACCTGTGGCAATGCCTGTGAAGTGGTAGCGCGGTTACTTTGCTCCTGGATTTTCAAATCCAATAAGGCATTCTTAACCATCACGCTGTTCTTAACGGCATAGTCGATCGCCTCTTTGAGGGAAAGGCTATAAATGGCCGGCGACGATGAAGCCTGTCCCGGCGAACCTTGCTGCGCTGACGCGTTCAAAGCCATCAGGATCATCAGCCCCGGGATCAGCCTTCTCAATTGCTTAAACCTTCTGTTCATGAGATAATTTTTTGTTTCGTTCAATGGTATATTTCTCGATCAGCTTCTTACCTTTTGCCGTAACGATCCCATGGATGAAGAGCATGGACAGCTCATAATTCACTTCGGAAATCTTGTACCGGCTATGGGGGAAAAGGTCCAGGTTGAAGACGAGAAAAGCGGATTCGATACGACTTTTTACGACTATATCTAACTGAATATCAGCCCGATACAATTCTTCAGCGATGCCCCATTGCAGGTTGTCCAGGATCACCCGGTAAAGGAATTCGTATTTGAACTCCCTTAACTTCTTAAAAGAGCGGGGATGATGTTTTTCCAGGTCATAAAGCATGAGGGGGTTGGTGGACTTCAGCAATTCTTCCAGGGACTCCAGGGTCAGGAAGATCTGGTGTACCGCATTCTCAGACTGGTTGCGGAACTCGATGCAATCCATTTGGTTCTTCTGTATCTCCAGGTCGATAACGGCCGTTACCATATCATCCTTATCCGTAAAGAACTGGTAAATGGTCTTCTTCGAAATGCCCAGCTGGGCTGCGATCTCATCCATGGTAATGGACCGGATCCCATACCGCATGAAGAGGTCGGCGGCCTTACTTAATATCCTTTCTTTTACTTCCATAATACACCTGAGGATAAGACGCTTCCAGCGTCTTATTCGGGGGCAAAACTAAGGAAACTTTTTTTGTAACCAAAGTTTCCAGTCGTTTTTTTTGCTTTTTTACCCATATTCCCCTATGCAGCTTTATTATTTCCGGCAAACCGCTAATGTCGGTCCTTCGGACAAAGATGCTTCCAGCGTCTTATTTGGTTGCATGAACCATTTAATTAATCCTGCGCTCCCTTATAATGACTAATTTTGGGCTTCAAATAGCCGGCACATGAAGCTTCGAAAAATACCCCGTAAATTATTCCAGCTTTTCTTACAGGGTCTGCTCATTCTCGCTCCTACTTCTATCACGATCTGGACGGTATATTCCCTTTTCACCTGGATAGACGGCATCCTTCCGAATTTTGTTCATGGCCTGATGCCTAACCTGATCAGCCTAGACCAGTTTGGCAGTCCCAAACGGATCCCTGGTCTCGGCTTTATCGTCTTTATCGGCATTGCCCTGTTCGTCGGCTATATTTCTCCTTCGTTCATTGTTAGCCGTTTAGTCGAATTCGCAGACCGGCTCCTGGAACGAACCCCCGGCATCAAACTTATTTATACTACTATAAAAGACTTCTTCGAAGCCTTCGCAGGGAACAAAAGGAAATTCGATAAGGCCGTGCTGGTCAGTATCGAAGCGCCGGATGTATGGAGAGTGGGATTCATCACGCAGGAAGAACTGCATGAATTCGGATTGCAGGAGTATGTTGCCGTCTACATCCCTCAATCTTATGCCTTTGCCGGCCACCTGTATTTTGTGAAAAGGGAAAGGGTGAGGATCCTCACGGATATCAGTTCCGCCGATGCGATGAAATTCGCCATTTCCGGAGGCGTTGCGGAAATTGAAGAGCATCCGGCCCCCAACCTCTAAAGCCGTTGCATTTGTCCTATTTTCTCTCCCCCCGGATCGGGTTTTAATAGAAGTACGATTGAAATATCATCTTTTGGCAATGCTCCTGTGGCGGCGCCCATCTTCAATTCCGGGTAAATTTCCGCAGGAGTTAAACGAAACATGCTCCCGCTAAGGGCATCAATGCCGATACCGATCACACCGCCGATCAGGATATTTCCGAAGATCCAGCCGTCCAGTTTCCTGTTAATATCCACTTCATAAGGCATATAACCTTCGAGGCTGATACGTATTTTGTGATTGTGGGCGCGCGTTAGTTTAGTGGTCAGGGGCGTTTGCCCGATACGTGCTCCGTCCAGGAACACGTTAGCAATACGGGGTTCACAGGTGATGACCATTTTTTGCCGGGAGCCATGAATGATGGTGGCGCAATCCGAAAACAATAAGATGAAGAAAAAGGAGAGAAGGGTATAGATTTTTTTCAAAATAGGAACAATTAAAGAGGTTAGGGTATAGAAAATTTTCAGAAAACCAGTAAATATTTCACATACTTGCAAACCCGGCGATTAAGATGACCCTGCACGCCCTCCCTATTAAAAAAGACTATATTTGCATCTCATTTCTAACATGTTAAATATTCATTCTGTGGTTCATAATTTCAATTCCGGTCCCAGCATCCTGCCGAAAGAAGTGTTTGAACAGGCCAGCCAGTCTATCCTGAACTTCAATGATACAGGTCTCTCCATCCTGGAGATCGGTCACCGGACCCCCCTATTCCAGGCAGTTGTCGACGAAGCCATGGCCACCGCCAGGGAACTGATGCAACTGGATTCCGAACACGAAATATTGTTCCTGCATGGAGGGGCTTCCACCCAATTCTTCCAGATACCCATGAACCTGTTGAATGAGAACGAAACAGCCGCCTATTTAGACTGTGGCATATGGGGCACCAAGGCGATCAAAGAAGCCAGGCTCTTCGGCAATGTAGACGTGGTAGCGACTTCCAAAGACAAGAACTATACGTATATTCCAAAGGACTTCACCCTTCCTGCCGGCGCCAAATATTTTCATTGTACTTCCAACAATACCGTCGAAGGAACCCAGATGCATTCTCTTCCGGATACGGATATTCCTTTGGTAGCGGACATGAGCAGCGATATTCTCAGCCGGGTAATCGATTTTAACCGGTATGACCTTATCTATGCCGGCGCACAGAAAAATATCGGGGCAGCCGGGGTCAACCTGGTAATCATCAAAAAAGATATCCTGGGTAAGGTAACCCGCAAGCTGCCTTCCATGATGGACTACCGCCTGCATATCGAAGCCGGCAGTTTACTGAATACCCCCCCTGTCTTTGCGGTCTATGTTTGTATGCTCACGCTCCGCTGGCTGAAACAACAAGGCGGTATCCCCGCCATCGAAAAGATTAACGATCAGAAGGCCGCACTCTTATACGATACCCTGGACAGCCTGCCCCTCTTCCGGCCGACGGTAGCAAAGGAAGACCGTAGTAAAATGAATGTGGTCTTCGTGATGGACAACCCGGAACTGGAAAAAGAATTCCTTTCCGTTTGTAAGGACAACGGAATGGTGGGGATAAAAGGGTACCGGACCGTAGGCGGCTTCAGAGCTTCCCTGTACAATGCCCTTCCGATAGAAAGTGTCCGGACCCTCACGGATCTCATGAAAGATTTCGCAAATAAAAAAGCTTAATAAAATGGCAACGATCATCCCCTTCCAGGCATTACGCCCCATCCCGCAACTGGCCGCGCAGGTAGCTTCCAGACCTTATGATGTATTGAACAGTCATGAAGCCAGGGAGGAAGCCGCCGACAACCCGAACTCTTTCCTCCATATCACCAAAGCGGAGATAGATATGCCATTGAATGTGGATATTCATTCCCAGGAAGTATATGACAAAGCCAAAGAAAACCTGCAATCCTTTATAGAAAAAGGAATTTTGATCGAAGAGGATAGACCTGACTATTATATCTACCGGCTGATCATGAACGGCAGGAGCCAGACCGGCCTGGTATGCGGTAGCTCGGTAGACGATTATGAAAACGACATCATTAAGAAACATGAGCTCACCCGGCCCGAAAAAGAAGCAGACCGGATCAATCATATGAAGACGATCCGCGCGCAGACGGGCAATGTCTTCTTGGCTTATAAAAACGTAGCTGCCATCGATGAGCTGATCGAAAACTGGAAAAACAGCCAGGACCCTCTTTATGATTTTACAGCGCAAGATGGCATTCAACATACGATCTGGGCCGTTGATAAGGAGGAGACCATCGGGGCCATCACCCGGTCCTTCGCAGAGAAAGTCCCATTCACCTATATCGCAGATGGTCATCACCGGGCAGCTTCCGCCGCGAAAGTGAGAAAGGAATTGGGCGCATCAGCCAGCACGGAAGCCGGTTATTTCCTTACCACCCTCTTCCCTTCCTCAGAACTGCATATCCTGGATTACAACCGGATGGTGAAGGACCTCAATGGCGCCAGCCAAGAAGAATTCCTGGATAATCTGCAGAAGGACTTCCTCGTAGGCAAAGTGGATAAGGCCTTTTCACCCGGTCAGCTGCATGAATTCGGTATGTACCTCGGGGGCAACTGGTATCAGTTAGTAGCAAAAGAAGGCAGCTATACCAGCGATCCGATCGGTGTGCTCGATGTTACCATCCTTCAAAAAAATGTCCTGGACCGGCTTCTGGGTATCAAAGATCCCCGGACGGACAAACGGATCGATTTCGTAGGTGGCATCCGCGGACTGGGAGAACTGGAAAAAAGAGTGGATAACGGTGAAATGAAAATTGCTTTCAGCCTTTACCCCGTTAGCATCCAGCAACTATTTGACATTGCCGACAGCGGGCATGTAATGCCTCCGAAAAGCACCTGGTTCGAGCCAAAGCTGAGAGATGGATTACTAACGCATCTTATTTGATCAATACTAAGAGCAATCCCTGGAATACATTACCTTTGGGCGATAAGAAAAGCCGAAAAGCATGAACAGGATCCTTCTTTTACCCTTCATACTGGTCTTGGCCAGCCTTGCTACCTACGCCCAACAACCCGACGCAAAAACACTACAGGAGACCGCCAGGACGTTTACCCGCCAGGGCGATTATGCCAATGCCATCGTGGTATTGAACGGAGCCGTACAAAAGGATCCCCAAAATATCGAATTACTCAAAGACCTGGCCTTTAATTACTACCTGCAGCGCGACTATTCCAAGGGACTGAACATTGCCCGTCCCCTGACAGAGCGGCCCGACGCAGATGTGCAATGCTATCAGATGACAGGACTTTTTTACAAAGCGATCGACGAGCCCAAGGAATGCGAAAAACTGTATAAGGCGGGTATCAAAAGATTTCCCCGGAGCGGCGTATTGTATAACGAGTATGGCGAGATGCTCTGGGCCCGGCAGGAATATTCCGCCATCAAACAATGGGAAAAAGGCATCGAAATAGACCCCAATTACTCCTCTAATTATTATAATGCCGCCAAACATTATTTTCTCACCTACGATAAAGTATGGAGTATTATCTATGGAGAGATCTTCGTAAACCTGGAAAGTTATAGCAGGCGTACCGCCGAAATCAAAGACCTTCTCCTGGAAGGGTATAAAAAACTTTTTGCGGAAGGAGATATGCTGAAAAATCAAAATACCAAATCCCCTTTTGTCGCCGCCTATCTGGGCATACTCAGCAATGTTTCACCTGCCATCGCTCAGGGGGTCACGGCAGAATCCCTCACCGTACTGCGGACTAAATTCATCCTGGCCTGGTTCGAAAAATACCCGGCAGGCTACCCGTTCCGCCTGTTCGACTACCAGCGCCAGCTGTTAAAGGATGGACTGTTCGACGCTTATAATGAGTGGATCTTCGGAGCTGCAGAAAACCTTCCGGCTTTCCAGACCTGGAGCACTGCGCATGGCGAGGACTACAGCCGCTTCACCAATTTCCAGAAAGGCAGGATCTTCAAGTTGCCGGAGGGCCAGTATTACCAGGCCACTTCCTACAGATAGCCCCCGCTTTCCCCCGGAAAGGTTTTTATTTGTCCTTTTTTGTTTTTTGTCTAATTTGGCTGTACCCAAATAATAACTATGACCGAACCCACGCGATTGTTCGATTGCCTTCAAATTCAACAGGAAAAAGCAGTTCTGCCGGATATGCTGGCAGCAAAGGAGAATGGTAAATGGAAGACCTATAGCTCGACAGAAGTAACGGATACCGTGAATAAACTCAGCGCAGCCTTGCTGGGACTGGGCATTTCCGGGGGGGACCGGACGGTAGAGGGCATGGACAAAGTCGCCATTGTAGCCAAGAACCGCCCGGAGTGGGTGATGGTCGACCTGGCCGTTCAACAGATCGGCGCTGTACTGACGCCCATTTATCCCACTATCACCGTTGCCGAGCTGGAATTTATCCTGAATGAGGCGCAGGTTAAACTCATCTTTGTCAACGACGAGGAGCTATTCCATAAAGTCCTGAGCATCCGGGACAAAGTTGCCAGCCTGCAGGAGATCTATACCTTCGAACATGTAGCCAATGCCAGGCATTGGAAAGAGTTGCCGGCCAGTGCGACTCAGGCAAACCTGGACCGCATTCCTGCTATCCGGGATCAAATACGACATGAAGACCTGGCCACCATTATTTATACTTCGGGCACTACCGGCACCCCCAAAGGGGTTATGCTCTCTCACAAGAACATCCTCAGCAACGTAGTGTCCTGCATTCCCTGTCTTCCCCGGGGACCTATCAGGGCCCTCAGCTTTCTGCCGCTCAACCATATCTATGAGCGTATGCTGACCTATGTATACCTTCTGAGCGGCAGCTCCATCTATTACGCGGAAAGCATGGATACGATCGGAGAGAACCTGAAAGAGGTAAAACCTCAGATGTTCGTTACCGTTCCCCGGCTGCTGGAGAAAGTTTATGACCGGATCATGCAGAAGGGAGCCGAACTGACGGGGGTGAAAAAAAAGCTGTTTTTCTGGGCGCATGGACTGGCTGCCCGTTATGAGATCAATAAGTCCATGGGGGCCTGGTATAATCTGCAGTTATCCCTGGCCAACAAGCTCATCTTCAGCAAATGGAGGGAAGCCCTGGGAAACAACCTGACCTGCGTCGCCAGCGGAGGAGCCGCCTGCCAGGTAAGGCTGATCCGTATTTTCACCGCTGCCCGGATCCCTATCCTGGAAGGTTATGGGCTTACGGAAACATCTCCCGTGATCAGCGTCAACCGGCTCCAGGTGGAAGATCGTATGTTCGGTACCGTAGGCCCCATTATTCCCGATGTAGAAGTAAAGATCGCTGAAGACGGAGAGATCCTCTGCAAAGGCCCCAATGTGATGATCGGTTATTACAAACGCCCCGATCTCACGGCGGAAGCCCTGGAAGGAGGCTGGTTTCATACCGGCGATATCGGCGTGCTGGTGGAAGGCAAGTACCTGAAGATCACCGACCGTAAAAAAGAAATGTTCAAGACCAGCGGCGGAAAATACGTGGCCCCCCTGATGATTGAAAGTAAATTACAGGAATCCCCCTTCATCGAACAGATCATCATCGTCGGCCCGGAGAGAAAATTTGTCGGCGCCCTGATCGTGCCGGCTTTCACTTACCTGCGGGATTGGTGCCGGCAGAACAATATCCCGGCAGGCACGAACGAAGAGTTGATCCTTCATCCCAAAATTATCGGGCTCTACCAGGAAATAGTGGAGAGCTATAATAAATACTTCAGCCATGTGGAACAGATCAAAAGATTCGAATTGCTACCGGCTCAATGGAGTGTAGACACCGGTGAAATGACGCCCAAACTCAGCCTCAAGCGCAAGGTGATCACCGAAAAATATCGCAACGCAATCGAAAAGATCTACGCGGAATGAAAAAAATAGTATCCCTTTTATTGCTGTCCTGTCTGCTTACCATTGCTGTATGCAGAGCGCAGTCCGCTGCCATAAGCGATAAAGAAGCTATGGACCTGGGCCAAGGCGAAGACTGTCGTTGAGTCATACCGGAAGAGCCCCCAATTCAAACAGGGTTATATCGACCAGCTCTATGAAAAACACCCCGAATTAAAATAAAAACAAGGGACCGGGTAAAACAAGGAGCCGGGTAATGGGTCATTTATCCGAAAACTTAAGGAACTGCAAACGCCCGTTGCCCACGATCAAAAATAACACCAGCAAAAGGAGCACCACGATCGTAAGCAGCAATTGGGAAAAGGGCCTATACATATCCGGAAAAGCATTGATAAAAAAGAGGGCCCCTATTAATATCGGTATCTGGAGAATACAGGCAAATCGGGTCAGCACGCCCAATATCAGCAAAATCCCTCCCAATATATGGGCAAAGGAAATATAATTGCTCATCAGGACTGACGTAAAGGACCCGAATGACATCTTAGTGGTCATCAGAGACAACATAGTGCCCATATTCGTGAGAAATTCAACTCCTTTATAGCAAAGAAATACGCCCAGGAGGATACGGACGATATCGAGCCATTGAGGGTGGTGGGTATCACCCCAGTGCTCCACGCGTTGTACGAGGTTCATATGACATCGTTTTAGGTAAGAAAAAAAAGAGCTCAACTAAATATACGAATTTTTATCCATACTTCCATACCCGTCAGATCATCTTCTTAATTAATTTTCCCAAAGTCTTCAGTCCTTCTTCCACCTCTTCGTCCCAGGGCCGCGCATAACTGATCCGCAGGCAATTCCCAAACTGCCCCCTTGCCGAGAATAGCTGCCCGGGGGCCACCGAGATCTGATGTTTCAAAGCTTCCTGGTACAAGTGATAGGCATTCAATTTCTTGTCCAGTTCGACCCAGAGCACAAAACCACCCTGTGGCCTGGAGACCTTGGTATCCTCCGGGAAGTACTGCATAATCCCCTGCAGATAACGAAGGCATTGCGTATGCAGCGCCTTGCGCAATTTCTTCAAATGGTATTCATAGCGGCCGATACTTAAAAAATGAGCGATCGCCTGTTGGGTGATCGTCGTGCCCGTTACGGTGTGCATCATCTTGGTACGTAAGACTTTTTCGGCGAACCGGCCGGGAAGGATCCACCCGATCCGGTAGCCCGGCGCCAGGGATTTGGACAGGGAGCTGCATTGCAGAACCCACCCTTCTTTATCAAAGGTCTTACAGGTCTTCGGACGGTGCCGGCCAAAATATAATTCTCCATAGATATCATCCTCGATCAGGGGGATCTGCCGCCGGGTGGCCAATTCTACCAGGGCCTGCTTCTTCTCTTCGGGCATGCAACTCCCCAGGGGATTGCTGAAATTAGGAACGAATACACAGGCCTTGACAGGGAACTGATCGATCAGGGTTTCCAGGTGCCCGGGATCCACCCCTGTCAGGGGATCGGCAGGGATCTCCAGTACTTTCAGTCCCAGCAGTTCGATCACCTGGAAAATACCAAAATACGTGGGGTTTTCGATAGCCACGGTATCTCCCGGCTGGGTCACCGCTTTCAGACACATCACTAACGCCTCCATACAACCAGCCGTCACTACGACCTCTTCTTCCGAAATTTTTCCGCCCCAGTTGAAAGCCTGTTTGGCTATTTGCCTGCGTAATTCCCGGTTGCCCTGTATATGCTCGTATTGAATCCCGTGATGACTGGAAGCCCGCATAGCATGCACCAGCGACTTATTCAGCTTGGCTGCCGGCAATAGGCTGGTCGGTGGGGCGGCTATGGAGAAATTGATCAGGTCATTGGAAGAGATATTATTAAAAACGGCAGTGATCATCTCCTGCACACTGACTTCGCTGGTCATCGGCTCAGGCTCGGCGATACGGGGCAGGCCCGGCATCCGCCGCAAATTAAACCGTACATAGTAGCCTGATTTCGGCCTGGCTTCAATGAGCCCTTTTCCTTCCAGGTGATAATATGCCTGGAAAGCAGTTCCCATACTAATCCCATACTCTTCACTCAGCATCCTCACGGAAGGCAGTTTATCCCCGATCTTCAGGATCTCCTCCCCGATCATTTTCTCCAGGCCATCGGCTACCTGCAGATAAATATGATCCTGGTCGTTGAATTTCTTTTTATTCATATGAATTTATTTAAACCCGGCGGGCCGGGCGATCTTCTGGCCCCCTTCCGGGCATATACCCCAAACTGAGACACTACCCATAGCGCCCATCTGATATAGTCAAAAATAATAAATCTGCATCTGTTTTTTATAAAATAGGTTCCTGAAATTTGCAGAGAAACCAAAGACTATAACATGACTACACCCCCCCATGAACTGAGCCTGGATCCTCTAAACTGGGATGATCTTCGTCAGCTTGGTCACCGGATGGTAGAGGATATGATGGATTACCTGCAGACGGTCAGGGAAAGACCGGCATGGAAGCCTCTTCCGGCGCCTATCCTAAAAGACCTGCAACAGCCCCTGCCCCAATTGCCACAGGATGCCTCAGCCGTATATGAGGATTTTACCCGCCAGGTATTACCCTATAACTGTAATAATATCCATCCCCGCTTCTGGGGCTGGGTGCAGGGCGGCGGTACGCCTTTCGGGATGCTGGCCGATATGCTGGCCAGCGGCATGAATCCCAACCTGGGCATCGGCGATCATGCGCCGATGTATGTAGAGCGCCAGGTGCTTGACTGGAGTAAGGAAATCTTCGGCTTTCCCCAGACAGCCGGCGGCATCCTCACCAGCGGCGCCTCGATTGCTAATATCACAGCCCTGATCGTGGCAAGAAATCATTTTAATGAACAGATCAAACACAAAGGACTGCGGGCTGTACCTGGACAACTAAGGGTCTATGGCTCTTCTGAAACACATAATTGCGTAGCCAAGGGCATCGAAGTGATCGGGATCGGGAGCGAACATTTCCGCAAAGCGCCGGTGGATGAGAACTACCGGGTACGAACAACTATTTTACAGGATATGATCCGGGAAGACCGGGAGGCAGGTTATCTTCCTTTTTGTATTATAGGGAATGCAGGTACCGTGAATACAGGAGCCATCGACGACCTGGAAGGTCTTGCCAACATCGCTAAGCAGGAAAACTGCTGGTATCATATCGATGGCGCCTTCGGCGCCATCCCGAAGCTATTGCCTGAATTCGGGGAAACCTTGAAAGGCCTGGAAGCAGCCGATAGTCTCAGCTTCGATTTTCACAAATGGCTGTACATGAATTATGAAGTAGGCTGCTTGCTCGTCAAAGATGCGGCTGCTCACCGGGCCGCCTTCAGCGCAGACGTGAGCTACCTGGCAAGGCATGACAGAGGCATGGCCGCCGGTCCCGACCCCTTCTCCAACTATGGGATGGAACTATCCCGTGGATTCAAAGCCCTGAAAGTATGGATGTTACTGAAAGAGCATGGCGTACAGGAATATGCGCAACAGGTCCGGAAGAACCTGGAACAGGCCGCCTACCTGGGGGACCTGATCGGGCAAAGCCCGAAACTCCAGTTATTGGCGGCTGTTTCCCTGAATATTGTTTGTTACCGCTATAATCCCGGGTGGCCGGATAAGCGGGACAATAATGAACGACTGGATAAGCTGAATAAAGAGATCCTGATCCGGCTACAGGAGGAAGGGATTGCCGTTCCTTCGTTCACGTTGCTGAATGGGATCTACACCATCCGGGTCGCTATCACCAATCACCGCAGTACCCGGGCAGATTTTGACCTGTTGGTAGAGGCAAGCGTCCGGATAGGGGACGAGCTGGCCGGCTGACCAGTGAAATTTAGGTAAAAAATAATGCGGGGGATGTGGACGACCTGGATTTAATCGGTATATTGATCTGAGAAACAATCGTATACCATTATTATGGAGAAAAAATTACAGGGACAGATCGCCATTATTACCGGCGCCAGTTCCGGCATCGGGGCCGGCGTATCCAAAGCATTGGCAGCCGCAGGGGCCACTGTCGTCGTCAATCACCCGGTGGCCGCTACCCTCGCCGCCGCAGAAGCCGTGCTTACAGAGATCAAAAGCGCCGGCGGCTCCGGCATCACCTATCAATGCGATGTCAGCAAAGAAGCGGAAGTGCAAAAAATGTTTGCCGATGTGATCGCTCAATTCGGAACGGTGGACATCCTCGTGAACAATGCAGGGCTGCAACGGGATTCGCCTTTCCAGGATATGACCCTCGAGCAATGGAATTTTGTCCTGGGAGTCAATCTCACCGGTCAGTTCCTCTGTGCCCGGGAAGCCATCCGGGAATTCCTCCGAAGAGGCATCGTGCCGGAAAAATCCAGAGCCGCCGGCAAGATCATTTGCATGAGCAGCGTGCATGAGGTCATTCCCTGGGCCGGGCATGCGAACTATGCCAGCAGTAAAGGCGGTATCATGCTACTGATGAAAAGCATCGCCCAGGAATTCGCCCCTCACAAGATCCGCGTCAACAGTATCGGGCCCGGAGCCATCAAAACGCCCATCAACCACCAGGCCTGGGATACTCCTGCCGCCGAAAAGAAACTACTCGAACTCATCCCTTACGACCGGATAGGCGTAGCCGAAGACATTGGCGCCGCCGCCGTATGGCTGGCCAGCGACGATTCCGATTATATAACGGGCATCACCTTATTCGTCGATGGCGGCATGACCTTATACCCCGGATTCAGTACGAACGGATAAGCCTTCCCCCATCCCCTAAAGGGGGGCAATGATCCCGAAAGATTTTTAGAAAGTATAACAAGAATTGAAATGAACGAAAGTGACCATAATAGCAGCGAGCCGCCAAACTCCCCCTACAGGGGGCCGGGGGGTGAAAAAGAACGCCTGAAAAATGCGGACTGGAAGAAATGGGGACCTTATCTCTCCGAACGCCAATGGGGCACCGTGCGTGAGGATTATAGCGCCGACGGAGACGCCTGGAACTATACAACCCATGACATGGCCCGCAGCATGGCCTGGCGCTGGGGGGAGGATGGCCTGGGAGGATTTTCCGATAAGCGGCAATTGATGTGCTTTTCCGTCGGCCTATGGAATAAAAAAGACCCGATCCTGAAAGAAAGATTGTTTGGCCTTAGCGGGCACGAGGGCAATCACGGGGAAGACGTGAAAGAGCTCTATTATTACCTCGACTCCTCCCCCACCCATTCCTATATGAAGATGCTGTACAAGTATCCTCAATCGGAATATCCTTACCAATGGCTATTGGATGAAAATCATCGCAGGACCCGTTCCGATCCTGAATTCGAATTGACCGATACCGGTATCTTCAACGAGGATAAATATTTCGACGTTTTTATAGAATATGCCAAGGCGGACATGGAAGACATTCTCATCCGCATCACGGTATATAACCGCGGAAAGGAGGATGCCCCCCTCCATATCCTGCCCACCCTGTGGTTCCGCAATACCTGGAGCTGGGGATATGATGACTATAAGCCGGCCATGATGTCCTCCAACGAAGGAAATATCATCGCCCTGCATAGGGACCTGGGGGAGTTCAAGCTGCACGGAGAAGAGGGAGGTCAGCATCTTTTCTGCGATAACGAGACCAATACGAAGCACCTTTATAGCGTAGACGGGAAAGGATATTATAAAGACGGCATCAATGAATACCTGCTGCACGGCAACCAGCAGGCAGTGAACTTCCAGCAGGGGACCAAAGCGGCCCTGGATTTTGAAAAATGGGTGCCGGCCGGCCAGTCAGTGACGATCCGTTTGCGGTTGGAAGACAGGAACAATACGAACCCGTTCCGGGATTTTGATGAGATCTTTACAGCCAGGCTCCGGGAGACCAACGAATTTTATGATGAGCTACAGCGGGATGTGACAGGAGAAGATGAGAGGATGGTACAACGGCAGGCATTTGCTGGGAAGCTCTGGGGTAAACAGCTCTATTATTACAATGTCGACCAATGGCTGAAAGGCGATCCCCACCAGCCGTCCCCTCCGGCAGAACGCCTCAAAGGCAGGAACAAGGATTGGGATCACCTGAAAAACAGTAATATCATTTCCATGCCGGATAAATGGGAGTATCCCTGGTATGCGGCCTGGGACCTTGCTTTCCATTGCATCAGTTTCGCAACGATCGACCCGGATTTCGCCAAACACCAGTTGCTCTTGCTGACCCACGACTGGTACATGCACCCGAACGGGCAACTTCCCGCCTATGAATGGTCCTTCAGCGATACCAATCCGCCCGTACACGCCCTGGCCGCCTACCGGGTATATGAGATCGATAAGAACAGTAACGGGGGGAAAGGAGATATTGCTTTTTTGGAGACGGTATTCCATAAGCTGCTGCTTAACTTTACGTGGTGGGTCAACCGTAAGGACGCCGAGGGTAATAATATCTTCGAAGGAGGATTCCTGGGAATGGACAATATTGGCGTATTCGACCGGAGCAATACCCATCTGCCGGAAGGGGGGGTCCTGGAACAGGCTGACGGAACAAGTTGGATGGCCACCTATTCCCTGAACCTCATGCGGATAGCCCTGGAGTTATCCATGTTCAATCCCGTTTACCAGGATATGGCCAATAAGTTCTTCGAGCATTTTCTCCATATCGCGGGAGCCATTGCAAACATGGGATCTGGTTCCGTGGGTCTATGGGATGAAGAGGATGAATTCTTTTATGATGCGGTCCGCATGCCCGGCAATACCAGTTTCAGGCTGAAGATCCGTTCTATGGTGGGGTTGGTGCCCCTGTTCGCCGTGGAAGTCATCGACGACCAGATCCTGCAGGCCCTGCCGGAATTTGCCAAGCGGCTAAAATGGCTTTTGGATCATCGTCCCGACCTGGCGGCCCTGGTCTCCCGCTGGCATGAAAAAGGATCGGAGGACAAGCATCTCCTGTCCCTGCTGCGAGGCCACCGGATCAAGCGGATCCTTTCCCGTATGCTGGATGAAACTGAATTTCTTAGTGAATATGGCATCCGGAGCCTTTCCAAATACCATGAACAGCACCCTTATGAAATGAAGGTGGACGGCCAGGTATTAAGCGTGCGCTATGTACCCGGGGAATCCGATTCTCCCCTGTTCGGCGGTAATTCCAACTGGCGGGGCCCCATCTGGATACCCATGAATTTCCTGATCATCGAATCCCTGCAGCGCTTCCATCATTATTACGGAGATGATTTCAAAGTGGAATACCCGACCCATTCAGGCAACTACCTCACCCTGCATGAGATCAGCGTGGAATTAGCCAGGAGGCTGATCCGGCTCTTTCTTCGTGATGAAAAAGGGCGGCGCCCCGTATTCGGAGACAATGAAAAAATACAGCATGACCCGCATTTTAAAGATTATGTCCTCTTCTACGAATATTTTCACGGAGATAATGGCAGGGGGGCCGGCGCTTCACACCAGACGGGATGGACGGGCCTTGTCACCAAGTTCCTGTTTCCCGGAAAGGCATCTGTCTCGTCACCAGCTTCCCGATCGGAAGAAAATAAATGATGGGGCGGTAAATAGCAGGGCCTGGCAGGGTTAGTTGAAGATCTTTATAGCCGGCAGCTGAACGGTAAATGCATTGCCGCGATGGATATCCGACTCCACGTGGATCGTGCCTTTATGCAGGGAAATGATACGTTGGGCAAGGGCCAGCCCAAGCCCGAACCCCCTGGAATTACCCGTTCCGGAACCCCGGTAGAAAGGCTGAAAGATCTGATCGATCTCCTCTGCCGGAATGAGCTCTCCCTGGTTCACCACCTGCACATAGACCTTGTGATGGGCAAAAGAAAGATCAACCAGGGATTTTTTATCGGAAGCATATTTACAACCATTCTCTACGATATTCTTTATAGCGATATAGAGCAGTTCATTGTTGCCGAAGACCACGAAATCTTTCTCATCTTCCGGGAACTCGCCGAAATTCAATTCCACCTCATAATCGGTATTGAGTTTTTTTACATCGGCCATGACCTTCAGCAATACCTCGTCTACTCTTACCTCATTCAGCTCAATACCACCTTGTGAGCCGGTCTTGGCGATCTCCAGCAGACTTTTGGTCAATAAGGTCATCTGTTGCACGTCCTCCCGGATAGAAGACAATACCTGCTCGTATTCCTGTGCGCTCCTTTCCTTCTGCAAAGCCACTTCCACCTGGCTGGAGACGGAAGTAAGCGGGGTCGAGAGTTCATGCGATGCATTGGAGATAAATCTCCGCTGAATAGCAAAAGATTCCTGCAGCCGTCCCAACAGCTCATTGAAGGTATTAGCCAGTTGGCTCAATTCGTCCTGCCCGGTGCCCGCCTGGATACGGTGGGAAAGGTTGTAGGAAGAGATCTCCTTTACTTCACGAATGATCTGTGCAACGGGTCTTAACAACTGGCCGGCAAAAAGATAGCTGACCAGGGCCGTAAGAAATACGCCCACGGCCATGCTGAAGAAAAGGATCCTGTTCAGCTTCGCAACCCTTTCCAGGCCATCATCGTCATGTCCCGCCACGACTACGATAAAATGCCTGCGGTTCGCTACCCGCCGGATGGCTATCGCATCGCGGTTGTCAATGGAAAAATACTTCTCGCCCCGGGTCTTGATCTCCTGCAGCATATCCGGCGACACCGACAGGGGCAGGCTGCCCGGCATATCGAATTTGTACAACACCTCTCCTTCATCGGAATAGATGGCAATGCTCCGGGATTGTAACAACCCTACCGTAGACGTAGTATCCATCCTCCGCAACAGCGTAAGGGCGCTATCCCCCATCAGCGCATATAGCTGGGTATTGTAATTCGCCCGGGCCATCAGCCGCTTGTCAAACACCTGCTTCCTTTCCAGCCTGGCAAAATAATAGACGGAATAAGTCAATACGGAAATGATCGCTGTCACGAGCAAGGTAAATAACAGCATTATTTTATAGCGGATCTTCAAGTCAGGCGTTTTCTTTTAGAACATACCCCATTCCCACCTGCGTATAAATGAGTTTGGAAGAAAAATCTTTCTCTATCTTCTTCCGCAGAAAATTGACATACACATCTATCACATTCGTCTTGGTGTCAAAATCAATATCCCATACATTCATCGCAATATCTATCCGGGATACCACTTTGTTCTTGTTCCGGATAAAATATTCCAGCAGCTGAAATTCTTTAGCCGTCAGGGGAATCGTCCTCCCTTCCCGGGTTACCTCTTTACTATCCAGGTTCATGACAAGATCGCCCACCTTCAGTATGTTGGTCCCGGCGCCCGGCTGGTGATGAAGCCGCTTCAGCAAAGCCCGGATGCGGACAAGCAGCTCCTGAAAATCAAAAGGTTTTACAATATAATCGTCGGCCCCCGCCTCAAATCCTTCAATTTTATCCTCCGTCGTGTTCATGGCCGTCAGCATGATGACCAGGATCTCCTCATTATAACCGCGTATATGACGCGCCAGCTCATAGCCGTTCATGAGAGGCAGATTAATATCCAGGATGGCAAGGTCATAAGGATTGGCATCGAATAACTTTTTGCCGGCCGCTCCGTCATAAGCCACATCCACCTCATAATGCTGCTCCGTCAATCCCTTACGCAAGGTTTCCGCAATTTTCTTTTCGTCCTCTACCAACAATATTTTTGTTTCTGCCATAATATACCATCTTAGGTCCTAAATTTATTCAATCGCCTGATCTTCTCCCTGAATACCCCATTAAAAACGCATTAAACCGTTTTAGCAAAAAATTCTCTCTTCTTGCTGCAATATGCCGAAAAAAATCGTAACTTTTGTAACTCTCCCCTAAAACACTAACTGTAGTACGGATGCCTGCTATCTGAAGATATCCTTGAAAACCTATTTAAAATCTAAAAAAGGGGGTTGCTATGAAATTTCACGAATCGCCTTATGTCAACAGGCGGAAAAAAACGATCGAGTTTTACGTCCACCACCTGAATGCGACCGCCTGTTCCCATATTTCTTTGGCAGGCACATTCAATCATTGGGCGCCGGATGAATTGAAGATGTCACCGGAAAAGAAGAACGGCGGATGCTGGAAAGTCACCATTCCCATGTTGCCCCACGGCAAGTATTATTACAAATTCTTTATTGACGACAAGATGTGGATGGAAGACATTGAGAATCCCTTACGCGAGCCGGATGGCGTAACCGGGTGGAACAGCGTGTTGACGGTTTAAAAAAGGCTAAAAAACAGGCAAGGGCGCTAATTAAAACTATTAGCACCCTTTTTTTAACTATTGTTATATAGCTTATAGACCGGCTCCCTCACCGCATCTCCTTTTTCACTGCAGATAAACTCCAGCATGCCGGCAACGGCTTCCGGTTGCACCCAGTCGGAAAAATTGGCATCCGGCATACTTTTCCGGTTGTTCGGCGTATCCATCGTACTGGGCACCACTACCGCCGCTACCACATTCCTGCCTTTTGCCTCCGCATTCAGCAGTTCAGCCAGTTGAAAGAGTAAAGATTTACTCAGAGAATAGGCCAGCGCTCCCTTACCCTGCTCCGGTTTTAGGGCAGGACGGGCGCCGATGAAGACCAGGCGGCCATAACCATTCTCTAACATATGCCGGAATAAAGGCCGCGCTATAAAATAGGCGGTTTCGAAATTCAGGGAGATCATTTTTTTCAGCGCCTCCCCATCCGTAGCCCCGATATCCCCCATAGCAAAGCCACCCGCCAGGAGCAGAGCCCCATCAATCCTGCCTTCCAGGCTGATCAACTCCTCCGCAAAAGCAGTCGTAGCCTTTTCATCGGCCAGGTCCACCTGTTTTAATTCGAAGTTATCATGAGCCGCTGCAAATCCCAGATGTTCCCCTGATTGGCTGACAGCGATCACCTTATATCCTTCGTCCAGGAATTTCTTCACGGCAGCAACCCCCAGGTTGCCATTCGCGCCGGTAATGATGATTGTTTTTGGCATATAATGTCTATTAAGGCCTTTATTTTGTTGCTGTCAGCGCTTCCAGCATTTTCTCCGCCACCAGCTGATTACCCGCCTCATTCAGGTGCACCCTGTCCAGGGTGAGTATGCCTGATTCCTTGTTTCCCGGGTTGTTCTTCTGTTCGTAATTATGAAAAGTCTCCCGAAGATCCACCAGACCGCAATGCCATTTCTGGGCAAGATTGCGAATGATCTGTGAATAGGCGTTGAGATCGCCGTCCTGCTGGTTGGTAAAATCGGCCTTTTCACCGATCACGGCCGGAGTGCAAAGGATAACACGAATATGTTTGTCCAGCAATTTATTGATGATGGCTGTATAAAATTTTTCAAACTTGTCCGGATCGGTTCCCGTTCCAAAGGACTGCTTGTGCCATACATCATTTACACCGACAAAGATGAACACCACATCCGGGTTAAGAGCCAGCACATCGTCCCCCATACGCAGGTAAAGGTCATATACCTTGTTGCCCCCGATACCGGCGCCGACCAGGTCATATTGGGACCCCAGGCCTTTTTGCGTCAGCGCGTCCTTCATCTTCACGATATAACCACCCGGCTTCGCCCCGGCTTCTGTGATGGAATCCCCGAAGAATACCACACGGGTAGTTTTGGATTTGACAGAGACCATGGAAGTGACAGTTGTAAATAAGATAAATATAAAGGCAGATCGAGAGAAGAGTCGCATATTCTTTAAAAATTTTCTTCTGCCAAACCTACATCAAAATGTCCAAACGTCGTATAATTTCCATACAAGCCCTGCTATTATGATAAGGACATTTCCAGAAGCCCGCCTTATCCTGTCCCGGCATCGGCGAATGGTCTTTTTGCACCCCCCACCACCATTCTCCCCCCTTCGGATCCCGGATAAAATGCTTCACGAAGTTCCAACTGGCCAGCGAACGTTCCAGCCAAACCTCGTCCCCGCTCACCTGCCAGGCATTTAAAAAGCCGATCATGGCTTCCGCCTGCGGCCACCAATGTTTTTCGCGGACCAGGTGATCTTCCTCCCGTTCATACCAAAGCCCGCCATCACTGTCTAACCCCTCCGCCGCAGCCCGGGCCGTTTTCAAAACGAGCTGCCGGGTCTTTTCCATCCAGCCCGGATCGCCGGTCACCCCGGCCGAATCCTGCAATAACCAGGATGCCTCGATATCATGTCCATAAGAGACCATGGAAGACCTTACCGTCCAGTCTTCATCGAAGAACAGGACCAGATGCCCCGTACTGTCCTCCACCATATACCGGTCAAATACTTCCAGCAGACCTCCGATCCGTTCTTTTAAAAGAGCGTCCGGCCAGGCCCGGTAGAGATTGGCATAGGCTTCCAGTATATGGAGATGGGTGTTCATCGTCTTTTGCACATTCGCATCTTTCTCGCTTAACCGCAGATCTTCCAGGGGTTTCCAATCCCGGGCAAACGCTTCATAATATCCTTTTCGCTCCCTGTCATAACTGTACCGCTCGATCAGCCGGAATAAAGCGATCGCCTCGTCCAGAGCAGCCTGCTCCCCGGTAGCCAGGTAATATTCACTCAGCCCATACAGACAAAATGCCAGCCCATAGATCTGCTTCCGGTCATTCAACGCAGCCCCCCTGTGATCGACGCTCCAATACACCCCTCCATGCTCTCTGTCAATAAAATGGGCAAGCAGGTATTCATAAGCCCTTTGCGCAACGGGCCGGTAGGCGGGCTCTTTCGTATGGGACCAGGCGGAGCTGAAGGTCCAGAGAATGCGGCTATTCATGACAACCCCCTTAGGCGCATCGGCGATCACCTTGCCCTCCCCATCTATCCTGCCGTAAAATCCACCCTGCCGGTGATCGGGAGTGAATTCCATCCAGTAACGTAGGATGGATCCCAATTCCTCTTTGTAATGGGTCAGGTTCATTTTATGTTTTTCATTGCTAATTCTTCCATTAAGGCGTTCGGGGACCTATACGGCTTATTCTTATCGATGATTTGTTGCAAAGTAGTTACAGAATGGGCGGAATGTCCCCCATCCTGCGGCGTATTGACCACATAATCGACCAACTTATCGATCGTAGTAGTAGCCACATGCATACGGGTATCGGAAGAAGCATAATAAATAAAGACCTTCCCGTCCTCATCGGCGATCCATCCGTTGGAGAACACCACATTCGATACATCTCCCACCCTTTCCTCCCCCTGAGGCGCAATAAAATAGCCTCCGGGCTTATAAATCACCCGGGTAAGATCATGCAGGTCGGTCATGAAAAGATAAAGGGTATAGCGTAGGCCCGCAGCCGTATTCCTTACGCCATGGGCCAGGTGTAGCCAGCCAAGATTCGTTCGGAGAGGAGCAGGTCCTAATCCATTCTTCGCTTCGTTAATGGTATGGTAGATCCTGGGGTCGATAATGACCTCGCTGTCGACAACGGCATCCGTTATGGAAGCCGAAAGGCCAAGTCCTATGCCGCCGCCGCTGCCCGTATTGATAAACCCATCCTGGGGCCTGGTATAAAAGGCATATTTCCCATCGACGAATTCAGGATGGAGAACGACATTTCGTTGTTGCGGAGAATGTGTTCGCAGATCAGCCAGCCTTTCCCAGCTCAGCAGATCCTTCGTTCGGGCAATGCCACATTGAGCGACGGCAGCTGACTGATCGGCCGGCGGAGCGGAAGGGTCCTTTCTTTCCGTACAGAACAACCCATAGGTCCAGCCGTCCTCATGCCGGGTCAACCGGATATCATAAATATTCGTTTCTAGCTGTCCCGAGCCCGGCATATGCACCGGCGAATCCCAGAACCGGAAATGATCGATCCCGTTAGGGCTTTCCGCAATAGCAAAAAAAGATTTACGGTCAGCGCCCTCCACTCTGGCCATCAGCACATATTTGTCTTCCCATTTGATGGCGCCGGCATTAAAGACCCCATTGATGCCAAACCGTTCCATGAGGAAAGGGTTTGATTTTTCATTCAGGTCATAGCGCCAGAACAGAGGGGCATGTTCCGCCGTCAATACCGGGTATTTGTACCGGTCAAAGATCCCGTTGCCAATATCATTCGTTTCATTGGGTTTACTGATCAATTCTCCGTATATCTCGGTTAGCCTTGTCAGTCTCTTATTAAACAGATTCTTCATCGTCACAGATTTTAATTGAATAAATCAATACTCGTTCAGCCGATCCCACCAGGTCCTTTTAAGGATCAGTATAATGATCAATAATATAGCTGTCGTGATCAATAAGGGCAGCTTCAACCATAACACGATGTACATGGG